>Ga0182740_1002005_pt1 | contig 12935 bp, 7 predicted proteins | sample eDN5th37CKraftBY_FD_128872 | JGI IMG/M metagenome (GOLD analysis project Ga0182740, IMG submission 128872) | Enriched backyard soil microbial communities from Emeryville, California, USA - eDNA 5th pass 37_C Kraft BY (version 2) (version 2) | ecosystem: Environmental > Terrestrial > Soil >...
ACCTCCAGCACGGGCGGCGGACACGACGCGCGCGCGGAGGCGTTTGCCGAGTGGTGCTTCCAGCTCTACCGGCACGAGGTCGAGGTGCGCATCGAGCAGATGCTCGAGGATTCGTCCGTCGTGCAACGCGCCGGCGTGCGCCTCTACAATCGCATCCAGCAAGGCGCGCCCTGGGTGCACAAGGTCTTTTACGCCATCGTCGAGGTCCTCGCGTTCCTCAACACCCGCCGCGTCACCTTCGGCGAACGCTACTACGTCGACGTGCTGCAGCGCTTCCGGCCGCACCTGATCTTCAGCGTGCACGACTGCCTGAATCGCGGTTATTTCCAGGTCGCGCGCAAGGTGCTCGGGCGCGAGCACGTCCGCTGCGCGACCTACTGCGGCGAGTTCTCCGGCGGCTGGGGCTACTCGCGCAACTGGATCGAGCCGACCGTCGACCGGTATTTCTCCCGCACCGCGACGGCCAACGATTTCGCGGTGAAACGCGGCATCCCCGTCGAGCGCTCCCGCGTCCGCGCGCTCCTGATGTATCCACGTTCTCACGTCGATATCTTCGACGCCGGCGAACGCCGTGCTTTCCTCACGAAGAAGCTCGGTCTCCGGACGGACCGGCTCACGGTCTTTCTCGCGACCGGCGGCAACGGCGCGCACAATCATTTCGATCTGTTGCCTGCGCTCGTGCGCCACGCCGACCAGATCCAGGCGATCGTCATCTGCGGTCGAAACCGACAGGCCTACAACGAGCTCCTCCAGTGGCGCGCGCAGCATCCGGCATTCGGTTGCTACCTCGAAGGCTACTCCGAAATCGTGCACCGCCTGATGCAGGTCAGCGACGTGATCGTCACCCGCGGCGGCACGACCACCTGCGCCAAGGCGCTCTTCTACCGCTGCCCGATCGTGTTCAATGCCTTCGGCGGTATCATGCCGCAGGAGGCGCTCACGTGGAAATTCTTCCGCAATGGTGCCGAATGCCCGAAGGTCGAAAACGCTGCGGACTTCGCCGCGTTGATCGACCGCTGGATGGCGCAGCCGGAGGAGTTGCGCGCCTTGCGCGAGCGCTTCCTGCAGCTGCGCCACGAGGAGGATCCCACCGTGCTGATCGACGAGCTCGTCGAGCTCGGCAACGAAGTGGCGCGCGCCCAACTCGAGCGCCATCCGTTTCCATCGGAGGACGGCCCACCGAACCCACGGACGAACCCGGAGCAGCCCGGCGTTTGAAGCTCGAATTCACCCGCGCCTCGTCGTCCCCGTCCGGTCCTTTTCGCCGCGTTGCGGCGAGTTTAAGTTTAAGGTCCGGTAGCGACGATCGTCCCGATCGCCACCCTTTCAGCTTTTCGGCATGTCAGCGTTTCAGCGTGTCGAGGGCTCCCCCTTTCACTTTAACTGTCACTTTCACTCGCGCGCCGCCCATCTCAGCTCGCGGCCGCGGCAGGGCCGCGGCCGCCTTCACCTCTTTCGTGTATTTCGTGGTTCATCCCCGCCGCGCGCGTAATTTCCGTTTACCGCTTGGCCGGCCGGGCGGCAGCATTGTAACAGTATTCCACCTTGCGCACCTCCGAGCCTGTCATCGCCTATCTGTTCACCACGTTCCCGAAAGCCACCGAGACGTTTCTCCAGCGGGAAATCATCGCGATGCGCGAGCTCGGCGTGTCGCTGCGCCTGTATTCGCTGTGGGGCGGCAGCTGCAGTTTTCGCGGTCTGCCGGTCCGGCGTTTCAACAAATGGCGGCTCCTCACGCTTTTCTGGATGATTCCCTACGAGGCGTGGCGGCGGCCCGATGTCCTGCGCCAGCTGCTGCGCGGGTTGAGCACGCGCCGCGCGCCGTCCTGGCTCAATTTCTGGGAAAACATGCTCGGCGCAGGCTTCGCCTGCCTGTTTGCGCGCGAGTTTCGCCGCCATCCGCCCGCGCTGGTGCACGCCGCCTGGGGCGGCGCCCCGGCGACGGCCGCGTGGCTGCTCTGGCGGATGGACGGCCATCGCTTCAGCGCCGCGGCGCACGCGTATGACATCTACGAATACGGCGGCGACTGGTGGCTGCACGACAAGCTCGAGCACGCGGCGTTCGTCCATACCTCCACCGAAATGGGGCGCGCCTCGCTGATCGCCCGCGGCCTTGCGCCGGACCGGATCGTGTGCATCCGGCGCGGACTCGACCGTTTGCCGGCGGTCAAGCCGCTGCGCGCGCACCGCGATCCGCTGCATCTCGTCTGCGTGGCCCGGCTGGTGGAGAAGAAAGGACTCGATCACCAGCTGCGCATCTACGCGGCGCTCAAGGCGGCGGGCGTGGATTTCGAAGCCCGGATCGTCGGCGGCGGTCCCCTGCAGCCGCAGCTCGAGCAACTCGCCGGCCACCTCGGCGTCGCTTCGCAGGTCGCGTTCACCGGACACCTGCCGCAGCATGAAGTCTGGAACCAGCTCGGCTGGGCCGACGTCCTGCTGCACACCGGCGTCGTCGCCCCCAGCGGCGATCGCGACGGCCTCCCCAACGTGATTCCCGAAGCGATGTCGATCGGCGTGCTGGTGGCGACCTCGCCCACCGCCGCCACCACCGAGGCGGTCGCCGACGGCGTGAGCGGGGTGGTCGCGCCGGTGGAGGAGCCGGAAGCCTGGGTGACCGCCCTCCGGCGGCTCGCTCGCGACGACCGGTTTGCCGACAGCCTCCGTGGCGCCGCGCGGCGCTGGGTCGAGGAGAATTTCGATGCGCACCGGAACGCGGCGCGCCTCCTGCAGCACTTCCGTCGTGTCATTGCGGATACGAAGGCCTCCGCCGGCGTGCCGGCGTCCGCGACGTCATGATTTATTTCGACGTCACGAAGGCCAGGTCGGTGAAACATCGCTCCGGGCTCGCGCGGCTCAGCGACCGGCTGCGCCGCGAACTCGGCTCCTTCGCGTCCGCGGCCACGTGGGAGGAGGCGCGCGTCCATGCCTCCGCGCAGGACTGGTTTGTCACGACCGAACTGTTTTCCGAGGGGGAGCGGCCCGGCTTCGGCGCCTTTCTCGATTCGCGCCGTTGCCGCACTGCAGCGATTTTCGCCGACGCGATCCCGTTGAAACACCCGCGGATCACCTGGCCGCACAGCGTCGCCCGGCATCCGCATTATCTGAAAATGCTCGCGCGTTTCGAGCGCGTCTGGGCGATCTCCGCCGCCAGCCGCACGGAACTGGTCGACTACTGGCGCTGGCTCGGACTCGAGCGCCCGCCGCCGGTCGAGGTGCTGCCGCTCGGTGCCGATTTCGACGGCCGTCCGCGGACCGCCACGCCCGCGCCGCCGGCGAGCAGACCCGCGAATCTGTTGTGCGTGGGGATTCTCGAACCGCGGAAAAACCAGCTCTTTCTCCTCGAAGTCTGCGACGGACTTTGGCGCGCGGGACTGAAGTTCAATCTGCACATCGTCGGCCGCATCAACCCGCACTTCGGCGCACCGGTGGTGCGGCGGATTCGCGAGCTGAAGAAGCGTTGGTCCGGCCTGCACTTTCACGAGGCCGCGAGCGATGCGCAGTTGGCGACGCTTTACGCGGAGGCGGATGCCACCGTCTTCCCGACGATCGCCGAAGGCTGCGGACTCCCGCTGCTCGAGTCGCTGTGGCGTGGGGTGCCTTGCGTGGCCAGCGACCTGGCGGTGTTGCGCGAAAACGCCGATGGCGGCGGTTGTCTGCTCGCTGAGCTTGATTCTGTCGAGGCCTGGACCGCCGCGCTGCGCGATGTGATCGGCCGAACCGCCCGCCAGGCACGTCTGCGCGAAGAGGCGGCGAGTCGCCCGCTGCCCACCTGGGCCGAAACCGCGAGAATCCTACAAGCCGGTTTGGCTCAGGCGTAAGCCGCGCGAGGGTCCGGTTGGAACCACGAAAAACACGAAAAACACGAAAGGAAGAAGGCCCACGGAATACACGGACTACACGGAATCGAACTGGATTCTTTTCTGTGTGATCCGTGTGTTCCGTGGGCTCTCCGGATAGAGGTCCCGCGCACTCGGTGGCGCCGCGAAGTGGCGCGGTAGCGGCCATCGTCCCGATGGCCACGCCTTCAACTTTACACTTTAGACCCAAACTCGCCGCGAAGCGGCGACCTGCCCACGGACTACACGGAAAGGAAGCTGACCGAGATGAATTCTGTGCATTCCGTGCACTCTGTGGTCAGTTCAGATTTTCGTGTGTTTCGTGTCTTTCGTGGTTCTCCACTCCGTGGGCCGGCTCGACACTCAGAGCCGTTTCACCGCATAGGCCATCGCCTCGGCGATCTTCTCGAGCTGCTCGTCCGTGTGCATCGCGGAGATCGCGGTGCGGATGAGATCCTTGCCGGCGGGAACCGCGGGCGCGATCGACATCACGGTGAACACGCCTTTCTCCATCAACGCGCGCCAGAAAAGATACACGCGCTCCTTCGATCCCAGCACGATCGGCACGGCAGGCGTTTCGCTGCCCCACAGGTCGAGGCCGAGACCTTTCAGCATCGCACGATACTTCTTCGTGTTGGCCCAGAGTCGCTCGTGATGCTGCGGCTCGGTCTGCATGATCTCCAGCGCAGTCTCCGCACACGCGGCCTGCGCCGGACTGATCGCGGCGCTGAAGATGGTCTGCCGCGAATTCGACCGGAGATACTCGATCACGTCGCGCGACGCCGCGATGAAACCGCCCGTGCTCGCGAGCGATTTCGACAGGCTGCCGCAAATCACGTCGACGCGATCGTTGAGGCCGAAGTGATCGACCGTCCCGCGGCCCTGCCGACCCAGCACGCCGAAACCGTGCGCGTCGTCCACGACCGAGAAAACGCTGTTCGCATCCGCGATGTCGATCAGCTCCCGCATCCGCGCGATGTGCCCTTCCATCGAATACACGCCCTCGATCACCAGCATCTTCGGCGCGGCGGAGCTCGTCGCTGCGATCACGCTGCGCAGGTCGTCCGGACGGTTGTGCGAGAAGCGTTCGACCGTCGCCATCGAGAGACGAATGCCGTCCCACAAGCAGGAGTGGATGTTCTTGTCGGCGTAAATGACGTCGCCCTTTTGCGCGAACGACGCGACGCTCGACAGGCAGGAAAGATAACCGGCGGCATGCACATGGCACGCCTCGCGTCCGAAGAACGCCGCGAGCTTTTCCTCGAGCCGCAGATGAAACGCCCGCGAGCCGTTCGAGGGCCGCGCTCCCGTCGTGCTCGTGCCCCATTTGAGCAGCGCGTCGCGACCCGCCTCGATCACCTTCGGATGGAACGAGAGCCCGAGATAATCGTTGCTCGACAACATGATCATCTCGCGCCCGTCGAGCTTCACCGTCGTTCCCTGCTGCGACTCCATGGCGTGGTAGTACGGATTGTAACGCAGCCGCATCTTCGTCGCATAGTCATCGCGGCAGCGCGTGAGGATGCCCTTCTTTTCCTTCGCAAAAAACGATAACGCCATAGGTCGACGGGACGCTAGGTGCGACGGGGGGCTTGGCAAATCCGAAAGCCGCCGGTCACGGCGCCGGCCGCACGAGCTCACCCAATGCCGCCGCCGCATCGCGATAACGCACCGCTTCTTCACGCGGAATTCGTTGCGCGAGAAAGAGGCTCAATAGCGCGAGGTTCCAAACGATGGCGGCAGCGGCGACGGAACCGATCACCACGCGCGCTCTGGCATGCCGCCCCAGCTGCTGCCGGAGCGCCGCCCATCCCATCATCGCCAGGAACACGCCGACCTCGAAACCGCGATAGCCGAACGACGATCCCAGCCACCACATCGGCCACGCCGCCGCCAGCCCGATCATCAGCAGCAGCGACACCAACCACGCGCGCCCGATCGCGCCGCCGCGCGCGATCGCCCAGATCGCGAAACCCGCCACCGCCGGCAACAGCAGCGGGTGCCAGTAAAACCAGCCGTGCCGCGGTGAAAACAAAACCTCGGCGAGATGCAGCTGCGAAAAATCGAAACGCTCGCCGCCGTAGGAATACACGAGCCAGCGCCCGTAGAGAACTTTCCACGCCAGCAACTGTAGCGCCACGATCGGCGCGGCTCCGGCGATCAACGCCGCGGCCGCGCGCGCCGAGCGAAGTTGCCGCAGCACGACCCAAGCAGGCATCAGAAGATACACGACGGTGACGTTGCGCGTGACGACGAGCAGCGCCGACGCGAACCCGAGCAACGCCCAGAAACGACTCCGGCGTTCTCCATCCTCAAGTCGCAGCGCCGTCCAGAACACCAGCATCGCCAGCGCGAATACCTGGCTGTGACTCATCGAGAGCCGGGCGGATTGATAATACACGAGGGGACTCGCGAGCCAGATCACGAGCGCCGCGAAACTCGACTCTCGCGGCGGAAAGAACCGCTGCAGGATTCGCGTCGCGAGCCACATGCCGCCGATCGCATACAGCAGCTGGCCGAGCCACACCGCGACCAGGTAGCGCGGCTCGAACCCCGTCGAACCGGCGGGACTGAACGCATGCACGAGCAGAAAAAACGGCGCGCTGCCGATCGCCCAGCCGGGCGGATACTTGTTCGGCACGAGTCCCGTCGCGGTGCGCGGCGCCGCCAGCGCCGCCTCGCGATCCGCCGCCGGCAATGACTCGCTTTGTGCGAGTTGATTCGAGAAATCGAGATCGCGGTCGATCACGACCGACGGCAGCCAAAAGTAATAAAAGCTGTCGTCCCAACCCTGCAGCATCGAGCGTCGGCCCGGTCCGAACATGTCCCACGCCTGCCACCCGATCCCGCCGATCGTCACCGCCACGCACAACAGCACGAGCGGCAGCGTCGTCTTCAGCGCCGCCGCACGGTTTGTATCCATGATTCGAGGTCGCGCGCATAGTCGGCCCACGATTTGAACCGCCGGCCGCGCGCAACGGCGGAAAGACGCGCGAGTTCGTCCGGCCGGGCGAGCAGGTCGGCGATCGCCCCCGCGATGGACTCGGCGGTCAACGTCGCGAGCGCCACGCATCCGCCGTGCTGCGAAATCTCGCCGAGCGCGCCTTTCGCCGAGCAGATGCACGGCTTGCCGCGGGCGAGGCTCTCGATCACCGGCAACCCGAAGCCTTCGGCAATCGAGGGATAAACGGTGAACGCCGCCTCGGCGTAAGCCGCGGCGATTGCCTCATCCGTCGCCGGACCGTCGAACCGCACCGGCCGGCCCGCGGCCTGCAGCGCGCGCACGCGCGCGAGCGCCGGGCCACCGGTTTCGGCGTTCACGTGGCCGATGAGCCGGAGCTCGAACCGGACGTCGCGCGCCCAGAGCGCTTCGCAGGCGTCGAGCAGCACGCCGTGATTTTTCCGTCCTTCGAGCGTGCCGACGCACAGCACCACCGGACTGGCGGACTCCCGCGCCGCCGCCGCCTCTGCGCCGGCGGTTCGCGGCGGATCGACGCCGAGCGGAATTGCGGCGACGGTCGGGGTCGACGTCACGCCCAGCCATTTCCAATAGGCGAGGAGCGAAGCGCGCGATTCTTCCGAGATCGCCGCGATTCCGTCGAATTGCAGCAGGTCCTGCAGATACATCGGCAGCCGCGCCACCGTCCCGGGGGGCGTCAATTCCGGAAAACGCAGCGGAATCGGATCGTGAAACAACGCCACGCGCGGTCCTCGGACGTGCGCGAAAAGTTTCGGCAGGTCGCGCGCGACCTGAACGGAAAACAGCTCCGGCACGATCAGCGCATCGAATTCTCCCCGCAAAAGATGCTGTGGCGCGCGGCCGAAAGCGCGGCGGAACCGTCCGCGCCACTTGGCGGACGCGGGCCAGGTGGCCTTGCGCTTCAAACCGCCCTGGCTGCGCGCGAGGTCGGCGAGCTCCCACGCTTCCAGCGCACGCCACCCGCCGAGAAACGGATCGCGGGTGACGGCAAGCGCGTTGTCTCCAAAATTCTGATGCAGCGCTCGCGCCACGCGCTGGATGCCGGTCCGCGCCGGCGTGTGGCTGGTGTGGGTGAGATCGAGCAGGAGCATGCAGCGTCAGGGAACAGGCACGAGGCGGATGGCCGCAATCCTGTAACGGCCCGGCGGAGCGTCGTCGGTGAGCGGCGTGGCGACGAACTCGATGCGGTTGTCCTGATTCGGTTCGAGCGGCACCGTGAACTGCCACGGTGCGGGCCCGGCGACGTCGAACGTCTCGCGCGGGCGGCCTGCCACGAGGTGGGTCGCGCGCCAGTGCACGGTCGCTTCGGCTTCGATCGACAACCGCAGCTCCGCGCGCTGCCCCGGCCGGATCACGATCGTCGCCGCCGGGTTGATCGTGTCCGGCACGCCTTGCGCCGGAGAAAAGCCGTCGAGCCGCAAAACCCGGTTCGCCGCGCGCAGGAGCACGAAGCGCTCGGAGCTGAACAGCCGCGGCGAATCGACGTCGAAGGCATCGGCCCACGCGCGGCTGAGCAGGACCGCCGCGGGCGCAGGTGAATCTGCGTCGGACTCATGCCGGACCGCGCTGCGCAGATAGCCGCCGTTCTGGTGTCCGCGCTCCGCGTAAACGACCGACGCCGCTCGCAGATAGTAAGCTGCCCACATGCCGTCGAAGAACGACATCCGAAACGTCGCCGGCTCCACGAGGATCGTCTGGCCGGCCAACGCGCGCGAAACGTGCGCGCCCAATGCCGGCCAGTCGCGCGTGATCGCTTTTCGCACCGACCACTTTTGCGTGTCGAATCCGTGGAAAATTACGCCAATCGCAAAAACGATCGTCGTCCCGGCGAGCAGCACGGCGGGAAAAGCGCCGCGGCGCCCCCTCCGGAGGAAAACGGGCGCGTCGTTCAACGCCGCCACCGGCAGCATCGCGGCCAGAAAGACCGCGGAGAACTGGGCGGACTTCTGCCAGCCGTAATCGAAATCCGTGACGACCGTGTAGGCCAGCAACAGCGCCGCACCCGCGAGCGTGGCGGCTGCTCCGAAACGATCCCGAGCCCGCGTCAGCGCGATGACTATGCCGCCGATCAGCGCAGCGGACGCCAGCAGCCCGAATCCAAATCCCAAATACTGCATCCCGCTGGCCGACAGCGTGACGAGCGTCGGGAGAAACTGCGGCGGCTCGAGCTTCGCCATGATGCTCACCCATGCCTCGTCGGCGCGCGCAGCCTGAAACGAATGCACAAAGCCATGATAGGCGCGCACCGCCGTCGCCGGCTGCGCGATCAGACCGATCAGCGTCGCGGCCACCGCCCAGCCGATCCGGCGCGGCGGCGTTGGCGGATTTCGCGCTCGCCACGCGCGAAGCAACAGCAGCGCCCCTGGCACCGCAATGAATGGCGCGAGCTCCGGATACGTGAAGAGCACGCCATGCACCGCGAGCGCGAGCAGGACGAGCCAGCCGCGCCGCGGTGCGTTCCCGGCTAGAAAAAAGTGCAGCGCGATCACGGCGGTCGCGCCCGAGAGAATGCCGAGCAGATTCGGGAGATTCGCGTTGGCGCGAAAGAACGTGAACAACGGCTGCAGCGCGATCAGCGCGACGAGGCCGGTCCATGTCAGGCGCTCGATCCAGAACCCGCGCGCCACGAGATACACCGCGGCGAGCCACGGCAGGAACAGCGCGGCCGTGAGCGGCAGATACGCAGCGACGGGATCGAGGCTCGTCAGCGAAGCCGCGAGCGCCAGCAGCGTCTCGGCGCCGGCGCGACCCCAGGCCGGGCGCCAGCCGCTGATCGCCCGGGTCGCATCAGCCCAGGGATGAAACGGATCAGGCGGCGCCATTTCGAGGTAGGGGTGCGCCTGCAGGTGCTTCGCGCCGGTCACCCAAAAGTAGCCGTCGTGATTCGCGGTGCCGTCGTAGTAGATCAGCTCCGGTCGCGACAGCTCAGGCCATTGCAGGATCGCGAGCGAGAGAACCGTCAGCCCCAGCGCGGCCTGACCGAGACGGCCGCCCAACATTGCGCGCAGGTCGTCGCCCAATGCGCGGCGCGACGCGGCCGGGAGGAGGGTCCACGCAATCGGCCACAGGCAGAGCGCGGCGGCAAACGGTCCGAGTGGGACGAAGGCGTTGACCACCGAAAGCGTCGCCAGCAGCAACAGCAGGCCGGCGAGCGTCGACGCCGCGAAACGCCCCGCCGGCGAAAGCGCGCCGAGTCGGACGCCGAGTCCGTATCCGGAAAGCGGGCACGCAAGGGCGAAGGCGGCGGCGAGGACGAAGGCCATCAGCGCGGGCGGACGCGGCTCACGTGGTCGCCCCGGTGAGCTTCCAGCGTTTGATCAGATGATGGCAGGGGCGGTTTGTCACGATCCGCGCGAGCGCGAGCGCGACTTTCAAACCGTGATACCGCCACGGCCGTTTCCAATACCGGTTGAGATAACTCCAGCCGAGTTCGCGGCCGGAGGGATCGCGCGGCGGCCGGAAGGGCGGGCCCCAGCGGCGAAGGTATTCCTTCAGATTGTCGTTCTCCTTCACGAAGCGATCCGGCGAGGCGCTCACGTGATGCAGCACGGTGCTCTGGTTGGCGACGTAGTTGCGATAGCCGCGCACGTTGAGCCGCAGGCAGAGATCGATGTCCTCGTAGCCGTTGCGGTAAACTTCGTCGAAGCCGCCGATGTCGAGAAACACCTCACGCGAAATCGCGCAGCACGCCGCGGTCACGGCGCGATAGCGCGAATAGCGCTTCAACGTTTTCCACCACGGGCGGCGTCGGTCGTGAAACGGCCGGCCCAGCGAGTCGAAGCGCACGCCGCAGTGATCGAGCGAGCCGTCGCGATGGGCGTTCTGCCGGTTGCCCACGAGCCCCAGCCGCTCGCGCAGCGTGAAGAGCAGGAACATTGGCTCGAACCAGCCGGGCTGCAGCACCAGGTCGTTGTTGAGGAAAAACAGCAGGTCGCCCGTCGCGGCCCGAGCGGCGCGGTTGTTCGAAGCGGCGAAGCCGAGGTTGCGCTCGTTCAGGATCGCCCGACACGGCGGTGGCAGGGTGGCGAGCCAGTCGCGCGTGCCGTCCGTGCTGCCGTCGTCGATGAAAATGATCTCGTGCTCGAGGTCCTCCGGCAGCGTGGCGCGAAGGCTGGCGAGCATCTCCTGCGTCAGCGGCAGGCAGTTGTAGAGCGAGGTGATGAACGAGACTTTCGCCATTCGCGGATCAACCTAGGAGAGCACCATGGCTCCAGCGAAGCTCAAAACCGCGGAGCTTCACGCGTCCACCGCCGGCCTGGTCGCGGGCCCGCCGTGACGTTTCAACTGGAGGACGAGGCTGGCGCCGAGCAACAAAACCCCGAGCGCGAACAGCCACGTCCGCGCCGCGAGCACGCGATGCGCCACCCACGAGCCACGCGCCATCTCAACCGGCGCGGTGAACGCCAGCCACCCCGACGCGCTCGCGTCGCGCACCTCGATCCACCAGTCGCCGTCCGGTCGCGCGCTTTCGAGTCGTTGCCACGCGTCTTTGGCTCCGGCGCGCGGCCGCAGCGCCACGTCGCCGGTCGCGGATTTCAAGATGAGCTCGAGCGACGGATTGTTGGCGCGGAAATCGCCGGCGACATGAAAGCGCAAATACGGCCGCGCCGGATTGGCGGGTTGCGGCCGGCTGCGCCAAACGAGTTCTCCGGACTCGCCCGCGCCCGGCGGCGTCCACGTGCTCAGCACCAGCGCGCCGGGCGGAGCCGGAAACGCGTCCGGCAGCGCGCGCGGCGCGGCTGCGGCTTCGCCGACGAGGGGCAGCGGACGATGCACGCTCGGCGGCATCGCGTCCGCGATCGCGGGCGACGCGAGGCGTTGCTGCAGCGCTTCGGGACTGGGATAGGGGATGTCGCTCGCCGGCGGTTCCGACAGGTGGCGGGCGTCACCGGTGCGGAGATAATCGCGCACGTTGATCTCTCGCCGGTGATTCCGCCCGACGTCGCGCAGGATGTCCGACCGCCACAGGATTTGCGCGTAACGGACGAGCAGGTGACACACGCACACCAGCCACACCGCGGCGATCACGTGTTGCAGGCGCGTGCGGCTGCTGCGGAGCAGCACGAGGAAATTGAGGAGCACGTTGACCGCGAGCAGGTCGAGGTAGCGATTGGGCGAGAGCATCGATTGCCGGCCGAGGATCCCGCGGCCGTAGGCGAGCGCGGCGGTCTGCACCGCCATCCAAACGATCAGGCCGAACAGAAACGCATCCTCCCGCGTCCACGTTCCCCGCCGCAGCCGGCTGACCGCAAACACGATCACCGGCAGGCTCAACGCCGCCGTCCACGGATAATACCGCGCCTCGCCCGGCCAGCCGATCAGCACGAGAAAGCTTTCGAGAAACTGGCCCGGCGACTGCGCGCGCAACGCCGCATGCGCCGGCACTTCGCGCATCAGCAGCACGCCGGCGATCGCGATGGCGAGCGCGATCGCCGCGCTGGCGATTTGCTGCGTCGTCCGGCGACGCTCCTGGATCCCCCGCAGCGCAAGGACGCCGAGAATCGCCGCCGACGACAGAAATCCCGAGGCCATCGTCCCGAGCGTGAGCACGCCGCAGAGCTGGCCGACCCACCACGACGCGCTGAACGTCGACCGCGTCAGCGTGAACCACAGGTGGCCGAGCGAAAACAGCAGCAACAGATAGAACTGCACCTGAAAACCCACGAGCGTGTTCTCCGGCGACAGCGGCAGACAAAACAGCGCGAGGAGCAAAATCACCACGCCGCCGAAACGCGCGCCCGTGAACAACCGGCCCGCGATCAGCAGCAGCACCAGCGCGCACAGCGTGTGAATCGTGGCCGCCGCGACCGATTCGACATAGCCGTCCCACTGGCGGTCGTTGAGCTCAAAAAGCCCGAGACCGAAAAGCCGTGTGAACGGGATGCGGTGTTCGTTGTGCGCATCGAAGAGCTGGCTCCACCACCACGAGCCTTCCACCCACGGTCGCAACAGCGTTTCGCCCTCGGCGTCCCACTGATCGAGCAGCGGCAGGTCCGTGCCTGCGGTCGCGATCAGCCACAGTTTGCTGCTGAAGATCGTGAGCACGAAACCCGCGATCAACAGCCAGCGGGAAAGACGAATGCGTGTAGTCATCGCCGCACGACAGCGTTCCGTTCGAT
>Ga0182740_1002007_pt1 | contig 12931 bp, 13 predicted proteins | sample eDN5th37CKraftBY_FD_128872 | JGI IMG/M metagenome (GOLD analysis project Ga0182740, IMG submission 128872) | Enriched backyard soil microbial communities from Emeryville, California, USA - eDNA 5th pass 37_C Kraft BY (version 2) (version 2) | ecosystem: Environmental > Terrestrial > Soil >...
AGATCGCCCTGCAGGCGCTTTTCGAGTATCTCCTTGAGGCCATCGACGGCATTGGCGTCGCGGCTGACCTCGACGCGCACGGTCATCTCGACGCGGATCACGCCATCGCGCTCGTGCCGCTCGACGACGCACAGCCACTCGCCGGTCGTGCGTGGATCGCTCTTGATCGCGGACAGGCAGGCCATCGGATAGATGTTGACGCCGCGCAGCTTGACCATGTCGTCGCTGCGGCCAAGGAACTTGTCCATCCGCCGCATGCAGCCGCCGCAGTTGCATTGCTCGGTGGAAACGATACGAGCGATGTCGCGAACGTTGTAACGGATCACCGGCGGCAGGCCACGGTGCAGGATCGTCACCACCATGTTGCCGGGCTGGCCGTCGGCCACCGGCTTGCCGGTCTCGACGTCTTCGATCTCGACGTAGATGCAGTCTTCCATAATGTGAACGCCGTTCTGTTCGCGGCATTCAAATCCGGCAGTGCCCATCTCGTTGGTACCGTAGAGATCGTAGACCGGACATCCCCATAGCTCCTCGAGCGTGCGGCGCAGGGAATTGTCGGTGTCCGGGCCGAGGAAGGTGTGGATCGACTTGGTGTTGAGCTCCCTGACGTCGCGGCGGAGTTCGTCGCGGCACACTTTGGCAAGCTGCGTCAGATACTCGGGGAAACAGCACCAGGCATTCGTGCCCCAGTCGAACGCCAGCTCGAGCTGGCGGCGGGACGAGGTGACGATGCCGCTGCCGGTCGTGAGCGGCAGCGCGCCAATGTAGTCGTGGACGCCCTTGTAGACGCACCAGCCGAGGTTCGCGAGCGAGCACGTTGCCGGAATCTGCACGACGTCGCCGGGACGGACGCCCTGGATGTACATGGCGCGGCCCTGCGTCAGGCCGTTCATTTCCCACTCATAGGGACCGTAGAGCGTAGCGCGCGGCTTGCCGGTGGTGCCGCCGCTGGTCTGTATCTTCAGCGGCGCCGTGCCGCGCAGGCTCTGCCAGTCGCCGTGAAAATTGCCGAAGGGCGGATGCTCGGCCTGATCGGTCTTGACGTCCTCCGAGGTATAGGCCGGCAGCTTGGCGATATCGTCGATCGAGCGGATGTCGCCTGGCGTCAGGCCGGCGGCCTTCCAGCGCCGGCTGTAGAATTCGTTGCGCCAGCCCACTTCCATGAGCTTAAGGAACTGCTTGTTCTGAAATGCGCGCAGCCGTTCGCGCGGCCAGCGGAAGACCGTCTTCTCAAAGACGTCCGGAACCGGGTACGTGCTGAACAGATCGTTCCAGTCGAGACTCTGATGATAGATCGGCAGTTCGGACCGGATCGCGTCCACTTAATTCCTCCCCGAACCGGCGTTTAGCGGCTCATTTTTCTTGTGAGTGAGATCGGCGCGCTTATGCGCGGCCTCTCCTCGATCATGCCGCATGCTCGCATGAGGAAAATGACTGGTCAATCAGAAAAATGACTGGTCATTCAGATTGCGCATGTTATTAAGGTGGCAACACAATTGCGATTCGTTGATGAGTTGTGACGATGACAGATGACGCCGTGACGAGCCCGACCAGCTCGGTCAAAAACCCGATCCTGGTGCGGGAGCGCCGCCGTGCGCTGATCGATGCCGCGGTCGAGGTATTCTTCGCCAAGGGCTATCACGCCTGCCGCGTCGCCGATGTCGCGGAGGCCGCCGGCATCTCGCAGGGCACTGTCTATAATTACGTGAACTCGAAGGAAGATCTGCTCTTCATGATCGTCGAGGATCACTTCCTCGCTTATGAGCGGATCGTCGGTTCGGCGCTGGAGCCCGCGCGCACTTCACGCGAAAAGCTCGATGCCCTGCTCAAGGGTACCGTCGAAGCGATCTTCAAATATCGCAAGCACTACGTCGTGATGTTGCGCGAATTGCATCACGTCGAGCGCAACCGGCGGCGCGCCTTCATGCAGCTCGCGGCCGAACAACGAAAATTCTGCGAGAACATTCTGGTCGAGATCGCCGAAGAGGAAAATCTCAACATCGGCAATTCGCTGCTGATGTCCAACCTCGTGGTGTTCCTGCCGAGCTTCCTGATCTCGCGCGGCTGGGATTTCCGCAAGGAAGTCAGCGAACAGGAAGTCGCCGATTTTCTGACGAGCTTCATGGAACGCGGCCTTCGGCAAATCTGATCTCCCTTTGCCGCGGCCCGATGCGGAGGGACCGATCCGTGACTGCCAAACCAGAGCATCCGCAGCGCATGGCCGGCAGGGTTGCCTTCGTCACTGGCGGCTCGCGAGGAATGGGGCTGACCCACGGCCGCTTGCTGGCGCAGCACGGCGCCCGCGTCGTGCTCGGCTGCCGCGACAGGCGCCAGGGCGACGAGGCCGCAACGGCGCTGCGCAAGGAAGGACTGGATGTCGAGGCGCTCGCGCTCGACGTCACCTGGCCTGACGCCTGGGACACCGCGATCCGCGCCATCGAGCTGAGCCACGGCCGGCTCGACGTCCTCGTCAACAATGCCGGCATCATGACCCTCTCGGGACTTGCCGACTGCACGATCGAAGAATGGAACGAAGTCGTCGCGGTCAATCAGACCGGCACGTTTCTCGGCATCAAGCACGCCGCGCCCGCGATGCTCCGCTGCGGCGGCGGCTCGATCGTCAATCTGGCGTCGGCCATGGCGAGCACCGGCTCCGATCGTGCCCTCGCCTATCAGGTGAGCAAGGCCGCGGTCCTGCATTTGACCCGCGCGGCCGCCGTGAGCCTGGCGCCACGAATTCGGGTCAATTCGATATCGCCGAGCCTGACCGCGACCGACATGGCGCATGCGCTCGGCGGGGATTGGCTCAAGCAGCGCACCGCCGCTTATCCGCTGGGGCGGCCGGCAGAGCCAATCGAAATCGCGCGGGTCGTGTTGTTTCTTGCCTCCGACGAAGCGTCCTTCGTCACCGGCGCCGACTATCGTGTGGACGGCGGCGTGCTCGCCGGCGGCAAAGGCTCGGTTGCGCATCGTACCGATAATATGGATTGAACTGGTGGGCCCGGCAGGACTCGAACCTGCAACCAGACCGTTATGAGCGGTCGGCTCTAACCATTGAGCTACGGGCCCATCGCGGCCGCGGGGATGCGGGCGGCAAGCGCCCCCATGTAACAAAGGCTCTACCCCCGAGCAATTGCCGGGCGACCGGCTTTTCAAGACGACGCCCCGCCGGCTCGCCGTCGCGGCTCACTCCAATCACGCCCTGCGCGCCCGAAGACTCAAGCCGCCGCACGACTCGTTTTACGTGTGCCGCCTGCGTTTCGCGCCGGCGCGTTTATTTGAGTGGCAAGGCTATGGAGTTTTTACCGACTCAGTTATGCACAGGTGATGCTGCCGATCTTTCGAATCATTTCAGTGGGCGGCGTATCCCTCGCCATTTTGATCCTGGCCCTGGCGCTCATTCCGCCGGGCGGCACGCATTTGCTGCTGACGCCGCATGACACCGGTTCGCGCGGGGCGATGATCGATCGGAGCCAGCATCCGGAATGGCGGCAATTCATGATTCAGGCGGCGCTGCGCCGGGCCGACGAACTCGAGCGGCTGCGCAGCTTGCCCAGCGCGCCGCTGCGCTTGCCCGATGTTGCTGCGCCCGCCGAAGAAGACAAGTCACCGGACGCCGCGACGGCTGCCGAACCGCCGGTCGCCGATGAGGCCGTCGCCGGTTTGCAGCCCGGCGCTCAGCCCGCCGCGCCCGACGACATCACCGGCTCGATCGACGAGAATCCCGGCGCCACCATCCCGATCGACATCGGCGAGGCGTCATCGACGGAATTGCCGATCGGGCCGAGCGAAGAAAAGCCGCCGGTCAGCGCCGTGCAGGATTCGCGCGTGCCCGAGCTGCAGGCAGCGCCGCCGCCCACCTTCCCTGTGATCGAAATGCGCGAGACGGTGCTGCCGCGCGCCAAGCCGAAGATGCGCGTGATGCAAAAACGGCCGCGCCACAGGAAACCGCCGCCGGCGCCGCAGGCCGTTGCGCCCCAGGTGCCGCCGCCGTTCAATCTCCTCGCCGCCATCTTCGGAGGCCTGAGCCGTGCGGACACCACCGCGCGGGCGCCTGGTTACAATCCGGCCTCGGGTATTCGCGCCGCCGCGCAATAACGCAGGCGCGCTCCATGCAAAACGCCGCGCAATTTGCGCGGCGCTTCGATTCAATTGGATGCGATGGGAGGACGCCTGTCGGCGCCCTCTTGCCAATGCGCGCCTGGCTCAGCGCGAGCTGATAACGGCAGCATCGCCGGTGTCGACGCGATCGGCGCGGGCCTGGATCGGCGCTTCCTCGGCCTTGGCTTCGGCATTGGAAATTTGGGCATTGGCAATTTGGGCATTGGCGGCGATCGCTGCCTGCTTGCCCGGCGATAGCGCCGCCGTGGTCTCGGCGCCCGGCATCGGCATGCCCTTGCGCTTGGCGACATAGTAATAGCCGGCGGCGTAGTAGTGCACGGCGCGGTCGGCATTGCCGGCCGCCGCCCGATAGGCCCCGGCGAGATATTTGACCGCATAGGTCATGTTGGTGTCGGCATCGAGAAGGCCGGAGGCGCTGCCGCGATAGCCCATGGCACGCGCAGTGCCGAGACGGATCTGCATCAGCCCGTAATTGCCTTTGCTGATGGCGCGCGGATTGCCGCGGCTCTCGCGATGAATGACACGGCGCACCAGAGTTTCCGGCACGTTATGCGCGGCGGCGTGCTTGGCGATCAGCGTATCGAGACCATTGCCATTGCCATCGATGTTCTTGCTGCGGGACTGCGCCTGGGCCGACGAAGCCGAGAAGGCGGCGACCAGGAGCAGGGCGATCGAAATTCGAGGGCAAAAGCCGCGCATGATCTCGTCTCCGTTGTGGTGGGGTTGGACGCCTTTTGCGGGCGAAGTCGGGCGACTTTGTGGCCTGCCGGGCGGGCGCGTTGTCGTTGATCCAGATCAAGGGCCGGCGGCGGCGATTTACCTAGGTTCCGCGGGAATGGAACCCGGGGGGAACTGCTCATGCCGACAGATTCACTGTTGATCACCGTAGGCGTCACCATCGCCTTCGTCGTCTTCGCCATCGCCTTGGCCTGGGCGGACCATCAGACCCGCAAGACGCCCCGCTAAATCGCGGCGCGCTCTTGCCGCTTTAGGTGTTGGCGGCCCGCGCAAATCCGGCTAATTCCCGAATCCGACGCCCGCGCGCCACGTGCGGGTGCGCCGGCATTCAGGCAAGGTCCGGAGGCGTTGCGCCGCATGCGGAAAAGTCTGCGTCCGATCGCGTCGCTGCTGCTCGGGATCGGGTTTCTGCTGGCCGGCAACGGCATGCTGTTCACGCTGCTGCCTCTGCGCGGCACGGCGGACGATTTCGGCGCCCTCACCCTCGGCCTCATCGGCTCGTTCTACTATGTCGGCTTCGTCGCCGGCTGCATTCTCGCGCCCTTCGTGGTGCAGAGCTCCGGGCATATCCGCGCCTTCGCCGCGCTGGTCGCGCTCGCCGTCACCGCCTCGCTTGCCTACGAACTGGCGCCGCATCCTTATGCCTGGATGGCGCTGCGCCTGATCAACGGCTTCTCGCTCGCCGGCATCTATCTGGTGGTGGAGAGCTGGCTCAACAGCAGCACCACCAACGACACGCGCGGTCTGGTGATGTCGACCTATGTCGTCGTCAACTATGGCGCCTTCACTGTCGGGCAATCGCTGGTGACGCTGTACCCGATCGACGACGCCGGCAACTTCATGATCGCCGCGATCCTCGGCGCCATCGGCATCATCCCCGTGGCGCTGACGCGCTCGGCGCAGCCGGCGCCGATCAAGGTGGTGCGCTTTGCCCCGGTGCAGCTCTATCGCGCGGCGCCGGTCGGCCTGGTCGCCAGTTCGATGATCGGCATGGTGAGCGGCTCGTTCTGGAGTCTCGGCGCCATTTCTGCGGCGGGCAGCGGCCTCGACGTCAGCCAGGTAGCGATGTTCATGAGCGCGGCGACGCTCGCCGGCGCCATCAGCCAATGGCCGGTCGGCCGCCTGTCCGACCGCGTCGACCGGCGCATGGTGCTGCTGGCGCTGCTGATCAGCGCTGCGGTGGTCGGCTTTCTGTTGTGGTTGACCGCCGCCAGCGGGGCGCTGCTCATCGCGTTCGGCTTGCTGTTCGGCGCGCTGGCGCTGCCGACTTATTCGCTGGCCGCGGCGCATGCCTATGACCGCACGCCTCCGAGCGAGACCTTGCCGACCGCGGCGACGATCCTCCTCGCCAATGCCGCCGGCGCCGTGATCGGGCCGCTGGTGGCGTCGGCCGTCATGGGCGCGATCGATCCGCGGGCGCTGTTCCTGTTCACTGCGGCAACGCATGCGCTGCTGGCGGGCTACGTCTTCTACCGCACCAAGGTGCAGTCCTCGCCGCCCGCCGACGAGAAGGTCGAGTTCGGCATGGCCGCCAGCACCCCTGTCACGACCATGAGCACGGCGGACACCGATCAGACCATCGCCGCTGCCACGGCGGCGGCCGAAGAAGCCGCCGCCAAATAAAAAATGCCGGACGGGCGGTTGCGCCCATCCGGCATCTTGGTTCGTTCCTTGTCAGCCGATCAGACGTCGGCGAACGGGTACTTGCGGCGGGCTTCCTGGGTCTGCTGCAAGGCCTCGTCGAGGACCTCGAACAGCATCGACACGTAGTGCGACAGCTTCTTGCCGGTGTTGGCGGCCGGCAGCATGTGGCGCGGATCGGCCTTGGCGGTTGCGACGTTCATGACCAAAGCGCTCCTTACAGGCGGGCCGAGGACGACAGGAAGCGGCGCTCGATCTCCCGCTCGGCTTCGTCGGTGAACTTGCCGCCGGTCTCGGCGACGTAGCGGGCGACATCGCGCTCGGCCTGGCGCATACGGGCGGCCATCAGGGCGTCCAGCATGCGCGCGACAAAGCCGCGCTTGCGGGTCGTCTTGGCCGGCGCGTAGGTGGCAGAAAAGGCCGCTTCGACGGCAGACGGGGTGTACGACATGGCATCTCTCCAATTCCGCTCCGCATCGTCTATGGTGCAGAGCATCAAAACCTTGTTGCAATGCAATATAGTCGAAATAGGCGCGGGAGGTAGGTGCACTGCAACATGTGACGCATGCCAAATGTGCATGCTCTACATTGCGGCAATCTCGCCGTTTCCGCACGAATCTTAGTCTTATGGGCGATTTCCGCGGGCTTTAGCGGAAGCGTTTGTCTATTCAGGCGAATTATTAAGGAATCAGGCCTTCCCGATGCCTTGGATATAGGCCACAAGTGCATAGCTTCCAGCCTATCGGTTCCGGCCCGGCCCGGGACCACCCCGAAAATCGGCAGTTTGCCGCCCATTTGCCCCGGGAATGCGCGCTCTTGAGCGGCCGCGCCCGGCGCCGACCGTTGAGGTTCATGACCGATGGCCAAGAAACCGGGTACCAACCCCAAAGGTGAGTTCGTCTTCTTCAACGTCCAGTACGAAGACGGCTCGCAGCGCTCCAACCGCCGGGTCCCGGCCGAGATCCTCGGCGGGCTGGAAAAGGATGAGCCCGCGCTCGGCTTCCTGATCGAGCAGGACCGCGACATCGCGGAAAAGTCCGGCCGCGCACCGTTGGCCATCACCTCGATCGCCCGCGTCGGCGCCAAGCCGAAAAAGATCATGAACGTCAAATGATGGTCATCACAGCCTGACGCCCGGTTTCGCGGTTCAATGGATCGTCGTTCGATCCGAACCCGGGAGGCTGACCATGCGCTGCATCACTGCCCGACCGATCGCCGCTTTCCTCGGTATCTCGCTTTCTCTGCTTCTTGCCAACGTCGCGTTCGCGCAGAACCGCGACGTCGCCGGCGCCCGCGATTATCCCGGCATCGGCCGCTTCGGCGGCAGCATCATCACCGGCTATCAGACCAAGGACTTCGACGCGGTGAAGTTGCAGGCCGCGCCGTTCAAGGATGGCCAGCCGACCGACGCGCGCACCGTGGAGGGCCGCGTCACCCGCATCGCCTATCGCACCGGGCCCGGCCCATCGATTCTCGAAGTGTCGCGCAATTTCGAGAACCAGCTCAGCAAGGCCGGCTTCGAGCCGCTGCTGGCCTGCAACGTCGACGACTGCGGCGGCATCCCCTTCAGCGAAAAAATCGATGTGTTGCCGATCCCGCAGATGTGGGTCGACGGCTTCGACTTCCGCTACGTCGCCAGCCACAAGCGCGACGGCAACACCGATATCTACGCGACGGTGCTCACCAGCAAGAACAACGACGCCATCACCGTGCAGCTCGTGATCGCCGTGGTCGGCGCCATGGACAACAAGATGGTCGATGCGGCGGCGATGGCCAAGGGCCTCGGCGACAAGGGCCACATCGCGCTGTACGGCATCTATTTCGACACCGACAAGGCGACCATCAAGCCGGAGAGCGCGCCGACGCTCGCCGAGATGGCCAAGCTCCTGAACGGCCAGCCGGCGCTCAACGTCTATATCGTCGGCCATACCGACAACCAGGGCAGCTACGAGCACAACATGACGCTGTCGCGCCAGCGCGCCGATGCCGTCGCGGCTGCACTGGCGACGGGCTACAGGATCGCGCGCGGCCGCATGAAAACCGCGGGCCTCGGTTTCCTCAGTCCGGTCGGCAGCAACAGCAGCGAGCAAGGCCGCGCGCTCAATCGCCGCGTCGAACTGGTGGAACCGTGAAGGTATCGCAAGACCTGCGCGAACGGCAGATATGAAACAAGGGTGATGCGCCGCAATTGCGGAAGCGGCGTTTCGGGCCTAATTTGCCGGCGATGAAAAAATTGCCGCGCCACCCCCTGCTCCGCCTGCTGGCGGTCAATCTCGCGATCGGCATCGCGGCCGCGGTCGTGATGATCGGCGGGCTGATGTGGCTCAATCCCGCGCATCTGCGCGATCTCATTCTCGCCGACCGCAGCGGAGCGGCGGCCTTCGCGCTGCTGCTGTTCGGCCTCGTCGTCACCTTCGGCAGCGTCGCCATGGGCACCGCCGTGATGGCGCTCGGCCGCAAGCCCAAACCGCCGGCTCCCGGTGGCGGTAAACCTGTCGCCGTCCTGGTGCGCGCGCGCTAGTTGGGATTCGCCCCCAGCTTCTCCGCGAACAGCACGATGGTCTTGCGGTAGATCTCCGAGCGGTTCCACTCGCGCATCACCTGGAAATTCTCGGTGCCCTCGCCGAAGGGCTGCCCGGTGCGCCAGCCATTGACGCGCAGCAGATTCGCCGTCGAGGCCAGCACGTCCGGCACCGAGTGGCGCAGGTCGACATGGCCGTTGCCGTCGTAATCGACGCCGTACTTGATGTAGCTCGACGGCAGGAACTGCGTCTGGCCGAGCTCGCCGGCATAGGCGCCCTTCAGATCGGAAAGCGGCAGGTCGCCGCGATTGACGATCTTGAGCGCCGCGATCAGTTCGCCCTGGAACAGCTCGGTGCGCCGGCAGTCGTGCGCCAAGGTCGCCAGCGTGCGCACCACCGGCAGCTTGCCGATGTCGCCGCCGCCATTGTCGCTCTCCAGCGTCCACACCGCCATCAGGATCTCTTTGGGCACGCCGAACTGCCGCTCGATGCGCGACAGCAGTTGCGCGTGGCGCTGCATCAGCGCCGAGGCGCGCTTGATGCGGGCGGGGATGACGCGGGTGCGCGCGTATTCCTCGAAGCTCTTGCGGAAGGTGTAGCGCTGGCGCTTGTCGAAGGCGAGGACGTTATGGTCGATCGACACGCCGGCGAAGGCTTGCGCAATCACCGACGACGACACGCCGGCGGCGCGCGCCTCGCCGCCCATCTGCTGCAGGAAGGTGTTGAAATCGCCGCCGCAGCGCGCGGCCTGCGCGGGAGCGGCGAACAGCGAGGAGGCGACGAGAGCGAGGGCGAGATGTTTTTTCATGGCGCAAGACTTAGCATTTGCTCAACACTGCGCAAGCTGGTCCTCACCATCTGGGCCGTCGTCCTTCGAGGCTCGGCCTCCGGCCGAGCACCTCAGGATGACGGGTTTAACACTGTCGCGTGAAGCAGAAGATCCGTCATCCTGAGGTGCGCGCGCAGCGCGCCTCGAAGGACGACGGCCCCGGAATGACGGAGAAACTCACGCCGGCACCGCGCCCGCCAGATAGTCGATCGCCGCGGCGGCGCCGCCGGAACCGTGCGGCAGCTTCAGCGCCTTGAGCCCCATCTCGACCGCGCCGAGCACGCCGAGCACCATCGGCGCGTTGACGTGGCCCATATGCGCGATGCGGAAGCCGCGGCCTTCCGTCTTGCCGAGCGCGCGGCCGAGCACGACGCCGCATTTGACGCCGCAATAATCGACCAGCGCCTGCGCACTTTCGCCGCCGCGGGTGATCACCGGCGTCACCGTGTCGCAACGCTCCGACGCCTCGGTGACGTTGAAATCGAAGGTCTGCCCTTCCGACCACACCGCCACGGCGCGGCGCACCGCTTCGGCGAGCGCGCGATGCCGCGCGAACACACCGGCTTCGCCTTCGGCGAATATCAGATCGAACGCGGCGCGCAGGCCGAACAGCAACTGCTCCGGCGGCGTGCCGCAATATTTGTGGTAGTGCACCGGGCCGTCGCGGAAGGTCCAATCCCAATAAGGCGTACGCATGTTCGCCTTCTTGTGCGCCTCGAGCGCGCGCGGCCCGGCGGCGGTGAAGCCCAGCCCCGGCGGCGTCATCAGCCCCTTCTGCGAGGCCGACATCGACAGATCGACGCCCCACTTGTCCATCTCGAACGGCACGCAGCCGAGCGAGGCGACCGTATCGACGCAGAGCAGCGCGTCATGGCCCGCCGCGCGCAGCGCCTGCGCGATCGCCGGAATGTCGTTGATGACGCCGGACGCGGTGTCGATCTGCGCCACCAGCACGGCCTTGATCTCGCCCTTGGTATCCTGCTTGAGCCGCGCCTCGACCTGCTCCGGCTGCACGGCGCGGCGGAAATCGCCGGGCAAAATCTCGACCTCGGCGCCCAGCATCTTGGCCGCCTCGCCCCAGCCGATGGCGAAGCGCCCGCTTTCCAGCACCAGCACCTTGTCGCCGCGCGACAGCACATTGGTCAGCGCGGCTTCCCAGGCGCCGTGGCCGTTGGCGGCGTAGATGTAGCAGCGGCCGGCGCTGGTGGCGAAGATGCGCTTCAAGTCGCGCAGCAGCGTGTCGGTGAGCGCCACCATCGGCCCGGCATAAATATCGAGGGCCGGGCTGTGCATCGCCTGGAGCACGGCATCGGGAACGTTGGTGGGACCCGGAATGGCGAGGAATTCGCGGCCGGCGGCGACGGACGGGACGGATTGCGACATGAGGGGAAAATCTCGATTGCGGAAGGCGGTTTGCCTAGCATGATTTGCCCGCGCCGGTTGATCACGAATGTTGATGGATTGCATCAGCGTGGCGTGGGGCGCGGCGCGCGAGGGCGGCGCGGCGGCGCGATTGCCGCGTGCGGGGTTACGAGCCCCGCCCGCAGGCGCCACACCCTGCCCCACGTTCAGCGAGCGTCTGCAGAACGCCCCTCGCCTGGGACAAGGCGGGACAAGGCATATAGGCCTAGGACTAAAGTCGAGTGGACAAGTTCCCGCAATGATTCGATTTTTGCTATACTTTTAGTTGAGGAGGATTCGCACGTGCTCAAAGACTATCAAGCCCTTGTTGCGAAGGCCGAAAAAGCAGTCGAAAAAGTCTCGGATCCCGCGCTCAAACAAATTGCATTTCAAAAGGTACTCGACGACCTAATAGTTACAAACGACAGCGTCGCCGAACCTCGAAAGACACCGGCCGTCAAAAGACCCACTGGTACCCATAAGGTGAAACGCGGGAGCAAAGGCGGTCCAAGCAAGTATTTGGAAGAACTCGTAACTGACGGTTTTTTTCAACATAAGAAAACCTCGAACGAAGCGATAAGCGAGCTGGCAGACCGAGGACATCACCTGAAATCAAGCGACGCTCGGGTCGCCTTGCTGAGGTTGTGCAAGACAAAGATGTTGCGTCGAAAAAAAGAGGGCAAAACTTACGTTTATTCTAATTGGTAACGATTCTGCTTTGATGGGAACATCATATGAATGATGAAGCAAAATGCAAATTAAAGCTAACCGGCGGCATGTCTTTCGAGGGGGATATAACCCTTGCTGTCGCGCATCAAATCATCGGAATAGCAATCGGCGCAGGCTCGGCGACCCATGAGACTGGCCGCCGAGATTCAGCACCCCCTAAGAACGCAAAGACATTTCTAGCCGACAAAAAGCCACTTACTGACGTCGAGAAGATCGCCTGCCTTGCATTCTACCTCACGAATTTTGAGGCAACTTCGAGATTCAAAGGCTCAGACATCGAGAGAGTTAAGACAGACGCTGCAACGCACATTTCCAATTTGGCCAGAGCCATAGACAATGCGACCAGACAGTCGAAGTTCTTGGCTAAGGCTGGCGAAGGCACGAAACAAATCACCTCTTTAGGCGAATCCATTGTAAATGCCCTACCCAACAGAGACGCCGTAACAGCGGCCCTAAACGACGAGCCCAGCCGCCGCCGAAAGCGGGCACGGAAAAAGAAGCTATAAAGAGATTAGTAGATGCGTGACAGAATTTCTAAAGGGCTAAAGCAAAAACTACCAGACCGACTCGTCGACGAACTTCTGGCCGCTTATCAAGAGGCCAAAGAGAACTTCTACTCAGGCGGGCTAAGGCTAAGTGCAGTCGAGGGAGGGCGCTTTTGCGAGGCAGCACTTAGACTGCTCGAGTTCATAACGACGGGGCACTTTACAGACGTTAATAAGCAATTGGACGCGGAACGAATTTTCCAAAAACTTAAAGATCACTCGGCCGATAGGTTTCCCGCATCGGTTAGACTACACATGCCGCGGGCAATCCGTGTTGTTTATGATATTCGGAACAGCCGCGATAACGCCCATCTAGCGGATGGTATCGACCCAAACTTTCAGGACGCAACACTTGTCGTTAGCGTTCTTGATTGGATCATGGCCGAGTTTGTGCGGCTATTCCA
>Ga0182740_1002008_pt1 | contig 12928 bp, 11 predicted proteins | sample eDN5th37CKraftBY_FD_128872 | JGI IMG/M metagenome (GOLD analysis project Ga0182740, IMG submission 128872) | Enriched backyard soil microbial communities from Emeryville, California, USA - eDNA 5th pass 37_C Kraft BY (version 2) (version 2) | ecosystem: Environmental > Terrestrial > Soil >...
CGGTCCGGCCGGACCGATAAGCAACGGCACGAACGCTTTCCAGCCCGGTTCCGATATAATTATGGCTTCCTCCGGTTCAACATCCCCTCTCGACCCCGACCTGCTGCGGAGAATCACCGAGGCGCTGGAGCGCCTCGCGCCCCTGCCCGCGACTGCGCCCGACCTTTCCGCCGCGGACGCTTTCGTCTGGCAGCCGAAGGGCTCGCGGCTGCAACCCGTCCCGCGGGTCAACCGCGTCGAGATGGTGCTGCTCAAGGGGGTGGACCGGGTCCGCGACACCCTTCAGGAGAACACCGAACGGTTCATGCGCGGCCTGCCGGCCAACAACGCCCTGCTCTGGGGCGCGCGCGGCATGGGCAAGTCGTCGCTGGTCAAGGCCGTTCATGCGACGGTCGGACGCGCCGCGCCGGCCGGAGGTCCCCGCCTGAAGCTGGTGGAAATCCACCGCGAGGACATCGAGAGCCTGCCGGACCTGATGACCATCATGCGCAATTCGCCGCATCGCTTCATCGTGTTCTGCGACGATCTCTCCTTCGATGCGGACGACACCTCCTACAAATCCCTCAAGGCGGTGCTCGATGGCGGCATCGAGGGCCGGCCGGACAATGTGGTTTTCTACGCGACATCCAACCGGCGGCATCTGATGCCGCGGGAGATGATGGACAACGAACGCTCCACCGCCATCAACCCCGGCGAGGCGGTGGAGGAAAAGGTCTCGCTGTCCGACCGTTTCGGCCTCTGGCTCGGCTTCCACCGGTGCAGCCAGGACGAATATCTCGCGATGATCGACGGCTATGTGGCGCACTTCGGCCTGACCCATCCGGCCGACGCCCTGCGCCGCGAGGCGCTGGAATGGGCGACGACGCGCGGCGCGCGGTCCGGCCGCGTGGCCTGGCAGTTCATTCAGGACCTCGCCGGCCGGCTCGGCGTGACGCTGAAGGCGGACTGAGCGGCGCTGAAAGCCGCCGCGAAACGAAAAAGCCGGGCGCGCGCCCGGCTTTCTTGTCTGGTCGTCCTTGTCTGGTCGTCGGCCGCGATCAGGTCCCGCTGAGGAACTGCATCGGGTCCACCGGCGTCGAGCCCTTCCGGATCTCGAAGTGGAGCTGCGGGGACGAGACGTTGCCGGTCTGGCCGGCCTTGGCGATATTCTGGCCGCGCTTGACGGTGTCGCCGCGCTTCACCATCAGCTCGCTGGCATGGGCATAGGCGCTGACATAACCGTTAGCGTGGCGCACCAGCACCAGATTGCCGTATCCCTTCAGCTCGTTGCCGGCATAGGCCACGACGCCGTCCTCAGCCGCCTTCACCGCGGTGCCTTCCGGCACGGCGAGATTGATGCCGTCATTCTGCTGGCCGTTGGTCTTCGGCCCGAAACCGGCGATGACGCGGCCCCGCACCGGCCAGCGGAAGCCCGGCAGCGCGCCGGTCGCTTCGGCGCTCTTGGTCGCGGAGGTGTCGGCCTGCGGCACTTCCGTGACGGCGGAAGCCACGCGCGCGGTCTCGACCGGACCGGTGGGAGCGGCCGAGGCGACGCGCTTGGTCGGCAATGTCGGCGCGACGGCGGGCTGGGCCGGCACGGTGGCCGGCGCGGCCGCCAGCGTCGGGGCCGGCGCAGCGGTGCCGGCCGCCGGGATGACGACCTGATCGCCAGGGCTAAGCCGGGTCTGCGGCGTGATGTTGTTGGCTTTCGCCAGCTCCGCGAACGGACGATTATAGGTCCGGGCGATGGTGGTGAGGGTTTCGCCCTGCTTCACCACATGCACATTCCGGCCGGCGGCGGCGCGCGGGTTCGCGGCGACGGCCGGCTGGGCCGGACGCTGCGCCGGCATGGACGCGAAGGACGCCGGCTGCGGCTGGGCCGCGGCGACGGGCTGGCTCGCGCCGCGCGGGATCGTCAGGCGCTGGCCGGCGCGCAGCGACTGACCCGGCTGAAGGCCGTTGGCCTGACGGATAGCCTGCGCGGACACGCCGTAGCGCTGGGACAGCCCGCCGAGCGTATCGCTGGAACCGACGATGATGGCCGTGCCGCCGCTCCAGTTGCTGGATGCCATCTGCGAGGCGCCGGACGGCTGGGAGTTCGCGGGCGGCGCGCTGGCGACGGCCGGCTGCGAGGGCGCGCGATAGTCGCTGGCGCCGTAACCGCTGCCGGACCCGCCGCCATAGGCCGGATAGCTGGCCTGGTTGCTGTAGCTGCCGCCACCGCCCTGGGACGCGACCGGCGGCAGGCTCTGGCTGGAGATCGGCTGGCGCTCGACGCGGGCGACCGGCGCGGGCTGGCCATAGCCGGGCTGGACCGAGCCGGTGACCTCGCCGCGCGGGACCGACGCCTGCGGGGAATTGAACGGATTGGTATCGAACCGCGCAACGTCGGAACTGCAACCGGCGACGCCGGCGGCCATCAAGGTCACCATCGCCACGCGGGATGACAGGCGCGAGCGAACCGTCTCGACGAACACACGCATGGGGCTACTCACTGAACGCGAAACCACTTCACGCCACAGTTAATCCCCTTGAGGTAAAGATTGATTTAAGCGGTCAACGGCGTCTTAAGGCTGATGGCGCGAGAGGATGCCCGCCGCCACAATCCGCCCTCAGAGTTCCCGCGCCTGCCCCGCCAGCAGGGGCACGAAACGGACCGGGATCAGTTCCTCCGTCTTGAACTCACCGCCCGTGCGGCGCAGGCGCACGAGACGTTGCGCGCCGTCCTGCGGGCCGAGCGGCGCGACCAGCACGCCATCCTCCGCAAGCTGCCCGACCAGCGCCTCGGGCAGGCTTTCCGCCGCCGCGGTCACCATGATGCGGTCATACGGCGCGCCGGCGGCGAAACCCGCCATGCCGTCCCCGTGCACGACCTCGACATTATCGTAACCCAGCATGCGCAGCCGGTTCCGTGCCTGGTCCGTCAGGGTCCGATAACGCTCCACGCTGACGATGCTGGCGGCGAGGCGCGAGAGCACGGCGGCCTGATAACCCGAACCGGTGCCGATCTCCAGCACGCGGTGATGCGGACGCACATCCAGCTTCTCGGTCATGTAAGCGACGACATAAGGCTGGCTGATGGTCTGGCCGCAGGCGATCGGCAGCGCGTGGTCCGCATAGGCGTCGTCGACATGGGCAGCCTCGACGAAATGCTCCCGCGGCACCTCATCCATGGCGCGCAGCACCGACGGATCGACGATCCCGCGCTGCCGGAAACCCAGCAGGAACTGCATGCGGCCGACACGCTCGTCCGGTGAATGATCCGACATGATGACCTCGACAATCCACCTTCTGCGGCAGCACCCGCCCCGGCGCAAGACCAGATATCAGAACCGAATATCCTGCACCGCCCAAGACCAGATTGCCGCCTCCCCGCTCAGCCTGTAGGAATCCGGATGGGCGCCTGCCCTCCGGAATCCCGCCCCGACGCAGCAACAGGATCTTGCCTCATGACGGCTTCCGACCATACGGGCCAGCACGACCAGCAGCCACGGCCGGGCGCATCGCCCCGGCGCGTGCTGCTCGTCGAGGACGAGATGATGATCCGCCTGCTGCTGGAGGACATGCTCGAAGACCTCGGCTACAGCATTGCGGCGACCGCCGGCCATGTCGAGGAAGGCACGAAGCTCGCCCGCGAGGCCGAGTTCGACTTCGCCATTCTGGACATGAATCTCAACGGCAGGTCGGTTCTGCCGGTGGCGGACGCGCTGGCCGCACGCGGGCTGCCGTTCCTGTTCGCGTCCGGCTATGGGGAAGAAAGCATTCCCGACGGCCATCGCGGCCGCCCGACGCTCCAGAAGCCGTTCAAGCAGGAAAGCCTCGAACAGGCGCTGGAACAGCTACTGGGCCATTGATCCGGCACCCGCCGCTCCAGCCTGTTTCTGTCAGCCCCGCCCAGCGAAGGCTTCCGCAAGTCTGGTCATGTAAGGCTTGTCGGTCATGTCCAGTTTCAGCGGCGTCACCGAGACCTTGTTGTTCGCGAGCGCGAACAGGTCGGTGCCGTCGAGGCCCGTGGGCGGCGGCAGGCCGCGCTCATAGGCCACCCAGAAATACGGATTGCCGCGCCCGTCCTCCCGCGGCTCGATGCGCAGAAGCTGCTGGTCGCGCTTGCCCTGCGTGGCGACCGCAATTCCCGTCACCTCGTCGGGCTTGCAGTTCGGGAAATTCACGTTGATCAGGGTGTCGCGCGGCATGCCGAGCGCCAGCGCGCGGCGGACGACTTCCGGGCCGTGGCGCTCCGCCGTCGCCCAGTGCGGCGCATGGCGGCTGTCCGGCCCGATCGCCTGCGACAGCGCGAAAGACGGAATGCCGAGCACCGTGCCCTCCTTCGCGCCGGCGATGGTGCCGGAGTAATTCACGTCCTCGGCGGCGTTGCGGCCGCGGTTAACGCCCGAAAGAATGAGATCGACCCTGCCCTCCGGCACCACATGGCGCACGCCCATGATGACGCAATCGGTCGGCGTGCCCTTCACGGCAAAGCGCCGCTCGCCGAGCTGGCGCAGCCGCAGCGGATCGTTCAGTGACAGCGAATGCGACACGCCGGACTGGTCGTATTCCGGCGCGACGATCCACACGTCGTCCGACAGCGCGCGGGCGATATCCGCGCAGGTGTCGAGGCCGGGCGAATTGATGCCGTCGTCGTTGGTCACGAGAATGCGCATGGTCTTATCGCTCCCGGCTCGCGCAACGCGGATCCTGCGTCCGCATCACGCCTTGCCTCCGATCACCTTGAGGCCGCCCATATAGCCTTGCAGCACCTCCGGCACGGCGATGGAGCCATCGGCCTGCTGATAGGTCTCCATCACCGCGACGAGCGCGCGGCCGACCGCGACGCCGGAGCCGTTCAGGGTGTGGAGGAAGCCCTTCACCTTGCCGTCCTTGCCCTTGTAGCGCGCATTCATGCGCCGGGCCTGGAAGTCGCCGCAGACCGAGCAGGAGGAAATCTCGCGATAGGCGCCCTGCCCCGGCAGCCAAACCTCGATGTCATAGGTCTTCTGCGAGGCGAAGCCCATGTCGCCGGTACAGAGCGTGACGACGCGATAATGCAGGTCGAGCTTGCGCAGCACTTCCTCGGCGCAGGCGAGCATGCGCTCGTGCTCGTCCTTCGACTCCTCCGGCGTGGTGATGGACACCATCTCGACCTTGGTGAACTGATGCTGGCGGATCATGCCGCGCGTATCGCGCCCCGCCGCGCCCGCCTCCGCGCGGAAGCATTGCGTCAGCGCGGTGAGCCGCAGCGGCAGCTCGGCCTCGTCGGTGATCGCCTCGCGCACGAGATTGGTGAGCGGCACTTCGGCGGTCGGGATGAGCCAGTGAGTTTCTTTGCGCTCAATCAAATCAAATGGAGTAAGTGCTTCCTCAAGAGTGAAGCCACCTGGCTTTCCGCGAAACTCCCGATACCACTCACCCAACCACTTTAATTGGTGTTCCTTCGTGATCCGTCGCGTTGCTAAGAACTGATCATCCTCAAACTTCGGCAACTGCGCCGTGCCGAACATGGCGTCGTCGCGGACCAGCAGCGGCGGGTTCACTTCCGTATAGCCGTGCTCGCCGGTGTGAAGATCGAGCATGAACTGACCGAGCGCGCGTTCGAGCCGCGCCAAGCCCTTCTTCAGCACCACGAAGCGCGCACCGGAGAGCTTCGCCGCCGTCTCGAAGTCCATCTGGCCGAGCGCCTCGCCCAGTTCGAAATGCTGCTTCGGCGCGAAGGCATAGTCGCGCTTCGCTCCGAATTTGTGATGCTCGACATTGTCGTGCTCGTCCGCGCCATCCGGCACCTCCGCGAGCGGCAGGTTCGGGATCTCGGCAAGCGCATCGTTCAGCGCCTTGCTGGCGTCGCGCTCGGCCTGCTCCATGTCGCCCATGCGGGTCTTGAGATCGTTGACCTCGGCCATCAGCGCATTGGCGCGGGCCTCGTCCTTCGCCTTCTTGGCTTCGCCAATTTCCTTGGAGGCTGCATTGCGCCGCGCCTGCGCCTGCTCCAGCGCGAGAATGGCCGTCCGCCGCGTCTCGTCCAGCGCGATCAGCCGCGACGCCGTGCCGGCATGTTGCGAGCCACGCCGCGTCAGCGCCGCATCGAAAGCGTCCGGGTTGTCGCGAATGGCCTTGATGTCGTGCATCGGGAAATCCAGCGTGAGGATTGCGGGCCACGCCTGATGATGCCGCGCGAGCCCCGCCTGATGAATCGGAGCCCCGTTATAAGCACGGCGGGCGCGCGGCGTCGTCCCTGTTGTTCAAGACGCGGGCGCGTCCTTGTCCCTTTTCCATCATCGAACCGCGATGGAGCGCCGGGAGGCGCCTGAGGCTGCGGGGCAGCCTCGCGGCAGACCGGCGGGGGTCCGCCACGCGCCGGCCGATGGGGTGCGAAGCCATCGGGCGACGCGCGAGCCCTTGCGATCGGGCCCGGCGCCTCCCGGCGCTCCACCGTCCGCGGCAGCGTCTCCGGAAGACGCCGCCGCAGCCTTCCCGTTCGCCTAGCAGGTTATAGGAATAAAGTCAATATACACCATCGTCACCGGCGGTGAGGACAACCTTCAAAGGCGTGCGGACCCCGACCGCGGTCGCCGCCTGGCCGGCCACGCGATCCGGATGCTTCCGGGAAGAACGCATCAGCCGCTCGGAACACACCGAGCCTGCCGACGGGACGAATGAGCCGGTCACTCCGCCGGCTTCGTCCCCGCAGGCGGCACGCCGGCCGGCGTAGCGGCGGCCGGGTCCTGCGCCGCTTCAGGAGTAGAACCAGTCGCGGCCTTCACGGCCTCCGCCCCCGCCTCGCCTGCCTGGGCGGCTTTCTTGTCCCGCTCCGCGCGCTCGGCGGCCGCTTTCTTCTCGACGAACTGCACGGCCCAGATGGACCCTTCGTAGAGGATCAGCAGCGGCACCGCGAGGGAGAACTGGCTGATGATGTCCGGCGGCGTCAGCACCGCCGCAGCCACGAACGCGCCGAGGATGAAATAGCGGCGCTTGTCGCGCAGGGTCTGAGAGGTCAACACGCCGATGCGCCCGAGCAGGGTCAGGATCACCGGAAGCTGGAAGGCGACGCCGAAGGCCAGCACCAGCGCCATCATCAGCGAGAGATATTCGCCGACCTTGGGCAGCAGCGCGATCTCCGCCTCGCCGGGCGCGACCTGCTGCATGCCCAGCGAGAAGCGCACCAGCATCGGCATCACGGCGAAATAGACCACCGCAGCGCCGAGCGTGAAGAAGAACGGCGTCGCGATGAGATACGGCAGGAAAGCCTGCCGCTCGTGGCGATAAAGCCCCGGCGCGACGAACATGTAGATCTGCCCGGCGATGACCGGGAAGGCGAAGAAGGCCGCGCCGAACATCGCGAGCTTGATCTGCGTCACGAAATATTCGAGTAGCGCGGTGTAGATGAACTTGGTGTTCTCCGGCCCCGCGACCCATGTGAAGGGCCACACCAGAATGTTGTAGATCTGCTTGGCGAAGGCGAAGCAGACGATGAAGGTGATGGCGAAAGCGATCAGCGCCTTGATGAGCCGCGAGCGCAGCTCGACCAGATGATCCATCAGCGGCGCTTTGGTCGCCTCGATATCCTCATGGGTCATGACGGTCTGCTGTCCTGAGCGGCGGACGGGGCGGCCGCCTCGCGGTCCTGTGGTGGCGCGGACGCCGGAGTCACGGAGGCTGAAGGCGCGCCGTCGTCGTTGCCGACCGGCACGGAAGAGGCGCTGCTTTCCGCCACGTTCCCGGAGCCGTCCGGCGTCTCCATGGCGCTGCGGATATCCTGTTCGGTCGGCGGGGCGAGCGCCGCAAGCGCCTCGCCATTGATGGAAGAATCGACGGCCGCGTCAGGCGGCGACGACGCGCCGGCATCGGGGGTCTCGCCCACGCCCGGCTGTGTCGCGGGCGCGACTTCGGCAGGGGTCGCCGGCGGTGTCTGCGCCGGCGTCGCTGCCGCGCCTTCAAGCTCCTTGCGAATGGAGCCGATGGGATCGAAATTCGTGTGGCTGGCGACGGCCTTCCTCGCCTCCTCGCCGGCCTCCTCGAATTTCTTGCGCATCTCCTCGACTTCGGCCTCGCGCAGGGCTTCGCGGAACTGATCCTGAAACTCGCCGGCCATGCGGCGAATTCTGGCGACCCACTGGCCGAGCGTGCGCAGTGTTCCGGGCAGCTCCTTCGGGCCAATTACCAGCAGCGCAACGACGCCGATGACCAGCAATTCGCTCCACGACAAATCGAACATGTCACCGCGAACTCCAAGGGGCGCGACGGGCGGATTTCTGCCCCCATCAGCGCCCCTGAACAACTCCCAAACCGCGCCCTGCCGAGCGGCGCGTTCCGGATGCGCCCATGCCTCTCACCCGGCCGCGCCGATCAGCTCGTGGAGCCCTCGACGCGCCGTTCGGTCTCCGCGCGGGACTTGAGATCGCCCGGCATCGGCGTGCCGTTCTCGATGGTGGGGACCGGCTCGTCCTTCGCCTCGGTCTTCGCGGTATCGTCCTCGGACATGCCTTTCTTGAAGGACTTGATGCCCTGGGCGACGTCGCCCATCAGGTCCGAAATCTTGCCGCGCCCGCCGAACAGCAGCAGGAAAACGGCGATGACGACAAGCCAGTGTACCCAACTCATGGAACCCATGAAAAATCCTCCGGACGGGGGTGGACCGCCCCTTATCTATTCCGACCCAAATTAGGCTTCGGCCATCCCAAACACAAGCGGCGCCGCAACGCCGTGATGCCGCGGCATCTTCGGGAGAGCCGGTTCAGCCGGGCGCCGGCCAGCCATCGCCCGCCAAACGAGCCCGGTGCGGTCGCGTCAGTCCTCGGTCCGTTCGACCGGCGGCGCCAGCGTGAGGTCGAGATCGCCCGGCTCCAGCGGGTCCTCGTCCTCGCGCAGGGCCGGATCGTCCGACGGCATCGGCACCGCGAAGCCGGGCGGCAGCCGGCCGTCGAGCAGGCCGGAGCCCTTCAGCTCCTCAAGGCCCGGAAGATCGTTCAGAGCTTCGAGGCTGAACTGGCTCAGGAACTGGTCCGTGGTGCCATAGGTGACGGGACGGCCGGGCGCCTTGCGGCGGCCGCGCGGGCGAATCCAGCCGATCTGCAACAGCACGTCCACCGACCCCTTGGAGGTGGAAACGCCGCGGATCTCCTCGATCTCCGCCCGCGTCACCGGCTGGTGATAGGCGATGATCGCCAGCGTCTCCAGCGCGGCGCGGGAGAGCTTGCGCGGCTCGACGGTCTCGCGGCTCAGCAGCCAGGCAAGGTCGTTGGCGGTGCGGAAGGTCCACTTGCCGCCGACCTTCACAAGATTGATGCCGCGCGCGGCATAGTCGAGTTGCAACGCCATGAGCGCGGGGCGGATCTCGATGCCGTCCGGCAGACGGGCCGCGAGCGTCTTCTCGTCCAGCGGTTCGGACGACGCGAACAGCATGGCTTCGAGGATGCGCATTTCCTCCGGCCGGGCGGCGGCCTGCGGCTCGCCGTCCGCCGCCTCGCCCTCGTCCGCCGCCGCATCGGCAGCGGCCGTATCAGCCGCGACGAGCGCGGGCGCATCCACAACGGCGCCGGCTTCGTCTTCCCCGGCGGAGTCCGGCGCGGCACTCACGATCCCGGCTTCATCAGCTTCGGTGTCGTCAGCTTCGTCTGCGCCAGCCGCAAGGCCGACCTCGTCGGCATCTGATATTTCGACGGCTTCCGCCTGGAAACTGTCATCGCCGGCAACATCGTCGCCCTCGAAAGCGCCGGTGACCATTTCTGCTTCATCGTCGCTTTCAGAAGCCTGCCCGGCGGCCGCTTCATCATCCGCCGCCATCTCCACGGCAGCATCCGCCTCCGCTTCGATATCCTGCGGCGCACGATCCCGCGGCTCCGCGGCCGCGAATGCGACGATGGTGGCGCAGTCCGGCGCGGCTGCATCGGTCATCGCCATGGCGTCGCTCTCATCCATGATGTCGTTCTCGTCCATGACCATAGCGGCTTCGTCCCGCTCATGCAGAGCGTCTTCGTGGAGAGCTTCGACAGCGGCCCGCTCATCCGGATGCGCACCGGCCTCGAAGTCCGGATTGTCCATGGTGATGATCCTGCGGCGCTCGGCAAATGCTGCCATGACCGTGGCCTCCTCTGATGTTCTTTCCATCGTGCCGCCTCAGTGCTGCATCGCCTCGCCGGCGCCATCCCCGGAGGGCGCGGCGGCGACGCGGTGCTTGCGGACGTAAAGCGGGGCGAAAGCCCCGTCCTGATGCAGGTCGATCACGCCCTCGCGCACGAGTTCGAGCGTGGCCGCAAAGGTCGACGCCATCGCGGTGGCGACCTGCGCCGGCTCCGCGAGATAGGCGACCAGATATTCGTCGATGCGGCTCCAGTCCTCGGACTGGCCGACCAGCTTTTGCAGCGTCTGCCGCGCCTCGGCGAGCGACCACACCTCGCGCTTGCGGAACTGGACGCGGGCGAGCGCCTGGTTCTGCCGCCGCGCGGCATAGGCCGACAGCAGATCGTACAGCGTGGCGGACCATTCAGGCGTCTTGATATGGGCGATCGGCTCCGGTTGGCCGCGCGCGAACACATCGCGTTCGAGCTGCGGACGGTCGAACAGCTTCTGCGCCAGATCGCGGAAGGTCTCCAGCCGCTTGAGCCGCAGCGCCAGCGCATTGGCCATATCGTCGGCGCTCTGTTCCTCCGGCGTGGTCAGGTCCGGCAGCAGCATCCGCGACTTCAGATAAGCGAGCCAGGCCGCCATCACGAGATAGTCGGCGGCAAGTTCAAGGCGCAGCTTCCGCGCCGCCTCGATGAAGGTCAGATACTGGTCCGCCAGCGCCAGGATCGAAATGCGGGCGAGGTCCACCTTCTGCCGCCGGGCGAGCGTCAGCAGCAGGTCGAGTGGGCCCTCGAAGCCTTCCACATCGACCACCAGCGCCGGCTCGTCGCTGGCCAGTTCGACGCCCTCGGCCTCGAAGCCGGCTGTGTCATTGGCCGTCATCATCACGCCACCGCTCCTGCTCCGGGCGCCATCAGCCCCATCGCCACAAGGGCCTCTCCGCGCCCCTCCAGAGCCTGCTGGAAGGCCACCCGCGCCGCCGGCACATCGAGCGCCCGCGCCTCCTTACGAGCCGCCAGCGCCGCCTCCGCCCTGCTGAGAGCCTGTCCTGCGAGCACCGGCGCATCCGCCGCCACGGCCTGCATCTCCGCCATGGCGCCGTTGCAGTGGAGCACCATGTCGCAACCGGCCCCGAGCGCTGCGCGGGTCCGCGCGCCGAGCGTTCCGGACAAGGCTCCCATGGACACGTCATCGCTCATCAGCAGGCCCTGAAACCCGATCAGACCGCGAATCACTTCCATGATCATTGTCGCCGAAGTCGTGGCAGGAGCGAGGTCGTCAATGGCGCTGAACACCACATGGGCGGTCATCGCCAGCGGCAGATCGGCCAGCGGGCGGAAGGCGGCGAAATCCGTGACTTCCAGTTCCGCGCGGGGCGTATCGACCACCGGCAGGCGAAGGTGGCTGTCCGCCCCCGCCCGGCCATGGCCGGGAATATGCTTGAGCACCGGCAGCACACCGGCGTCGGCAAGGCCGTCCGCCACCGCGCGGGCGAGCGCCGCGACCTGCGCCGGCGTGTCGCCATAGGCCCTGTCGCCGATCACGTTGTCGGCGCCGGGGGTCGGCACATCCGCCAGCGGCAGGCAGTCCACATCGATGCCGAGTTCGGCGAGATCGGTCGCGATCAGCCGCGCGCCGAGGCGCGCCGTCGCCAGCCCCAGCGCTGAATTCTCACGATAAAGAGTGTCGTAGGCCGCGCCCGCCGGGTAGCGGGGCCAGTGCGGCGGCCCCAGCCGCTGGACCCGGCCGCCTTCCTGATCGATCAGGACCGGCGCGCGCCAGCCGAGCGCGCCGCGCGCCTCGTCCACCAGCCGGCGGACCTGCTCGGGCGTCTCGACATTGCGCCTGAACAGGATCACGCCCCAGGGCGCAGCCTCCCGCAGGAAGCTGCGCTCCGCCGCGGCGAGCGTGGTCGCCTCCAGGCCGGTGATAAATGCGCGCGCCGTCATGCTGTCGATAAGCCAGCGCGCTATCGCAGGGTCAAGCGAAGGCGGGCCGCCTCACACAGCTTCTTGGCGAGCCGGGGCTGAAGGATTTTCCTGTGGAAAACCCGTCAGTTGCGCTGGATGAGGCACTGTCCGCCGGCGGCCTTGAGCTGGCCGCAGAACTGGTTCGCCTGCTCCGACGATGCGAACGGCCCGACCATGGCGCGATAGAATACGCCGCGTTCGCCGAGATCCGCCCGGCGGATGGTCCCGCCCTGCGAGGCCATCATCGGGTAGCGGCTTTGCAGGTTGCGGAACGAGGCCATTGCGTCGCCCTCGCTGCGCTGGGACGCCACCTGCACGAGATAGCCCCCCGTGGTGGCGGCCTGCGGGGCGGCGGGCATGGCCGCCTGCGGCGCCGCGCTGGCGGTCTGGGTCCGCGCCTGGGGCGGCGCAAGAGAGATCGGCGCGCTGCCCTGCTGGCCCTGTGCCGGCGAAGCCTGCTGCGCCGCGACGGAAGCCGCCGCCAGCGACATCGGCTGCGAGGCCGGCGCGGGGACGGGCTGTGCCGCCTGATGCTGAACGGCCGGGTTCTGCGCGGGGCGGCCCGCCGGGGTCCGGGCATTTGCGGGCGCGGACGGCTCGCCCTGCGGGGCGGCCTGACCGGACGGCATATCCGGACGGATCGTCACCGTGCGGATGCGCCGGGGCTCAGTCAGCGCCGCGGGGCTCCCGGCCGTGCCGGTGGTGCCCGTCACGCCGACATCGCCCACCGGCGGAAAGATCGCGGCGGACTGCGGCGGGCGGATGGTCTTGAGATCGACCGGCTTCTCCTCGCGCGACACCAGCCGTTCGCCCTGGCCATTGCCGGCGCGGTCCTGAATGAGCTTGTTCGCCGCCGTCTCGGTCTGGGCCGGGACCACCTTGAGCGGTTCGCTATTGGCCTTGATGACCGGCGGCGGCTGGTC
>Ga0182740_1002009_pt1 | contig 12927 bp, 10 predicted proteins | sample eDN5th37CKraftBY_FD_128872 | JGI IMG/M metagenome (GOLD analysis project Ga0182740, IMG submission 128872) | Enriched backyard soil microbial communities from Emeryville, California, USA - eDNA 5th pass 37_C Kraft BY (version 2) (version 2) | ecosystem: Environmental > Terrestrial > Soil >...
CGCGGTTTCCTGCGCGCGCTGGATCAGGCTGCTGAACACCGCGTCGATCCGCTCGCCGCGCAAATGCCGGGCCAGCGCCTCCGCTTGGCGAAGCCCGCGTGCGCTCAGCGCAATGCCGGGCGTTCGCCCCGCGAGCACGCCTTCCACGGCGTCCTTCTCCGCGTGCCGGATCAGATAAAACGTGGTCACAGGATCGCTTCGTGGCGGAAAGCGTGAGCTTTTCACGTCGATCGCACCCGGCCAGCAGCGAAAAGCTCACGCTTTCCGCTACGGGTCACACGGGCATCACGCGTGTGATGCGCTCAGCGTTTCCTCGCGCGCGGCGGGAGTGTCCGGGCAACGATTCTGCCGGATGAACGCCTCCGTTTGTTCGCGCGCCTCGTGATCCGTGAACTGGCCCCACGTGGACGTTCTCCGCCGGCACCGGCTCGCTGAGCTGACTGGTGACAGCGTTCGTCTTCGAAATCTTTTTCGAGTCGAGCCGCTCGCGTTCCAGCATGTTGAGGAAATCGGTGTTACCGCCGAAATTCAGTTGATACGTGCGATTGCGTGAACGCAGCATCGATCGGCGACATCCCGCCGAGCACACGCAACAATCGCGGATTCTCGGCCGCGACCGCATCGGCGGCGCGCTTCACCATCTCGGCGAAGATCGCCCACTCCGGATCGATTTCGAAAGCCCAGTGCGACTTGTTGTTGGGCTCATTCCAGAACATCACAGCTTCGACCATGGCGGAAAATATCGGTTGGTGGATTAAAGGGCGCGCGAGTTGGCCGGGCCGCTGTTGCCACCGACGACGGCCCGCGCGGGCGTGAACGCCTGCCAGCCGTCCGTCAGCGGCGCCGGCGTGTCCACGCGTTCGCCGAGAAGACGAATCGCCTCGCGGTAGCCATGCAGCGTGCCGACGTCCACATACGCTTCGCCAGCGCGCACGCCGCGCGCGCGTCCGCCGCGCGCGAGATACGCGTTGACCAGCGTGCCGAAATACTCGTCGCCGCGGCCGGGCTCGCGCCAGAGCGCGTGCAATTCGTGCAGGAGCGCACCAGGCAGTTTGATCGCACCCCAGATCCACTTCGAACGCGGTCGTCGCTGCTTCACCTCGATCTCCAGCACGCCGCCGTCGGCGTCCGTGACCACCGCGTCGAAAAACTGCGGCTGCTCGACGGGAAAAAGCAGAAATGAAAGCACATCATTCGGCAGGTGCGCGAACCCGTCGGACGGAAACCAGATCGTGTCGGGCAGACCGATCAGCACCGGCTCGTCGCGCGGAATCAGCGGCAGCGCCCGGAAGATCGCATCGCACAATCCCGCCGGGCGCGGCTGCACGACATAGGCGAGATCCACCGCTCCGACCCGCCCGCCGTAATACTCCAGAATGTCCGACTTCCCCGGCGAGATCACGAAGCAGACTTTGGTCGCCCCGCCGGCCACCATGCGATCGATGAGATATTCGCTGACGGCGCGCGGATGCTCCACCGCGCCTTCATGACGGCTGCCGACTGGCAGCAGCTCCTTGGAAAACGCCAGCGGTTGAATTCGACTGCCCGCTCCCGCCGCAGGAATGATGCCCCACATTCGTCAAACCTCCACGAGCGGCTCGCTGGGTTGCACGGATTCCAGCAGCCGCTCGCTGGCTGCGTTGGCCGTGTTCTCGAGAATGATCTCGAGGTGGCGCGCCCGATGCGCCGCCGTGTGTTCGTCAAGCACGCGTTCGCGCGCGCGCCGCGCGATCTCCGCCAATTCCGTGTCGCCGAGCGCCATCGCCGCGAACGCCTCGTCGTGGTTATGCGCGACGATGATCTCCGATCCGGGCTCGAGAAAGAGTCCCAACCCCGCCCATTCGTCGCTCAAGATCGGCGTTCCGCACGCCGCCGCTTCGAACAACCGGCCCGACGGACAGAACCCCATTTCCTTCATCGCGCGCCGTGTAATATTTAGCGTGATACGCGCCGACGAATAGAATGCCGGATGCTGCGGCGGATCGACGTGCCGCACAAACGAGATGTTGTCCGTCCACGGGAACTCCGCGGGATATTGCGCGCCGCCGATCAAAAAGCGCTTCTCCGGCGCGCGCCGTGCCGGCGTGATGAACAACTCCTGCAACGTCGCCTGCCGGTCCTCGGCGTAGGTGCCGAGATACGAGAGATCCGCTGCGAAACACGGCTCCAGCGCCACGCGATGATGGGCGTCAGGATCGACGCTGCCGTAGAGCGCCGCGACGCGTCGCGCTCCGAGCCGCTGCTGCAATTCATCGAGCGCCCGACCGCCCGTGTAACTCAGGACCAGTTCGAAATCCACCAGCCGCCGCGGCCCGATGTAGTCCACCGGCCGCCCTGCCTGCATGCCGTCGAGCGTGACCGGCGTGTCGAGGTCGTAGAACACCTTCATCGCGCGCGAGGACAACACGAGATCGGTCGCGAGCCGCGCATCCGGACAATACGAGGTCACCATCGCGACGTCGGCGTCCGCGAGCTGGCGCCGCGCCTGATAAAGCGCTTTCTCGAAACTCGAGTAGAGTATCAGCTCGCCGTCCGCCCACGCGTGCAGATCGCGGTGCGCGTCGTAATACGGCACGTCGCGCTCGAAAAAGACGATCTTGTGTCCGCGTTGCGCAAGGGCCCGGGTCAGTCCCCGCCAGAGGGTCGCGTGCCCGTTGCCCCAGGAGGAACTGATCGTAAGTCCGAAGATGACGAATTTCATGCAGAGCCGCTGCACGCGCGTGTCGCCGCACAACGTCCGGAAAGTAGCTGATGCGCCGAACGCGCGACAGGGGGCCGAATTCCGCCTGCAACCTCGGGAAATCGCCGGGCCGCCACGTGCCAAAACCCGGGGAGGATTCGCGTCGTGCCCGCGATCGTTTCGCGCGCGGAAGCGTTCTCAGAAATGGCCGCCGCGGCAGCGTCCTTCGCGGCGCCGTGCAAAAACAAAACCTTGAAATCGCCCGCACGGGTGCCTAACGCCTCGCCGCTTCATGAAGTCACTTGTCATTGCCGAGAAACCGTCCGTCGCCGCGGACCTTGCGCGCGCACTCGGCAAAATCCCGAAGAAGGGCGATCACTACGAAAACGACGAATTCGTGATCTCCTACGCGCTCGGCCATCTGGTCGAGCTCGAGATGCCCGAGGATATCGACAAGAAGAAATACGGCTTCTGGCGACTCGAGACGCTCCCGATCATCCCGGAAAAATTCGGCCTGAAGCCGATCGAGGATTCGAAGGAGCGCTTTAATGCCCTCAAAAAACTCCTCGCCCGAAAGGATATCGACCAGGTCATCAACGCCTGCGACGCCGGGCGCGAGGGCGAGCTCATCTTCACTTATATCTACCAGCTCACGAAATGTAAGCTGCCCGTGAAACGCGCGTGGATGCAGACGATGACCGCCGAGGGCATCCGCCAGGCGTTTCAATCGCTGCGTGACGGCGAGCAGATGACCGGCCTCGCCGACGCCGCGCGCTGCCGCAGCGAGAGCGACTGGCTCATCGGCATCAACGGCACCCGCGCGCTCACCAAGCGCATGTTCGGTTCCCGCGCCGGCAACGTCGCCTCGGTCGGCCGCGTGCAGACGCCCACCCTCGCAATCGTCTACGCCCGCGAGCTCGAGATCCGCAATTTCAAGCCGCGCGATTACTGGCGCGTCACCGCCACCTTCGAAGTGGCGAAAGGTCGCTACGAAGGCGTTTACCAGCGCCCCAATTTCAAGAAGGCGGAAAACGACGAGCACGACCGGATCGATCGCATCTGGGAGCAAGCCGTTGCCGAGGCCGTTCTCGCCGCCTGTCAGGGCCAGCCGCTCGCCGCCGTCACGGAAGAAAAGAAAGGCAGCACGCAGGCTGCGCCGCGGCTTTACGATCTGACCACGCTGCAGCGCGAGGCCAACAACCGCTACGGTCTCTCCGCCCGCCGCACGCTCCAGATCGCCCAGGCGCTCTACGAACGGCACAAGATGATCACCTATCCCCGCACGGACTCGCGCGCGCTGCCGGAGGATTACATGCCGACGGTCCGCGAAACGCTGCAGGCGCTCGGCGGTTCGCTCGCGCCGCACGCGCAGAAGGTGCTCGCCGAAGGCTGGGTCCGGCCGAACAAACGCATTTTCAACAACGCCCAGATTTCGGATCACTTCGCCATCATCCCGACGGCGCACGAGGCCAAGAACCTCGAGGAGATGGAAGCGAAGGTGTTCGACATGATCGCACGGCGTTTCGTCGCGGCGTTTCATCCGGCCGCCGAATTCGACATCACGACGCGCATCAGCACGGTCGCGCCGGGTCACGATTTCAAAACCGAGGGTAAGGTCCTGACGTTCCCCGGCTGGCTCGCCGTTTACGGCAAGACGACCGTCGACGAGGACTCGCCGGATTCGAAGGCGCTCCCTGCGATCTCGCCCGAGGACGGCAAGCCGCCGCAGGCGAAAACGCTCGATCCCGTCCTGCACGCCGAACAGACGAAACCGCCACCGCGCTACACGGAAGCCACGCTGCTCTCCGCGATGGAAGGCGCCGGCAAGCTGGTCGACGACGACGAGCTCGCCGAAGCGATGAAGGAGCGCGGCCTCGGCACGCCGGCGACGCGCGCCGACACGATCGACGGCCTGATCAACCAGAAGTATATGGAGCGCGGTCAGCGCGAGCTGATCCCGACCGCCAAGGCCGAGCAGCTGCTGCAATTTCTCAGCGCCGTCCATACGGATGCGTTGACCAGCCCCGCCATGACCGGCGAGTGGGAGTTCAAGCTCCGCCAGATGGAGCACGGGAAGTTTTCCCGCGACGCCTTCATGCGCGAAGTCATCGAGCAGACGAAGGGCATCGTGGAACGCGTGAAAGGGTTCGAGGAGGACGACTCCGCCGCGCGCGAAACCGACATCCCCTCGCCGACCGACGGCAAGCCGCTACGCGAAACGCTCCGCGGCTACAAATCGCAGGACGGCGAGTTCATGATCTACAAGGTCATCGGCGGCCGGAAAATGGAGGAGCCGGAGATCCGCGAGCTCGTCACCACCGGCAAAGTCGGCCCGCTCGACGGTTTCATTTCCGCGAAAACCCGCGCCCGCTTTTCCGCCGTGCTTCGCCTCGTGAAAGACGAGGAGAAAAACAAGTGGAAGACGGAATACGATTTCGGCGACAAGCAGGACATCGGCGAGCTCGAGCCTTTCTGGACCGACCCGAACACCGGCGCGCAACTCGTCGAAGCGGGCAACAGCTACGTGCTGCGCGAGAAGACCGACGACGGCTGGAAACCCGCGTTCCGCATCGGCCGGCTGCTATGCCAGAAACCGATCGAGCGCGAGCAGGCGATTAAATTGGTCAGCGAAGGAAAGACCGACGTGATCAAAGGCTTCATCTCGAAGAAAGGCCGGCCGTTCGATGCGTTCTTCGAACGCGCGGGCGAAAAGGCCGAATGGAAATTCCCGCCGCGCGCGCCGAAGCTCGACAAGGACGGCAATCCGATCGTCCGCAAAGCCAAGGCGCCGCCGGATCTCTCGAAGGCGAAGGTCATCGGCCAAAGCAAGACGTTCAACGGCGAGATCCTCGAAACAGCCGACACGTATTATGTGCGACGTCCGGATCAGGAAAACCGGATCGTGTTTCAGATGAAGAAACACGTTTGCGCGAAGGAGATTCCGCCTGGCGAGCTGCACAACCTGCTCGAGAACGGCCGCACGAATCTCATCGAAGGCTTCATGTCGAAACGCATGACGCCGTTCAGCGCGTATCTCGTGTTGTCGAAGAATCGCGCGAAGGCCGACTTTGAGTTTCCGCCGCGTTGATCCGCGTCGCCCGTCGCTCGCACCGCGACGGGCTTGAGTAACTTCGGCCGCATGCCAGCGTCCCATGGCCGTGCGCTCGCCGAAGAACTTCGTCATTCTGTTTCTGGGCTTCGCCTTCACCGCCTGTGCCATGCTGGCGTGGCGGCAGCATCAGGAGCTTCTCGCGCTCCGCGCCGTCAATTCCGCCGACCGCGTCCCCACGCCCTCGCACGTCGCGCAGACGGAGCGGCCGCCCGCGGACACGCCTGCGGCGCCGGTCAATGCGGATGAAGAAGACGATCACGCGCCGGAGACGGGGGCGGCGCAATCGGCACCGAATCGGACTTGGTCGCGCAGCGCAGACCGTCGGCGGTTCGCGGCCGTAATGGAGAATCCCGAGATCCAGCGGCTCATGACGCTCCAGCACAAGGCGGCGCTCGATGGACGCTACGCCGCATTGTTTCGGGCGCTCAAGCTCACGCCGGAGCAGTTGGAGAAATTCAAAAACCTCCTCGTCGAGCGCAGCTCTGCCGTGGTGGACGTCGCCGCCGCCGCGCGCGAGCAAGGCATCACCCGCCGCTCCGATCGCGAAGCCTTCGACAAGCTCGTCGCGGACGCGCAGGCCGAGATCGATGCAAACATCCGCGCCACGCTCGGCGAAACCGGTTTCTCGGACTACAAGAAATACGAGCAGACGATGCCGCAGCGCTCCGTGGTGAATCAGCTCGAGCAGCGGCTGAGTTATTCGTCGACGCCGCTGACACCGCAACAAACCGCGCAGGTCGTCGACATCCTCGCCGCCACCGCTCCGCGAAACGATGGCGGAGCCAACGTCACCTTCGGGAGCGGCCCCGGCGGCGGCCCGGTGGGCCGGGTGCCGATCACCGACGCGGCGATCCAGCAATCGCTCGGTGTGCTCGCCGCGCCACAGATCGAGGCGCTGCGACAGTTGCAGCAGGAACAGCAGGCCCAGGCCGCACTCGGCGCCGCCATGCGCCAGCAGTTTCAGGAACGACGCGCCAGCGGCACGCCCGGCGATTAGCCGGCGCAGGGCTAATGGCGCGCGACGCGAAACTCCGCCGGTTCCGCGAACACCGCGGGATTTTTGTCGCCGCACTTTCCTGCTGAAGCAAAAGGGGAAACGAAATTGCGCGCCCGTTTCCGGTTTGCCGGCGCCGGCCTGTGCGTATTTTGCGGGAGCCATGACACGAGACGCGCAGAAAATTCCCTTGTCGCTCCCCTGAGCCGCTGCCTTCGTGTTTACTGCAGTTAACTCCGCACCTCTATGATCGTCACCACCGCGCAGCTCTTCAAACACGCCTACGGCAAATACGCCATTGGCGCTTACAACATCAACAACGCCGAGCAGGCGATGGGGCTCTTCCGGGGCTGCATCCAGTCCCAGGCTCCGTTCATCATCCAGATTTCCAAGGGAGCGCGCAAATACACCGACAAGAAGATGCTCGAAGCGATCATCCGCTCGGCCGCCGACATCTTCCCGGAAGCGATCTTCGCGGTGCACCTCGATCACGGCGACGAGGAAACCTGCTACGACTGCATCAACTCGGGATTCTATTCGTCCGTGATGATCGACGCCTCGCACGATCCGTTCGACAAGAACGTGGAGATCACGAAGCGCGTCGTCGATGCCGCCCACAAGAAGGGCATCTCCGTCGAGGCTGAGCTCGGCATGCTCGGTGGCGTCGAGGAGGACATCAAGGTTGAGGAAGGTCACGCCATGCTGACGAACCCGGCCGAGGCCGAGGATTTCGTGAAGAAGACCGGCTGCGACTCCCTCGCCTGCGCGATCGGCACCTCCCACGGCGCGTTCAAGTTCAAGGGCAAACAGTCGCTGCACTTCGACGTGCTCGAAAAGATCAAGAGCCGCCTGCCGAACTTCCCGCTCGTCATGCACGGCAGCTCCTCGGTGCCGAAGGACGAAGTCGACCGCATCAACAAGGCCGGCGGCACCATCAAGGATTCGATGGGCGTCGACCCGAACGAATATCTTCCCGCCGCCAAGCTCGGCGTGACGAAGATCAACATCGACACCGACGGCCGCCTCGTCTGGACGCGCGTTCACCGCGAGTTCTTCCGCGACAAGCCCGCCGAGTTCGACTTCCGCCCGCCGGGGAAGATCTTCATGGAGGAATACGCGAAGTTCATCGCGAGCCGGAACAAGTTCCTCGGTTCCGAAGGCCAGCTGCCCGACCTCCGCAAGAGCCTCGGCAAGTAAGCCCGGAGTTCCCCTCTCCTTCTCGTGGCGCGCGGTGAAAACCGCGCGCTTTTTGTTTTCCGCCCCGTCCGCGCCTCGCCTCGCAGGCTCAATTTCCGGACAACGGTTCTCAACGCCGGCGCCGATTTCTAGCTGGCGTCGCACGCGTCACCTTGTTGGCTCGCCGTGCCCCGATCGCGTCTTCCAGTCCATCCGATCGAACCCCAAATGAGTTCCGAGAAACTGCCCCTTCGCGAGAAACTAGCCTATGGCTGCGGCGATTTCGCCTCCTGCCTTTATTGGCGGACGTTCATGGTGTATCTGCCGATCTTCTACACCGACATCTTCGGCATCACCGCCGCCGCCGTCGGCACGATGCTCCTGATCAGCCGCATCTGGGACGGCGTCAACGATCCGATGATCGGCATGCTCGCGGACCGCACCGAGACGCGCTGGGGCAAGTTCCGTCCGTATATCATCTACGGCTGCGTGCCGTTCGCGCTCTTTGGCGTGCTCACCTTCACGACTCCAGATTTCGAATACACCGGCAAGCTCATCTGGGCCTACCTCGCCTACAACGGCCTGATGATGCTCTATACCACGGTGAACATCCCCTACACGGCGATGCTCGGCGTGATGACCACGAGCGCCGCCGAGCGCACGCAGCTCTCGTCGGTGAAGTTTGTCTTCGCCTTCTCCGCCGGTATCGTCGTCTCCGCCACGCTGCTGCCGCTGGTCGACCTGCTCGGCGCCGGCAACGCCCAGCGCGGCTGGCAACTCGCGTTCATCGTCTACGGCCTGGTGGCGATCGGCTTTTTCCTCATCACCGGCTTCGGGATCCGCGAACGCATCAAGCCGGCCAAGACCGAAAACGTCTCCGTCGCCAGCGATCTCCGTTTCCTTTTCGCCAACAAGGCCTGGGTGCTGCTCACCGCCACGACGCTCACCTGGATTCTCTTCGTCGGCCTGCGCAGCTCCGTCTCGGCGCATTATTTCAAATACTATATTTATAACGGCTCGCCGGATACGCCGCTGCCGTTTCTCGGTTACGAGTTCACGCTCACCGGGCTCCTGTCGGCATTCAACACCGTCGGCCAGAGCGCGTCGGTCGCGGGCGTGCTGATGACGAGTTTCCTCGCGAGCCGCTTCGCGAAGCGCCCGCTGTTTTTCACCCTCTTCACGATCTCGATCCTCTGCACCGCGTCGTATTATTTCCTGCCGCCGGGGGAACTGGGGGCGATCTTCGGCATCGAGGTGCTGGGCAATCTTTCCGGCGCGCCGCTGCCCGTGCTGCTCTGGGCCATGTATGCCGACACGGCGGATTACGGCGAGTGGCGCAGCGGCCGGCGCACCACCGGCCTCGTCTTCTCCGCCTCGACGATGAGCCAGAAAGTCGGCTGGGCCCTGGCCGCGTTCATCGCGCTCCACCTCATGTCGTTCGCGGGCTTCCAGGCCAACGTGATTCCCACGCCAGAAGTGAAAGACAGCATCGTGAAACTGATGAGCATTTTCCCCGCCGCAGTCGGCGTGCTCTCGCTCGTCATCTACCACTTCTATCCGCTGACCGACCGGCGCGTGAACGAGATCAACGAAGAGCTGAAGGAGCGCCGTCTGAAAGCCGGCACCGTTCCCGCCTAAGCCAAAAATCGCGCGTTTAGCAGAGTCCGTTGGTGGAGCCCGGCGTCCGCGCCGGGCTCGATTTGCGCCAACTCCGATCTCCCAGCTCCGGCGCAGCCGCGCAACCGCGCGCCGGCGCTCACGGCAACCAGGGAAACTTCCGCGCGTCGGGGGCGCGTTTCTCCCGCTGCGCCGAGTGAAACTCCTTCGCCTCCTCGCTCATGTAATAGAGCAGCGTGGCATTGCCCGCGAGTTCCTGAATGCCCGCCTGGCCGTCGAGCTCGGCATTGAAACCGCTCTTCAGCAGCCGGATCGCCAGCGGACTCTTCTGCAGGATTTCGTTCGCCCACTGCACCCCTTCCGTTTCGAGCTGCGCCACAGGCACGACTTTGTTCACGAGGCCCATGTCGAGCGCTTCCTGCGCCCCGTATTGCCGGCAGAGAAACCAGATTTCGCGCGCCTTTTTCTGTCCGACCACGCGCGCCAGATAACTCGAGCCGAAACCGCCGTCGAAACTGCCCATCTTCGGCCCCACCTGGCCGAAGATCGCATTGTCCGCCGCGAGACTGAGGTCGCAGACGACATGCAGCACATGGCCGCCGCCGATCGCATAACCCGCGACGAGCGCGATCACGACTTTCGGCATCGAGCGAATCAGTTTCTGCAAGTCGAGGACGTTGAGCCGTGGGACGCCGTCTTCGCCAATGTAGCCGGCATGTCCCCGCACGCTTTGATCGCCGCCCGCGCAAAACGCGTATTTGCCATCCGTATGCGGACCCGCACCGGTGAGCAACACGACCCCGATCGAGGAGTCGTCCCGGGCATCGCTGAACGCATCATACATTTCGGAAACCGTCAGCGGACGAAACGCATTGCGCTTCTCCGGACGGTTGATGGTGACCTTGGCGATGCCGCCGGCCTTGTGGTAAAGAATGTCCGTGTAAGTCTTTGCGACTTTCCATTCAGGAATCATGGCGCGTAAGCGTTGTGCGATTTCGACGGGTTGTCCATCGGTAGCTTGCAAATCGGCCCGGCGCGATTCGCCTGCCATTCTGAAAACGGCTTGGCGCAACCGGATCGGCTGCTGAGACTTCCTCCCCCCACATGACGACGACCGCCACCCAACGGCTCCCGGCCAAAGCACGCATCGGCCTCGGGATCGGCGCCTTGGGCGTGGTGTTCGGCGATATCGGCACGAGTCCGCTCTACACGATGCGCGAGTGCCTGCATGCGCTGCCGCCGGCCGAGCACTCGGTGGCGGTGCTGGGCGTGCTGTCGCTGGTACTCTGGTCGTTGATCCTGGTGGTCAGCATCAAATACACGGTGTTCGTCCTCCGCGCCGACAACCGCGGCGAGGGCGGTATTTTCGCGCTGCTGTCCTTGGGCCGACTCGATCCCGGCTCGCGGCGGCGAATCGGCATCGGCGCGATCATCGTGCTGGTCGGCGCGGCGATGCTGTGCGGCGAAGCGGTGATCACGCCGGCGATGACGGTGCTCAGCGCGGTCGAAGGCGTGAAGGTGGTCTGGCCGGGAGTCGAACATCTGGTCGTGCCCGCGGCGTGCGTGATTCTCGCGGGCCTGTTCGCGTTTCAATTTCGCGGCACGAAGTTCGTCGGCTCGATTTTCGGCCCGGTGATGCTGCTGTGGTTCACGACGCTCGGCGCGCTCGGCTTGTGGCGGGTCATCGAAACCCCCGTCGTGTTGCAGGCGCTCAATCCGCTGCTGGGCATACAGCTCCTGCTCGATCATGGCGTCCACGACGTGGCGGTGCTGCTGGGGTCGGTGGTGCTGGCGTTCACCGGTGTCGAAGCGCTCTACGCCGACATGGGACATTTCGGGCGCCGGGTCATCGTGCTGGCGTGGTATGGCGTCGTGCTGCCGGGCCTGACGTTGAACTACTTCGGGCAGGGCGCGTATTTTCTGTCGGGGCGCAGCTCGCCGGAAAATCCGTTCCTCGCGATCGCCCCGGAAGGACCGATCCGTTATGCGTTGCTCGGCCTGTCGGTGTTCGCGGCGGTCATCGCGAGCCAGGCGCTGATCTCGGGGGCCTACTCGCTCGTGCGCCAGGCGATCCAGCTCGGTTATTTTCCCCGCCTGACCGTGCGGCACACGAATGCGCTGCAGCGCGGCCAGATCTACCTGCCACTCGTCAACACCGCGCTCGCACTCGGCTCGATCGCCACCGTGCTGGGTTTCAAATCCAGTTCCGCGCTCGCCGCCGCCTACGGCATCGCCGTCACCGGCACGATGATCATCACGACCGTCGCCTTGTTCTTCGTAATGTGCCGCGCATGGAATTGGCCGCGGTGGCGTTCTGCGGCGCTCTGTTTCTTTTTCCTCGTGATCGACGTCAGCTTTTTCAGCGCGAACCTGCATAAATTCGCGGACGGCGGGTGGCTGCCGCTCGGCATCGCGGTCGGCGTGCTCTCGATCATGATCACCTGGAAAATGGGAAAGCAGGAGATTTTCCGCCGGGTCTATGCCAACGAAATCACCGAGGTGGAGTTGAAGGACATCGCGTCGAGCGGTCACATCAAACGCGTCCGCGGCACCGGCGTGTTCATGGCGGGCAATCCGACCGGCACCCCGCTGGTTTTGCTGCACCACGTGAAGGCCAACAAGGTCCTCCACGAAACCGTCGTGCTCCTCAGCATCATCACGGAGGAGGTGCCTTATGTCCGCGACGAGGAGCGGCTCGAGGTCCGCGAGATCGGCGAAGGTGTCTGGCGCGCCATCGCCCGCTACGGCTACATGGAATCGCCCGACGTCGCCGAGCTGATCGGCGACATCCGCGATCGCGGCGTCCCGCTGAAGCCGTCGGAAGCGACCTATTACTTCAACCGCGAAATGATCATCACGGGCGGCGACGCCCGGATGTGGGAGTGGCAAAAACACTTTTACGGCTTTCTCAGCCGCAACGCGCGCCAGGCCCGCGATTATTATCGTCTGCCGCCGATGCAGATCATCGAGGTCGGGCTCCCGATTCAGTTGTAGGCGCACGAACGCGCCTTGTTGGGCGCGAGCGCTCGCCGGTCGCCGGCCAGGATCGCTGGCGCAGCGTTTTGCCGGCTCGGTTTGAGATGAGCGTGCGGGGGCGCACAGTGTTCGAGTTCGGCTGCCTGCTCGAATTCCTCTCATGAATCCCCCCTCCTCATCGAAGCCACCTCCGCCGCAGTTCCGTCCTCCATCCGGGAAATTTCAACTGCCGCCGCGTCGCTCCTGGCTCTGGTTCGCGCTGATCCTGCTACTGAACTATCTGCTCATGCGGAGCTTGTTTCCCAACCCGGACAGCCCGGTGACCGTGCCCTACACGATGTTTCGCGAGGAGGTCATGAAGGGCAATGTGGA
>Ga0182740_1002010_pt1 | contig 12923 bp, 10 predicted proteins | sample eDN5th37CKraftBY_FD_128872 | JGI IMG/M metagenome (GOLD analysis project Ga0182740, IMG submission 128872) | Enriched backyard soil microbial communities from Emeryville, California, USA - eDNA 5th pass 37_C Kraft BY (version 2) (version 2) | ecosystem: Environmental > Terrestrial > Soil >...
GCCGCGAGCCGGTCCGCCACCGTGTCGGTCACGGCCTGCTGGAACGACGCGCAGAGGTCGGCAATGTCCCGCTCGCTCAGCGGCGCGATGCGCTCGGCCTCCAGCCGAAGCGCGGTCTTGAGGCCGGACAGGGAGAAATCCGGCTGGGCGCGGCCCTGCATCGGCCGGGGCAGGGCAAAGCGGGCGGAATCGCCGGCCCGCGCGGCGCGCTCGACTTCAGGCCCGCCGGGATAGCCGAGGCCGAGCAGCTTGGCGGTCTTGTCGAAGGCTTCGCCCACGGCGTCGTCCATGGTGGTGCCGAGGCGCTCATAGGCGCCGACGCCGGTGACGGCGACGATCTGGGTATGGCCGCCGGACACCAGAAACAGGCAATAGGGAAAAGCCAGACCATCGGTCAGCCGCGCCGTCAGCGCATGGGCTTCCAGATGGTTGACGGCGACCAGCGGCACGCCGTGCACCAGCGCGATCGCCTTGGCGGTGGTGAGGCCGACGATGACGCCGCCGATCAGGCCGGGGCCGGCGGCGGCGGCGACGCCATTGAGATCGGAAAAGCGGAGCCCCGCGTCGGCCATGGCCTGCGCCACGATTCCGTCCAGCACCTCGACATGGGCGCGGGCGGCGATTTCCGGCACGACGCCGCCGAACGCGGCATGGGCGTCGTTCTGGGAGCGCACGACATTGGAGAGGATGCGGCCGGGGCCGGGATGGCCGGGATCACCCTCGCGCATCACCACGGCGGCGGCGGTCTCGTCGCAAGTGGTCTCGATACCGAGTACGATCATGCGCTGCTGCTTCCCTGACCGGGCGTGCCGGCCGTCGCCCCCTGGCCCCGCGCCTTTGCGTCAGCAGGCGGCGGCGCTTACAAGCCCGGTCATGAGGCCCTATGTGGGCCTGGTCCATCGACGCGGATAGACTGCGAGACGCTCCGGAGCAATCCCTCGTGCAACATCCTGCCCATTCCCCGGCGACATCCTCCCTGCTGCGGATCGGCACGCGCGGCAGCCCGCTGGCGCTGGCGCAGGCGCAGATGGTGCGGGACCGGCTCGCGGCCGCCCACGGGCTGACCGCGGAGCGAATCGAGATCGTCACCTTCCGCACCTCGGGGGACCGCATCCAGGACCGCACCCTGTCCGAGGCCGGCGGCAAGGGCCTGTTCACCAAGGAGCTGGAGGAGGCACTGCTGACCGGGGCCATCGACCTCGCGGTGCATTCCGCCAAGGATATGCCGACCGAGCAGCAGGGCGGCCTCGTCATCGGCGGCGTGCTGCCGCGGGAGGACCCGCGCGATGCCTTCATCAGCCCCAAGGCCGCCAGCCTGCGCGATCTGCCCCCCGGCGCCGTGGTCGGCACCGCCTCGCTGCGCCGGCAGGCGATGGTGAGGATGCTGCGGCCGGACGTCACCGTGATCCCGTTCCGGGGCAATGTCGAAACCCGCCTGCGCAAGCTGGCCGAAGGCGAGGCCGACGCCACCTTGCTGGCGCTGGCCGGGCTCAAGCGCCTCGGCATGGCCGAGCGCGCCACCGCGATCCTCGGGACCGACGAATTCCTGCCGGCGGCGGGTCAGGGCATCGTCGCCATCGAGGTCCGGGGCGACGACGCGCATACCTTCCCGCTGGTCGCCGCCATCGGCGACGCGGCGGCGGCGACGGCGCTCACCGCCGAACGCGCCTTCCTCGCGGTGCTGGACGGCTCCTGCCGCACGCCGATCGGCGGCCTCGCGGAGATCGCCGGCGAGACGCTGCATTTTCGCGGCCTGATCGCGCGGCCGGACGGCACCGCCCATTTCGCGACCGAACGTCGCGGACCCCTCATCGACGCCGCCGCGCTGGGCGCATCCGCCGGGCGCGAATTGCGCGACAAGGCCGGCCCCGATTTCTTCGTGCCGGCGTGACGCCATGCGGCTTCTGGTGACACGTCCGCAGCCGGACGCCAGCCGCACCGCGGACGCCCTGCGCGCGCGCGGCCATGACGTGCTGGTCGCGCCGTTGTTGCGGATCGAGCCGGTCGCCGGCGCTGCAATTCCTCCCGGTCCGTTCAACGCGATGGCCGTCACCAGCGCGAATGCCGTGGCGAATCTCGCGCGCCGGCCGGACGCAGCGGCGCTGGCGGCCCTGCCGCTGTTCGCCGTGGGGCCCCGCACCGCGCAAGCGGCGCAAGCGGCCGGCTTCGCCGATGTCGAGGCCGCGGACGGCGACGGCGTTTCACTGGCGGCGCTGATCGCAGCGCGGCTGCCGTCCGGCGCGCGGCTGCTGTATCCCGCGGCCGAACAGCGCGCCGTGGACCTTGCCGGCGCGCTCGCGCGCCACGGCATCGCCGTCGAGACCGTCGCGGTCTATCGCGCTGTCCCGGCCACGGCGTTTCCGCCCGAGGCGAAAGCGGCACTGGAACGGGGCACCATCGACGGCGTTCTCCACTATTCCCGCCGCTCGGCGCTGGCCTATCTGCATTGCGCACAGGCCCTGACGCCCGTCCTGTCTTCCGGAAACCATGTTGCGAACGATCCGTCCCTTCGCCCCGTTCACTTTTGCCTCTCGGCGCAGGTCGCGGATATCCTTGCAGCCGAGAGGTTCCACGCCGTCGTCGCGGCACGGCCGGAGGAAGCTGCGCTGTTCGACTGTATCGGCGGCTGAACGGCACATGATTCCGGCGCGCTGCTGCACGGGCGGAAGGGGAAGGACGACCGGCCATGACTGACGAACGCGACAAGCCCGCAGCCGGCGCGGGCAAGCCCGACACGTCCGGCCCCGGGTCATCAGGCGCGGGTCCTGCCCGGCCGCGCCCGACCCTCGACCTGAAGGCGACCGAGGTAAAGGATGCCGCCGCCAGCCCGTCCGGCGCGGCTCCCTCCGGCGCGGCGAGCGCCAGGCCGGCGGACGCAGCTTCGTCAGCATCCGCTGCCGCCGCCAAACCGGCCGACCGGGCCGGATCCGACCCGGCCGCGACGGAAAGCGGACGCGATTCCCCGCGTGTTTCAACTGCTTCAACCGGGCCTGCTCCCGGCGTGGCGAAACCCGGCACGGCAAAGCCCGATGCGGCGCGGGCCGATGCGAAAGCTTCGGCAATTCCCTCGTCTGACCCCGCCCGGTCCGGCCCCGCCCGTTCGGCATCCGGAGCCGCCATCGGCCATTGGCAGAGTCTGCTGGCGGCCGGCGTTGTCGGCGGCGTGCTCGCGCTGGGCGGAGCAGCCGGAATTCTCTGGCTGGCGGGCGGATCGACGCTGCCGACGGCCCATGCCCCCGCGCCAGCCGCAGCCCCCGCCATCGACGAGGCCCGCCTCACGCAGCTTGAGGCGCGCATCGCGGACCTCGCCCGGCAGGCCGCCGAGCGTCCGGCCTCCGCAGAGCCGGGGCTCGCGGCGGCGGATGTGAAGGAGACCGTCAGCGCCGGCCTCGCCCCGCTGGCGGAGCGCCTCAGCCGCCTCGACAGCGCGCCTGCGCCCGCCGCAGCCGGCACCGACCCCGCCACCGCGGAACGGCTCGCGGCACTCGCCGCCACCGTGCAGACACTGGACTCCGGCCGCAGCGCCCTCGACGGGCGGTTCGACGAAATCGCGGCCGCCGCCGGGGCCGCGCGCGAAAGCGCGGAAGCGGCCGGCCGGCGTGCGGACGAGACTGCCCAGCGGCTCGCAGCCCAGGCCGGCGCGGCGGTCTCGCGTGACGACCTGGCGGCGCAGGAGAAGAGGATCGAAGCCGCCGCGGCGGCGCTGGCCGCGCTCCGCACCGATTTCGACAAACGCGCCGGCGAGGCCACGGACCGCGCCGGCCGCCTCGCCATCGCGGCGCAGGCCCTGCGCGGGGCGGTGGCCTCCGGCGCGCCCTTCGCGGCGCAGCTCGACGCCGTACGCCAGCTCGGCGCGCCCACCGACAGCGTGGACGCGCTCGCGCCGCTGGCGGCGACCGGCGCGCCTTCAGCCGACAGTCTCGCGCGGGACTTCGCCAGGCTCGCGCCCGAGTTGCGCAAGGCCGCCGGCGCGCCCGCTCCGCAAGGCAATTTCATCGAACGCCTGCAAGCCAATGCCGCGACGCTGGTGCGCGTCCGCCCGGCCGACGCGCCGGCGGGCGACGATCCGCAAGCCACAATGACCCGGCTCGATCTGCTGGCCGAACGGCTCGCCAGCGGCGGCACCGACGCCGATCTCGACACCGTCGCGGCCGATCTTGCCCGGCTGCCGGCGGAAACCCGCGCCCCGGCCGAGGGCTGGCTCAAGCGCGCCAGCCAGCGCCGCGCCGCGCGCGCGGCCGCCGCCCGCATCGCCGACGCCGCCATGGCGGCGCTCGCCGCCTCTCCGAAACAGGGCGTCCAGCCATGATCCGCGTCGTCGTCTATCTCATCCTCGTCGGCGCGCTGGCGGCGGGCGCGGTCTGGGTCGCGGACCGGCCGGGCGATGTCACCGTCACCTGGCAGGGGATGCGCATCGAGACCTCGGTGATGGTCATGCTGATCGGCCTCATCGCCGCGATGGTGCTGGCCGTGGCGCTGTGGTCGCTGGTGCGGCTGGTGCTGAATTCCCCGCGCCTGATGGCGCGGTCGTGGCGGGCGCGGCGTGGCGCGCGGGGCTTCCATGCCCTGTCCGGCGGGCTGGTCGCCGTGGGCGCTGGCGACGCGCAGACCGCGCGGCGGTTCGCTGACGAAGCCCGCCGCATCGCGCCGAAGGAGCCGCTGACGCTGCTGCTGACGGCTCAGGTCGCGCAGATGAATGGCGACGGCGCGGAAGCGGAGCGCACCTTCCGCGCCATGGCGGCGCGGGATGAGACCAAGCTGCTCGGCCTGCACGGCCTGTTCGTCGAGGCGCGCCGGCGGGGCGACGCCGCCGCGGCGCGGCTGATCGCGGAGGAGGCCGCGCAGACCTCTCCCGCGCTCGACTGGGCCGGGCGGGCAGCGCTGGAATTCCGCTCGCTGGCCGGGGACTGGACCGGCGCGCTCGACAATCTCGACCGCAATTACAAACATGGCCTGCTCGACAAGGCCGCCTGGCGGCGTCAGCGCGCGGTGCTGCTCACGGCGCGGGCCATCGCCCGGGACGAAGGCCACGACACCGGTCTTCACGATCTCGGCCAGCAGGAGACCGCGCGGGAGGCGGCGAAGGCCGACGTGCTGGAGGCCGTGAAGCTTGCGCCGGACCTGCCGCCGGCCGCCGTGCTGGCCGGCCGCCTGCTCGGCGAGAACAACGAGCTGCGCAAGGGCGCGCGGCTGCTGGAAGCCGCCTGGAAGGCCCATCCCCATCCCGACATCGCGGCGGCCTATGCCCATCTGCGCTTCGGCGATTCCACGCAGGACCGGCTGGCGCGGGTCAGAACCCTCGTGCGCCGCACGCCCGGCAATACCGAAGGCGCGCTGGCGCTCGCCCGCGCCGCGCTGGAGGCCCATGACTTCAGGCTCGCCCGCGAGACGTTGCAGACCCTGCTCGCCATGCCGACCCGGCGCGTGGCGCTGATGATGGCGGAGCTGGAGCGGGCCGAGCATGGCGACGAGGGCCGCGCCCGCGAATGGACCGCCCGCGCCGCCTATGCTGCGCCGGACCCGGCCTGGACCGCGGACGGCGTCGTGTCCGAGCGCTGGCTGCCAGTCTCGCCGGTCTCGGGCCGGATCGACGCCTTCCACTGGCGCATCCCCGTGACCGAACTCGGCGTCGAGCGACCGGTGCTCGAATTAACCGACCCCGCCGACCTGACCGTGGCGGAAGCGGAGGCCGACGCCGACGCGCTCGCGGTTCCCGCCGATCTGTCCGCCCCGGCGAAGGGGGTTTCCGTTTCGGAACCGCCGGCCGGAGTCCATCCTTCGCCCCTGCCGGCCGGCGGGCCGGAGGCCGACCAGCAGAGCGGCGACGGACGGCCCCAGCCTGCCGCCGTGCGCGCCGCCAGCGCCGGGCCTTCCGGGAACGGCACAGCGTCGCAACGGCCGGGGGCAGGCCCGAGGAACGATGCTCTTGCCGATATCTCCGCCCGGACGCCGGCAGAACCACAGGCTGGCACACCGACACGGCCGCCCGGCGCGGAAACCGGCGGGACTCTCGCCAGCCGCCGGGACGGGTTGAGCAACGCCGCCGACAGCGCTGCCAACACGGCTACCGGCTCAGCCGCCGCCCGGGGTAAGGTTCCAGGAAGTCAGACGCCAAAAGGCGAGCTTCCTAGAAGCACCACCGCCGCAAAGCCCCCCGGCGCGCCGCCAACGGTCATCCCGCTGACCCGTGCGCCGGACGATCCCGGTCCCGACGCGGACCCGCTCGCCGCCGACGATCAGACCCCGAAGCCGCGCCGGATGCCGCTCTGACGCATGTTCGCGCGAAGCAGAACCGGTTCGCACAAAGATACCGCGGCAACCCCCAGGCTCGGAGCCTTTGGCAGTTAGAGCCTCGGCGGCGGCGCCATCGCAGCCGCAAGGCTCCAGCCTCCGGCCCGGCGTGCTTCGGTCGAGGCCGGACCTTGCCCGCCTTCAATCGAAGGACGTCCGGGGTTGATCCGGCCGCCGCGTTGAATGCTGGCTGCGACGCGCCGAGAACGCCTCCGGCCCATCGCGGACAGGTCTCCGAAGCCGAGGCTGCCCGGAGAGCCGCAGCCGCATCGGGAAGCGCCTGACCGGCAGCCTCCGGCAGCGCGTATGGGCGGCGACCGCCGTCCCGGCGGCGGACCGTCGGACGGGACATCATCAAGGCCGCGCGTAAAATCGACCCGGCGGACACGTCCGGCCGAGGACTTCTCAAGCCGCCCCGCAGGCCCGTGCGCGCCGCAACGGCGGAGCTGCGGCCCCATCCCTTCGCTTGCCAAGGGAGACCGGAGCCGATATCTGGAGGCGCGCGCCGCAATAGCTCAGTTGGTAGAGCACATCATTCGTAATGATGGGGTCGGGGGTTCGAATCCCTCTTGCGGCACCAGCCTCAATGCAAGCCCTTCCCGCTCTCTTCGCGCCGGTGCTGTCGGCGCACAGCCCGCTGGACGATTGGCGCTCATTGGCCGAAGCTTGCCCTGGTATCCATCCGGCAACATCAGCCGAGCCGGAGCGATTGGGGCACTTCGTTTATGAGCGACATCAAACTTTTCAGCACCGCCGCATCCTCCGTGACTGAATTGCAGGGCCATGCGGTCGCCCTAGAGAAGTCGCTTCAAACACTCATCGAACGCCATCTGGAAACGTTCCTGGGCGTGCGGTTTCTTGCTTCCGAATTCACGACCAGCAATGGCGGGCGCATGGATTCGCTCGGGATCGACGAGAACGGCTCGCCCGTCATCATCGAATACAAACGGGCGAGCAACGAAAACATCATCAATCAGGGACTGTTCTACCTCAACTGGCTGATGGACCATCGTCGCGATTTCGAATGGCTGGTGCTGGAACGCTATGGAAGCGATCAGGCAACAAGCGTCGATTGGAGCGCACCGCGACTGATCTGCATCGCCGGCGATTTCACCAAGTATGACGTCCATGCGGTCAACCAGATGAACCGCAACATCGAACTTGTGCGCTATCGTCGCTTCGGAGACGAGTTCCTGTTGTTCGAATTACTGACCTCTGTCTCCGAACGCCCGACGCGCGAACTTGCGCTTTCAACCATCGACCCGGACGAGCCCCCTCTTTCGCGACCCCGCACACGGCACAAAACGGTGACTCAGTATCTTGCCGATGCCGATCAAGAGCTGGTCGATCTATACGAAGCCATCAAATCATACTTGCTGGCCTTGGGTGACGACGTCCAGACCCATATCCTCGACAACTACGTTGCGTTCCGGCGCTTGAAAAATTTTGCCTGCGTTGAGGTCAAACCACAGATCCGGCACATCAAAATTTTCGTGAAGGTTGATCCTCAGAGTATTTCGCTTGAGGCCGGCTTTACCCGCGATGTGCGCAATATCGGCCATTTCGGGACCGGTGACCTTGAGATCATCATCAAGGACTACGCGACTTTGGAAAAAGCCAAGCCGTTGCTCGAACAGAGCTACGATGGATCGTAATGCCGAGATTGAGCCTTGCTCATAAACAACGGCGGGCCCGTGGCCCGCCGTTTCAACATCGCTTCCGGAAGCCGTCCCTACTCCGCCGCCTGGGCCGTGGGGCTCATGCGCGCCGCCTCCTCCTCCATCAGCCGTTTGAGGATGCGTCGGGCGGCGTTCGGCGGCACATCGACGCGGATGTCCACTTCCGGCGCGTTCGGCATCCGGTCCATGTTGGCCTGCTGAAGGTTGAGCACGGCGACGTCTTCCTTGAAGACATTGACGAAGTTGACGCCCATCGCTTCGTCCAGCTTGGCATCGCCCAGGCCGAAGTTGCGCACGAAGCCGAAGAAATAATGCGTGCTCTTGTCGGTCTCCGGCGTCGGCGCCGATAGCGCCATCAGGTCGATGCGCCGGGTGCCGCTCTTGCCTTCCGGCGCGCCGGTGCCGGTGTCCGCCACCTGCGCGAAGTTGACGGTGAAGACCGGCGGCTTGAACTCGACGATCTGGCCGCGGTCGGCATTGCCGGGGAACTTGCCGAAGGTCTGATACATCGGCGGCGCCGGGCGGTCGATGACCCAGCGCGTCATGCGCACGCGGTTCTCCTCGCGGTCCACCTTGATCGGGAATTCCGTGATCGCGGTGGTGCCGATCGAGGTCGCATGGACATAGGCGAGATGGGTCACGTCCAGCAGGTTGTCGGTGACGAGCTGATAGTTGCAGTTGATGTAGAGCAGGTCCGGCTGGGTGAAGGCCCAGTCCTTGTGGTCGCACCACCACCAGTCCGGCAGCAGGGCCGGGTCGGCCAGCGCCGGCTCGCCCATCCAGATCCAGACCCAGCCGTATTTCTCGATGGTCGGATAGGACTTCACCCGGGCGTCATGGGGGATGCGGTCCTGCCCCGGAATTTCGATGCAGGCGCCGGTGCCGTCGAACAGCAGGCCGTGATAGCCGCAGCGGATGTGGTCGCCCTCCACGGGACTGGCGGACAGCGGATAGTGGCGGTGGCAGCAGCGGTCCTCCAGGGCGACGGGCGTGCCGTCCTCCTTGCGGTAGAGCACCACGGGCTGGTTCAGGAACATCCGGGCGCGCGGCTCGCGCGTGATCTCGCGGGCCCAGCCGGCAACGTACCAAGCGTTGGTGACAAACATCGGCGTCTCTCCCTCGTCGCGTCGTCGTTGTCGTCGCGTCGTTGTCATGGCCGCGCATCGAGGCACGGCCTTTATTGGAGACAGTCTAGGGAGATAGAGAGCCAGATCAAGACGGCGATTAGCCCATGGATTGGCCCACGGATCGCCGCATCATCGGCGGCCCACGGGCGGGCAGGGCTGCGGGCCATCGCCCGCCGCAACCCTTATCGTTGCTTCAGGATATCGCTCCCGTGGTCACTTGCAACGCTGGACCCGGTCAAGCGCGGCGGACACGCCCATCAGCGAATAGGTGTCCGTGGTCACGTTGCCCCGTGCTGACGTCGTGCGCACGGTCATCTCCCGCCCACCCCGCATCGCCTGCACGATCTGCCCGTCCGCGTTGTCGCTGGACCAGGCATGGCCGCCCTGGGTCATCAGCGCGAAGCGGGTCTGGTCGATGGCGATATAAGTCTGCGGGGCATCCTTGACCGGAAAACCCAGCTCGATGCTCACCTCGGGCTGGCCGCCCTGCCGCTTGACGAAGAAATAGGCCGGATCGCGATTGAGCCCTTCCGGGGCCCGGCGCTGGGGCTGGGCCAGGGCAAAGCAGACGGTGTCGCGACCGATGACGGCGGTATAGGCGCTCCAGTCCGTGAACTGACCGAGCAATTCGGGAGCCTTGGCATGGGCGGGAGAGACGGCGGCGGCCGCCAGGCCAGAGACAACCGTGACCGCGGCAAGGGTGCGAACTGCCATATCCGATTTCGCCTTTCTGATAGAGCTTCTGATCCTGAGTGGGGACGCGCGACGGCTACCGCCGCAATTCCACGCTGGGCGATCATGGTTGAGAGATTATGGACGCAATGGGAAAATTGCTGCGGCGCGTTGTCGCGATTGATCTTCTCAGTCGTCTGTCACGCCGGGAAGCGCTTCGGCCGCGGCCTCTCGTGACGACGCGCAGCATCCGCCGCAGGCGCGACCTGTCCGCTTTTCGGAATTATGCCTTTTGCCTGAGCGTGATCTTGCCCGAAAACCGGTGCCCACTTTTCGGGATCATGAGGCTTTTGCTAGAGCATGATCTTGTCCGAAAACCGCTTCGCACTTTTCGGGATCATGCTCAGCGCAGCGGGGAGAAGCCGGTCGGTTGCAGAATCTGGCTTTCCTGCGCGACGATCAGCCCCGGCGGCTCGTTCCGGAGGAACTCCAGCCAGTCTGGATCGCGCATCATCGCGGCGCGGCGCGTCTCGCGGTCGGCGAAGGAGTCATAGGCGCGCATATGCACGATCTGGTTGAGGCGGCCGGTCTCGGTAGTGAAGAAGCCGACCAGCCGGCCGAGATGCCGCTCCTGAATCGCCAGCCCGTTCTTCTCGTAATAGTCCAGCCAGACCCGGACCTTGCCCACATGCAGGGAATAGGTGCGCATTTCGACGATCATGATGTCCCCCGAACAACCCGCCGCACCCTGCCCAAGCCGTGCCGCCGGGTCAAACCAGCCGTTGAAACCCGCTGTTTCTTGTCACAGGCGCGGCGCCCCGATAAACAACGAGGCATAATTTTCTTCCCGCGCGATCCCTTTTTGTTGCGAGCCGCACGCCATGGAAACACCCGTCGCCTTCTCGTCCGCCGGCCTCAAGCTGGCGGGTATCGTCTCCACGCCCGACGACCTGAAGCCCGGCGAACGCCGCCCGGCCTTCCTCGTGCTGCACGGCTTCGGCACCGGCAAGGATTCCGGCACGACCAAGCCGGCGGCGCAGCTTTTCGCCAAGCTCGGCTATGTCGCGCTGCGTTTCGACTTCCGCGGCTGCGGCGAGAGCGAGGGCAAGCGCGGCCACATCATCTGCCTCGAACAGGTCGAAGACACGCAGAATGCCTATGACTATCTGGCGGGCCGCGACGATGTCGATCCGGAGCGGATCGCGGTGTTCGGCCATTCCTTCGGCGCGGCGGTCGCGGTCTATACCGCCGGCATCGACAAGCGTTTCGCCGGCGTCATCTCCTCCGGCGGCTGGGGCAACGGCGAGGTCAAGTTCAAGGGCCAGCACGCGAGCCCGGAGGCGTGGGCGCGGTTCAGCGGGATGCTGGAGGAAGGCAAGCGCCGCAAGGCGAAGGGCGAGCAGATGATGGTGATGCGCTGGGACATCGTGCCGATTCCCGAGCATCTGCGCGCCAACCTGCCGAAGGATTCCGTGATGGAATTCCCGGTCGACACCGCCCAGAGCATGTTCGACTTCAAGGCCGACGACGTCATCGGCAACATCGCGCCGCGGCCGGTGCTGCTATTCCATGCCGCCAACGATTCGGTGACGCCGACATCGCAGTCGATCTCGCTGTTCCAGCATGCCGGCCAGCCGACCGACCTCGTGCTGCTGGCGGATATCGACCACTTCCCGTTCTCGGACCACAACCCGCGCGCCATCGAGATCGTGAAGGGCTGGCTCGCCAAATTCCTGCCGGTGCAGACGGCGGCGTGAGCTTCCCCGCATCGTGAAGAAAAAGCCCCGGCTGACTATCAACCGGGGCTTTTCGATTCCGGTCCCACGCGGGATGCGGCTTACTTTTCCACCGGCGCGTCGGGGCGGGTGCCCCATTCGTTCCACGAGGCGTCGTAGACCGGCGTGTCTTTCCTTCCGATGAGATGAAGCCCGAGCGCCAGCACCGGCGCGGAGATGCCGCCGCCGCAGGTCACCGCAATCGGCTTGTCGGTGTCGAGCCCCGCGGCCTCGTATTGCGCCTTGAGCGCGTCCGGCGCGGCGAAGGTCTTGTGCTCGCCGGTCAGCACCTTGGCATAGGGCAGGTTCACGCTGCCGGGAATGTGGCCGCCGCGCGAGCCCGGCCGCGTCTCGGGATCGACGCCGTTGAAGCGGCCCGGCGCGCGGGCATCCACGACCTGCTCGGCTTTCGTATCGACGTTGCGGCGCATGGCGTCGAAGTCCCGCACCAGTTCCGGGCGCGGCTTCGGCGTGAATGTGGCCGGCGCGACGGGCTTTTGTGCGCCGCTTTCGGTCTGCCGGCCTTCCGCCACCCATTTGCCGATGCCGCCATCCAGCACCGCGACCTTGTCATGGCCGAAGCTGCGCAGCATCCACCACACTCGCGCGGAGCCGAGCAGGGCGGTGTTGTCATAAACCACGACCTGGGTGTCGTCGCCGATGCCCAGCGCGCCGACGGCCGCGGCGAAAGCCTCCGGCTTCGGCAGCATCACCGGCAGGGGATTGTCCTTGTCCGAGATCGCGTCGAGATCCCAGAACACCGCGCCGGGAATGTGCTTGCCGGCATAGTCCTGCGCGCCGGTGCGGCCGGGCGCGCCCATCACATAGGTGGCATCGACGATGCGCAGGTTCGCATCGTTCAGATGCGCGGCGAGCCATTCGGTGGAGACGAGAGCGTCGGGTCTGTCATAGGCCATGGGGCGGAGTCCTGTTGCGAAGCGCCGTCACGCGGCGCGGATGAAAGCGGCGATCTGTTCGTTGAAGATGTCCGGCCGCTCGGCGCAGGAGATATGCCCCGCGCCGGGGATCACCACATGGCGGGCGCCGGGAATGGCGGCGGCGATGCCGGCCATCACCTCCGGCGGCGCGCCGATGTCGCGCTCGCCGCCGATGCACAATGTCGGGACCGCAATGCGCGGCAGATGCGGGGTCTCATTGAGGCCGATGATCGCCTCGCAGCAGCCGACATGGCCGTCCGCTGACGTTTCCGCGATCATGCGGCGGAAGGCGGCGATCGTGTCGAGATTGGCGCTTGAAAACTCCGGCGTGAAGAAGCGCTGCACCGTCGGCTCGACCAGCGCGGCCATGCCCTCCGCACGGGTCAGCGCGACGCGCTCCTCGAAGACCTTGGCATAGGCCGGCACGGCCTCGGCGCGGCA
>Ga0182740_1002012_pt1 | contig 12914 bp, 12 predicted proteins | sample eDN5th37CKraftBY_FD_128872 | JGI IMG/M metagenome (GOLD analysis project Ga0182740, IMG submission 128872) | Enriched backyard soil microbial communities from Emeryville, California, USA - eDNA 5th pass 37_C Kraft BY (version 2) (version 2) | ecosystem: Environmental > Terrestrial > Soil >...
ATACTCCGACCGAGACGCCAACCAGCACGCCGACGAATACTCCGACCGAAACACCGACGAGCACGCCAACCGAGACACCGACCAATACCCCAACGGAGACCGCGACTGCCACGGCCACCGCGACCGTGACGGAGACGCCGACCGTCACCCCGACCGGTACGTTCGACCCGACGCAGACCCCGACCTCGACGGCGACCGCCACGACGGTCCCGGCCACCGCGACCGCGACCGCGACCACCATTCCGACGCAGCGGCCGCCGCATCCGCATCCCACCAAGGTGCCGGCCACGCCAACGCCGACGGTGAAGATCGCGACGCTGCCGAACACCGGCGGCACCGGCCCGGATGACCGCGGCACGGGCATCGCCCCATCGGCCCTGGTCATCCTCACCGCCCTCAGCGGGGTCATGCTCGCCGGGGCGTGGGACCTGCGACGCCGGCGCCAGCAGTAACCTCGCCGGTCACGTCCTGACAGCGATGCCCCCACCGACGACGATCGGTGGGGGCATCGCTGTCTTCACGAAACGCCGGATGGGGCGGCGATGCCATGCCCCGCCGCGCTCCGAAGCCCCGAGGGGGTGAAGGGTGTGCTACAGTCGGCGCCGATTGGCGTCACGCGCCGCCGCGCCCCATCGGGGTCCCGCTTCCCGGAACGAAGGATGTGTACAGGATGAAGATCGGAGTCAGTTCCTACTGTTTCGCCCAGAGTTTCGCCCGTGGGAGCATGGATATCCTCGATGCGATCGACTGGGTGGCCGCATCCGACGCCACGCACTTCGAGATCGCCGATGCTGGCCTCGTCGTGACGGCCGCCACGCTGGAACGCGCCGCGCCCGCCGGCAGCTGGAATCCGGCCGATTACCCGGACCCCACGCAGAACCTCGCCAAGGACCTCCCCAACCAGCCCGCGCTGCTGGAGGCCATTCGCGCCCACGCCGAGGCGAAAGGCGTGCCCCTCGCCAACTACGCGATCGGGGCGAACTTCAACGGCGACGATCCCGCCGCCGAGGTCGCCCGCGTCAAGAAGCACCTCGACGCCGCCCACGCGCTGGGCATCCCCTTCTTCCGGCACGATGTGGTCGCCTGGGCGCGCAAGGAGGCCAGCCAGGAGGAGTTCGAGCAGATCTTCACGGCGATCGCGCCGCTCTGCCAGGAGGTGGCCGATTACGCCGCGACGCTCGGGATCACCACGAGCATCGAGAACCACGGCTTCTTCATGAACAACAGCGAGCGCGTCCGGCGGCTGATCTACGCCGTAGATCGCCCGAACTTCCGAACGCTGCTGGACATCGGCAACTTCCTCTGCGTGGACGAGCTGCCGGAATCGGCCGTGGCGAAGAACCTGCCCTACGCCGCGGTCGTCCACCTGAAGGACTTCTACATCCGCGATTACCGGCCGGGCGATGGCTGGCTGGAGACGGTGGCCGGCAACGCGATCCAGGGGTCGATCGTCGGATTCGGGGACCTGCCGATGAAGCGGCTGCTGTCGCTGGTCAAGGACTCGGGCTTCGATGGCCCCATCTCGATCGAGTACGAAGGCCAGGTGCCCGATCTGTTCGCGATCGAGACGGGCATCGCGAACGCACTCCGCATCTGGTCCGAGATATAGGCCTCCGGCGCGGAACGAATCGGGAAGACGGGGCGGCGGGCGCGATGCCTGCCGCCCCGTCCGCGTTCCCGGCGTGTGGTCGCGGGCGTCATTCCGCCTGCAACCAGGCGAGGGTGTCCGCCAGCGACGATCCCTCCGCGATCATGCGCAGCCCCGCGATCGCCGTCGCGTAACCGTCCTCACCGAGGCTGGCGATCCAGGCGTGTTGCTGCTCCGCCAGGATCAGCGCCGATTCCCGAAGCAGGGCATTCCCCCGCTCGCTCCGTGCGACCAGGCGGGCGCGGGCATCGGCAGGATCGTCCGTCCGCGTGATGTACCCCAGCGCCTCCAGCCGGGAGGCGGTCTTCGCGGCGGCCTGCTTGGAGACCCCCAGCCGGCGGCCCAGTTCCGACATGCTGATCGCGCCGGGGCCGATCGCCTGCAGGGCCAGGCCGTGGACCGGACGGGCCTCCGGAAAACCACGCTCCGCCAGCGTCTCGTGCAGGGCATCGATCACGCGCCGGAACGCGCCCAGCAAGAGGATCGGCAGTTCGTAGCCCGGACTTTCCATAGGACCCTCCCGATATTCGACAACCATGTTGACGAGTATGCCACATACGCCTATGATATGGACAACCCGGTTGACTGTATTGACGCCGGGATGTCCACGCCATTCACGAAGGAGTCACGATGATGTCCAGCACCGATACGGCCGCACAGGTCGTGCGGGCGGCGGAGGCCCGCCGCACCGACACCCCGAATGCCACGATGACGACCCTCGCCTCTCCCACCGTGGGCGAGACGGCGACGATCGCGTTGTGGCGCGTCGCCTATCCCGCCGGGGCAACCGGGCCGCTGCACACGATGGATTCCGAGCAGGTGTGGACGCTGGAATCAGGCGCGGCGGCCTGCCGCGTCGGCGGGGAATGTCACGAGCTCGCCCCCGGCGACACCATCCGGATCGCGGCGGGCGCCGAGCGCCAGTTCACCTCGGACGCGGGCGCCCGGTTCGTGGTGTGCGGTCACGCGAACGCCGTGGCCCGCACGGATGCCAACCCGGCGGGCACGGTTCCTCCCTGGATTGCCTGATCGCGGCATCGTCCGGGCGATGGCGCGATCAGGCGATGCGGCCGCCCGGGTGACGCTCCCAGACGCCGGGATCGTAGAGCGGCACGATGATGTCAGCCTCCCGCGCGATCCGGTCGTAGGCGGCCAGCGCCTCCTCCATGCTCTCGTTGATGCCGATCGGGTGGCGGCGCTCGATGTTGCCGAGGCGCATGAAGGCATCCCCGGCAATCACGACGCCCTGTTCCGTCCGGATCTTGACGGCGATGCTGGCCCGGTGATGAACGCCCGTCCAGAACGTCTCCACACCGGGGACGATCTCGTGGTCCTCGTCCGGGACGAGGTGGACGCGCGGCCAGGCATCGGTCACGAGGTCGACCAGCACATCCTGCGGGATGCAGGCCCATCGCTTGTCGTGGGGGTGCTCCTTCCAGCGCGGCGCATGGAAGTCGATCCAGCCGCGCCGGGAGAGGCAGATCTCGGCGTTGCGCAGGCGCTTCAGGTTGCCGACCGAATAGATCTGGAACGGCGTGCAGATGACATGGGTGATGTCGTCCGGGCGCAGGCCGAGGGTGGCGAGCGCCGGTTCCAGCTGCTCGTCCGGGTTCGATTCGAGGACGTGCTGCCGCGTCTCCATCGGGTCGCCGTGCGGCTTCGGCGCCAGCTGGGAGGCGTCCGGCCCGCAGTTGACGAGCACGATGGCGTCACCCGCGCGGACCACGAGGCTGACGAGGGCCAGCGGCTCGGCGGGGGCGGCCATGTCCATCCAGTAGATCTCGTACCCGGGACAGTAGCGCCAGCCGCCCAGCCGGATCGCATCGACCCGATCGACCGTCGCCATCTGGTTCACCGTCATGCTCGCTCCCTCTCGTGGACGGGATCCCGCCCGTCGCCTGCGGTCGAATGGATCTGCCGTTCGCTATGGTATCGGCTCAGGCGAAGAAGGGGGCGAACCAGTCGTCCGGGATCTCCAGGCCGAAGCCGGGCGCATCCGAGGGCACCAGGTAGCCGTCCTTCGGCGCCGCCTGGCCGGGCAGGCTCCACCCTTCCTCCAGCGGGACGCCCGGCGGGGTGCCGACGAAGCATTCCAGCCACGGCACGGCGGGGGTCGCGAAGGAGAAGTGCTGGCCGTGGGCGGTGTTGCCGCCGCCGTGGAGGATGACGCTCATGTTCGCCGCCCCGGCGCTGGCGGCGATCTTCTGGCAGGTGGAGAAACCGCCGACCCAGTTGATGTCCGGCTGGAGGATGTCCGCGACGCGGTGGTTGACCGCCCACTGGAACGGGAAAGCGGTGTACCAGTGCTCGCCGGTGGCGAGGGTCTGCCACGGGAGGCGATCGCGGACGGCGACGTGGGCGTCGTGGTCGTCCGGAAGCAGGTATTCCTCCATCCACTTGAGGCGATAGGGGCGCAGGGTCTCCGCGAGGCGGACGGTGTACTCGATGTCGAAGGCCATCCAGCAGTCCAGCATCAGCTCGGCCTCATCGCCGATCAGCTCGCGCGTCTTCGCGACGAACTCCTCGTTCTTGCGCAGGCCGTCGAGGCCATCGGCGGGACCGTAGGGGCAGGCGAGCTTGAACGCCCTGAACCCGAGTTCCTGGTACCAGTCGACATCGTTGCCGGTGGCGTAGCAGAAGAGCTTCTCCTTCTGGGGACCGCCGGCAAGCTGGTAGACGGGCATGTCGAGGAGCTTCGCCCGCGCGTCCCAGAAGGCGAGATCGACCGCGGAGACAGCGTAGGAGGCGAGGCCGGCCGCGCCGTAGGGTGTGGTGAGGCGGAAGAGCTTGTCGGCCAGCTTCTCGTTGGCGAAGATCGACTCCCCGACGAGGTTCGGGGCGAGGTGATCGTCGATGATGGCGGCGGAGACGCGGCCGTTGCCGGTGCTGCCGTAGCCAACGGTGCCATCCTCCAGCGTCACCTTCGCCCAGACCCCTTCCCAGGTCGGGAGCCAGAGGCTGCGGTGGGCCTTCACCTCGGGATAGCGGGACATGGGGTTGGCGACTTCAGCGGTGGTGGCCCAGCCGTCGCGGCGGGGTTTCGTCTTGTAGGCCGGGGCTGCCGGCGGGGTCAGGCGCATGGCCTCGATCGACGTGATCTTCACGGAATTGCCTCTCCCTGATAGGGGTAACGGGTCACGCTCACTGGATGGCGACAGACGCGGGAACCGGCGCGACATACCCTAACCGCACGGAAATGGCGTGGGTGGCCTCGCCGAGCAGGGACCGGGCCGATTCTCCACGCTCCGGGGTAAAGCGCACGGTGGGGAACGACACGCTCATCGCGGCGATGGTGCGGCCGGTGTGATTGCGGATCGGATACGCGAAACAGCGAACGCCAACGGTGTGCTCCTCCCGATCCTCGGCGAATCCTCGCTCCCGAATCGCGGCAAGCTCCTGCCTCAGGGCGGCCAGCGACGGGATGGTCGTGGTGGTGAAGGTCTCCAGGTCGATGCCATCGAACAGCGTCCCGATGGCGGCATCCGGCAAGTCGGCGAGCAGCACCTTGCCAAGCGCCGTGGCGTGGGCCGGCAGGCGACGGCCTACCTCGGAATCGAGCCGGAGCCGCTGGCCACCCTCCACCTTGTCCAGGTAGATATTCCTCCTCCCTTCCAGCACGGAAATCTGCACGGTTTCATCGAGGGCATCGCGAATCCGCTCCATGTGGGGCTTCGCGATCACCAGCAGGTCGAGCGAGCGTTGATAGGCATTCCCCGCTTCCAGCGTCCGGATACCGAGCCGATAGCCACGTTCGCCCTCCGCAAGGTCGATCCAGCCGCGATCGCGCAGCGTGTTCAGCAGGCCAAAGAGGCTGGATCGCGGCAGGGAGAGGGCCGTCCCGATCTCCGCGAACGTCAGGGGGCGGTCGCCCTGCGCCAGCAATTCGAGGATCGCCAGCGCCCGATGTGCGGACTTGACCCCCTCACGTTGCCCGTCACGTTCATCCCGGCCCCCGGCCCCCGCCATTGCCCCATCGTCCATCGGTTCACTCCGCTCGATCTCGTTCCCGTCATCCGGGAACCCCGTATCAGAGTTTTACCGCGCCCTCGGTAAGTCCGCGCATGAACCACCGCTGAAGCAGGGCGTAGAAGACGATCACGGGGAGCGTCGCGGTCAGCAGCATGGCGGCATCGGAGGTTTCGCCGGTCAACTGCCCGCGGAACTGCGGCGCGGTCAGCGCGGACTGATAGGAATTGGAGAGCACCTTCTGGATACCGACGGAGATCGTCATCTGGCTGTCGAGGTCGATCATGGTGAAGGTGACCAGGTAGTCGCTCCAGGCGGTGATGAAGGCGAGGGTCGCCACGATCACCATGCCGCCGAGCGCCAGCGGCAGCGCGATCTGCCGGTAGACGCGGAACCAGCTCGCCCCATCGAGGATGGCGGCCTCCTCGATCTCCCTGGGGATCGCGAGGAAGGCCTGGCGCATGATGAAGATGGGCACCGGCACATTCGCCGCGAAGAGCAGGATGAGTCCGACCAGGCTGTTGCGCAGATGCAGGAAGGTCATCAGCTCGTAGAGCGCCATCAGGCCGCCGGAACGCGGGATGAAGACCGACACGATGAGCAGGGTGAGGATGACGTTCTTGCCCCGGAAGTGCATGCGCGCGAAGGCATAGCCGGCGAGCGACGCCACGAAGACCTGCAGCAGCGCCGTGCCGATCGCCAGCGTGAAGCTGTTGCGCATGTAGATCGGAACGTTCTCCACCGCCGTGAGCATGTAGCGGTAGTTGATGAGCGTGGGATGGCGCGGGATGAGGCCGGCCGGGTCTTCCGCGAAGCCAAGCCGGTCCTTCAACGAGGTGGAGACCATCCAGATGATCGGGATGAACGTGATGAGCAGCGCCACGATCATGAAGAGGTGCCAGTACCAGTCGCTGCGCCAGAACCGCTTCCAGAGCGATGGCCGGTTCGCCTGCTGGTCCGGAAGCAGGGAGGGCTTCAGCGCGGTGGCTGGGGTGGTGGTCGTCGTAGTGGTGGTGATGGCCATGTGCTCTCCTTCCCCGCCGGTCAGGCGACGGATTCCGCGCTCGACCGGCGCCACGGAAGCCGTCGCGATCCGGACGATCCATCGGTATCGCCACGCAGCCCCCGGAAGACGATGAGGGCGATCGCGGCGCTGGACATGCCGAGCACGAGGTTCATGGCGGCGGCATACCCGAGCCGCAGGTCTCCGAGCTGGAAGGCGGTCTGGTAGGCGTAGAGGCCGAGGCTGGTGGTGGAATCACGCGGGCCGCCACCGGTGAGGATCAGCATCGGATCGACCACCATCGGGGTGGACGAGAGGCCGAGCAGGAGCACGAGCGCAAACACCGGTTTCAGGAGCGGCAGGGTGATCGAACGGAACTGCTGCCAGCCGGAGGCCCCATCGACCGATGCCGCCTCGTAGAGTTCGTTGCCGATGCCATAGATGCCGATCAGGAAGAGCAGGGTCGGGAAGCCGACGCCGCGCCAGACATCGGTGAGCGCCAGCGCCCGTAACGCGTAATCCGGATCGTCGAGCCAGCGGGGCGGGCGCTTGATGTTGAACGTCTCGCGCAGGACCGTATTGATCAACCCGAACTTGGTATTGAAGAGTTGCCCGAACATCAGGTAGGTGACGGCCACCGGCAGGATCACCGGAAGGTAGATCATCCAGCGATAGAGGCCCGCGAACCGGGTGACCCTGCTGATCGCGACCGCCAGGATCAGCGCCAGGATGGTCGTCGCGGGCAGGACGTAGAGCGTGAAGCGAATCGTGACGCGGACTGCGTTCCAGAAGTCCTCATCGCCCCACATCTCGCGAAAGTTGGCGAAGCCGTTGAACTCCCAGCGGGTATCGGGATAGATGAAGCGAAAATCGGTGAAGGCCATCGCGATGCCGCGAAAGATCGGCCAGACGCTGAAGACCAGGTAGAGCCCCACCGCTGGCGCGATGAAGAGATAGGCCCACGGATTCGTGCGCTCACCGCGGACCGTTGGCCGGCGCTTTCCCGCCGTTTGCGTGATCGAAGCCATTGTCCTGTCGTCTCCCCGCACCAGCGCGCGCAAGTCCAGCCGGTGCGATCAGATGCCGGACTGGCGCGAAGGGGCCGATAGCCCCTTCGCGCCATGTCTGACCAGACCGGGCCAGCGCTCAGTTCTTGAGCTTGTCGACTTCCTTCTGGATGTCGGCCAGCGCGTTGGCCATCGCCTCTTCCGGATCGACCTCCCCGGCAATCGCCTGCTCCACCCAGGGCTGGGTCGCCTTGCTCTGGATGGTCCGGGTGTTGTCGGCGGGGAACGGCACGGAGTTTCGCACGACCTCGATCGCGTCGGCTTCCCACTGGTATTCGGGGTTGTCCTTCACGAACGAATCGTAGGTGTACTGGTAGCAGGGTTTCGCGGCGACCTGGGTAATCTGCTTGCCCGTCGCCTCGTTGGCCGGGCTGAACCACCAGAGGAGGAAATCGGCCATCCCCTGAGGATTCTTCGCGCCGTTCAGCACCACGCTGCCATTCGTCCAGAACGGCGTGCCCGCCATCACCTGGTCGCGATCCTTGCGGATGTTGAGGCCGTTCTTCGCCGCGTCGATCCCGAACGTCTGCTGGTTGATGGTGGCCGCGACATCGAAGCAGGTGATGATGGCCGTGGCCCCCTTCTGCCAGTCCTGCCACTGCTGGTTGGTGGCCGAGCCCTGCGGCGAACGCGTCGGGGGCATCAGCTCCTCGTCCACCATCTGCTTCATCCAGTTGAGCGCATCGATCGACGCCTGGCTGGTGATGTCGATGTAGCCGGTCTCCTTGTTGATCGGCGTGTCCGTGGCGCCCCAGATCATCGACCAGAGGTCGCACAGTGGCGTGATGGCCGAATCGAACGGCGTGTAGTCCGGGGCCGCCTCGTAGATGGCCGCTGCGGCGTCGTGGACTTCCTGCCAGGAAACGGGGTTCGTCGTGACACCCGCCGTCTGCAGCGGTTCGGTCATCCAGGCAAGCGCCACGCTGCCGACATTCCCCGGCACGGCGTATTGCTTGCCTTCGTACTTCAGCGATTCCGCGATACTCGGGATGATCCCCGCGATCACGTCCTTCGCCTCCGGAATCGTGGATGCCGCGATCAGGTCATCCAGCGGCACCATCAGCTTCCGGTTCACCCATTCCGATGTCTGCGACGGGAACTCGATCACCGACATGCCATCCCAGATCAGGTCGCCGGAGGCCTGCGCGGCCTGGATCTTCTGGGAGACATCGGCCCCGGCCGGGGGGATGTCCAGCGTGATCTTGGCGGGATGATCCTTCGCCCAGAGATCGACGGCGGCCTGCGCCGCATAGGCGCTCTTGATGTCGTCGCGGATGAGCAGGCGAACCTCCTGCGCGTCCTGGGCGGGAGCATCGGCGTGGGTATGCACGGCGGGGCCGGCGCTGGCGTGGGTGGCCAGGAACGCGGCGGCGGCGGCAGCGCTGCTGCCGGCCAGGATTTCGCGACGATTCAGGCGGGACATGCTGGAATCAGTCATGAACGGGTCTCCTCGGGATCTCCCCGGAACGGGCGTCATGCCGGGATCATCCCCTGTGTGTCATCGACGTGCGTTCGCGAATGGCGGCTGGCGGACGGATCGCCGTCCTGCGTGACCCCTCCTCTCCCGTTCATCAGCCAGGCGGCTCCGAATCGGTCGACCAGGGCCAGGTCGAGCGGCCCCGTCAGGTCCCTGACGTATTCGGTTGGTGCATGCCCCGCATCCTATCAGGCAATCCCAAACTGTTCAACATCCGGTATTGCTATTCACACTCGTGAACTGCTAGCATCCGCGCAACCAGGCACCCGAGCCGTTTCCCGCTGCAGCGTCCCTCATCCGGCGCGGACCGTTTTGTCCCTGCGAGACGGCATGCGACACTGCCGCATCCAGACCCGATGGATCGACCCTGCCGCGCGACCCGACCGCCACAAAGGAGTGCGCATGAACCACGAGAGCCGCCGCATCGTCTTTCCGGAGCCGAACGTCGTCCAGCTGGAGACGGTCGGGATTCGCGACGATGACCTGTCCCCGCACGAGGTCGTCGTGCGCACGCATTGCACCCTGATCAGCCCCGGCACCGAGCTGGCCCGCCTGCAGGGCAAGCTGATGTTCGATTCCGACGTGCCCCCACCCTTCCCGAAGAACGATGTCGGCTACGCGAACATCGGCACAGTGCTCGCAGCGGGGAGCGAGACCGGCGTGCAGCCGGGAGACCGCGTCTACACGATGGGCACCCACTCGACCGTCTATCGCGGCGATGTCCGCTCCATGCTCTGCGTGCCGGTGCCGGAGGGCCTTGCGGATGAGGACGCCGTCTTCGTCCGCCTCGCGACCGTCTCGATGACGACGCTGGTGCTCACCCCCGCCCGGCCCGGCGAGGAGGTCGCCGTGATCGGCCTCGGGCTGGTCGGGAACCTGGCGTCGCAGGTCTTCCAGGCGGCGGGGTATGTCGTGAATGCGTTCGACCTCGCCCCCCACCGGCGGGAGATCGCGAAGGCGGCCGGTATCCGCAATGTCTTCGACGGCGCGGCGACGGATGACTTCAGCCAGCGGCACGGCCTGATCGTGGAGGCGACCGGTTCCGCGAAGGCGCTGGCCGGGGCGATGGACATGGCGAAACCGGGCGGCGAGATCGTGATGATCGGCGCGCCGTGGGGTGGCGATGCGAACAGCGTGCCATCCAGCCAGATCACGCGGTTGCTCTTCTTCCGCTTCCTGCGCCTGCGCAGCGGGTCGGAATGGGAGATCCCGCGCCAGCCCGAGGAGCTGGCCCACGGCTCGAACCACCAGAACTCGGTGACGGCGCTTTCGTGGCTGGCGGATGGCCGGCTGAACGTGCAGCCGATCATCACGCACCGGATCAAACCGGACGAGGTGCCGGACGCCTATCGCGGCTTGCAGGATGCGCCAAACGACTACCTCGGTGTCGTCATCGACTGGTCGTAGGCCGATGATCCGCGCGCGTCCCGACCAGCGGATCGTCTTCGCCCCGCGCAGCCATCAGGCGTTCGATCGCGGCGTGAACGCGATTGCCCTGGCTGTCCGGCCCACGCTCGGCCCGGTCACGCGCCTGGTCGCGGTCGAGCGTGGCATCCGCACGATCTCGCCCGAACTGCTGGACGATGGCGCATCCATCGCCCGGCGCATCACGTCGTTGGGCGATCCTGCGATCGACAGTGGCGCGATGTACCTGCGCGGGCTGCTCTGGCGCGTCCACGAGGATGCCGGTGACGCCACCGCCACCGCCGCCGCGATCTTCACCGCCGCGCTCGCCGAGGGCCGACGTGCGGTCGCCGCCGGCATTCCCGCCCAACCGTTGCGTGCGGCGATCGAGCGGGAGGCGGAATCGGTCGTGGCGGCCATCGCCGCCCAGGCCACGCCGGTCGCGGGCGAAGCGATGCTGCGCGCGATGGCCACGGCCACCAGCAATGATCCGGAGCTGGCCTTCCCCATTGGCGAGGCGCTGGATGTCGTCGGGGCATACGGGCAGATCGACCTGCGGAAGGGATCGCCCCACGGCTCGACGCTGGAGTTCGTGGCCGGCAGCTTCTGGGAGAGCATGCTGCTCTCGACACCCGTCTTCACCGACCTCGTCCGGCAACGGACCGAGATCGCCAACCCGCGCATCCTGCTGACGAATCTCGACCTGGAATCGCCGTCCGACCTGATCCCGGTGCTGGAAACGGCCCGCGCGGACGATGAAGCAGGCGGCCTGCTGGTCGTCTGCACGGCGATCTCCCCAGCGGTCGCGGGGTTCCTGCACGCAAACAGCGATACGGAGCGCTGGCCAATCCTCGTCGCGCGTACGCCCGCCATCGACCAGGCCGGAGCCCTTGCCGACCTGGCTCTCCTCACCGGTGCCACGCCGCTGCTGAAGGAGGCGGGAATGTCGCTCGCGACGTGGCATCCCTCGCTGCTGGGTTCGGCGCGAACGGCGTGGTCCACCCGGACGCAGATGGGCATCGTGAGCGGTGGGGGCGATCCGGCCGCGATCCGTTCCCATGTCGAGGCGCTGCGCGGCCGGTGCGATCCCCGCTCGCTCGACAGCGGAGCCATTGCCCTGCGCGAACGGCTGGGCCGGCTCTACGGGATGTCCGCGACGATCCGGATCGGCGGGGCGACCGATGCGGCCCTCACCCACCGGATGGCTGTGGCCGAACGCACGATCCGGGTGCTGCGCGGCGCGTTGCAGCGCAATGCCGAGGCCGGGGGCGTCGTGCCAGGCGGGGGCGTGGCGCTGCTGCGGGCATGGGAGGCTTCGGCGCCACACCTGGACGATGGTGGCGATATCGAGACTGCCGCCCGGCGCGTGATCCGGCAGGCCCTCACCGCGCCAGCCGGGGCGATCCTCGAGAACGCCGGCTATCCCGTCCCCTCCACGCTCGCCCGGTTGCGGGCTGCGCCACCGGGTTCGGTCTTCGATGTCACCCGTGGATGCGTGGTCGACGCGCTCGCTGCCGGGATCGTCGACCCCGCCCATGTGGTGACCGCCGCGACGCGCCGGGCGCTTCACGCCGCCGCGCTGGCGCTGACGATCGATGTCCTGCTGCACTCGGGGGACGGGACGATTTCGGTCTCGCCGGAGGGACGCGCATGACCGCTGCTCCGACAGGGTTCACAGCGCACGAGATCGTCTGGTCGCCCGATCGCCCGCGGGACGGCACCGGTTTCGTTGTGTCGGAGGACCGGTCCCTGCTCGTCTCGCGGGACGGCGGGGCGTCGTGGGAGCCGGCGTTCCACGCCGTCCCGGGAGCGAAATCCCTTCCGGTGACAGCGATTGCCATCTCGCCAGGCCTCGTGCAGGACGGACTGGTGCTGGCCGGAATCCCGGGTGGGGTCGGGAGATCCCGCGATCGCGGGATGCGTTGGGACTTCGCCCCGCTGCCCGGACACCTGCCGCTCGTCACCTGCCTGTTGGTTGTGGCGGGCGAGGCGGGTCCACTCCTGCTGGCGGGAACGCTGGAAGACGGCGTCGCCCGCTCCGTGGATGGCGGCGAGACGTGGGCATTCTGGAACGGCGGCCTCTTCGACCATCAGGTGACCGCGCTGAACCGCGATGACGAGCGCGGAATCGTCACGGCGGAGACGCCATCGGGCGTCTATGCGAGCACCAACGGTGGCCGGTCGTGGCATCCCCATCCGGAAGGATCGTGATTCCGTTACCAGGACCCTAGAGCCAAGTGCGAAAGGGTTGCCTAATAGGCACCGATAGGGGATGCTTGGGGTATGCCCCGAGCCTATTCGGTGGACCTCCGTGAGCGGGTGATGGCGGCCGTGGCGGACGGCCGGTCC
>Ga0182740_1002015_pt1 | contig 12889 bp, 10 predicted proteins | sample eDN5th37CKraftBY_FD_128872 | JGI IMG/M metagenome (GOLD analysis project Ga0182740, IMG submission 128872) | Enriched backyard soil microbial communities from Emeryville, California, USA - eDNA 5th pass 37_C Kraft BY (version 2) (version 2) | ecosystem: Environmental > Terrestrial > Soil >...
CTCGGCCTCTTCGGCTTTGCCGGCCCGCATGGCGGCGACCGTGGCGCGGTGCTCCCTGAGCCCGGCCTGCGCACGTCCGGGCAGAATGACGATGCGCCGGATGACGACGTGTGTTTTCTCATAAATGCTGTCGAGCATCTGCGCGGCCACTGGATTGCGCGCGCGCTCGATGAAGCGACTGCGGAAACGCCCATAGCAGGCCAGATAGCCGTCGAAGTCACCGGCCTTCACCAGTTCCTCCATCGGAGCGCCGAACAGATCGACAAACTCCTGCCACTCCTCGTTCGGCACATTCTGCGTAGCTTGGCGCACGCAGAGCCCTTCCAGGACCGCACGGACATCATAGAGATTGAAGGCCTGGTCGATCTCCAGCCGCGACACCACGGCACCGCGGTTGGGAATGCGCTCGATGAGCCCCCGGCTCTCCAGCGCACCGAACACCTCTCGGATGCGGGTGCGCGGCACACCGAACTCTTGGGCCAGGTCTTGCTCGCGCAGCTTCGCGCCTGGAGGCACTTCGTGCTGTGCAATTCGCTCACGCAGCACCGCAAGCAGATCTATCTCCGGCCGGCGCCCCTTGCGCGGCGGACCGCCTCTGCCTGTCTTGCTCTGTTGTTTGCCTCGCAAGGGCACGACCTTTTCCGTCATGCGGCCCCATATCAGTTCAAGGAAGTGGTTGATGTGTACAATATTGCTATCAAAAATCTCAACTACATTCTGGCCGGGAAGAACCTTCCAACCCGCTGTGGGATCGCCTCGGGGGCATTCGCGCACGCCCTCACCACGGCAAAGGTTGCCCGCTGAAGGTATAGAACTGGCCCGTGTCATGGTTTCCGAGCCGGGCGATCACGTTGAGCATGCCGGCCACGCTCTCTTCCGCGGGCACTTGCGCGCCTACAGCGCCACCGGCGGTATTGACCCAACCCGGGTGCAGCAGAGTGACCGTCACGCCGCGCGGAAAGAGATCGATCGCGAGGCTACGCGCAATCGCGTTGAGCCCGGCCTTGCTGGCGCGGTAGCCGTAGTGCGCGCCGGAGAGGTTCAGGCTGATCGATCCCATCCTGCTGCTGACGATGGCAATCCGCCGCTCCCGACTCGCCGCAACATTGTCGATGAACGTCTCCACCAACCTGAGCGGTCCGATCGTGTTCACGTCGATCATCTGCTGCACGAAGGCGTAGTCGAGTTTTCCGAGCTCACCGGAATCGAGACCGATGCCCGCATTCGATACGAGCAGGTCGATCGGCTCGTCCCCGAGCGCCAGCTTGAGCGTCCGGAATTGTTCGGCGGACGTCACGTCGAGGGCGAAATGCCGAATGTTCGGATCGTCGGAAAGCTTGTTCGCGATGTCGCGATAGGTTGCAATCACCTTCCGGCCAGTCTTGGCACATTGCGCCGCGAACTCGCGGCCAATTCCGGCATCGCATCCTGTAATGAGTACGGTCGACATGTTGGTGCCTATTCTCTCGAAGTGATATCGCCGAAGCGCGGCTCGGGAATACCCCGCGCACCGAGCCCATCGATGCGGAAGAGCTTGCCGGCCTGCGGCCATGCGGCGCGCTCCTCCGGCGCAAGCAGTGTCGTCGCCGACGTGACATAGAGAACGTCGAGATCGGCGCCGCCGAAAGCCACCATCGTCGGGTGTTTGGCGGGGACCGCGATCCGCTCGATCATGCGCCCCTCCGGCGAGATGCAGGCGACCGCACCACCGTGAACCAGCGCACACCAGTAGTTGCCCTCGCGATCGCACGTTGCGCCATCGACGCGCCCGTCGATATCCCGCGTCGAGAAGAACACGCGCCGGTTGGCGATCGCGCCGCTCTCGATGTCGAAATCGTAGACCCACACGGTTTCATTGCGGCTGTCGGCAAAGTACATGCGGCGGTCATCCGGCGAGAACGCAATGCCGTTGCCGACGATGAAGCCCCTGTCCATCACATGCACCGAGAGGTCCGGATCGAGGCGGAAGATCTCCGCCTCCGCGCCGATGAAATCCGAATGCACGCTGGCGCACCAGTAGCGGCCGCGCCGGTCGCATTTTCCATCGTTGAGCATCAGCCGCTCATCCCGCGCGACCGGGTTCGCGATCGGTACAGACCGCCCCGTCGCAAGATCAACCCGATGAAAGCCACTCCGCATGCCGGCGATGAGGTCACCATCAGCCGTGAAGACGAACGAGCCGATATCCCTCGCCATCGGATAGCTCGTCAGCGCGCCGCTTGCGGGATCGAAGCTGCGGATGGCGGGCGCGAAGGCATCGACCCAGTAGAGCCGCTGTTCGCCCGCGTGCCACTGCGGCGCCTCGCCGAGGAGATCCACATGATCGCAGGCAATGGAGACCGTCATCATCGCCGAGCCTCGTCGAAGTCCATATGGACGGCGTGGCGCGCCTCGCCACCCGGCGCGAGCCACCGCATCGACGGCTTGGTTGCAATGTCGCCCTCGAAGTCGTCGGGATCGCCGAAGCCGGTCCAGCTCTCGATGCACAGGAAGGGTCCCGGCGGCCGGCTCCACAGCGCAAAGTGCGGGAAGTCCTCGGCGGTGACGCCAATCGATGTCCCATCCGGCGCCACGAAGCGCACGTCCTTGCTCCGCGCATGAAGGAAGCAAAGTGCTTCATCGCTCATGAGATCGTGCGACAAGAGAAGCCGTTTTTCTACGAGAGGCACCGTCCGCTGCGCTCGCGAGAACAAACCATCGGCAGTGATCACCGGAACCTCGGCCCGCTCCTCCTCCCCGAACACGACGGCGTACGCTTCTGGATCGCCACCGGCGAACGGCCAGCGGAAGCCGGGATGAAATCCGAGCGCATAGGGAAGCGGTGCCTCTCCAGGATTGCTGAGTACGAACGCCACGGACAACGTCGTATCGCTCAGGCGATAGTCCAAGGTCAGCGAAAATGGAAAGGGATAGCTGGCCAATGTCTCGGCATTCTGAGTGAGCACGAGGCGGACGCGATCCGCGGCGCGTTCGACGACCGCGAACGGCATGGCGCGGGCAAATCCGTGGATCGCCATGGCGTGCACATCGGCACCGATGCGCACGCGACCGCCCCGCAAGCGCCCGACGATCGGAAACAGGATCGGCGCGCTCTGCACCCACCATCGCGCGTCGCCGCGCCACAGAAGATCGCGACCGTTCACCGACCACGCGACAGGCTCGGCGCCGACCAGTTTGATCACCGCAACGGCCGCACCGTGCGCCAGCCGGATCTCGCTCTCCACAGGGTCCAGGCTTCTGACCATCATGTCGGGCGCCGAGATTTTCTGCTCGGGCCGCCCATGCGGGCTGCATGGTGGCGCAGGACCGCTGCAAGCTTCGCCGCGCCCTGCCTGATCTCCGCCGGCGTGAAGGCCCCGAAACCGAGCAGAACGGCAGGCGGCAGTCGTCGCGCGATGACGAACCGCGAGAGCGGCGCAATCTCCAGCCCAGCCTCCGACGCTTCGCGGCACAAGTCGGCGTCGGACCAGTCTTGCGGGAGCCAGCCGAGCATCTGCAGGCCCGCATCGCACGGCTCCAGGCGCAGATGCCCCCCAACAGCCGCCGTACCCAATGCGTGGATCATGGCCTGCCGCCGCTCGGCATAGAGCTTGCGCATGCGCAGCACATGCCGCGCCATGTGGCCGTCGGTCATGAAACGCTCGACGAGGGCCTGCTCGAGCGTCGGCGAATGGCGGCCGGCGACTGTCCGCGCATTGACGAAGAGATCGACCAGCGCCTCCGGCACCACGAGGTAGGCGAGGCGAAGCCCGGGAAAGAGTATCTTCGAGAACGTGCCGATGTAGATGACGCGCCGGCCGCCATCGAGCCCCTGCAAGGAGCGGATCGATCGCCCCTCGTAACGGAACTCGGCGTCGTAATCATCCTCGATGATCCAGCTCTCATTGCGCCGCGCCCACTCGATGAGTTGCACGCGCCGCCGCAACGACAGCGCATGGCCCAAGGGGAACTGCGTCGAAGGGCAGACCACCGCAACGCGCGCACCGGGCCGCCGCTTCTCGCCGAAGTCGACATCCATGCCTTCCTCGTCGACCGGCACCGCCGTAATCTCGGCACCGCTCGCCCTCAAAGCCGCAACGGCCCCCGGAAAGCCGGGATCCTCACACCAGACGGCGTCGCCGGGATCGAGAAGAACCCGGACGGCAAGGTCGATCGCCTGCTGCGCCCCGGCGACGACGATGACCTGCCTCGGCGTGCAGGACACGCCGCGGCTGATCGTCAGATAGCGCGCGATGGCATCGCGGAGCGGGGCGTAGCCGGCCGCGTCGGTCTCGCCCAGAAGGCGCGTCCCGCCACCAGCAAGGCGACCCGAGAGAAGAGATTTCGAAATGCGCCCCCACGTGGCGACGGGAAAGGCATCGACGGCCGGCATATTCATACGGAACGGCACCAGCCTCTGCGGCGTGCGGAGCGATTCCTGTATCGCCATATAATGGCTCGCCCGCTTGGCGATCCGCACCGCCGGCGAACCGCTTCGGCGCCGGCCACGCGTCGCGCCGCCATCGGGACCGCTCGCCGGCAGCCGATTGGAAACGAACGTTCCAGCGCCGCGGCGCGCCTCGACGAACCCCTCGACCGTGAGCTGCTCGAGCGCCCACATGACGGTATTGCGGCCGACCTGAAGCGTCCGCGCCAGCTCCCGGCTCGAAGGCAGGCGGTTGCCCGGGCGCAAATGGCCCTCCAGGATCGCGGATGCGAAGCGCGCGTAGACCCGACGCTGCAGCGACGCATCGCTGTCGTCGTCAAGGATTTCGGCGAGAATATCGGGCGAGGCGTGTCTGCGGCGGCTCACGAGGCAAATCCAAAGTGGCCTCGAAATATAGCTGGAAATGGCTCTGTCTCAAGTCCACTTCTTGACAATAGTCTTGATGTGTCGACGCAATAGGCGTGGCGCAGTGGGGGCTCCTGCGCCGCGTCGCCCGTCCAGTTCGGTTCGATCGCGAACACTGGACGGGCTCGTCGAATTCGGGACAGGCGGCCACCACGAGGAACGGTCATGAAGATCAATCGCAGGGAAGTCATCATTGCCGCCGGCGCGACCTCGCTCGCCCATCTCGCGACGCCACTCGCCTGGGCCCAGCCGGCACCGAAGCGCGGCGGGGCGCTCAACTCCGTGCTGTGGCCGGAGCCGCCGGGCCTCGTCACTGGCTTGTGGCTCAACGCACCGACGCTGCTGCCCGCAACGAAGATCTTCGAGGGCCTCATCACCTTCGACTTCAAGCTCAATCCTCAGCCCATGCTCGCCGAGTCCTGGGAGATCGCGCCCGATGGCCTCACCTATACGTTCAAGCTGCGCAAGAACGTGACGTGGCACGACGGCAAGCCCTTCACGGCCGACGACGTGGTCTTCACCTGCGGCGAATACCTGACGGAAGTGCATCCGCGCTCGCGCCCGGTCTTCCAGCGCACGACCGTATCGAAGGTCGACGATCACACGGTCCGCTTCACGCTCAAGGAGCCGTTTGCGCCGCTCATGCGCAACTTCGACCCGATCGGCGCCCCCATCGTGCCAGCGCACATCTACAAGGGCACGAAGTTCCGCGAGAACCCCGCCAACGCCAGCCCGATCGGCACGGGCCCCTTCAAATTCAAGGAGTGGCAGCGCGGCCAATACATCCATCTGGTCCGCAACGAGAGCTACTGGCAGCCGGGCAAGCCCTATCTCGACGAGATCTACTACCGGCTCATTCCAGACAGCGCGGGCCGCGCTCTCGCTCTCGAAAGCGGGCAGGCCGATCTCGCGACGCAGAACGATATCGAGCTCATTGACGTCCAGCGCCTCAAGGCGCTGCCGCATCTTGCCAGCACGAACCAGGGCTGGGAGTGGGGCTCGCCGATCTGCTGGCTCGAGTTCAACGTCCGCCGCAAGCCTTTCGACGACAAGCGTTTCCGCCAGGCCATCATGTATGCGCTCGACCGGAACTTCATCAAAGAGAACGTGTTCTTCGGCCTCGGTAAGGTGGCGACCGGCCCCATTCATTCCGCTTCGCCGTACTACGAGCCGAACGTGCCGCAGTACCCCTATGATCTCAAGAAGGCCGAGGCCCTGCTCGATGAGATGGGCCTCAAGAAAGGCGCCAACAACATGCGCGCCTCGATCAAGCTGCTCGGCCTGCCCTATGGCGAGGTGTGGAACCGCCTGAACGAGTACTGCAAGCAGGCGCTGCGCCGCATCGGGCTCGACGTGACCATCGAAAGCTCGGACGTTGCCGGCTGGGGCGACCGCACCAAGAACTGGGAGTTCGACAGCACCATTTACTTCATGACGACGCTGTCCGATCCCGCGCTCGGTGTCGCGCGCACGTACGTCACGTCGAGCATCCGCCACGGCATCCTGTTCGGCAACCACTCGGGATACTCCAACCCGAAGGTCGACGATCTTTTCGCCAAGGCCGCTGTGGCGACCAAGGAGGAGGACCGCAAGTCGCTCTATTCCGAGGCCCAGAAGATCATCGTCGACGAGGTACCGGTGGCCTGGATGGTCGAGCTCGAATGGCCGAGCTTCGTCAACAAGCGCCTCCACAATGTCATCACAAATGGCCTCGGCCCGAACGACAACTTCGCCAACGCGTTCATCGCCGGCTGAGCCAGCGATCTCGCGATGTCAGGCGGCTTGAATACCGCGCGCTTTCTCGGAGGATGGCTGCTCAAGTCGGCGGCCGTCCTTCTCGCCGTGATGACGCTCAACTTCTTCCTGCTGCGCCTCGCGCCCGGTGATCCGGCCGTCGTCATGGCTGGCGAGGCGGGTGCGTCCGACGCGCAATTCCTCGAGCAGATCCGCAAGGATTACGGCCTCGACCGTCCGCTGCCCGAGCAACTCCTCAACTACGTGACCAACGTCGCCAAGGGCAATCTCGGCTACTCCTACCGCAACCGCCGCCCGGTCGCCGACATGATCCTCGAGCGGCTGCCCGCGACCATGCTGCTCACGGTCAGCGCCTTCGTGCTGGCGCTGCTGCTCGGGACGGCCCTCGGCGTACTCGCCGCCGCACGCGAAGGACGATGGCAGGACGGCGCCATCACCGTCGTCGCGCTCGCTTTCTATGCCATGCCGCTGTTCTGGGTCGGCCTACTCATGATCTTGTTCTTCTCCGCCTACCTCGGTTGGTTTCCGGCCTTCGGCATGGCGTCGTTCACGGTCTCGGGCAATGCCTTCGCGCGCGCACTCGACACCACGTGGCATCTCGTTTTGCCGGCATTCACCCTCGGCCTGTTCTACGTCGCGACCTATGCCCGGCTTGCGCGCGCCTCGATCCTCGAGGTTAAGCATCAGGACTTCGTCCGCACGGCGCGCGCCAAGGGACTGCCGCCCGGCCGCATTCTGCGCGCGCACATGCTGCGCAATGCCCTCCTTCCCGTGATCACCTTCGCCGGCATCCAGGCCGGTCAGCTCGTCGGCGGCGCCGTCGTCGTCGAGACAGTCTTTGCCTGGCCGGGCATCGGCCGCCTCGCCTTTGAAGGTCTTCTGCAGCGCGATTACAACTTGCTGATGGGCGTCTTCCTGCTCAGCGCGATGATGGTCATGGTCATCAACTTGATGACCGACCTGCTCTATCGGGTTGCCGATCCACGCGTCAGGGCCGGCGCATGAAGGATTTCTGGGCCATCTACCGGCGCAACAAGGGCAGCATCATCGGCCTCGTCATTCTGGTCGTGGTGCTCATCGTGGCGCTCGCCGGACCGCTGCTCATGCCGGGCGATCCCTGGGAGATCAAGGCGCGCCCGCTGCTGCCGCCGAGCACCACCTTCCTCATGGGCACGGACGTGCTGGGGCGCGACGTCCTCGCCGGCGTCGTGCATGGCGCGCAGGTATCACTGCTGATCGGCCTCGTCTCGACGCTCGTCGCCGTGACGCTCGGCCTGCTGCTCGGCGCCTTCGCCGGCTATTTCGGTGGGCCGGTCGACGATATCGTCGTGCGCATCACCGAATTCGTGCAGACCATTCCGAGCTTCATCCTCGCGATGGTGCTGGTCGCGGTTCTCGGCCCCAGCATCGGCTCGATCGTCATATCGATCGCCGTCGTCACATGGCCCCCCGTCTGCCGCCTCGTGCGCGCGGAGTTCATGAGCCTCGTCCAGCGCGAGTTCGTGGAGGCCGCCGTCGTGAGCGGACAGCGCACGGCGAACATCATCTTCCGCGAGATCCTCCCGAACGCGCTCTCGCCCATCATCGTCATGGCCTCGCTGATGGTCGCAACGGCGATCCTGACCGAGTCCGCGCTGAGCTTCATGGGTCTTGGAGATCCGAACCGCATTTCCTGGGGCTACATGATCGGTGCCGCGCGCTCGGCACTGCGGCAGGCGTGGTGGATCAGTGTGTTCCCTGGCGCCGCCATCTTCCTCACGGTGCTGGCGATCAATCTCGTCGGCGAAGGCCTCAACGACGCGCTCAACCCGCGCCTTGCGCGACGGGGGCGCGTGTGAACGAAACGCTCGTCATCGACATCAGAAATCTCTCCGTGGCACTCCCCCCCGGTGCCGACCGCCCGTTCGCAATCGAGGATGTAAGCTTCGCGCTGCTGCCGCAGGAGGTGCTCTGCATTGTCGGCGAGTCGGGCTCCGGCAAGTCGCTCACATCGCAAGCCATCATGGGGCTGCTACCGGGGCCGGAGGTCCACATCGCATCGGGCTCGATCCATTTCGAAGGGCGCGATCTCGCGACGCTCGAGGATCGCGAGATGCAGGCGCTGCGCGGCGCGCGCATTGCGATGATCTTCCAGGAGCCGATGACGGCGCTCAATCCCGTCATGAGGGTCGGCGACCAGATCACCGAGATGTTCCGATTCCACGGCCGCGCACACGAGGCTGCCGATCGCGTCGTCGAGTTGCTCGGCGCCGTGGGCTTGCCGGACCCGGCGAGCATCAAGGACGCCTATCCTTTCCGCCTCTCCGGCGGCCAGCGCCAGCGCGTCATGATCGCCATGGCGCTCGCCCTCGATCCTGCCGTGCTCATCGCCGACGAGCCGACCACCGCTCTCGACGTCATGACGCAGAAGCAGATCCTTGCGCTCATCAAGGATCTTCAGCGAGAGCGCCACACGTCCTGCCTGTTCATCACCCACGACTTCGGCGTCGTCGCCGAGATCGCCGATCGCGTCGGCGTCATGCAGAGCGGCAAGCTCGTCGAGATCGGCCCCGCGCGCGAAATTCTCGAGCAACCGCAGCATCCCTATACGCGCCGGCTCATCGCCGCCGTGCCGCGCCTCGAGCCACCGGACCGCGCGCCGCTCTCCGATCGCAAGACGATCGTCGAGGTCAAGGGTGTCGACAAGACCTACGCCTCGCGCGGCGGATGGCTGAAGCGGCGCCCCGTTCATGCCGTCAAGGATGCGTCATTCAGCGTCCGCAGCGGCGAGACGCTCGCCATCGTTGGCCAGTCCGGCTCCGGCAAATCCACATTGGCGCGCTGCATGGTGCGCCTCGTCGATGCGGATGCCGGGAGCATGACGCTCGCAGGCGCGGAGGGTGATCTCCTCCGCATGTCCAAATCGCGCTTTCATCGCCATCGCCCGCTCGTGCAGATGGTGTTCCAGGATCCATATGCCTCGCTCAACCCGCGCCATCGCGTCGGCGACATCATCGCCAAGGGAATGCTGGCGCAGGGCCATCCGCGCGACGCAGCGGCCGCGCGCGTGAAATCCCTGCTGGAGCTCGTGCAGTTGGACGCGAGCGCGGCCGAGCGCTTTCCGCACGAGTTCTCCGGCGGCCAGCGCCAGCGCATCGGCATTGCCCGCGCCCTCGCGCTGGAGCCCAAGCTGCTCGTCGCTGACGAGCCCGTGTCTGCCCTCGACGTGTCGATCCAGGCGCAGGTTCTGGAGCTGCTCGCCGAAATCCAGCAGCGGCTCGACCTCGCGGTGCTCTTCATCACGCACGACCTGCGCGTCGCGGCCCAGATCGCCGATACCGTAGCGGTCATGCACCAAGGCGAGATCGTCGAGCACGGACCCGCGCGCCGGATCTTCCTCGAGCCGCAGCACGAGTACACGCGCGCCCTGATTGCCGCCATTCCAGGGCGCGCGTGGCTCGCGCCCTCCGATCGCATCGCACGACAAGAGGCAACCTCATGACCACCCGTGTCGCCATCGCCGGCTTCGGCGCCTGGGGCCAAATGCACGCGCGCGCCATCGGCGCAATCGATGACGCCGAGGTGGTCGCCGTCTACTGCCATGGCGATACGTCCGAGGCCGCCGCCAAGCAGGTCTTGCCGAATGCAATCCGCTATCGCGACTACGGCGCGATGCTCCGCGCCGGCGGCTTCGACGTCGTGAACGTCACCGTCCCGAACCACGCCCACGCCGCATTCACGATCGCAGCGCTGGAGGCCGGCAATCACGTCTTCGCCGAGAAGCCGCTCGGCCTGACGCTCGCCGAATGCGATGCCGTGATCGCCGCCGAAGCGCGGAGCGGCAAGCTCGTCGCCCTCGACCACGAGCTGCGCGTGTCCAAGCAGTGGGGCGCCGTCCGCGATCTCGTCGCGAAGGGCGATCTCGGCAAGGTGCGCTATCAGCACTTCTCGCTCTTCCGCCATCCCTTCCGCCAGGGCTCCGGCGGCTGGCGCTACGATCCCGACCGCGTCGGCTCGTGGATTCTCGAGGAGCTCGTGCATTTCTTCGATCTCATCCTCTGGTACGCCGCCGAAAACGGCACGCCTGTGCGCGTCGGCGCCTTGGGCAACGGTCGCGGCGGCGGTCTCGTCGACAATTTCGTGACGACGCTCGAGTGGGCGGACGGTTCGACCGCGGTCCTCAGCCAGTGCCTTGCCGGCTTCGAGCATCACTCGCTTCTGGAGATCGCCGGCACCGAGGGCGCGGCACGCACGTGGTGGTCGGGCGCGCTCGACCGCACGCTGACGCCGACCTTCGAGCTGAAAGCCAAGCGCAAGGGCGGCGAGGTCGAGACCGTGCAGATTCCTCTCTCCGGCGAGGTTTTCGAGCTCGAGGAGAACATCCGCCAGGCCTATGCCGGCTTTGCCGCCGGCCGATCGATCCTTCCTCCGCGCGAAACGCGGGCCTCGGTTGCAGTTTGCCTCGCCGCCGAGAAAGCCTTCCGCACGCAATCGACAGTTACGCTAGATTAGTATGGCCACGCACCGCACGTTCTCGCGGTCGCGCACAAAGCAAGGAGACGGGCAGATGGAAGACACGACGCGCAACTATCCGCTCGAGGACATCGACCGCGAGGTCATGTTCCACCCGAACACCTCGATCGCCGATCACATGAAGAAGGGCCCGCACATCATGGCGAGCGCGCATGGCGTGCGCATCAAGGATCGCCAGGGCCGCGACCTCATCGATTGCGGCGCCGGCCTCTGGTGCGTCAACATCGGCTATGGCCGCAAGGAGATGGCGGAGACGGCGAAGAGCGCGATCGAGAACCTCGCCTACTACCACATCTTCGCCGGCACCTCGAACGAGCCCGTGATCCGCCTCGCCGAGCGCGTGCTCGGACTGTTTCACAAGTCCGGCGCCGCGCACCTGTCGAAGGTCTTCTTCGGCACCGGCGGCTCCGACGCCAACGATACGAACTTCAAGCTGGTCCGCTATTACAACAACCTGCGCGGCAAGCCCGAGAAGAAGAAGTTCATCTCGCGGCTCGGCGCCTACCACGGCCTCACGTACGCAGCGGGCAGCCTCACCGGCATTCCTGTCTTCCACAAGGCCTTCGACCTGCCCGTGCCGGGTGTGCTGCACGCCTCCTGCCCGCACTACTATCGCTTTGCCGGTAACGGCGAGAGCGAGGAGGCCTTCACCGACCGCATGATCGCCGACATCGAAGCCATGATCGCGCGCGAGGGTCCCGAAACCGTCGCCGCGTTCATCGCCGAGCCGATCATGGGCACAGCGGGCGTGCTCATGCCGCCCAAGGGCTACTTCGAGAAGCTGCAGAAGGTGCTGGCGAAGCACGACATCCTGTTCATCGCCGACGAGGTCATCACCGGCTTCGGGCGCATCGGCCACTGGTTCGCGACCGGCGGCATGAAGCTCAAGCCCGACATCGTGACGCTCGCGAAGGGCATTACGTCGGCGTATTTCCCCGTCTCGGCCTCGGTGATTTCCGAGAAGATCTGGAAAGTGCTCGAAGCGGCCTCGCCGGAGTACGGCCCGGTGATGCACGGCTTCACGTACTCGGGCCATCCGGTAGGCGCCGCTCTCGGCCTCACCAATATCGACATCCTGGAGCGCGAGGGTTTGGTCGAGCAGTCCGCCGAGGTCGGCGCCTATCTGCTGAAGTCGCTCAAAGAGCGCGTCGGCGCGCATCCAAATGTCGGCGAGGTGCGGGGCGCAGGACAGATGATTGCCGTCGAGTACATTGCCGATAAAGGAACGCGGCGCTTCTTCGATCCGAAGTCGAATGCGCATCGCATCGTATCGGCAAAAGCGCTCGAGCTCGGCGTTCTCACGCGCGCCCTCCCCTTCATCGAGGTGACGTCATTCTCGCCGCCCCTGTGCATGTCGCGGGCGGAAGCCGATGAAGCCGTGGACCGTTTCGGCACAGCGCTGGAGGCTGTCACGCCGGAGCTCACCAGGCTCGCTGCCGGCGGCTGACCCTCGCGAGGTCCTCAGGCCACTGGGCGAAGGCGAATCCCCCTCCGGCGGGCAGACAACACGTGAACGCGGATCAGATAGACCCGGCGCGCAGAGCAGTGCGCGCCGGGCAGCCGCGCATCGTCAGTTTGTGGCGTTTTCCGCATGTTCTGTCCAAATTCGCGGTGTGGCCGCAATGCATCGCGTCAGGCACGTCTGCATCACATTACTTGACTGATAGAGTAAAGTTTACTCATGTGTGCATCTTCGTGGTGCCGGTAGCCAGGCCAACCCCCCGCCCCCAGCATCGCGAAGTTGGGGAAAATGTTCTGGATTCGCGCAGTTGCAATGCGCGAGGGGGACCA
>Ga0182740_1002016_pt1 | contig 12888 bp, 10 predicted proteins | sample eDN5th37CKraftBY_FD_128872 | JGI IMG/M metagenome (GOLD analysis project Ga0182740, IMG submission 128872) | Enriched backyard soil microbial communities from Emeryville, California, USA - eDNA 5th pass 37_C Kraft BY (version 2) (version 2) | ecosystem: Environmental > Terrestrial > Soil >...
CCGGCGCCCGCCTCGCCGGGAAACAGAACGTAACCCCCGCCATGGAGATGAACGAAAAGCCTGTCGCGATTTTCCGGCGCGATCTCTTGCGGTGTAATGACGAAGACGGGGACGCCGCCCATCTTCGTCTGTTCGACGGTCAGCCCGAAGTGCTGGCGAATGGCAGCGATCGCAGGCGCGGCACCTGCTGCACTTTTCACGGCGAGGCTTTTCCAGGCCGCAGCATCAGCAGGCAGCGCGTTCCAGCCCGGCGGATAAGGTTCGGCGATGACGGCTTGCAGCCCCTCGCTCACCGTCGATGGCACCGGCAAGGTGCGAGCCGGCAGCTGACGAGCGCCGAGATTTGCCGATGGCGCGGCCTCCTGGGCGCGCGCTGCTGCTGGGAGCGCTGTGGCGGCGAGCGAACCTCCAAGAAATAGCCGGCGCGAAAGTGAAAGTTTCTGGCTGATCGCGGCAAACGAGAGGACGCTCATGCTGTCGGTATTCTCCATGGGGGTGGGTAAAGAAAACAGGCGTCAATAGCGGCGCTGCGTCAACCGGCGAAAACCACGCAGCAAAAACACGCAAGCCGCGTGCGGTTGCCCGGACGCGGCGCGCAAGGTCTGTTCATCGAAGGAGATCGAAACGTAGGCAGTCAGCCGCTGCGGCTACTGCAGAGCCGCCACGAGGTCGTCGCGCGGCGCGAGCCAGGCGGGCGGCCCCAAAGCCTCTTCGGCCACAGACTTCAGTCCCACGAGGTCCTTCAGCCGCAATCCATGCGGCTCTGCCGGCTCCACCATGCCGCAAATTTCGAGCTGTTTGAGGGCGAGCGCAAGTTCGTCGATCGTGAGACTGAGGAAGTCCGCAATGATCGCGCAATTGACGCTGTCGTCGATGAAGGCCGGATCGCCGCCCTCCTCCCGGCTTCTCTGCGAAACCGCCGTCAAGAACGCCGCAAGGCGAATTGCCGGCTGCTTGCTGGCCGAGCTGGCGAGGCTTTCGCGGCGATAAATGAACTCACGTTCCATCGCCGCATCAAGTCTGGCCTTATTATGGGCATCACTTTCCGTGAGCTTCTCGGCCGCGTCCAGTGGAAGCGCGCGGACAGTGGAATTGATGGCGGCTCGCGCACTCGTCGCGTGGCGTTCTAAAAATCCCATGCCGACGAGATCGCCGGCAAGCGCGTGCTCGACAATTTCCATCGTGCCGTCAGGACGCGTGCGATAAATGCAGAGTGCGCCCGCTTCGACCCTGTAGAGAGACGTTTTAAAGTCACCGCTTTCGAAAAGAATTTCGTCCCGCCCGAGGTGACGAACATTGGCTTCTAAAGAATGAGACGCGGGCAGTGTCCGCAGGAGAGGTACGCTCTCCGCATTGCCGGAACCTGGTCGCAGCATGCTCGAACTCCACACAACAAAAACAACAAGGCTCGCCCAAATGCGGGCGTCGTCAAATATCGTGCGTCAGAGGAATAGATTTAGGGGACCGGAAAAGTCCGTCGTGAAACTGGGGGATCCGTGAAAACAGCTGGAATGTGCCCCATTTCTGCATTTCTGTCCAATCCTTTGAGGACCGCTTGGCCTTGATCAGTGCATAATTGCCTTGGCTTACACTGTTCAGCTGCCTCCTAACCTCAAGCCCGCGTTGAAGTTCCGCTTTAGGCGACGTTGCTGTGGAATACGCGTCAAGGCCGCAGGTCGCGCCACGCGTCATCAATGGCGCGCGGATCAATGCGCTCGCCGAAAAGCACCGTGCGGGCCGTATTGAGCAAAATCAGCATATCCAGGGCGAACGACGCGTTCTTGATGTACCAAAGGTCGAGCGCGGCCTTATCTTCGCGAGACAAATGGCGGCCACCTTTGATCTGAGCCCAGCCCGTCAACCCAGGCCTGAGACGCAGCCGCGCTTCGGAAAATGATGGCTGATCGACGGGCAAGAGCGGCCGCGGCCCAACAAGCGACATATGCCCGAGCAGCACGTTGTAGACCTGGGGAAGCTCATCGAGGCGGAGGCGCCGGAGAAGGCTTCCAACTCTGGAGACCCGTTCGGCGTCGGTCAGCGTGCGGCCGCTCGCATCACGGGCACGTCTCATCGTGCGAAATTTTAGCACCCGTATGGGGTGGCCGAACGCGCCAGGCCGCTGCTGCCAGAATATGAGGGGAAAGCCCACGTCCAGCATCACGGCGACGCTGATGATTGCCATCACCGGCGCCAGACAAATGATGCACGCCACAGCCGCAGTGGCATCGATCACCCGCTTCCATCGCAGATAGGAACTCGGCGGGCCGTCGTTGCCGGCGAAGGCTCCCGCCGGAGCCTCAGACGTATCATTGTTGGCTCCGGCGCCGCGATCCGCCATCAATTCGCTCCAGCCATACTGGGCGGAAAGCTCGTCCACCCGAACAGCGTGCGTTCTGCGAATTTCTGCGATCGCCTCCTGGGCCTTTTTTGACAAATGACCCAGTGGGATCGTGAGTACGAGGCGGCTAATCCGGATGCCGTGCACGGCCAGATCATGCAGAACCTCTTCTGCAGTCTCCGGCGGTCCTAGGATTTTGCAGGAGTGCAGCGATCGCCCGTGATGGCGCTCGGCATTGGAGAGAATGCCTGCGATGTGAACATGTCCGCGGGCATTTTCCGCGGCACACCGCAGAAAAAGATCTGCGACTGGATTGAGACCGATCAGCAGCACGTTCTCGCGTTCGTTGCGGAGCCGTTCTCTTGCCATCCGCGCGCGGTGCCGCAGGGAATGGCGCAGGCGCATGACCGCGCGGGCCCCGCCGAGCGTACAGAGAATAAGAAGTCCCTGCATTACCGGCAGCGATCGTGGCGTCTCATCAATCCCTTCGAAGGCGATATTCGCTGCGATGGAGAAGACCACGATCCAAACGGCGGCCGCCAGGATCAGCCAGCAATCGTTCAGCGACGTAAATCGCCAGACGGTGCGATTGAGACCGAAGATCCAGAGCACGGGAATGGCAACGCCGATCGTGAGCCATGGATAAATGCCGGCGTGTTCGACCGCTGAAATCGGCGGCAACGGGCTGCACAGCACGATCGCGAGGATTGTCGATGCGAGCACGAACGCAACATCCACAATCAGCAAGACAAGATGGTGCATCCGCAAAGCTCCGCAGGCGATCGAATCGATGAATGGATGCCTCGCCATGGAACTAGTCTTTTCGGATCATCTCCGCAATCGGAATTAGGCTCATCCTGTGGATTAAACCCGTTTCCTGGTGAACTCTACTTGGCTCAACGGTACTAGTTCTATCAGACCATTGGGAAGAAGATCAATGAACTGCGCCGTTCCTCAGACGACTCCGCAACCCGTTTGGATCGCGGTGAACACCCATCCGAACCGAGAGCAGTCAGCAGAGTGCAACCTTCGCCATCAGGGCTATGCCGTCTATATGCCGGTGATCAAAAAACAGATCCGGCACGCGCGCCGCGTCAGCGAGGTGCTGCGTCCATTGTTTCCCGGCTATCTGTTCGTACGGCTGAACGATACGCAGACCCGATGGCGGCCAATTTTGTCGACGATCGGGGTTCGTTCGGTGGTTTGCACGCGGGATGTGCCGTGCATCCTTCCCGCGCCCTTCATTGACGATCTTCGGGCGCGCGAGAAGGATGGCGTGATCGCACGCTCGGCATCAGCTCCCCAGATCGGAGAGACTGTCCGTGTTGGCCGGGGCGCGTTCGACGGCTTGGCGGGAAAGATCGTCGATTTGTCGGAGAACGACCGGCTCGTTGTGCTGATGGATTTTCTGAACAGGCCGGTCCGGGTCAAGATCTCCAGCGATCTCTTGTCCGCTATCTAGCCTTATCTCTGGAATGGCGCAGCATTGTGCGGCCTCGTGCGCCTGAGCACTTGCGCCTCCTCCTGGACATGCTCCACGAGTTGGAGCCATCGATCTATCGCCTGTTCCTTGCTGAAATTTTTCTCGCACATCGCCCTGGCGCGCTCGCCCATTTCGCTGCAACGATCCAGATCTTGTGCTAGCTTCGACAGCGCTCGAGCGAGACCAATGCCGTCACCCTCTGCAATCGCTACTCCGCAGTCGTAGCGGCGGATGAGACGCGCGAGTTCTCCGTCCGCAGCGCCCACAAACATGACGGGGCGGCCGGCCGCAGCAATCCCGTAGAATTTGCTTGGAACGATGAGACCTTCCAGCTCGGACCGCAGCAAGACGAGATGAACATCGGCAACCGACAAGCTTTGGCTGAGATGTTCGCGAGGTTGATACGGGCGGAATGTCATATTGGAAACGCCGCGCTCATTGGCCCTGCGCTTCAGCTGCTCGAAACCCACGCCACCGCCAATGAAGAGCCAATGGGGCTGCGGCTCGCCTGTTGCGCCCTTGGCCACAGTCATCGCTTCAAGCAACTCCGTGATGCCATGGGCCCGGCCGAGGTTGCCGGAGTAGGCAACGACGAATTTGTCCGACAAACACCACTCGGACCGCAGGGCATTGCGTTCCGGACGTATGGGAAGGATCGCGTTTGTGTCAGCCCAGTTCGGAATGACAGCGATGCGGCTGGGAGTTACGCCGGATCGCAGCAAGCGCTCCGCCATCAGTGAACCGATCGCGACGTTCATCGAAGCGTGACGAAGCGAGGCGTCGCGCGCTAAACGAAACGGCGAAAGCAGCAGCGACGAGCGCGTGCCCGCAAGCTGCAGTGCCTCGACGACCTCGGGAAAGATATCTTGCAGCCAGTTGACGATAACCGCGCCGCGCAGCCAAGCGATGAGCGAGACAAAAATCGAAAGCGCTGGCGGATCCGTCATCGCGACGACGGTATCACCGCGCCGAGCCAACCGCGCCAGCGTCCATGCTGCCGATACGTAGAACGTCAAATAATCGACGAGGCGAAGAGCAAGGCCGGCGCGGCCAAACTTCGAGGTCCAGATACGCTCAATTTGGACACCTCTGATCGTTTCGCGCGCGGGCCAGTTCGCAGCGGGATCATCGTAGGAGAGACGGCTGGTGATCACAGAGACGCTCGCCCCGCGCTCGGCGAGGCCAAAAGCCAGATCGCTCAACATCTGGCTCGTGGCGGAATGATCGGGATAGAAGAAGCGATTGATGAATATCAGGCGCAAGGCAGCCTCCATTCAAACTCTGGCTGATGCCAGCTCAGGCCGCTTTTTCACCGGCTGTGCCGGGTTTCCGGCATAGATGGTCCAAGGCGATGTCGTCTTGGTCGCGATGCTTCCCAACGCCAATATGCTGCCCTCGCTGACAGTCACCCCAGGCGCGACGACGGCGCGTGCAGCGATCCAGACGTGATCGCAGACGGTTATCGGCGCCACCCGAAGATCAAAGCCGGGAGCGCTCCAGTCGTGATTGCCGGTGCAGAGGTAGACGTCCTGCGATAGGCAGCAATGTGAGCCGATTGCCACGTCCGCAAGGTTATCAATCCATAGGTCCTCGCCCAGCCAGCAATAGTCGCCGACTGTCAGGCGCCAGGGAAATTTCACTCTGAGGCCGGGTTTGATGGTAACGCCCGTGCCTATGCGCGCGCCGAACAGGCGCAGAATAACGCGGCGATGGCCCGAACCGGGAATCGGCGGCCGGATGAAGAGTGCCTGCATGGCAAGCCAAAGGCACTCCACCCAAGCTGGCCTGCCGCGCAAGAAGCCGCGATTATTGTAGGCGTCGAGGCGCATTGCCGTCGCGACGCTTCAGGAGAGGATGCATGCTGGCTGGGCTCCGCCATTCAGAAGCCACCGGTAAACTTGCAAAAGCTGCTCGGCGACACGGCTCCAGCAAAAGTCCCGGCCGGTCAGGCGTTGACCGTTGCGGCCCATTTCAACTTGGGCTTCTCGCTCCATCCGCATGAAAGCTAGAAGTTCTGCGTTCATCCGATCGCCATCAAGAGACAGGCGAAACGCTGCGCTTTCGCTGAAACCCTGCGTTAGATTACACGCATCGGTCATAAGAACGGGAAGACCATAGGACCAGGCTTCGAGAACCGCGATCGGCAGTCCCTCGCTGAAGGAAGGCAACACGAACGCATCAGCCGCTCGAAAAGCCGCCTCCTTTTCCCTGCCGAACAGCGGGCCCAGAAAATGAATACGTTTCGAGAGACCCAACTTTCTCACAAGCTTCTGCAGTGTTTGTTCGTGCCCGCCCTCGTCCCATCCGGCGATTGCGAGGTGCCAATCCGGGCTGACTGACTCCGCAGGCCACGCCTTGATCAACTCACGCAAGTTCTTCTTAGGGTGGAGCCGTCCGAGGAAGAGCATCACCCGGTGCTCATGCGGCACCCACGCCGCCCAAGGCGCCGGAGTAGGCTTTGCGTGCTGCGGCGTTGCGATGCCGTTCGGGATGACGCAAATCGGATGTCGGAAGCCCAGCTCGCGGACCGCATGCGCTTCGGCCTCGCAGAGCGCATGAAAGCACGATGCGCCGCGAAGATGCGCGTTCTCGTATAGCCGAGCGGCAATGCGCTTTTTCCAGGCGGAATTCTTGAGCGCCCAGCCATCAAGCATGCCGTGAGGCGAGACGACGTATGGCCGGCCTGTGGACGCGCCCCAGCGTGCGACCACGCCGGAAGAATATTTCCAGATGCCATGCGTGTGGACGATGTCTGCATTGGCGCTGAGTAGGCACTGCCGCGCCTTCGGGGCGTAACCAATCGCGAAAGGACCCACCACGGGGAGCGGCGAAGCTTCTATCCCTGTCCATTGCTCTGCATCCGCGGCCCAGCCTTCGTCACGTAGACCCACGACATGCACGTTGGCTTTGGCAATGGATAGACTTCGCGAAAGACATTGTACGGCTGCTGCCACGCCTCCGCCCGATCGCGAAAGGCTGCCAGTGACGAGCGCGACTTTCATGCTCAGCTTTCCGTCAGATCCGAATTGACAGCGCCGTCGCGACCGCAGCGCCCATGTGAAGGCGCTTTACACCCCTGGGCCTCTTGGCAAGATCGACAGCCTGTGTCAGCCCCTGGACAAACCGGCCGAGATCCCATTCTGAAATGATGCGGCGGCTTGCAGCTCCCATTTCTTCTCGATTGCTGGATGTGGCAACAGCAGCCAGCAGGCGAGCGAGTTCACCTGCGTCGCGCGGGTCGAAACTGAAGCCGTTGACACCGCCTTCGACGAGGTCACGCTGGCAGCCAGCGCCTTCTGAGACCAGGACAGGAAGCCCTGCCGCCATCGCCTCATTTACGACGAGCCCCCATTCGTCGACGATGCTTGGAAGGACGAAGGCTCCTGCTCTGGCGTAAATGCCGGGGAGTGCCGCATAGCTCTTGTGACCCAGGAGATGCACGCTGGAGGTGACTGAAAGCTCGCTGGCGCGATCAGTCACAGCCTCACGCAGAGGCCCGTCCCCTGCGATGACGAGATCCCAAGGCTGATCCGAATGCGCGGAGCGATATCGCGCGTAGGCCTCGATGAGAAACGGCAAATTTTTCTTACTCACAAGGCGCGCGCAGCAGAGGAAGAAAGACTTCGGCAGGTTCGCTTGCTTCAGCGCCTCGCGCTCGCTCGTATTCTCGCTGGCCTTTGCGAAATGCGCATTGTCGATCGTATCAAAGCCTGTCGCAATTTTGTGCGCCGGAAATCCGAGCGAGACCAGAAATTCCGCGTGTGGCGTGCCGGCGACGAACGCTGCACGGTAGAGCTGTACCAGCTGGCGCTTCAACGCCTCTCGCACCCTATTCCGGCTGACACTTCCAGCATGCGTGTCACTCATCAGAATAGCCGGAATGTTAAGCGCATTACACGTTCGCAACGCTGCCAACGCAAAAGGTTCCGCATATCCGGGGATCGCAACCGCATCCGGCATGAAGCGGCCGAGCTCCGCCGTTAGCCTCTTTGCAAAAGCCTCCGCTCCCCGCGGGTTTGACAGCGCAATTACACCGGCATCGCGTTTTTGCGCTGCGACTTCCCAGCCGTAATCGGCGTCGATGTCCGAATACTCAAGCGCGAGCACCGAATGGTATTGCCTCACGGCCGCAAGACGCGCCAAATGATATGGCCCGTAGCTGCGGAAAAGCAGCGCGATCTTCATGGCCTGGCCCTGGTGCTTCGCGTGAGGGAATGAGCGTACCACACCTCGGATGAAACCCGCTCATTCCGCCCGCGACGCGTCAATATCCGCAGTGCTGTGATTGCGGGGATGCCGAAAAGCAAAGCTCTGAACAGCCATGCTTCAATCGTTTGCGTGAGAACGTATATCGAGAGCGCAGCGAAGATCGCGTAGGCGGGTTGCAGGCGCGGGTCCGCGCGGCTCGCACGCCAAAGCTTGCCGTAGAGCCCGCCTAATGCGAATGCAGCGAGTGGGGCGAACGCACCGAACTCCATCCAGAAGTCGCCCACTATCCCCGGCGCGGCACCAGACGACACTTTCCAGCCCGATACGTTGGCAATCCTCTCCGTTGGGATACCGGCCTCCCGTGTCAGGTCGATATCGAGTCCGATCGCTGCGAGGACATCGGTATACTTCGTCGGCCAAATCGCGGAAGGCACGACGCGCGCCGTCATGTGAGCAAAAACTCGCATTCCATGGAACGACTCGCCTGTCTCGTTCACATAGCGGACGATGGCGGACGAGTAGAGATACTCGTTGCCAGACCAGTTCTCCATCATGCGCGAGACAGGGCTGTCGAGGGGCTTTTCCGATCCAAGATATATTGCGCCGCGGTTTGCAACGAGCCAGAGAAGCAACATACCCATCACAACTGCGGCGGAGGCCGCAAACCAAAAAGGGATCTTGGGGCGGAACGCCAGAACGTAGCTGGCTGCTAGGCCGGTAATTGCGAGAAAAGTAGGACCCCGACGCGCACCCAGAAAGCCTTGCACGAGCAGCGGCAAAAGAAAGATGAAAACAAGAACCCAATCCTGAAGGCGTATGCCGCCTTTTCGCCGCGAGAGAACGAGCAGAGGAGCTGCTACAAAACCAAATTGTGCGGCCTCGCGCACATAACCACTATCATCCCATCCGCCGCCATATGCCCGCCCATAGGCAGCATCGAAGCCGCCGACGTTGACAATACCAACGACCCAAGCGACCGATCCCAAGACACCGAAGAGTACTGCAACGATGAAAATGGCATTCGCATCCTGCTCGGCAATGGGGATTGATCGACTGCTAAGGCCACGTGCTCCCCACCATATGCCGCCGATCAAGGCGGCGCACATGACGCCGGCGATCAACTGGAATTCCGCAAGCTGCTCCCAATAGCCGGCACGCGACACGAATTCGAACTCGTCGGCCGAGAGCCCATAGAGCGGCAGCGCTACGTACAGGAATAGCAGCTGGGGAGCGCAATAGATCGTCGGATGAAAGACATCGCGCCAGCGCGTCCAGTCGACAAAGATCGCGAACGCACAAAGTGCGGCTACCAAGCCTATGAGGGTGTAATACAAGCGGGCTAGCTATTCGCCGGCTTACAGTTTGGCAAGCGCGGCAACGAGCCGTTCTTCGTATTGCTTCAGAGTGAAAGATGCCGCTCGCTCGCGCGCGTTGCGAGACATGGCATTGCGAAGATTTCGATCACTCACGATGCGCTGAACGGCGTTGGCAATAGCCTCGGCGGACCGAATTTCAACGATTATTCCGTCAATGCCGTCGCGGACAACCGAGCCACAATTTCGCGTGGTGATCACGGGTACTCCGCATGCCAGCGCTTCGAGATGCACCAGTGCGAAGCCTTCGCACAAGGTTGGCAGCACGAACACATCGGCTGCCTGGAATTCCCGGCGCACCTCAGCCCGTGGAACTTGGCCGACATAGTTCGGTCCGCGAAATAATGGATCTCCCAAAATACGCCGATTGGCCGGCCCAACGACGCGGACCTCGCAGTCGACGCCCCTGCGCGCGAGCAGCCGTGACGCTTCAGCCAGATAATGATTGCCCTTCAGAAGCGACACATTCCCGACAAAGAGCACACGTCCACGGACGGGCTCTGGCCTCGTTTCAAGCCAGCTCTGATCGATGCCATAAGGCACAACAGCCACGCGCGCTGGATCGGCCCCGAGTGACACGACAGCCTTCTTGACGAATTCGGAAGGCGCGATGATCAGATCGGCGATCTGATATTTGATCCGGTCGCGCTCCCGGCCCGCTTTCGTGCGGTCGTTCGAAGAGGACGTCTGATGCCTCGGGAATCTTTGACGTTCCTCATCGAGCCAAATTCCGATGTCCGGGCTGAGCATCGCCTCATGGACGATTTTGAAGCCGCGTTTCTTGGCTTCCCGGCAAGCGTCGATGTCCTCGTTGACCAGAAGCGTATAGATTGCGTTGGCGCCACCAAAGCTTTCCTTGCGTGCGAGCGCGAGCAACGACGCAGCGCTACTTATTCGAGGCTCCGGGAAGATCTTTGCAGCCTTCTCGCGCATCACGGCGGTGCGTACCTCGCGCACTTTGGCATGCGGGATCTCCGTGGGAAGCTTTCGTCCGAGCATGCGCCGCACAGCGGCGGGCTGGAGCGCGCGCGGCCATACGTGCTCAAGATGACGCAACGGAGACGTGCTGGCACAGAAGTCCGTATAGAACCGCTGAAGCATGCCCGCGCGCTGCAACACCGCCGGAAGCGCGTAGTGGAGGCGCGCGCCTGGCTGGAGGACCGCAAAGCGCAACGGTGCGGCGTCAAGCATGTGATTTTATCCTCTCATAGGCGTGATAGTCCGATCCGAGCCAGATCCCTTGCAGTTTTCGAACTGCGGTGGCCCAGGTAAATTCTTCGCGCCTCGCCTCGATCGCTGTGCGGATCGCCCAGTACTGGTCGGCATTCTGAACATAGGACTGAATTGTTCCCGCAACGTCCTCAGGGAGTGCCGACGCATCGAATAGATGACCGCAGCCAGCCGGCATCGTGTCGGAGATTCCTCCGACATTGCGAGCGAGGACGGGGACGCCCAGCCTCAGGCTTTCGCGATTTGAAAGACCGAACGCTTCGGCATTCGAGAACAGGCAGGTGAAGTGGCAGGAGCGGACGAAGTTGACAAACTTTGCAAGCTCATGGCGCTTATCTATGAAACCCACCGCTTTCATCAGATGATGACTGGGGGCGGCATCAGGATCAAAGCCCGCAGCCATGATCTCAACCTGCACGCCTCGCGCGTGCAGAATATCTGCGATCTGGAGTACGAATTTAAGATTCTTTCGCCTCCAATCTTTTCCTACAAATCCTAATCTGACGGGCCTCAACGATCCACCGAGGCGCACGCATGAACCCGCGGGAACGCTCGCCGGCAGATTTGCGCCAGGTGGTACGACGTAGACTTTCCGCTTCGCAATTCCGTAATGTTCGATGACCGAACGCGCCGTCCAGCGGCTCATGCAAACTATAAGTTCTGCAGCTTCGTACTGCTCACGCTCGCGCGCGACGGCGTCTGCCGCCATTGCCCTTCCCACGCCACCTCTCCCGGACAGCCCATACTCGTTGAAGTTCTGGGTCAGCGTCGCGTCAATGTAATAGCTCGTTCTGCGAACGCCGCTTCGCAGCGGCGGAAAGAGTGGAAAATGGCTGATAACCTCAATGTCCGGCTCTATCGGCTGGACCTGTGCAAGCAGTCGCCGGAGAAAAGACGGACTGTACTGAAAGCCGCCCATCTCCCATCGCTTCATTGTTCTGGCGGCATTCCATGCGAGGCGATGATAACGCAGAACTTTCGTATCGAGTTGCCATCCCGCGTCGAGGAAGCCTGCGTCTTTTCCCGCGTTTAGAAAAAAGTACGGCGTGTTACTCCACGTTTCCATGGAGGTCGCATCGCCGAGACACGTCAGGATACGCATGGAGCAACCGCTGATGTCAGGCATTTGGAATTGCGGAACAGAAGCGACTCCCAACGAGCGGCGCATTTCTCTATCCCGTACTCGCGACGCACGTGAATGTTTGCTGCCGCAGCGAGAGCCTCCCGGCGAACTCGATTGCGAAGAAGTTCGCATATGCCCTCGCCGAGCGCTTGCGCGTTGCCCGGAGGCACGAGAAGTCCAGCTGTCCCGTCGGCCAGCACTTCGCGGCAAGCGGGGACATCAGTCGCAACGATGGCTACGCCTGCTGCCATAGCCTCAATCAGCGCGATGCCAAAGCCTTCGGCAGGGGTCGTGCTGAATGCGTAAACATCCATTTGCCCCAGCAGTGCAGGTATATCGCTGCGATTGCCTAGAAGCTTTGTGCAATCGGCAATACCCAATTTGCGGGCTTGCTCTTCAAGGGTGTTGCGTAGCTCTCCCTCACCGATGATCCACAGCTCGCAGTCCTCGTGCTTCCGATGTGCGAGTGAGAAAGCTTCGATGAGCGTTTTGTGGTCCTTGATCGTATCTAGGCGCGCGACCATGCCGACAACGGCAGGCCGCGCCTTTCTCTGCGCTCGTGCACGTTCTGCTTCGTCAGCAATGGAGATGACGTCGATTCCATTGTGCAACGGGCGCGAATGGTTAGGCATGCCAGCGCCCAGATTGCGAAGATCTTGGTCGACTGCCGCCGAGCAGGATGCAATGGGGCATCCGAGCAATCGCGAGGCCAGTGTTATACCGGCCCATTTGTGGCGCGAAAGTCCATATTTAGGTGGGGGGTTTCCGGCCTTCACGGCTATCGATTTTATCCGGGAGCTACGCGCTGCTGATGCTGCAATCATGTGGGGCACGCCAAAAACGTGCATGAGGACGGCATCGGGAGAATTCGCGTTGAATAAGGATCGTAGCCACCACCACCTCGCGAAGCCGCCGCGGTAATTTTCCGGCGCTATGGTGAGGCTACAATTTTCGATCTCATCAAATGCTCGTTCCAGCAGGCGGCTTCCCGGTTGTAGCGCGACGACATGCTGGCGAAAGCGCGACTGCCAATGCTTGGCCAGACGCAAACACGTCATCTCCGTGCCACCGGCTCCCAGCCCATGCACGATATGCACAATAAGAGGCTGAACGGTCACGCGGGTTGCAGGAC
>Ga0182740_1002018_pt1 | contig 12874 bp, 13 predicted proteins | sample eDN5th37CKraftBY_FD_128872 | JGI IMG/M metagenome (GOLD analysis project Ga0182740, IMG submission 128872) | Enriched backyard soil microbial communities from Emeryville, California, USA - eDNA 5th pass 37_C Kraft BY (version 2) (version 2) | ecosystem: Environmental > Terrestrial > Soil >...
GCCTATTTCGGCAAGGAGCCGCGCCGGCTCTCGCTGGGCGAGGCCGCCCTGCTCGTCGCGCTGCCGCAGTCGCCTGAGTCGCGGCGGCCGGACCGTCACGCCCATGCCACGCGCCGCGCGCGGGACCGCGTGCTGGATCGCGTGGTGGCGCAGGGCACGGTCGTGCCGGCCGAGGCGGCTTATGCCCGCAGCGAAGCCGTGCCGGACAGCCGCCGCGCGGTGCCGATGCTGGCCGCTCATGCGGCGGAGGCAGCCGTCCGCGCGCAGCCCGGCCTTGATGCCATCACACTGACGCTCGATGCCGGGATGCAGGCGAGTATGGAAAGCCTGCTGCGCGAGCATGTCGCCGCGCTCGGCCCGAAGCTCTCCGGCGCGATCCTCGTCATCGATAATGCCACCGGCCATGTCATCGCCCATGCCGGCTCGCCGGATTATCTCTCGGTGGAGCGCGCCGGCGCGGTCGATGGCGCGCAGGCGTTGCGCTCGCCCGGCTCGGCGCTGAAGCCCTTCATCTATGCGCTGGCGTTCGAGGAAGGCATCGCCCATCCGGAAACCATGCTGGAGGATGCGCCCGCGCGGTTCGGGGCGTACCGGCCGGAGAATTTCGACCTCGCCTTCACGGGCCAGACTACCGCGCGCCGCGCCTTGCAGCATTCGCTCAACGTGCCGGCGGTCGAACTGCTGGCGCGGCTCGGCCCCGAACGTTTCCTCGCCCGGCTGCGGCAGGCGGGGGCGGATGTGGTGGTGCCGAAGGACCAGCCGCCGGGCCTTGCCATCGGTCTCGGCGGCGTCGGCATCCGCCTTGTCGATCTCGCCGGGCTCTATGTCGCGCTGGCGCGCGGCGGCGAGGGCGTGCCGCTGCGCTGGCGCGCCGATGAAACCGCGCCGCATCCGCGCTGGCTCACCGGCGCGGTGCCGGCCTGGTATGTATGGGATATCCTGAAGGACGCGCCCGCGCCGCTGAACGCCGTCACCGGCCGCATCGCCTTCAAGACCGGTACGTCCTACGGCTATCGCGACGCATGGTCGGTCGGTTTCGACCGGCGCTATACCGTCGCGGTGTGGCTCGGCCGGCCGGACAATAATGCCGTGCCGGGGCTGATCGGCCGGCAGGCCGCGGCGCCTGTGGTGTTCGACGCCTTCGCGCGCATCGGTGCAGGTTACGAGCCGCTGCCGCGTCCCTCCGGCGTGCTCGCGGCAAACAATGCGAGCCTGCCGCCGCCGCTGCGCCGGCTGCGCAGCGATGCGCCGCAGGCCGCGCTCGCGGCACCCCGGCTGCGCATCGCCTTTCCTCCCGATGGCGCGCGGCTCGCGCTGGAACGATCCCGCGACTCAAGTGGCGGCACGGTCGCGCTCAAGACCAATGGCGGCGCGCCGCCGCTGACATGGTTCGTCAACGGCGCGCCGGTCACCGAGGGCGAACTCCGCCGGCAGACCTCATGGCGGCCGGACGGGCCGGGCTTCGCCCGCGTCTCGGTGATGGATGCGCGCGGCGCGAGCGACAGCGTCGCCATCCGCCTCGACGACGGGCGCTGAAAGATCATCCGCGTAATATGCATTGATGTGATCCGCGAGATGCAGCCGGACATATTTCCGGCCTCGATCCGCTCGGTTGACGACTTTTATTTTTTTGCAGGCTCGCGCGTATTTCGAAGTGCGGCCGCGCCCGTCCGTCTCATCGAAATTCCAGCCTTGTGTTGATGCCGTTCGCACAATCGCGCTGCATCGAATGCGACTACGTCGCAGAAGCGCCGTTGCTGCGAATGCATATCAGTCCGATTCCACGGGGCTTTTTTGACTTTCCGAACATGATCACCTTAGGTCGGCTGCAATTTTCGCTGCACGATCAGAACCCTGCATGTCCGCCATCGCCATCGCCATTCTTGCCTTCACGATGTCGATCGATGCGACGGTGGCCGCGCTCAGCCGTGGCGCGGCATTGCAGAACGCGCGCCTGAAACAGGCGCTGCAAACCGGAATCGTTTTCGGCATCGTCGAGACCATCACGCCGCTGGTCGGCTGGCTCGCCGGCGTCGCCGCAAGCCAGGCCATCGCGGCATGGGATCACTGGGTCGGCTTCGTGCTGCTGGCGCTGGTCGGCGGCCATATGATCGTCAGCGCATTCAAGCGCGATGAGGACAATGCGCCGCCGCGGTCCTCCTCGCCGCTGCTGCTGATGGCGACAGCGATCGGCACCAGCATCGATGCGATGATCGTCGGCGTCTCGCTCGCCTTTCTCGAAGTGAATATCATCGTCGTCGCGGCCGCCATCGGCTGCGCGACCTTCGTGATGTCCACGCTCGGCGTGCTGGCCGGCCGCGTGGTCGGCGCGCGGGTGGGGCGGATGGCGGAGGCTGTGGGCGGGATCGTGCTGATCGGGCTCGGGGTTTCGATCCTGATCCAGCATCTTCAGCCGGGGATGTGATGCCGTCCCGGAACGGTCTGCCGAATCGAAACGGCCATCCCGGGATGACGAGGATGGCGTTGCGGGACAAAAGCCCTGGGGATGCCGCGCAGCAGCCGCCGCCGCGCCGATGCGCGATGTCAGTTCCGGTTGAGCGAGATCCGCATCACTTCCGCGCCGGTGTCGCGGCGCGTCATCACGAGCTGAAGCTGGTTGCCCGGTGCGGAGAGGGTCATGTGCCGCGGCGGCTCGTTCGGCTCGTCGACCGCGAGCGACAATGTGTTGCCCTTGCGCGAGCCGGCCAGGGCGGCGCTGCGGTCGCTCATCGTCCACTGGCCCGCATAATTCTCGCCGCGGGTCCGCCGCAGCGATGTGTTCACGGTCGAGTTCAGCAGGGCGCCGCCGCACTTGCCCTGCATCTGGAGTTGCTCGCCGGACACGGCATTGTTGAAATTGCAGTTGACCGAGATCATCGGCATGCCCGGCGCGATCCGCACCGAGCCCTTGCCGCTCCAGCTCCCATGATAGGGCTTCAGGCCGTCGCTGGCTTGGGTGGATTGAGCCTGCGCCCCGGCCGGCAGCAGCACGAGCGCGACCAGCACCGCCGCGAGCGGCGAAAATCGGCCTGAAAAATCGCTGGATGAGATCATGCGAGGTCTGTCCTTTCCTGTTCGTTCCTGCTCCGGCCGTTTGGACCGGTCGGCATCAGCAGCCGTGGAACTCCGCGCCATCTGCCGTTGTCATCACGGCAGAGAGCCATGTCGCATGGGCGACATTATGGTGTCACAATGGGAATGGCGTGGCGTGGGCGGGGTTTATGCGGCCCGCGTGGACGGGTCGCAGAGGATTTTCGAGCGAAACCGACTCCGGTCCGCGCAAAAAAGCGACAGAACAGAAACCCGGGGGGCCTTTCGCCTTGAGTCCATCAAAGCGAAGCCCTAGCGCTGCCGGCCCTCTTTCTGCTGCTCCTGGAGCCAGTCGGACAGCTTTTCCGGCGATTTCGCGCTCTTCTTCCCGGCTGCGCTCGCGCGCGTCCCGGCTTTCGCGGCGGTCTTCGAGGCCGTCTTGCTCGCGGTCTTCCGTGCCGGCCGGGCCGGCGGCTGGGCGGCCTGCTCGGCCTCCCGCGCGAGCCGCAGCGCCCTCAGCCGCGCGCTTTTCTCGCGGATAGCGATCTTCTCGGCCTCGTATTCGGACATGGCCTTGCGGCCATCTTCTTCGCGTTCGCGCTTGCGCTGTTCGGCCAGGGGATCACGGGGCGTCGGCAATGATATCTCCTCGAGAGCTGCGGCGGTCGGAAGGCAGGGAAGCGCCCGGCGCGGCAGGGGGAAGCCGCCGCCGGAATGCCGACCAGAAATGTTATGTTTCATATGGGGTGCGGAGGCGGTGGAATCAACGCATCGGCGCGCCCGGAGATGGGGTTCTGCCCATCTTTGCGCTATTTATCGGCCTTTGGAGCGTCTGCCTTGGGAGCGATCGTCAGGCCGGCGCGTGGCCGGCCGGCAGCTTGAACAGCCCGTCCGGCAGCGTGGCGACATGATCGAGCACCGTCCCGCTGTCCAGCACGTCGCCATATTTGGCGTTGATGTCGAACAGCGTCACCGCGTGGCTCATCTCGAAACGGTCGAAGCAGCCATCGGCGACGACGCAGCTCCGGTAGCTCTGATGGAAGGCGTCCAGCACGGTGGCGCGCACGCAGCCGGAGGTGGTGGTGCCGGTGACGATGAGGCTGTCGCAGCCCAGTTCCACGAGATGCGATTGCAAATAGGTGCCCTGGAAGGCGCTCGGCAGGTTCTTGTAGAGCACGATGTCCTGCGGCTGCGGGGCGATCTGCGGCATGATCTCGTTGCCGTCGTGGTTGCTGGGCGGCGCGGCCTGATGGCCGAGCGTGACGTTGCGCTTCCACAGGCCGGTGCCCCAGTTGTCCGCGCGGCGCATGGCGGGGGGATAGCCGGTGGTGTAGATCACCGGCAGGCCCTTGGCGCGGGCGGCGGCGATCAGTTTCTCCAGCACCGGCAGCGCATCCCAGGCGGCCTCGCCGCAGGAGGTGCGCCATTTCTTCACCGAATCGAGGATCGGCTCGCGGACATCGCCGCAGAAAGCATAGCTCACATCGATGACCAGCAGGGCCGGCCGCGCCCCGAAGCCCATGGTGCGGCCGAAGCCGGAGCCGGCGAGCACCGCGCGGTCCTGCTCGGTCAGAAACTTGTCCCAGATCGCGGCCATTGCATTCTCCCCCCGACAGCGCCGGGGAGGTTAGCCGGAGCGGCCGCGGGGGGCAACCGGAAGGCGCCGGGTGTCCGGTTGAAATCCCAGCAGGATCAAGGGGCTGGAAGAAAAGCCCCGACCCGTGGAGGGGCCGTTCCGGCGGTTGACTTCGGCGGGCCGGCTCCTTATGGTCCGCGCCTATTCAAAAAATCGCGTTTCGCAAGATCGCGTTGTTCCGGCGCCCGTCGCCGCATGGGTTTGGTCATGAAGATCCGCAATTCGCTGAAGTCGCTGCTCGGCCGCCACCGCGCCAACCGCCTCGTGCGCCGCAAGGGCCGCGTCTACATCATCAACAAGGTGCAGAAGCGCTTCAAGGCGCGCCAGGGCTGAGCCCGGATCAGCCTCGGTCTGCGGCGCGAACCTGCCTGCCGCAGGCTGTCACGCTTGCGCGATCCCGATCGTTTTCGTCTTGCCGCCATCCCGCGAAGGGCTAAGCTTCGCGGGATGTTCGTTTTTGTCCGCTCCGCGCTGCCGGGCGCCCTGCTGCTGACGCTGGCCGCTGCCGCGCCCGCCGGCGTTTCGGCGCAAACGCAGTTTGCGCAAGGCCAGTTTGCGCAAGGCCAGCGGGAGCAGGCCCGGCCCGCGCCGTCCCAGCCTGCGCAAACATCCGAAGCCCCGCCCCGGATCGACGACAAGTCCCCGGACGGAAATTCCCGGACGGCCCGCACGCTCGACCGTCTGTTCGCCGCGCTGAAAGCCGCGCCGGACGAGGGCGTGGCCAAGGCCGTCGAAGGCCGGATCTGGGCGCAATGGCTCGCCTCACCGAGCGACACCGCGACGCTGCTGATGAGCCGGGTCGGCATCGCCATGGAGGCCAAGGACCTCGCCCTGGCGGACCGGCTGCTCACCGCCATCATCGAGATCCGCCCGGACTTCACCGAAGCCTGGAACAGGCGGGCGACACTGCGCTACCTGCGCAAGGATTTCGGCGCGGCGCTCGCGGACCTGCGCGAGGTGCTGGCCCGCGAGCCCCGGCATTTCGCCGCGCTGATGGGCCTCGGGCTGATCCTCCAGGAACTGGGCGACGACCGCCGGGCGCTGGATGCCTATCGCCGCGCGGTCGATCTTCATCCCCGCCTGCCCAACGTGGCGGACCGCATCAGGGACCTCACCGAGAAGGTCGAGGGCCGCGATATCTAGCGCATGATCCCGAAAAGTGGGCACCGGTTGTCGGACAAGATCATGCGCAAGGACAAAACATGATCCCGAAAATGCCTGCCCCGGATTCGAGTCCCGTGGCATGATCCTGGACCTGACCCCCGGCGCACCGGAGGCGGGAAAACAGCGCCGGGCGGTGTTCAGATTCACGATGTCAAACAGCAAGACTTGAGATTATATTCCTTTTAGGAATTTTGTCAAGAAATCTGTCGGCTGGCAGAGCCGTACCGGCCGGAGTTTTTCCGGGCGGAAAGCGCCCCTGCCCGGAACTCCTGCCGGCGATCCTTCGCCGCGCCGTGCGTTCCGCCTGCGAACGAACGGCAACAGCTCAGACGATGCCGTGCGCGCGAAGCAATGCCTGCTCGTCGCCCGAGACCCAGCCGAACACCTTCGGCTCTCCGTCCAGCATCTGCACGAAGTAATGGACCTCGAAATCGATGGTGACGTCCGCCTGCGCCGCGCGGGTATAGGTTGCCCGCCAGCCGACATGCGCGACGCAATGATGGTCGTCGATCGGCGAGAAGCGGATGGCGCGGATCCGCATGTCTTTCGTGCCGATCGCCCGATAATGGGCATGACCCTGCGTCATGGCCTGCCTGAATGCATCGTCGTTCCGCCCGGTCATCACGCCGGCGGGCGAGGCCGCGATGAATGCGGGCGCATACAGCGCAGCGGTCTCGTCCATGGCGTCCTGCGCGTCTTCGCCATGGAGGGAGCGATTGAACAGGCTTTCGTATCGCGCGAAAAACGCCCTGACACCGGCCTCCATGATCCGCGCTCCCTCAGACTCCCGCAAACAGTGGCGGAAGCGGACATCAGCGCAAGACATCGGCGCGAGACAGCGGCGGCGGTGATTCCGGGAGCCGCGCCCTCACTCCAGTGCGGCATCCGCGCCGACAAAGGCGATGCGCACCATGTTGGTGGCCCCCGGCGTGCCGAGCGGCACGCCCGCGACGATGATGACGCGCTGGCCGGTCTTCACGAAACTGTCCCGGAAGGCGAGGCGGCAGGCCCGTGCCACCATGTCGTCCTGATCGTGCGCGTCTTCCGCGACGATACAGTGCACGCCCCAGGCCAGCGCCAGCCGCCGCGCGGTGGTCAGGCGGGGAGAAATCGCGACGATGGGGGACTGGGGCCGCTCGCGCGAGACCCGCAGCGCCGTCGAGCCGGAACTGGTCCAGCAGACGATGGCCGGCAGGTCCAGCGTTTCCGCGATCTGGTGCGCGGCGGAGGCGATGGCGTCCGCGCCGGTGGGCTCCGGCACATGGCGCTGGGCGTTGATGATGCCGGCATAGAGCGGGTCGCGCTCCACTTCCTCGGCGATGCGGTTCATGGTGGTGACGGCCTCGACAGGAAACTGTCCCGCCGCCGATTCTGCCGACAGCATCACCGCGTCCGCGCCCTCGAAGATCGCGGCGGCGACGTCGGAGACCTCGGCGCGCGTCGGCACAGGGCTGGTGATCATGGATTCCAGCATCTGCGTCGCCACGATCACCGGCTTGCCGGTGCGGCGGCCGGCACGGGTCATCTGCTTCTGCACGCCCGGCACCTTTTCGAGCGGCATCTCGACGCCGAGATCGCCGCGCGCGACCATCAGGGCGTCGGAGGCTTCCAGAATCTCTTCCAGCCGGGTCACGGCCTGCGGCTTCTCGATCTTGGAGAGGATCGCCGCGCGGCCGCGCGTGATCTTGCGGGCCTCGGCGATGTCCTCCGGGCGCTGGATGAAGGACAGTGCGATCCAGTCGATGCCGGTTTCAAGCGCGGCTTCGAGGTCGGCGCGGTCCTTGTCCTGAAGTGCGGCGAAGGGGATCAGCGTGTCCGGCAGGCTGACGCCCTTGCGGTCCGACAGGCGGCCGGCGACCGCGACGCGGGTCACGATCCGGTCCGGCGTTACTTCGGTCGCGACCAGCCGCACCTTGCCGTCGTCCAGCAGCAGGTTGTGGCCGGGCTGGACCGCCGCGATGATCTCGGGATGAGGCAGATGGACGCGCGAGGCATCGCCCGGCGCCGGATCGGCATCGAGCGTGAAGGTCGCGCCGTTCTCCAGCATCACCGGCCCGTCCGCGAAGCGGCCGACCCGCAGCTTCGGCCCCTGGAGGTCGACGAGAATGCCGATCGGCCGCCCGACCTCCTCCTCGATGCTGCGGATGGCCGCGACCATCTCCCGCATCTGCTCATGGCTGGTGTGGCTCATGTTGATGCGGAACAGGTCCGCGCCGGCCCTGAACAACTCCGCGATGATCTTCGGGTCGGACGAGGCCGGACCGAGCGTGGCGACGATCTTGGTCCGGCGAAGACGGCGCATTATTTCGGACTTCCGGGCTGCGGCGGCGGGCGGCCGCCGGGGGGAGGGGGCAGATAAGACGGCATCGCGGGCGACGATGCCGGGCTGGGCGAATCGGTGAGCTGCACGGTCCAGGACCGCTGCTCGGTGGTGTCGACCTCGAAGAAGCCGGTGCGCTCATAGCCGCGCACCAGGCAGTCCTCGGTGCCGCGAATCGTGAACTCCTTTTCGCGGGTACACATATAGGCCTGGCCGGACCATTCGCCGCCACGGTCGTAATCGACGGCGTGGATGTAATAATAGCGGGCGATCAGCGAGCCATGCATCAGCGTCTCGCAGGCGCGTGGCGCGAGATTCCACCAGCCCTCGGTGGTCCAGCCGTCGCGGTCCTTGTAGCCGATGGCGATGCCGATCCGGCTGCCGGTGTTGTTGCACAGGCGAAAGTCCGCCGCCGCCGGCGCGGGCGCGGCCAGCACGCAGACCAGCACGGCCAGCGCGGAACCGACGCAGCGCCAGTGACGCCAGCCATCTCCATCAGCAAGAGCCCACATCATTCCTGTTCTTGCTTGCAATGAAACGCGACTTCCGTGTGACGGTGGTGGGCGGCCGCGAAGCCTGTCCCGGACAGACCGAAACCGCAGGATTCCCGCCCGTCCGTCAAGGCCGGTCAATGAGGATGGCACGGAAGTCGTTGACATTGGTGTAAGTAGGGCCGGTCCGCAGCAGGTCTCCCAGCGTCTCGAAGAAGCCGGTGGAATCGTTGGCCGCCAGCGCCGCGGCGGGGTCGAGGCCCAGCGCCCGCGCCCGGGCGAGGGTGCCGGGGCCGCACCATGCGCCGGCGGGATCGTCCGCGCTGCCGCCGCCGCCGTCGGTGCCGTCCGTATCTCCCGCCAGCGCATGGACGCCGGGCAGGCCGCCCAGCGCGATCGCCAGCGCCAGCGCATATTCCTGGTTCGGCCCGCCCCGGCCCGATCCCGTGCCGCCGCCGCGCAACGTCACCGTCAGTTCACCGCCGGAGATGAGCACGGCGCGCCGCCCGGTCTGCGCCAGTTCGCGGGCCTGCCGGGCGTGGGCGGCGGCGACGTCGCGGGCCTCGCCCTCCAGCCGGTCGCCGAGCAGGATCGGCTCGTAGCCGGCTTCGCGGGCCTGCGCCGCCGCGGCGGCGAGGGCGTCAGTGGGCCGCGCAATCAGGCCGAAGATGGTGCCTTGCAGAACCGGATCGTCCGCCTTCACGCTCTCGCTGGCGGGATCGTCCAGGACCCGGTGGACGGCCTCCGGCGCGGCGATGTTGTATTTTGCGAGGACGGCGCGGGCGTCCGCGAGGGTGGTGGCGTCGACCACCGTGGGGCCGGAGCCGATCACGGCCGGGTCGTCCCCCGGCACGTCGGAAATGGCGAGCGTCACCAGCCGCGCCGGCCGCGCGGCGCGGGCGAGCCGGCCGCCCTTGATGCGCGAGAGGTGTTTGCGGACGGCGTTGATCTCGCCGATCTGCGCGCCGCTGGCGAGCAGGGCGCTGGTGACGGCCTGCTTGTCGGCCAGCGTGAGGCCGGCGGCCGGGGCGATCCAGTTGGCCGAGGCGCCGCCGGAGAGCAGCACCAGCACGAGATCGTCCGCCCCGGCGGCTTGCGCGAGCCGCAACGTGTCGGCGGTGGCCGCGAGGCCGGCTAGGTCCGGCACCGGATGACCGGCCTCGACCATCCGCACCACCCGGGTCGGCCGGCCATAGCCATGCCGGGCGACGGCGAGGCCGTGCAGCCGGCCGGCGGCGAGCCCCAGCGTATCGAGATAATGCGCCTCCGCCACCTCGGCCATGCTGCCGGCGGCCTTGCCGGCGGCCAGCACGAGCAGCCGGCCGCGCTCCGGCGGGGCGGGGAGATGCGCCGGCAGGCAGAGGCGCGGATGCGCGGCGGCGACGGCCGTGTCGAACAGGTCGCGGAGCAATGCGGGAGGAGAATGGGGCGTCGGCGGCACGGTCACTTTCAGATGTTCGGCTTTGGATGTTCGGCCTTGGGAGGCTTGGCCTTCAGGATGTCGTGAGGACGAGGGCGAAGCCCGCTGCAACCTCTGGTCAAGTGCGGCAAGTTGTTTATAGTTATTCCATATCCGATCTGCGGACCCGTGCACGCATATGGCGGCGCGGGACCCCGCCAAGAAGACGACGAGGGCAACGTCCCTCACATAACAAACCATAGGGAGAGAAGCATGACGATGGTCACGCTATCCATCAACGGTCAGTCCAAGCAAGTGGACGTTGCCGCCGACACCCCATTGCTGTGGGTGATCCGCGAGCACCTCAAACTCACAGGGACGAAATACGGCTGCGGCGCGGGTCTCTGCGGCGCATGCACCGTGCATCTCGACGGCGTGTCGGTGCGCTCATGCCAGACCGCCGTGTCCGACGTGAAAGACCAGAAGATCACCACTATCGAAGGTCTTTCGCCGAATGGCGATCACCCGCTACAGAAGGCGTGGATTCTCGAACAGGTGCCGCAATGCGGCTATTGCCAGTCCGGCCAGATCATGGCCGCTGCCGAACTGCTGGCTTCCAACAAGTCCCCCTCGCGCGAGCAGATCGTCCAGCACATGGACGGCAACATCTGCCGCTGCGGCACATATCCGAAGATCGTGCGCGCCATCGAACGCGCCTCGCGGGAGGGCTGACCATGACAATGATCGACAACAGGCATGACGTCTCACGCCGGGCTTTTGTCGGCGGCACCGCAGGACTGACCTTCGCCTTCGCGACGCCGGGTTTCCTCGGCGCGATGACCGGCGCGGTCGCGGCCGCGACCGAGGCCGGCGCCAAGACCGTCGGCGGCTGGATCACCATCGCGCCGAGCGGCGCCATCACCATCGCCGCGCCCGCGGCCGAGATGGGGCAGGGCGTGTTCACCGCCATTCCCATGATCATTGCCGAGGAAATGGACGCGGACTGGGCGCAGGTCACCGCGACCTTCCCGCCGGCCGTGACCAACAACCCGGTCTATGGCAACCCGCGCCTAGGCAATTCCCAGACCACCGTGGCGAGCCAGGCCGTCCCCGGTTACTGGGACAAGGTGCGGCTCGTCGGCGCGCAGGCCCGCCGCGTGCTGATGCAGGCGGCGGCCGAGAAATGGGGCGTGCCGCTGGCGGAAGTGACCACCGGTCCGAGCGTCGTCATCCATGAGAAATCCAACCGCCGCATGGGCTATGGCGAGATCGCGGCCTTCGCGACCGTGCCGGACGAATTGCCCAAGCTCGGCGAGGCGGATTTCAAGAAGCCCTCGCAATATCGCATCATCGGCCGCGACACCGCGCGGCTCGACATTCCCGACAAGGTCGCCGGCAAGACCGTCTACGGCATGGATGTGCAGGTGCCGAACATGGTCTATGCGACCATGCTGCGCGCGCCGGTTGAGGGCGCGACGCCCGAGGCCGTGAACGACGCCAAGGCCAAAGCGGTGCCGGGCATCCTCCAGACCGTGAAGCTGAAGGACGCCGTCGCCATCGTCGGCGAGACGGTCGAGGCCGTGTTCAAGGCCCGTGACCTGCTCGATGTCACCTGGAAGGGCGGCGCGACGGCGGGCTTCGACAGCGACAAGGCCATGGGCGAATATGTCACCCGCGCCCGCAACCTCGAGGACAAGGGACAGACCTACAAGTCTCATGGCGACAGGGCGGCGGCCTTCCTGCCGACCGCGAAGGTGATCAGCGCCGCATATCAGAGCGACTATGTTCATCACGCCCAGATGGAGCCGATGAACATGACCGTCAGCGTCAGCGAGGCCGGCGACGAGGCGGACATCTGGGTCGGCACCCAGGCCCAGGCCGCGATCACCGGAACGGCCGCCGGCTTCCTCAAGACCAAGCCGGAAAAGATCCGCGTGCATCAGCACTTCATGGGCGGCGGCTTCGGCCGGCGCATCTATTGGGACCTCGTGCCTTATGCGTTGCAGACGGCGAAAGAGGTCAAGCGCCCGGTGAAGATGATCTGGACCCGCGAGCAGGATGTGAAGTCCGCCTTCTCGCGGCCGATGTCGGCGCATTTCATGCAGGCCGCCGTCGATGACGCCGGCAAGATCGTCGGCTGGACGCACCGCATTGTCGCGGAGGCGACCACCGGCTATATGCAGGCCGCGCGCCTCGAAGCGGCCAAGGGGCTCGACCCGCTCACGCTGGAAGGCTCCGAGCATAAATACGAGATCGAGAATGTCTCGATCGACTATTTGATCGAGAAGCACGGCACGGCGCTGGCGGCGTGGCGGGCGATCGGCTCCGGCTTCAACAAATTCGCGATCGAGGCTTTCGTCGACGATCTCGCCCGCGAACTGAAAGTCGATCCGCTCGAATTCCGCATGCGGATGTTGTCCAAGCATCCGCGCGGCCGCAAGATCCTCGAAACCGTCGCGGAGATGGCGGAATGGACGAAGAAGCGGCCCGAAGGGCGCGCGCTCGGCCTTGCCTATGTCGATGTCTGGGCGACGCCGGCGGCGGCCATTGCGGAAGTCTCGGTGGACCGCAACACGGGCCGGATCCACGTTCACAAGTTCTGGAACGCGGTCAATCCCGGCATCGTCATCAATCCGGCGAATGTTGCGGCCCAGAGCGAGAGCAACGTGGTCTATGGCCTCAGTCAGGCGCTGAAGGAGCGGATCAGCTTCATGGACGGGGAGGTGGAGCAGAACAACTTCTCCGACTACGAGGTGCTGCGCATGTCCGAGACGCCGGAGATCTTCACCAAGGTCATCGCCACCGAGGACAAGCCCACCGGCATCGGCGAGACC
>Ga0182740_1002019_pt1 | contig 12872 bp, 12 predicted proteins | sample eDN5th37CKraftBY_FD_128872 | JGI IMG/M metagenome (GOLD analysis project Ga0182740, IMG submission 128872) | Enriched backyard soil microbial communities from Emeryville, California, USA - eDNA 5th pass 37_C Kraft BY (version 2) (version 2) | ecosystem: Environmental > Terrestrial > Soil >...
GGGCTGGTTCCAGATCGAAGGCAGCGACGGCGGCACGCTCTACACCCGCGCCGGCGCCTTCAACACCAATGGCGAGGGACAGCTCGTAACGCTGGACGGCGCCGCGGTCATCCCGGCCATCAACGTGCCTTCGGATGCGGTCGAGATCATCGTTAACAAGACCGGACAGGTCTTCGCCCGGTTCGAGGATGCGGCCGCCCTGCAGGAACTCGGCCAGCTCCAGATCGCCAATTTCGCCAATGAAGCCGGTCTGGCGCCGCTTGGTGAAAACCTCTTTCAGGAAACCCCTGCTTCGGGGCAGGCCATCACCGGCGTTCCCGGCGATCCGGGCTTCGCCACCATCGAACAGGGCCATCTGGAAAGCTCGAACGTCGATCCGGTCAAGGAAATCACGGAACTGATCTCGGCGCAGCGCGCCTATGAGATGAACTCCAAGGTCATTCAGGCGGCCGACGAAATGGCCTCGACCGTTTCGAAGAACCTCAGGTAAGCTGCCATGCCTGCCACGCGCTCATCCTCGTCTGCCCTTCGCCGCACCATCATCGCCGCCGCCATGGCGACGGCGGCCTGCGTGCCTGCTTGGACGGCGGCACGGGCGCAGGAGGTCGTGCTGATCCCGAACCGCGTGATCTATCCGGGCGAGACGATCAGCGTCGGCACCCTGAAAGAGGTGACGCTGGTTCCGGGCAAGGTGAAGCCCGCCGCCGTTGCCACCACGCTTCCCGAGCTCGATGGCAAGGTCGCCCGCCGCACCCTGCTGCCCGGCCGCTACATTCCCGTCTCCGCGGTGCGCTCCGCCTGGATGCTTGAGCAAGGGGCGACGGTTCAGGTGAGCTTCGTCGCGGGCGGGCTCACCATTTCGATTGCCGCAGTGACCCTGCAACCCGGTTCGCCCGGCGATGTGGTGAAGGTGCGCAACATCGACAGCGGCAAGGTGCTGACCGGCACGGTCATGGAAGACGGCAGCGTCAGGGTGGACGCATGAAGCGCGCCGTCATCCTTGCCCTTGCAGTGTTGATGCCGTTGCAGCCGCTGATGGCCGACGGGCTGACGCGGGAGCAGAAACGCGCCATCGCCGCCCAGAAAGGCGGGCCGATAGACGACGATTACGATCCGGCCGAGACCGCCCGCATGTTTCAGGTTGCGCCCGCTCCCAGCAATCTGCCGCCGGGACAGATCGCGGCGCGCATCAAGGATGTCGCGCAATTGCAGAGCGCCCGCGACAACCAGCTCGTCGGCTACGGCCTCGTCATCGGCCTTGCCGGCTCGGGCGACACGCTGCGCAACTCGCCCTTCACCGAGCAGTCGATCCGCGCCATGCTGGAAAATCTGGGCATCGCCACCGAAGGCGGGAGCGCACGCGCCCGCAACGTCGCCGCCGTCATCGTCACGGCCAACATGCCGCCCTTCGTGCAGTCCGGCGCGCGCATCGACGTGACCGTCTCGTCCATGGGCGACGCCACCTCGCTGGCCGGCGGCACGCTGATCATGACCCCGCTGAAAGCGGCGGATGGCGAGATCTATGCGGTCGGTCAGGGTCCGGTGATCGTCTCCGGTTTCAACGCGCAGGGGCAGGCCGAGCAGGTGACGCAGGGCGTTCCGACCGCCGGCCGCGTGCCAAACGGCGCCATCGTCGAGCGCTCGGTGGCGGCCGAATTCGGGGATCAGGCCATTCTTACCCTGCAATTGCGCAATCCCGATTTCTCGACCGCGGTGCGCATCGCCGACGCCATCAATGCCTATACGCGCCAGCGTTTCGGGGCTCGCGTCGCCGCCGAGCAGGATGCACGCACCGTCTCCATCCGCAAGCCGAAGAACATATCGGTCGCCCGCTTCTACGCGGAAATCGAGAATCTCGTCATCCAGTCCGACACCCCGGCGCGGGTGGTGATAGACGAGCGCACCGGCACCATCGTCATCGGCAATCAGGTGCGCATCTCGCGCGTCGCCATCAGCCACGGAACGCTGACCGTTCGCATCACCGAAGCGCCGCGCATCGTCCAGCCGGAACCCTTCTCCAAGGGTGTCACGGCAGTGGAACCGGACACCGCGATCGGCATCTTCACGCCCGATGCGCGGGTCGCCATGCTTGACGGCCCCGATCTGCAAACGCTCGTTTCAGGGCTCAATCGCCTTGGTGTGAAGCCCGACGGCATCATCGCCATCCTGCAAGGCATAAAGACCGCCGGCGCCCTTCAGGCCGATCTCGTGGTGCAATGACCATGATCAAACCCCGCCCTTCTCTCCTTCTTTGCGCAGCGCTCGCCGCAACACTGATTGTTCCGGCGACAGCGGCGGAAATCCGTCAGGTGCTGCCGGGCGCGCCGGAGACGGTCGCACCTCAGGAACTGGAGCGTGAGGCTGCCCCATCACCCGCCGCCGCGGCCGCACTGTCCCCCGCACCGACTCCTGCCCCTGACCTCGACCGGGACGCCAGCGAGGTGCAGCGCTTCTGCTCCAACATCGCCGATGCCGCGCGCGACCGCCGCTATGCGCTGCAGGCCGAAGAGCTGAAACAGTTGCAGGGCGAGGTCGACAAGCGCATCAGGGCGCTGGAAGAGAAGCGGGCCGAATATGAGACATGGCTCAAGCGCCGCGAGCTGTTTCTCGCCCGCGCCGAGGAAAGCGTCGTCTCCATCTATGCCGGCATGAAGCCCGACGCCGCTGCAGAGCGTCTCGCCATGGTCGAGACGGATCTGGCCGCAGCGATCCTGATGAAGCTGGATGCCCGCAAGGCCAGCGTCATTCTCAACGAAATGAACCAGAAGGCCGCGGCCATTCTCACCAGCGTCATGGCCAGCGCAGCACGCAGGACGGACCCCTCATGATGCGAAGGCTCGCACTCATCCTCGCTTGCTCGGCGCTGGCCGGCTGCGCCACGGACCTGCGCGAGGTCAACAAGGAGCCGGCTCTCTCTCCGGTCGGTTCCGGCATCGAGGGCGGCAGCGTCTCGGTCTACCAGTATCCGGAAACGCCGGCCAAGCCGGTCAAGCGCTTCTCCTTGTGGGACGATCGCCAGAGCCGCCTGTTCACCGATCCGCGCGCGCTGCGCGCCGGCGACATTCTCACCGTCAACATCAAGATCAACGACCGCGCCCGCTTCAAGAACCAGAACGACCGCAGCCGCACCGCCAGCCGGACACTGGGTTTCGAGGCCGATGTCGGCTGGGACGGATCCTCGACCGGCGGTTCCGGCGATGGCAGCCTGAAGTCGAAGACCGTCACCAACGCGGACGGCGCGACCGAACGGTCGGAGACCATTACGCTCAACGTCGCCGCCGTGGTGACGGAAGTGCTGCCCAACGGCAATCTGATGATCAAGGGATCTCAGGAAGTGCGCGTCAACGCCGAGCTGCGCGTGCTGCATATCGCCGGCATCGTGCGCCCGTCGGACATCGGCGCGAAGAACACCATTTCCTACGAGCGCATCGCCGAAGCCCGCATCTCCTACGGCGGACGCGGGCGCATCTCCGAGATCCAGCAGCCGGCCTATGGCCAGCAGATCCTGGATCAGGTCCTGCCGTTCTAGGGAAAACACCATGGCGATGGCAGATACCGCACCCGCACCGACGCAGAAGGGTCCGTCGATCATCCTCCAGATCGCGATGCTGGCCGGTCTCACAGTCGCGGCGCTCGGCATCGGCTGGGGTGCGGGCGTCTATCTGAAGAGCCAGCAGCCACAGGCGCCGCAACCACCCGCCGCGCAGACGGCATCCCAGCCGGCTATCGCCACGTCCGGCCTGAAGCTGATGACGCAGGACCTGCCGCCGATCACTACCAACATGGCCGCCCCCATGGACATATGGGTGCGCATGGACGTTTCACTGCTGATCGAAAAGGAATTGCCGACAGAGACGGCTGCGATGGTCCATCAGGATCTTCTGGCCTTCATGCGCACCCTGAAGATGCATCAGGCGGAAGGCCCGAGCGGACTCCAGCACCTCAAGGCGGACCTGCGTGAGAGAGCCATGCTGCGCACCGACGGCAGGGTCCGCGACGTGCTGATCAGGACGCTCGTGTTCGAATGAAAACGCCTGTTCGAGTGAAACCTTCGGCACTTGCCGGCACAGTTCTTGTGGCCGTCGCAGGCCTGTTTGTCATGACCGGCAGCGCGCTGGCGCAGCAGATCGATCTCGGCGGCATCGGCCAGATGAGCGGCTCCACGGTCGGCACCATCATCCAGATGTTCGGCCTGATCACGGTGCTGTCGGTCGCGCCAGGCCTGCTCATCATGGTGACGAGCTTCACCCGCTTCATCATCGCATTCTCGATCCTGCGCGCCGGCATCGGCCTGCAATCCACCCCGGCCAACCTGATCCTGATCTCGCTGTCGCTGTTCATGACCTTCTATGTCATGGCGCCCACCTTCGACCGCGCCTGGAACGAAGGCGTCCAGCCGCTGATGGACAACCGGATCGAACAGGCCGAGGCGATGGGCAAGATCGCCGATCCGTTCCGCACCTTCATGCTGGAGAATGTGCGCGACAAGGATTTCGACCTGTTCGCCGACCTTGCCCGCGAGCGCGGACAGACCGTGTCGCGCGAAGAGGTCGATCTGCGCATTCTGGTGCCGGCCTTTATGATTTCCGAGATCAGGCGCGGCTTCGAGATCGGCTTCCTGATCGTTCTTCCCTTCCTCGTCATCGACCTGATCGTGGCCACCATCACCATGGCCATGGGCATGATGATGCTGCCGCCCACGGTGGTTTCCCTGCCGTTCAAGCTTCTGTTTTTCGTGCTGATCGATGGCTGGAACCTGCTTGTCGGCTCGCTGGTGCGATCGTTCAGCTGAACCGAAAAAAGCAGCACTTACCATCTGTTAACCATGTTGCTTATGCTTTTCGAAGCAACTTTCCGCCATAGTTCCGGAAATGGCGGGTGATCGCGCTTAGCAGATCATTGGCATGATGCCGTACCGTCATACCGGTCGACCCGGTATGTCAGATTTCCAGTAAAATCAGGGTATGTGTATCCATGGCCAGCATCATGACCAATTCCTCGGCTTTGACCGCGCTTCAGAGCCTGAACGCCACCAACAAGGCGCTCGAGACCACGCAGAGCCGCATTTCCACCGGCTACCGCGTTGCCACCGCTTCCGACAACGCCGCCTATTGGTCGATCGCCACCACCATGCGTTCGGACAACAAGGCCAATTCGGTCGTTCAGGACTCGCTCGGCCTCGGCGCCGGCAAGATCGACACCGCCTACACGGCCATGAACAAGGCCATCGAGGTGGTCGACAAGATCAAGGAAAAGGTCCTGCTGGCCAAGACCGCCGGCACGGAAGACCGCGCCAAGATCCAGGCCGAGATCGCCACCTATCAGGCCCAGCTCAAGGACAATATCGGCGGCGCCAACTACGCCGGCTCCAACCTGCTGAAGACCGATTCCGCCGGCACTGCCACCCAGCTGAACGTCATCACCTCCTACAACCGCGATGACACCGGCGCCGTCACCACCGGCACGATCGACGTCGATTTCAGCAAAACCCGCCTGATCGACAGCAACCCGACCGCTGCCGATGCCCGCACCGGCACGCTCGACAAGGACGGAACGGCCTCGACCAAGAGCATCCTCAACCTGAGCGTTTCCGATCTGACCGGCGTCACAGGCTACACAGCCGGCGACGTCTCGACCGAATCGGCTGCCTTCGACAACATGCTCACCGACATCGAAAAAGCTCTCAGCTCCATGTCGACCGGTGCTGCCGAACTCGGCGCCGCCAAGGCCCGCATCGACCTGCAGTCCTCCTTCGTGTCGAGCCTTTCCGACTCGATCGACAAGGGTGTTGGCCAGCTCGTCGACGCCGACATGAACAAGGAATCGACCCGTCTGCAGGCCCTTCAGGTCCAGCAGCAGCTCGGCATCCAGTCGCTGTCGATCGCCAACGGCAACTCGCAGCAGATCCTGTCGCTGTTCCGCTAAAAGCAGTCCGGCCACGGCCGGAACTCTGAAAACTGAAAGGCCGCGCTTCTTCGCAAGCGCGGCCTTTCTTTTTCTGCCACCCCACGCCGCCGGCTTTAATCGTCTGTTAACCACGAATTCGTAATTATGGTTAACCGAAAGTTTCGCCACGTGGCGAACGGAACGCCTGTTGACCGAGGGGTAGCACCAGTGTCGAGCATCATGACGAATGCATCCGCAATGACGGCTTTGCAAAGCCTGAGCGCGACGAACAAGGCTCTCGAGCAGACACAAGCCCGTATATCGACGGGCTATCGCGTCGCGGACGCCAGCGACAACGCCGCCTACTGGTCGATCGCCACCACCATGCGCTCCGACAATCAGGCCAATTCCGTGGTTCAGGATGCACTGGGACTCGGGGCCGGCAAGGTCGACACCGCCTATACCGCGATGAATTCCGCCCATACGGTTGTCGACAAGATCAAGCAGAAGGTGCTGCTCGCGAAGGCTTCGGGCGTCGAGGAGCGCGCCAAGATCCAGGCCGAGATCGACACCTACGTCGCCCAGCTGCGTGACAGCATCGGCGGCGCTTCCTATGCCGGCTCCAACCTTCTCCAGACCACCGGCGCCACCGGCAAGGTTTCGATCATCTCGGCCTATAACCGTGATTCCGGCGGTGCGGTCTCCACCACCACCATCGACATCGAATTCACCAATATCAGGCTGATCGATTCCGGCGTGACGCCACCCGCCGCGGGAACAGGCATCCTCGACACCACGGGCACCGCCTCCGGCGTGTCGATCCTCAACATCGACCTGAACAACCTTGCCGGCGTGACCGGTGCCGACGAATCCACCAAGTTCGACAATCTGCTCACCGATATCGAATCGGCTCTGGGCAAGATGACCAATGCGGCGGCAGAGCTTGGCGCCGCCAAGGCCCGCATCGACATGCAGAAGGATTTCGTGTCCAAGCTGATGGATTCCATCGAAAAGGTGGTCGGCCAGCTTGTCGATGCCGACATGAACAAGGAATCGACCCGCCTTCAGGCGCTTCAGGTTCAGCAGCAGCTCGGCATTCAGTCGCTGTCGATCGCCAACACCAATTCGCAGAACATCCTCGCCCTGTTCAAGGGCTGACGGTAAGCGCCCCCACTCCGGCATGAACGGGCCGCTGCACAGGCGGCCCGATTTCATTTTCGCACAAGCTTCGGCAGCTAGGCTCTGAACGGGCCAACATGCGGGAGCCGTGGGGCAGTGCCGGAACAGATCCAGACAATCATTGAAAACCTCAAGGGTTTTGGCACGAAGCGCCTGGCGCTGATGGGCGCCATGGCGGCTGTGATCATGGCCACGATCGTGGTCGGCTCGATCTATCTGAACCGCCCCGCTTACGAAACGCTCTATGTCGGGCTGGAGCGGCAGGACGTCAGCCAGATCGGCATGGTTCTGGGCGAAGCCGGCATCGCCTTCGATGTGGGCTCCGATGGCACCAGCGTTCTGGTGGCATCCGGCAACACCGCCCGCGCCCGCATGCTGCTGGCCGAAAAGGGCCTGCCCAACAGCGCCAATGCCGGCTACGAGCTGTTCGACAATGTCGGGTCGCTCGGCCTCACCTCCTTCATGCAGCAAATCACCCGCGTTCGCGCACTGGAAGGTGAAATCGCCCGTTCCATCCAGTCGCTGGCCGGCATCAAGGCGGCGCGCGTTCACATCGTCATGTCGGAGCGCGCCAATTTCCGCCGCGAAGAGCAGCAGCCATCAGCCTCGGTAGTGATCCGCTACGCCGGAACCGACGGCAGCAAGACAGCCCGCTCGATCCGTCATCTGGTTGCGGCCGCCGTTCCCGGCCTGGGCGCGGAAAAGGTGACCGTGCTTGATTCCGCCGGCAACCTGCTGGCTGCCGGCGACGATCCTTCCAACACCAGCGCAGTCCGTTCGCTTGGCGTGGAGCAGACCGTCGAGGCCCAGATCGAGGACAACATCCGCCGCGCGCTGACCCCCTATCTCGGCACCGACAATTTCCGCGCCAGCGTGAAAGCCAACGTCAACACCGACACCCGACAGATCGAGGAAACCATCTTCGATCCGGCCTCGCGCGTGGAGCGTTCGGTTCAGAGCGTGCGCAATAACGAAGCGAGCAGCCAGCGCCAGACCGCTTCGCCCACCAGCGTCGAGCAGAACCTGCCCGAAACGCAGGCGGTCAGCTCCGACGGGCCGCAATCGAGCTCGCAGAACGACCGGCGCGAGGAAATCACCAATTACGAGATCAATTCGCGCCGCGTCGCCACCATCTCGAACGGCTATACGGTCGACCGCATGTCGGTCGCCGTGGTCGTCAACCAGCACCGGCTGCTGTCGATTCTCGGAGAAAATGCAACGCCGCAGCAGTTTGAGGAGCGCGTGGCGGAAATCCGCAAGGTCGTCGCATCGGCCACCGGCTTTGATGAAAAGCGCGGCGACGTCATCGACGTGTCGGCGGTGGAGTTCATCGATGGTCTCGACGGCGAAGCGCTGCCTCAGCCCGGTGTCATGGACGCGATGGGCAAATATACCGGCACCCTCATCAACGCGACGGCTTTTGTGGCCGTTGCCTTCCTCGTCGCCTTCTTCGGCCTTCGGCCCATGGCGGCTGCATTGACTGCGAAACCTGCGACAGCCCTTGCAGCCCCGAGCTTCGAGGACGTGCAGCGCTCGCTGCCGACGCCCGACATGGCCGCCGGCGCAGAAGAGCCGCCCGCGCTCACCAATATGGGCGCAACCTCCCCTGCCCCGATCGACGACATCAGCCGCCGGCTTCGCCCCGCCCCGCAGGAGCGCCTTGCCCGTATGGTCGATCTCAATGAGGAGCGCACCGCCCAGATTCTGCGCAAATGGGCTGCCGCTGAAGCAGCTTCGACCGTTTCAGAGGCTGCCGCCTGATGTCCGCAGCCGCTCTCTGGGATTTCCTGCCCGATTTCGGCAGGTCCAATTACAATGCCCGTCATGAACCTGTCCATGCCTCGGCCGAGGCGCGGGCGGCAGCGCCGGATGTCGATGCGCTGATCGCTCAGGCAGTTTTCCGGGCGGAAGCGGAGCTTGGAGAACGCATGGCGCAGGAACATGCGGCCCAGCTGGCAGTGGAACGCGAAAACGCAGCGCTTGAGGCGCAGGCCCTCCTGCAAAGCCTCGGCACGGACCTCGGCGAACTTGTCTCGGCGCGCATGGACCAGTTGCAGGATCAGCTTTGCGAGGCGATGGGCGCTGCTGCTGCCCGCACCATAGGCGGCGTGCTCACCGAAACGCTGCGCGAGCGCTCGCTGGCCGAGCTTGCCAGAACGGTCGCCGCCACGCTTGCCGACACAGAGGCCATGCGCATAGAGGTGCGCGGCCCCGCCCATCTGTTTGAAACCTTCAGCAAGATGCTGGGAGAACGCGCCGGCAGGCTGGCCTTCACCGAAGCCCCCGGCTTCGACCTGACCGTTTCCATCGATGAAACCGTCATCGAAACCCGCATGAACGAATGGTCGGCGGCACTTTCCGGAATGCTGTCATGAGCAGCAACGAAACCACCGAACCACGGCAGGAAATCATCATCGTGCGCCGCAGGCACGATGAGGACGAAGCGCATCACGGCGGCGTCTGGAAAATCGCATTCGCCGATTTCATGACTGCGATGATGTGCTTCTTTCTGGTCATGTGGCTGATCAATGCCGCTAATGAACAGACGCGGGCGGCGGTGGCGAGCTACTTCAACCCGATCAAGCTGATCGACCGCAACGCCAACCGCAAGGGCCTTGAAGATCTCGGCACCGGTCCCGGTTCTTCGGGACGGGCGGAAAACGATCCTCTCGAAGCCCATGCGACGACAGGCGTCGAAGGTGTAGGCAATCCCGGTTCGTCTGCCGAACGCAACGAGATGGAAGGCCCGGGGTCGGCTCTGCTGTCACCGGATGAGGCCCTTTTTGCCAACCCGTATGCCGTGCTGGCCGAAATCGCGGCCGAAACCGGGCAGATGCAGAACGTCAGTGAAAAAGGCGATGGCGGCAGGCAGAATGCGGGACCAGCCTCCGGCGCTTCCGGCGGCGAGTTCTACCGCGATCCCTTCGCTCCCGATTTCTGGTCTCAGGAAATGACCGACCCGCTGGCTGAGGCAAGCGCGGAGGCCCCGAAAGCGGAGACGGCACAGCGGGAAGCCCCGACTGACGCTGCAGCCCCAAAAAGCAGTGACGAAGGTCCCGCAGAAACAGCCTCAAAGCAAGCTCTGCAGGAAACGGCAGCTCCGGCCATGGCCGCCGAGGCGGGAGCGGACCGCGCGCAGCAGGCTGAACAGGCGGCAGCAGAAATCCGCAGCAAGATCGAGCAGGCTTTCGGCTCGGGCGACAAGATCGGCGACGGCATTTCCGTGGAAGCCACCGAAGGCGGCGTGGTGCTCACCATAACCGACCAGCTCGATTTCGGCATGTTCGAGATCGGCGCCGCAACGCCCCGGCGCGAACTGGTGATCGCCATGGACAAGATCGGCAAGATCCTCAGCGCACAGAAAGGCAAACTTTCGATACAGGGCCACACCGACGCCCGCCCGTTCCGCAGCGGCTCCTATGACAACTGGCGCCTCTCGACGGCCCGCGCCCACGCCGCCTATTACATGCTGCTGCGAGGCGGCATCGACGAAAAGCGCATTAAGGAAGTCTCCGGCTTTGCCGACAGAATGCCGCGAAACGGCGCAGATCCTTTCGCCGCCGTCAACCGCCGCATCGCCATCCTTCTGGAGCCTGAGGGATGAGAAGGTTTCGCCTGTCCCTTTGGCTGGTCTGCGCGGCGGCGGGTATCGGTCTTGCCCTGCCTGCCCATGCGGCCCCTGCAAACGAAGGTCTGCAGCCCTTCCAGCTGGTGCGCTCATTGCAGCTGGTGCAGGACCGGATCGCCGGCGGCGACCATGCCGCACTGCCGATGCAGGCCAAGCTGCTCGAACTCACCGACGCGCGCCTGCGGCAGGCCGGCACCGATGCATATTCCGAACCACGCAATTTTCGCGCGCTTCTGGTCTACGGCATGAGCGGCGGCAACCCCGCCACCTTGCAGGAAGCCATCGCCCGCCTGAAACTCGACAAGGCTGATCAGGCGCTGGCGGATGCGGTTATTTCCTATCTGGAAGGCGATCCGGCCGCCGCCCTGAAAGCATTCGACAGCATCGAGATGAATGCGCTTTCCGATGACATCGTCACCTTCGTGTGCCTCGTCAAAGGATCGCTTCTGGCGCGGGAACAGCCGGAAACAGCGCTGGAACTGCTCGACCGGGCGCGGCTTCTGGCTCCCGGCACTCTGGTCGAGGAAGCCGCATTGCGCCGCTCCATCGCCATCGCGGTGAGCATGTCGGATGCGGAGCGTTTCACGCGCGCTTCAACCCAGTATGTGGCGCGTTTCCTGCATTCGCCCTATGCGAGCCAGTTTGCGGATTCCTTTGTGACCGGTGCGGTCGCATTCGAAGCCGTCATCGGCCGCGACAAGCTCGACGAAATCGTTTCGATGATGGATGCGGAGCGCAGGCATGTGATCTGGTTGCGGATCGCACGCGGAGCAGCGATCGAGGGGCTTGCCCAGCTGTCGGCCTTCTCCGCCGCAAAAGCGAAATCCGGCAAGGGCGAGGCAGGCAGCAACGATGCCCGCACGCAGCTCTATTCCGGATTGTCCAAAGTGGCGGACGAACCGGTAGAAGACCTGGCAAAGAAGCTGCGCGGCATCGATCGAAACCAGCTTTCCCCCGGCGATCGGATGCTGCTCGATGCCGTGCGTACCGTCACCAGCGAAGTGATCGCACCGCCGGCTGGTGTCTTTGCTTCGCCTCCTGCAAAGGCGGCAAAGCAAAATCCCGCAACACCCGCTCCTCATGCGATCACCGCACAGGATGAGGCTGAATTGCCGCTCGTTGAAGGCATCATGCCCGAACCGGCATCAGCCGGAAACACGCCTGCCCCTGCACCGTCTGAAGCGGCCTCCCCCGCCATCGCACTGGACGCGCAGCCGCCTGCGAAACCAGACCAGACGGATGAGGCAATCTCCAGAACGCGACGCGCCATTGGAAAGATCGACCAGTTGCTTGGAACAGCCCCGCTATGAATGCCAGCATAGGTCAAACCACGGTTGCGCCATCCGCTCACCCCACCGCGGCACCCAAAAAGGGTGAAGCAAAAGAGACCGGCTCCTTTGACGGCCTGATCGACGCCTGCAATGGTTCGGCGCGGAACGACACCGGCTCTCCAGCAAAGGCCAGAGCTATTCCCGGTCCGGAAAAATCCGACGCCGCGGAGGATATCGTAGACACCGACAGCGAAGCCTCCATCGACACTGTTTCTCCCACCGGACCGCAGGGCTATCCGGTCCATGTCGGAGCAACAGGCGACCGTCTGCCATTGCTGATCAGCCTGCGTGAAATCGAACGTGCGGCCGCGACCGGCGAGGAAGGCCTCATCGCAAGCAACATCACCGCAGACACGGTGCCAGAAGACGGGATCGGGATGACGCAAGCGCCTAAGCCCGACCAACCGGAACGCGGGGTTTCCGGCATCCGCACGGACACCAGATCTGAACGCGCCGCGCTGATCATGGATGGCAGCAGGACCGATAGCACCCCGGCTGCTCCCGGCAAATCTACACCGGACCTGTCCGCATCGCTTCCCGATCAGCGGCCCGAAGAACCTTTCCACGAAAAGCATCCCGAAAGGGTGACGGTAACGTCCGTGCAGACCTTCGCCGCTCCTGCTTCCGTAAACATAAACCCCACGGTTGCGGCTCTGGTCGAGGTACTGGCGGGCGAAGAAGGTGTTCGGCAGACCCAATCCCTGCAATCGGCGGCGTCTTTTTCAGCTCCAAAACCCTCAGGCCCGGCCCAAAGCCTGAGGATCGAGCTGCATCCGGCTGAACTCGGCATGATCAGCGCCCGCCTGCATCTGTCGGGAAATCAACTCATGGTTGAAATCATTCCCGAC
>Ga0182740_1002020_pt1 | contig 12870 bp, 10 predicted proteins | sample eDN5th37CKraftBY_FD_128872 | JGI IMG/M metagenome (GOLD analysis project Ga0182740, IMG submission 128872) | Enriched backyard soil microbial communities from Emeryville, California, USA - eDNA 5th pass 37_C Kraft BY (version 2) (version 2) | ecosystem: Environmental > Terrestrial > Soil >...
GGAACCAATGAGCCTGCCCTGCGTTTTGGGGGTTGCGGGGCGGCTCGCGTGAAGACCCCTTCTTCCAAAGGTCCCGAGGGAAACATGCAGGGATACAGCAAGGGCGCACGGACACCGTCGGAGGCCCGCAGCGATGCGCTGCCGAATATGGAGAATGCCTCTCGGGCCGAGCTTCAGCTCACACTCGAGCAGCTTGCACGCGCCAACCGGCGGCTCGCCCTTCTCAATCGTCTCGCGACGCGGCTCATAAGCGCCCCTCAGGCCTCCTTCAGTGATCTTTTCGAGGAGGTGGCGGCCGAGATTGGGGCGCCCTTTTACTTTTACCAGCGTACCGACAGCAATCGGCCGGATGTCCTGCTGCTGGCGGCCGCAAGCGATCAGGCCTCGGAAGAGGATGCCAAGAGATCCAACGGCATTCTGAAGGCCGTCTCGCAATGGACAGCGCCCGATCAGACGCTCGTCCTCGAAGCCGTTCGGATCGGTCTCGAGGAAAACCTCTCGCCGCTCAGGGAGATGGGGATCCAAAGCTTCATGCGCGTGCCCCTGCTGGCTCAGGATCGCCTTCTCGGGGTCGTGTCGTTCGGCTCCACGAACCGAGCGCTGTTCCAGGAAGCCGATCGGGAGCTGATCCAGACCTTTGCCGATCTGCTCGCAGCCGCTCTCGAACGCCAGCGGCTGGTGCTTCAACTGCGCGAGAGCGAGCAGCTCTACCGCGGTGCCGTCATCACGGGACGTCTCGCGAGCTGGGAGACCAATATGGTCACACGCGAGCGGATCTGGACCAAAGAGGGACTGGAGATGTTCGGCCTCGATCTCCCGAACGGGCGCGGCGTCGTCGGTGGAGAGAACGACGAGTACAGGCGCGCGCTGCATCCCGACGACAGATACAAGGTAGCGGAGTTTCATCGCACGGCCGACGAGATCGATTCCTATCCTGCCGAATACCGCATCGTTCGATCGGACGGCCGCCTCTTGTGGATGTCGGGGCGGGGGCGCGTCATCGAGCGCGGGCCTGACGGCAAGGCGAGGCGCGTCGCGAACATCGTCGTCGACGTCACCGAGCGGAAGAAGAGCGAGGAGCGCACGAAGCTGCTCATCGATGAGCTCAATCACCGCGTCAAGAACACTCTGGCGACTGTGCAGGCGATCATCGCCCAGTCTCTCAAGAACAGGAATTCGGGCAGTGATACGCGAGAGACAGTAGAAGCACGTCTGCAGTCTCTCGCACGATCGCACGACCTTCTGACACGAGAGAACTGGGAGGGTGCATTTCTGCACGAGGTCGTGGGGCAGGCGTTGCATCCATTCGTTCGAGCAGGAGATGACGGGCAAGTTCGTCTGGACGGGGGCCTGCTACGCTTGCGTCCGAAGGTGGCGCTCTCATTGGGTATGACGCTGCACGAGCTGGCGACGAATGCGTCGAAGTATGGCGCACTGTTGGTAGAAACGGGTCGCATTGTTATCCGCTGGTGGACGGCATCCGTCGAAGGGAAGCCCTCCATCGAGCTCTCGTGGCAGGAAAGCGGCGGGCCCCATGTGCGGCCACCGGCGCGCAAGGGCTTCGGCAGCCGCCTGATAGAGCAAGGGCTCGCGCACGAGCTTGGCGGTCATGCACGGCTTCGGTTCTTGCCGGAAGGTGTCCACTGCACGATCAATTTCCCCGTTACGTTGGCCGAGGAACACACACAGTGAGCACGCAGATCTCCGGTTGGCGCTTGCTCGTCGTCGAGGACGAGTATCTGATCGCGATGCTCCTCGAGGATATGCTGGTCGAGCTCGGTTGCGAGGTGTCCGGCATTGCCGCAAATTCGGCCCAGGCTCTCGAGTTGCTGGAAACAACTGCGATCGACGCGGCGGTGCTCGACGTCAATCTCGATGGCAGCGACAGCTTCGGCATTGCGGCTGCGCTCAAAGAGCGCGAGAAGCCCTTCATATTTGCGACCGGGTACGGCGAATCGAGGATCGCTCCTGAATTTGCGGGCACGCCCGTCCTTCAGAAGCCATACCGAGTCGAAGAACTGGCACGTGCCTTGGGTCGATTGAGTATGACCACCGGCGGCCCGCAGTAATGACCGTGGTCACGCGTTCTCGTGCAATGGGAACGAGAGGAGCGCTCTGACACCCTCTCTTCCGAAGGAAATTTCCGCGGTGCCGCCCAATTGCGCGGCACTCGCAGAAATGAGGCGGCTGCCGAAGCCCTTGCGAGGGGAAGCCTCCACGCATGGCCCGCCGACCTCCGACCAGCGCAGGAGAATTGTCGAACCTTCGATGGACCATCCAATCGAGACGTGGCCGGTAGGCGTTCCGAGCGCACCATACTTCGCCGCATTCGTCGCCAGCTCATGGAGCACGAGCGCCAGGGTAACCGCGCCATTCGGCTTGATCACGACCGGCGGGCCTTGGACCAGGATCTGTCCCTTGAAGCTCTCGAATGGACCTAGCGCGGTCGCGGCCAGTTCGCTGAGCCCGATACCTTCCCACAGCGCGGTCGTGAGCAGAGAATGCGCTCGCGCCAGGGCATCGAGCCGACCGGAGAAGGCCTCGTTGAAGGCCTTCGGCTCGGCCGTCTGCCTGAGCGTTTGTGCGGCGATGGATTGGACGATCGCGAGCGTGTTCTTCACGCGATGGTTGAGCTCATCGATGAAGAGGTTCTTCTGCCGATCGGCCTGCTTGCGCTCGGTGATGTCGTCATAAATGCCGACGCAGCCGCGCACCTTGCCGCTCTCGTCGAACAGCGGAGAGACCGACGCGAGAAGCGTCTTGACCGTCCCGTCGTCAAATATGACGTCGAGTTCCTCGCTGCGGACTGCAATGCCGAGGCGCGCACTCCTATGCATCGGCAAGTCGCTGTCTGCTATTTCGTGGCCGCCGGAGAAAATCCGGAAGGGCAGGGAAGCTCCGTCGGGGCCCGTCTTGGAGGCATTGCTGCCCTCGGGGAGGTTGAGCAATTTCGCGCCGAACGGGTTCATGAAGATCTCTCGTGAGTTCTGATCCCGCGAGATGAACACGCCGATGGGGAGGGCTGCGAGTAGCGCTTCCTGCTCCTCGAGCCGGTTCTTGATATCTGCATTGAGAACAGCAATTCGCGCTTCCGCAGCCTTATGATCGGTGACGTCGATGGCGACGCCGCCGGTGAGAAGGCCGCCGCCGCCAGGATCGGGAATAGTGAACTTGCTGACAATGGATTCGCGGAGCGATCCGTCCGGATGCCTCAGCGTTTCGAATACGCGTATGCCGCCCGGCTCACTTTGCGCGCGCAGATCATTGGATCGGAACTGCGCGGCGGCCTCGGCCGGGAACAGATCGGCATCCGTTCGGCCGATCAGGCCATCGATCGTCGTGCCAAAGGCTTTGGTGGCCGCTTCGTTCGCGAATTGATAGCGGCCAGCCTCATCCTTGATCCATGCAAGACCCGGCAGGTGCTGCATGAATCGCGCGAAGCGCTCCTCGCTCCGGCGGAGAGCCTGATTGGCCCGCGCCTCCTCGGTCATATCGATATTCACGCCGATCAGCCCCAGAAAGGCGCCGGACGACGCAAAGTGCGGTTGCGCATCGGTCCGTATGACTCTGTAGGCACCGTGCTTGTCGCTGAGGCGCATCTGGATGCTGAGGCCGGACTTGCTCACCAGCGCCTTCTCGACGGCCGCGCCCACACGCGGCAAATCCTCAGGATGCACCGTCGCAGCCCAGTCGAAATTGGCGAGGCCGTCTTCGGCGATCCCCCAGAATTCCCTGAGCCGGCGATTGAGATGCACGCACTTTCCGGCCGCGTCGCTCATCCAGATCATGACCGGCGCGCTCTCGGAGAGCAGCCTGACGCGATCCTCGCTCTCCCGCAGCGCGGCCTGACCGAGCTTCTGCTCGGTAATGTCGATGCAGGAGCAGATGTAGCCGCTGAATTCGCCATCGGGTGATTGAAGGGGCACGCCCGTATCCAGCACCCAGCGATAAATTCCGTCGTGGCGGCGGAGACGGTACTCGATCGCGAAATTCTCCCGCGCATCGAAGTGCGCCTCGTATTGACGGAGGAAAGTCTCGCGGTCCTCGGGGTGGATGTTCCCCGCCCATCCCGAGCCGAGCTCACTGTCGATGGACCTGCCGACGAAGTCGGTCCAGCGCTTGTTGAGCCATATGCATTTCTTGTCGGTGCCGCTGGCCCACATCAGCACGGGCGCGGCGTCGGCCATGCGCTGGAAGGAAAGGCCGCCGGGTACGTCCGGCCAACGGCTAGCCATGCCGGGCCTCCAGAACCGCCGCCAGGATCGAGCGAAGCGTCTCGGGGTTGCAAGGCTTGTCGAGAACAGGGGCCGCAATGCCGCGCGGCAGCGTGCGCTGCCCGTAGCCCGTCACGAAGATAATGGGAATGCCGCGCGCCGCGATCCGGTGCGCCACGGTGTCGATGCGCGCTCCGCCGAGGTTCATGTCGAGGAGCGCGAGGTCGAAGTCGCTCTCTGCGAGCACGAGGGCGTCCTCGAGGCGTCCTGCCGCACCCACGACGAGGTAGCCCATGTCCTCGAGCATGTCCTGCATGTCGAGGGCAAGAAGAGCCTCGTCCTCGACCAGGATCAGTCGCGCCCGCTTGACTTCCATCAGTGGCCCCCCGTGGACCGGTAAATTGTATTGCCTCAGACAGAACGGCTTGGCGAGGGTGCGCCCTCACACCGACAGCCCTGCCGCGGACGGAGACCGGAAGAGACGTGGTCGGATTACGGCCTTGACCCTGAATCCCGCCGCAAGACAACGCCCGGCCCTTCAATTGGTTCCGATCGCTCGAAATAGCCGTCCTGAAAGGGGAATTCTGTGGCATGCGACCCGGCCCCAGGAGCGGGCTGGCTGCCGCCCGCGCGTCTCGCGCGCCGTGTCGAAAGTCATCGAGCATGAACCGCGGAGCACAGCCTCGCGGAAGTCACTGTCCAAACAGGCGACCCGCGCTGCTTCACGGCGCACGGCGGCTGACCGCTCCGAGGCTGCGCGCACCAAGGGAGCGGCTGGCCGCAAGCTCGCCGCGAAAAAAGCGGCCCGGACTCGTGCGCGACGCAAGGGTTGAACCTCCGCTCGTGCTCATCGGTGCGCCAATCGTCCGGCTGCGTTTCGCGCCGCCAACGGGGTATAGTTCCACGATCAGCACCTGGATTGTGGAGATTTGCACTCATGCCCGCAGCGCCTCGGCTTACGCTCGTCATCGGCGGCGCGCGCTCGGGAAAGAGCCGGTATGCCGAGGCCATCGTTTGCGCGCTGCCTCCGCCGTGGCTCTACGTGGCGACGGCCGAAGCGCTCGATGACGAAATGCGCGGGCGCATCGCGTACCATCGCGACCGGCGGGATGAAGGATGGCAGACCGTCGATGCGCCGCGCGATCTTCCGGAGACCATTCAGCGTCTCTCTGATGCGCGCCACCCGATGCTGGTCGACTGTCTCACGCTCTGGCTCAGCAATTGCCTCCTCGCGGACCGCGATCTGGACGAGGTGACCGATCGGCTCCTCGCCGCGCTGGAGAAGGCGGCGGGTCCCGTCGTGATCGTGTCGAATGAGGTCGGGTTGGGCATTGTGCCCGACACGCCGCTCGGCCGGCGATTTCGAGATGCGCAAGGGCGGCTCAATCAGCGCGTTGCCGGGATGGCCGATCGCGTCGTGATGATGGTCGCCGGTCTTCCTCTTACGGTGAAGTAGCTGTCGCCAACGCAATGACGAGCAGCAGCAGGCTCTCGGTCACCTCGACACTGGCGCCGAGGCAATCGCCGGTGATGCCGCCGAGCCGGACCCTCCAGTAGAGCGCGAGGGCCGGAATGATGAGCAGTGCCGCCAGCAGGACCGGCGCCGCCCAGAGGCTCAGTGCGACTAGCCCGATGCCCTGCGCGATCGTCCCCATCAGGCTGATCTCCCAGGAGAAGCGCTCGCCTGATCCGCTTGCGAGGGGCGGAACGGCAAGGCTCCACACGAGCGTACCCCAACGCGCCCATGCCGGCACCAGCACGAGGGCGAGCAGGGCCGGACCACTCGAGATTTCGGCCAGCAGGACGAGCTTGGCAATGAGCTGCAGCCCGATGGCGACGACGCCGAAGGCGCCAACGTGAGGGTCGCGCAGGACTTCCAGGAAGCGTTCCGGCACCCGATGGGCCGCCGCGAGAGCATCGGCCACATCACCGAGACCGTCGAGATGCAGGGCCCCTGTGATCCAGACCCACACCACGAGGCCGGCAAGCGCGCCGATCCACGGCGAGCCATGGCCTCCCGCCCAGACGGCTGCGGCAACGATGCCGCCGATCAATATGCCGACCAGCGGAAACCAAATGGCCGAGCGGGAGAGGTCCTGCGGATCGAATTCGGTAAAGCGTGGTGCCGGTAGGCGGGTCAAGAACTGCAGGGCATGGCCGAAGCTGCGCAATGTCATGGCTGTGCGATCTCGCGCGACAAGCCGGGACTGTCCGCTTCACCGTGGCGGATGAGGTCGAGCCGCGACATCACGTTGCTTCCGAGACGCTGGCTTCGGCGAACGTTGCCATCTGCGCGTGCAGTGCGCAGGCCAGCCGGACAATGGGCAGCGCCAGCGCCGCGCCGGAGCCCTCGCCCAAGCGCAGCTTCAGATCGAGAATAGGCTCCGCGTCGAGCGCCTCCAATATCAGCCGGTGTCCCTGTTCGGATGAGCGATGCGAGTAGATCAGCCAGTCGCGGCACGAGGCATTGAGGCGGGTGGCCACGAGCGCGGCGACCGTTACGATGAAGCCGTCGATCAGGATGGGGATGCCGCGCTGAGCAGCGCCAGTGATGGCCCCCGTGAGTGCTGCGATCTCGAGCCCGCCGACATGGGTCAGCACTTCGAGAGGATCGGTGCCCGGTTGCTTCAGGCCGTGCAACTCCAATGCGCCTGTAATAATCGCGGCCTTGTGCCGAATGCCTTCGGAATCGAGGCCGGTTCCGGCGCCGACGAGATCGGCCGGCGATCTGTCCAGCAGTGCGGCGGCGATTGCGGCTGCCGAGGTCGTGTTACCGATACCCATCTCGCCGAGGATGAGCAGATCGGCACGATGCTCCGCTGCCCGCAGCGCGGCGCGACGGCCGGCGGCGAGTGCGTGCTGCGCCTCGCCCATGGTCATGGCGGGCACGCGCGAGAAATCCCGTGTGCCGTAACATGGTTTGTCCGTCGTGACGCCTTCGATCGCGCTTGCGGCCAGCGTTCCGGCATCGATGACCTCGAGCGGTGTGCCGAGCTCGCGCGCGAGCACGGAGATAGCGGCGCCACCACGCGCAAAGTTGTCGAGCATTTGGACGGTAACAGCCGAAGGATAGGCGGATACGCCTTGCGCGGTGATGCCGTGGTCGCCAGCGAATAGGACGATCCGCACGTTGTCGGCGCGTGGCCGATCGGTGCGCTGGAGGGCTGCGATCTGAATGGCGAGGCGCTCGAGCACACCGAGCGCGCCCTTCGGTTTTGTCAGGGCGTTCTGGCGGGCCTCGGCAGCTTCGGCGTGCGCCTCGGAAGGCGGCGGGCACGGCGCCATGAGCCAGTCGTCCGTCACGCGCTGCCTCCTACTGGAAATAGAACGGCATGGTGAACCGGAGCTGACCCGGTGATGCGCCCGATGGCGGGGCCGGGAACGGCGCGGCGCTGCGGACGGCGGAGAGCACGGTGCGATCGAGCCCCGCATCGCCCGATGAGCGGGAAATGCTGGCGAAGGCCAGTCCTCCCGAACGCGACACGCCGAAAGTGACTACCACCGTGCCGCGTTTCCCGGGACCCGATGGCCGGCGCGAGGCGACACGAGCGCGTACGACAGCGGCATAGTTGATGACGGCACCCCGACTGGCGGAGACGCGTGCGCTGGAGGGGGCGGATCCCCTTGCGGCACGGGAGGGCGCACCACCTTTCCTCGACGGCGTCTTTCTGGCTTTTTGCGGCGGGGGCGGCGTTGTGCGCTCGGTCTTCGCGACGGGTTTCGGGGGCGCTGCGGCGGGCGGCGTTGCCGCTTCGATCTCTTCGGTGACGGTGGCCTGCTCGATTGCCGGCTCGGCCGGCGCTTCGTCCGCGGCCTCCGGGGCGTCACTCTGTGATGGGGTGTCCGGCACGTCCGTCATTGGATCTTCGGCGCGCTTGGGCTCCTCGAGCGGCTCGACGGTCTCCGGCTGCGCCGGAGAGGCCGCAGCGACATCCTCCAAGGCGCCGGGATCGGACTGGACGGAGCTGGCGGCGGCCGCTGCCTCCGGCGACGGTGACGCGCGGGCGGATTCGAGCACGTCGCTCGGGACGATCTCGATGGAGATGGCTTCGGTCGGCACGTTGCTCGCACCGGGCGTGGGCTCGCTCAGCAGGAGGACCGCCGCGAGCACACTGCCGTGCAGCAGGAGCGAGACCACCGAGCTCGTGGTGATCGCGAGCGCGCGAACAGCGCTGCGATCAGCCTCCGGGGCTGTCGCCAGGGACAAAGGCAACGGGTCGGGAGCCGCCGCTGACTCGCAGTTCGCGCCGTCCGAAATCTGTGCTCCTCCTCGTCTCTGGTCGAATTCGACTGGTCATACGGGTGAGTGCACGCGCTGCCGATACGGAGCTGCGCGGGAGACTGCCACAGCAATCACATCCCGTGCGCAGCGTCCGCGAGCGCGCGCTCGTCTCAGATTGTCAAAGTGTGACGAAGACCCCGGGCATTTCTGACGTAGCTCCCCATCGGTTGCACATCAGTCGCCACTACGGGTAACCGTTCCACCGAGCGGCCCGCACGGGGGATGGGCGACTTGTGCCGGTCGGTCTCCTGGCTCGCGGCTCAGGCGTTGCTCTCCAGCCTTCCCGATCGTCGACGTCGACGATCAGTGACATCTTTGGAGGCAACTCGCCGCCTACAGTTGCGGGCGCAGCCACGGGATCGATGCGCCGGCTTCCACGCGAGCCGTTGCATCTCACCGTGTTCCCAGAGGCTCACATGCATCGCTGCACGTGGCGCCACCGTCACGAGGCTAATGCGCCCCAATTGGGCAGGGCTGTCAATTGCAAACAGCGGGCGAACGCGCGCCCGCGCCACTTGATACCGCTTTACCTTGAACCGGGCTCAGCGAGGCTGGGTCAGCGCCATGACGGCACCGGCGTCGGCGGCCTGGTCCAATGCCCAGACGGCCGCGATCAGCGGCTCGACGTCGAGGGAGGGGCAGCCGAAAGCGGCGAGGTCCCGGACCTTGGCTTCGATCTCGCTATCGGTCAGCGGTTTGGTGGGGCTGCCCCGCGCGTCGTCGATGCGCGCGACGCGTTGGCCTCCGGAGGCAAGCTCCAGGCGGACTTGAGCGGCGCCTACTGGGATGGACGGGTTTTCTGCCACTTCGACGCGCTCGGCGAAGGCGCGAACCTCGGGTGCATTGACGGCTGCATCGCTGTATTCCCGGACGCCCGCAGCACCGCGAAGAAGCACGACGGCAACCGTGTGCTGGGCACTGACCTGCGCCTCCCTGCCGGTCGTCACGCCGGGCCGGTCCGCACGCTGGCGAAGCAGCGGATGCCCCTCGACGATGGCGCGCGAGACTTGATCAGGCGCAAAGCCGGGGCGGCCGCGCAGCTCTAAGCAGGCATCGATGACCGGATTGAGCACCACGCCGCACGGATAGGGCTTGTAGGCGTTGTCGAGAATCTCCCAGGTCTCGCCGAGCCTCTTGGTCAGCTCGGCGACATTCGCGCCGTCCGCCATGACGCTCGTGAAGCCGCGCGGGCCGCTGATGGGCTCTGCCGGTCCCGCGACTCCCGCCTCGGCCAGGAAGGCCGCGAGCATCCCGCCGCGGGCGGCATTGCCGACACTGATGCTCTTTGCCATCGTGCCGAGGTTTTCTATGAGACCCGCCGATTGCGCCGCAGCGTTGCCCATGGCCCAGACGGTCCGTTCGACGTCGAGCCCCAGGACCTTGGCCGTCGCGGCTGCCGAGCCGAAGGGGCCGCAGGTCGAGGTTATGTGCCAGCCGCGGCTATAATGTCCGGGTGAAACGGCATTGCCGATACGGCATTCGATCTCGACGCCGAGGACGAAGGCATGGAGCAAGTCGGCGCCCGCGAGCGGTTGCCGCTCCGCCAGCGCGAATAGTGCCGGGCTGACGGGCGCGGTCGGATGGATGATCGTGCGATAGTGCGTGTCGTCGAAGTCGAAGACGTTGCCGCTGACGGCATTGAGAAAGGCGGCGTCGAGCGCGCCAACTCTTTCGGCGCGTCCGACGAGGCTGGCCTCGGGCTTGGCGTCAAATCGCGAGAGCACGGTCGTGGCGGCCTCGGTCGCCGGATCCCGGCTGCCCCCGAGCGCGGTGCCGAAGAAATTAAGGATTGACCGCTTGGCTTCGTGTCGCACGCGGGCGGGCACATCCGCCCATTGCGAAGTTGCGACAAAATTGGCAATGCGATGCGTGGCGCCGGTAGCCGTGGGCGATAGTGCGGTGGCTGGCAAGGGCGGGACCTCCTCGCGGGGAGCAAGCGTATTGTGCGGAACAAGGCCGTGAATTTCTCGTCAGGCGGTCTTACATGACTTGGATGGGCGGTCAAACAAGCCTCATGTTCGGTGGGGTGGCGGAGGAGAATTGAAATGAGCAGGCGCCCCACGACGATGCTCGTCATTCTGGACGGCTGGGGCTGGCGGGAGGAGGAGAAGGACAATGCCGTCCGCCTCGCGCGCACGCCCAACTTCGATCGCCTCTGGAGCAGCCAGCCGACCGCCTTTCTGCGCACCTCCGGCTTGGATGTCGGTCTGCCGGAAGGGCAGATGGGCAACTCGGAGGTCGGTCATCTCAATATCGGCGCCGGGCGCGTCGTGCTTCAGGATTTGCCGCGCATCAATGCGGCCATCGCCGATGGCAGTATCGAGAAGCTGCTCGATGAGACGGGCTTGCTTCAAGAACTCACGAAGACGGGTGGCACGTGCCATCTGCTCGGTCTCGTGTCGGATGGCGGTGTCCATTCTCATCTCGATCACGCCGTCGCGCTCGCGCGTATCGTCACGCAACGCGGGATTCCCGTAGTCTGTCACGTCTTCACGGATGGCCGCGATACGCCGCCGGGAGCAGCCGCAGAGCAGGTCCGGGCCTTCGAGCAGGCGCTGCCGGCCAAGGCGCGCATCGGCACTGTTTGCGGCCGCTATTATGTCATGGATCGCGACAAGCGCTGGGAGCGCGTCCGCACGGCGTTCGACGCCATGGTCCGCGGAAGGGCCCCGCACTACCCGGATGCGCAATCGGCGATCGCTGCTGCCTACACGTCGGGCAAGACCGATGAATTCATTCCCGCGGCTGTGATCGGCGACTACGCGGGGATGCGCGATGGCGATGGACTTCTTTGCTTCAACTTCCGTGCCGACCGCGTGCGCCAGATTCTCGACGCGCTGCTCGGGCCGTCATTCGATGGCTTCGATCGTGGGGCCATGCCGCGAATCTCGGTCGCCGTCGGCATGACGACCTACAGCGATAAGCTGTCCACGCGCATGGGGACGATCTTCAATGCGCAGAACCTGGCGCTGGGTCTTGGCGAAGTTGTCGCGAACGCCGGTTTGAAGCAGCTTCGCATGGCGGAAACGGAGAAGTTCCCGCACGTCACGTACTTCCTCAATGGCGGACGGGAGGAGGTCTATCCGGGCGAGGATCGTATCCTCGTGCCGTCGCCCAAGGTGGCAACCTATGATCTGCAGCCGGAGATGTCGGCGCCCGAGCTCACGGAGCGCGCGGTGGCGGCCATTCGCTCGAAAGAGTACGACCTGATCGTGCTCAACTTCGCCAATCCGGACATGGTCGGGCATACGGGCAGCCTCGAAGCGGCGGTGAAAGCCGTCGAGACGGTCGATACGTGCCTCGGTGCGATTGCAGACGCTATTCTGGCCATCGGCGGATCGCTGCTGGTCACCGCCGATCACGGCAATTGCGAGATGATGCGCGATCCGGCGACAGGCGAGCCGCATACCTATCACACGACGTTCCCTGTGCCGGTGCTGCTTGTTGGCGGCGGCAACACGTATCGACTGCACGACGGCCGGCTCGCGGATATCGCGCCCACGCTGCTGCAACTCATGGGACTCGACCAGCCCGCAGAGATGACCGGCACGTCGCTGCTGGAGCCGGCGCGCTAGAGCAACGGACTTTAAATTCACCTCCGCTCGCGGCGACGTGACGAGTGAATTTGAAGTCCAAGGTTGCTCTAGAATTCTATGATTACTAAAGCGTCTTTGGACCTTGAATGCGACGTGGAGGTCGGTTCAGGCGTGGGTCGCATTTAAGGTCCGACGCTTTAGTTGAAGGTGCCGATAAGCTCGTCGAGCGCGTGGACGAGGTGCGCCATCTGCGCATCCGAGTGCGCGGGCGTCGGCGTGAGACGCATCCGCTCGGTGCCCTTCGACACGGTCGGATAGTTGATGGGCTGCACGTAAATGCCGTGCTGGCTGAGCAGTGCGTCCGTCACCGCCTTGCAACGCAGCGGGCAACCGACCATCACGGGCACGATATGGCTCGGGTTCTCCATCACGGGTAGTCGCTTCGCCACGAGCGACCGCTTCAGGACGCGAACACGCTCCTGATGCTGGGTGCGCTCGACGGCGCTCGTTTTCAAATGGCGGACGGAGGCGAGGGCGCCGGCGACGATCGCTGGCGCGAGCGATGTCGTAAAGATGAAGCCGGAAGCGAACGAGCGGATGGCATCGCAGATGTCGCGCGAGGCCGCGATATAGCCGCCCATGACACCGAAGCCCTTGGCGAGCGTGCCGTTGATGATATCGACGCGGTCCATGACGCCGTCGCGTTCGGCAATGCCACCGCCGCGAGGGCCGTACATGCCGACAGCGTGCACTTCGTCGAGATAAGTGAGTGCGCCATATTTCTCGGCGAGATCGCAGATCGACGCGATCGGCGCAATGTGCCCGTCCATGGAGTAGA
>Ga0182740_1002021_pt1 | contig 12868 bp, 8 predicted proteins | sample eDN5th37CKraftBY_FD_128872 | JGI IMG/M metagenome (GOLD analysis project Ga0182740, IMG submission 128872) | Enriched backyard soil microbial communities from Emeryville, California, USA - eDNA 5th pass 37_C Kraft BY (version 2) (version 2) | ecosystem: Environmental > Terrestrial > Soil >...
CGAACCGGGCACATTCCACATTGTCGGCATCGGCGGCATCGGCATGAGCGCCATAGCGGAGATCCTCCGCGCCAAGGGCCACACCGTCCAGGGCAGCGACCAGAAGGACAGCGCCAACGTCAAACGGCTGCGCGCCAAGGGCATCCGCGTGTTCGTCGGCCACGATGCCGTGAACCTCGTCGGCGCGCGCTATGTCGTGATTTCCACGGCGGTGAAGGACACGAACCCGGAGCTGAAGGCCGCGCGCGAAAAAGGTCTGACGGTCATTCGTCGCGCCGAGATGCTGGCCGAGCTCATGCGGCTCTACTCGACGGTCTCGATCACCGGCACGCACGGCAAGACGACGACAACATCGCTCGTCGCGCACATCTTCGTCGAGGCCGGCCTCGAGCCGACCGTCATCACCGGCGGCATCATCAATGCCTGGGGCTCGAATGCGCGGCTCGGCGCCGGTCCGTGGATGGTCGTCGAGGCGGACGAATCCGACGGCACATTCATCAAGATCCCCTCGCAGATCGGTGTCGTCACCAACATCGATCCGGAGCACCTCGACTATTTCGGCAACGTCGAGGCGATGCACGAGGCCTATCGCGCCTTCTACCGCAACATCCCGTTTTATGGCCTCGCCATGACCTGCATCGACCATCCGGTCGCGCGCGCCATGATCGAGGAGCTGAACCTGCGCCGCGATGGTCGCCGCCTGCTGACTTACGGCACGGACCCGAGCGCCGATCTGGTGCTGACGCGCACGCGCGTCGAGGGCGCGGCGACGATCTTCGATGCGAAGCTCGGCGAGCGCGTCGCTGGTGGCGCGCGCGATATCAGCGACTGGGTCGTGCCCGTGCCCGGCGCACACAACGCACTCAATGCGCTCGCGGCGATCGGCGTTGCGGCCGAAGCCGGCGTTACGGACGAGAAAATCCGCGCCGCCATGGCGAGTTTCTCCGGTGTGAAGCGGCGCTTCCAGCCGACGGGGACCTGGAACGGTGCGCATTTCTACGACGACTACGGTCATCACCCCGTCGAGATCGCTGCGGTGCTCGCTGCGGCGCGCGCGGGGGCTGCGAGAAACGTCATTGCCATCGTCGAACCGCACCGCTACACGCGCGTGCAGTCTCTGTTCGAGGAATTTTCCGCATGCTTCAAGGATGCGGATCACGTGATCGTCGCGCCGCTCTACTCGGCTGGCGAGGCACCGATCGACGGCATCGACGGAAGGAGCCTCGCGGCGGGGATTGCGCGTGCCGGTCATCGGAGCGTCATTGCCGTCGACACGTCGCAGGATCTCGTGCCGGCGCTCCGCAATCTTGCCGGGCCTGGCGATATGGTGATCTGCATGGGGGCTGGCAACTCAACCGAATGGGCGCACGCGCTGCCGGGCTGGCTTGCAGCGATTCCCTTGCGCGTCGGGAGCGCCGTCTGACCGTGTCGAGTCTCGCCGAGGAACTGAAAGTCCTGCTGCCCGACCTCCGCGGGCGCCTCGTTGCCGACGCGCCGCTCAAGGACATCACGTGGTTCCGCGTCGGGGGCGCGGCGGAAGTGCTTTACACGCCGGCCGATGAGGCCGACTTGGCCTACTTCATGGCCCGCGTGCCGTCGGAGGTGCCCGTCTTCGTGATCGGGCTCTGCTCGAACCTGCTCGTGCGTGATGGCGGGGTGCGCGGTGTCGTCGTGCGTCTCGGCCGCGGCTTCGGCGAGATCGAGATACTCGATGCGCGCCGCCTGCGGGCCGGCACGGCCGTCCCCGACGTCAAGGTGGCGCGTGCGGCGGCGGATGCGGGCATTGCCGGCCTCTCGTTCTATCGCGGCATTCCGGGCGGGATCGGCGGCGCGCTGCGCATGAATGCCGGCGCGCATGGCTGCGAGACCAAGGACGTGCTGCTTTCGGCGCGAGCAGTCGATCGCACCGGGCGCATTCACGAGCTTTCGAACACGGATATGGGCTTTACTTACCGACGCTGTGCCATACCGCCTGACTGGATCTTCACGAGCGCGACCTTCAAGGGCACGCCCGGTGAGCCCGAGGAAATCGTGCGCGCGATGGACGAGGTCGCCGCGTACCGCGAGAAGCATCAGCCGATCAAGGAGCGCACGGGGGGCTCGACGTTCAAGAACCCGCCCGACAACAGCGCCTGGAAACTTGTCGATGCGGCCGGCTGTCGTGGCCTGCGTGTCGGCGGCGCCATGGTTTCGGAAATGCACTGCAACTTCCTCATCAACGACCGGCAGGCGACAGCGGAAGATATTGAACGGCTCGGCGAGACCGTCCGCGCGCGCGTTCGCGCATCGAGCGGCATCGAGTTGCAATGGGAGATCGTGCGCGTCGGCGAGGCCCTTCCGGGACATGCGACCGGCGTTGCCTTGGTCGAGGAGCACGTACGATGAGCGCCGCCACCGCCGCGCAGGGTAAGCCGCATGTCGCCGTTCTCATGGGCGGCTGGTCCGCCGAGCGCGAGGTGAGCCTTTCCTCGGGCCGCGAGTGCGCCAATGCCCTTGAAGGCGAGGGCTTCCAGGTGACGCGCCTCGACGTCGGCCATGATCTCGCGGCGCAGCTCGTCGAGCTCAAGCCCGATGTCTGCTTCAATGCGCTGCACGGGCGCTGGGGCGAGGACGGCTGCGTGCAGGGCCTGCTCGAGGTGCTCGAGATGCCCTACACGCACTCGGGCGTGCTCGCTTCCGCGATCGCCATGGACAAGGAGCGCACAAAAAAGATCGTGAGCGCGCTTGGCGTGCCGGTCGCGCAAGGCGTTCTCGTGACGCCTGATGAGGCTCTTGCCGATCATGCGTTGCCGCCGCCCTATGTCGCGAAGCCGGTGGCCGAAGGCTCGAGCGTCGGCGTCGTGATCGTGAAGGCCGGCGCCAACCGCCCGCCCGAAGCCATCCGCAAAGTGCCCGTAAGCCGCGACGGCCAGCTCATGGTCGAGAAGTTCGTCGCAGGGCGCGAACTCACCTGCGCCGTGATCGGCGACCGGGCGACAGACATCATCGACATTGTCGCCGCCGACCATCTCGAATTCTACGATTACGAGGCCAAGTACGCGCCGGGCGGCTCGAAGCACATTCTGCCAGCCCGTATTCCGGACAAGGTCCGCAGCGCCATCCAAACGCACACGCTCGCCGCGCACCGTGCGCTGGGATGCCGTGGCGTCTCGCGGTCGGATTTCCGCTGGGACGAGGCGACGGGCGAGCTCGTCTTCCTCGAGATCAATACCCAGCCTGGCATGACACCGACATCGTTGGTGCCGGAACTCGCCCAGCACATGGGCCTGACATTCGGCCAGCTCGTTGCCTGGCTCGTCGAGGACGCCTCGATTGCGCGGTGAGTGCGGTGGCGCGCGAGGCGCCGCTGCAACTTTCACCGAAAATTAACCAAATCGCCGAAATGGTTAACGATGGTGCGCCAGCTCTCGCGGGCCGGTCGCGCCTGCGCGCTGACGAGGGTCGCGCAGGCGGCTGATTGGCTCGGACGGGCGCGGCATAACCGCCAGCGGATGGGACGGCGTGCGGGAGCGGCTCGAAATACCGAGGTTCTGGTGGCGCGCTGTCGAGCGCGAGCGTCCCCGCGCGCCCGCACGAGCCGAGGCGCGCCCGCGATTTGCCATGCTCGATCCGGCTGCCCGGCCCGAGGCTGCGCAGCCGCGGCCGCCGCAGATCCGCAGCCGGCGATCCCGGATGCCGGCGACCCTCGCTGCAGCCCTGCTCCTCGCCGGCGCGGCATTCGTGGTCGTGAGCCGCACGGGAAAGCTCCCGGCGTCAGCACCCTTCAGCGCCCATGTCGACGAGCTCATGATCATGGCCGGCCTCGGCGTGGATGAGATTCACGTCACGGGTTACGCCTACACCGAGGCGAGGGAGATCTTCGCGGCACTCGATCTCGACAAACCGACGTCGCTGCTCCGCTACAATCCGGAAGCCGCCCGTCAGCGCGTCGAGGCGCTTCCCTGGATCTGGCGCGCGACGGTCACGCGCTTATTGCCGGATACGGTCGAAGTGCGTGTCACCGAGCGCACGCCGATCGCGCTGTGGCTCCGCGACGGCAGCGCGAGTCTCGTCGATGGCGAAGGCCGCGAGCTCGCGCGCGTTCCACCTTCGACGCAGGAAAAACTGCCGCGGATTTCGGGCGCCGGTGCTCCCGAAGCTGCAGCCAAGCTCTTTGCCGCGCTTCGCCAGCACCCCGCCCTTGCTGCGCGCGTGCGCGTTTCCGAGCGTATCGGCAAGCGCCGCTGGTCGCTCGATCTCGACAACGGCAGCCGCATTCATCTTCCAGCGGAAGGCGAGGGCGCGGCGCTCGCGCGCCTCATGAAACTGGCCGACAGCGCCGGTCTGCTCAGCAAGCCCGGCCGCATCGTCGATCTCAGGATCGATGACCGCATTGCTGTCGCCGCGCGGCCAGCACCTGCGGCGGCATCAGCCGAGCCGGCGCCGGCAGCGATACCAAAACCACGCAAATCAGCTTCGGCTTTGTAGGGGGCGTACGCATGAGCAGCATGGATCGCAGCAGAAGCAAGCCTCCGCCACTTCCTCGCAGTGCGCCGGTCATCGCCGCCCTCGACATCGGCACGAGCAAGGTCGTTTGCCTCATCGCGACGGGCGAGAAGGGCGGCCGCACGCGGCTTCTCGGCATTGGCCATCAGCGCAGCGGCGGCATAAAGGCCGGCATGGTGGTCGATCCCGATGCCGCGGAGCAGGCTGTGCGCGCAGCCGTCGGGCAGGCGGAGCGCATGGCCGGCGTCACCATGGAGCAGGTGAGCGTCGCGGTGGCGTGTGGGCGCCTCAAGTCGCAGCGTTTTGCTGCGCGCGTCGGGACCGAGACCGGCATCGCGGGCGATGGCGACGTCGAGCGGGCACTCTCGGGCGGCGAGGCGTTTGCGGCGCGCGGCGGGCGCACGCTCATCCAGTTTCACAACGAGGCCTGGCACGTCGACGGTGCCGAGGGCGTCGCCGATCCGCGCGGCATGGCGGGGAACGAGCTGAGCGCCGACCTCGTCGCGGTCACGGCCGACGACGGGCCGCTGCAGAATCTGCTCGCCGTCGTCGAGCGCTGCTATCTCGAGCCGCATCAGCTTGCGGCTACACCCTACGCAAGCGCCATGGCTGTCAGCACGGAGGAGGAGCGCCAGCTCGGCGTGCTCGTCATCGATATCGGTGCCGGCGTGACTTCGATTGCGGCTTTTGCCGGCGGCCATCTGGCCATGGCCGAGGTCGTGCCGGTCGGTGCGCAACTCGTCACTTTCGACATTGCCCGCCGTCTCGGTACCCCGGTGACGGAAGCCGAGCGAATCAAAACGCTTTATGGCACACTGCTACCGGCGCGCTCGAACGATCACGAGTCGTTCTCGTTCTCCGCCGCCGATGGCGAGGACGAAGCGACGGCTCGGATCTCTCGGGCAGAGTTGCGTTCGCTGATCGAGCCGCGGATCCACGGCATCGCGGCGTTGGTGAATGAACGGCTCGTCGCTGCGAAGCTCGACAGGAGCATTCTGGAGCGGGTCGTACTGACCGGAGGCGGGGCCGGGCTCGAGGGGATCGACAGCGTTTGGGGAAGCATGCGGGAAGCCTCGGGAGGCATGGCGGCTGTGGCGCGCGCAAGTATGGTGCGTGTGGGCCGGCCGAGCCCGATCGAGGGTATGTCCGCCGATATGCTGGGGCCCGCGTTCGCGACGGTGAGCGGGCTCATCGGCGATTCGCTGCAGCAGCATTTTGCTGCGAGGACTGGCGGCCTCAGGGGTTGGCGTGGAAGCGGCTACGTGAGCTGGATCGGTAACTGGTTGAGCCGTGCCAAGGGCTGAGCCCGGATGCGGCGCACGAGGACAGGACGGACACGAGGCATCGATGGGCACAGGTCCGCAATCACCGCCGTTCAGCGAGCTGCGTCCGATCATCAAGGTGATCGGGGTCGGTGGCGCCGGCGGTAACGCCATCAACAACATGATCGCGTCCGGCCTCCAGGACGTGGACTACATCGTCGCCAATACGGATGCGCAGGCACTGGCGTCGTCTGGTGCCGAGCACCGCATCCAGCTCGGTGTGAACCTGACGCAGGGGCTCGGCGCGGGCTCGCGGCCGGAGATCGGACTAGCTGCGGCGGAGGAAGCGAAGGAGGAGATCACCAAGGGGCTCCAGGGTGCGCATATGGCCTTCATCGCCGCGGGCATGGGCGGCGGCACAGGCACCGGCGCGGCTGCGGTCATCGCGCGCACGGCCCGCGATATGGGGCTTCTCACGGTCGCCATCGTCACCAAGCCCTTCCACTTCGAGGGCGCGCGCAGGATGCGCGTCGCGGAAGCAGGCATTGCCGAGCTCAAGACCTCGGTCGACACGCTGATCGTCATTCCGAATCAGAACCTCTTCCGCATCGCGAACGAGCGGACGACCTTCGCCGAGGCCTTCGTTCTCGCCGACAAGGTGCTGCACGCCGGTGTCGCGTGCATCGTCGACCTCATCATGAAGGACGGCCTGATCAACCTCGACTTCGCCGATGTGCAGGTCATCATGCGCGGCATGGGCGCGGCTATGATGGGCACGGGCGAGGCTTCAGGCGAAGGGCGCGCGCGCAAGGCCGCCGAGATGGCGCTTGCCAATCCCCTGATCGACGACCTCTCGTTGAGCGGCGCCAAGGGCGTGCTTCTCTCCATCATCGGCGGCAGGGACATGACGCTCTTCGAGGTCGACGAGGCCGCGAGCCGCGTTCGCCAGGAGGTCGACGAGGACGCGAACATCATCGTTGGCGCGTCGTTCGACGACAGCATGACCAACACCATGCGAATCGCGATTGTCGCGTCCGGCATGGGCGTTGCCGCTGCTCAGCAGGCGGCACCATCGACGCAAGCGTCGCCTGCCGCGCGCGCGCAGACTGCGTCTGAGCCTGCGGCATCGGCCGTGCCGCCGTCCGGCGATCAGCAGTCCCGTCGCCGATTCGATCCAGAGGATCTGAACCCTCACGCCGACTACTACGAGCCGCATGAGCGCACGGCCCCTCGCGAGCGCCAGGCACATTCCAACGGGTCGCGCGAGCTGTGGCGTGCCCCGGGCGGCGTTGTCATCGAGGAGAACGGCGGCCCGCAGCACGGCAGGGCATCTGCCCCGATCGATCGTAGTGAGACGACGGCCCCGCCGCCGATTCGCCACAGTGCGGACAATGACTATCGCCGGATGCCGTCGGTCGAAGAGTTTCCGCCCGTCGGCCAGCGCGAGTACGCCGCCAAGGCGCCGCTCTATTCGGGGCAGCAATCGCGGATGCAACCATTGGAGTCTCCGATGCCGCCGGAGCCGCCGCGGGGCGGTCTCCTTCAGCGTCTGGTCGGTAGTGCGAAAGGTCGGAGAAGCTGAGGCCCGGCCGTTGCGTCTCGTGGTCGAGCCTGGAATCCTGGCATATACATACGGCTGCGTTCAAACCGAGCACGCTCACCGTGTCGGCAGGGCGCGAATCACAAAAGCGACACACTCAAGCCACTGAACCGTTCTTTGCTCCGTGCTTGTGGAAAAGTCCGTGATGCGCTTCGAGGCGAAGGCGAAAAGAGAATATAATTCAAGACCTAAGATGGTGAGGCGCCGCGGCAACATTTCGTAAGAAAGCGTGACTTGTTATGGCGGTGCGCATCACGTTATCGTCGTGATTAAGACGGGTTCCGGAACGCTTGCATCGGGGCAACCAAAAACAGCTCCACCGGGGAAGTGGCGTAGGCAAGCGACTGGATACGATCTTGGGGGGCTCTCTCTTCCAGCAGTATGACTGCGACGCGAGAGCCGTAAGGGGATCGAGGGACGGCGCTACATGTCGAAGCGATTCATCGGTGCACGCCAGACAACGGTTGCGCGCGAGATCGAGGTGTCCGGCACGGGGGTGCATAGCGGGGCGCCGGTTTCAGTGGTTATACACCCGGCCCCGGCAGATACCGGGATCTGTTTCATCGTCTCGAAACGGGGGCGCATCATCTCCCAGATCGAGGCCGATGTACGGGCGGTGCGAAACCTCACGCTCTGCACGGTGCTCGGCGATGACCGGGGGGTCACAGTCGGCACGGTCGAACACCTCCTCTCGGCGCTGCGCGGTCTCTGCGTCGACAACTGCTTCATCGAAATCGATAACAAAGAAGTGCCGATCATGGACGGAAGCGCTGCCGCTTTCGTCGATGCGATCGATGAGGTCGGCGTTCGCGAGCTGGCGACGCCACGCAAGTTCATCAAGGTGCTGAAGCCGATCCGCATCCAGGAGGGCGACTGCTGGGGTGAGCTCACGCCGCATTCGAGCTTCCATCTCGACGTCGAGATCAATTTCGACAGCCCCGTCATCGGCCGCCAGCGCATGTCGCTGGATCTGAGCCCGGGGGCCTTCCGCCAGGAACTGTGCCGCGCCCGCACGTTCGGCTTCATGCGCGACGTGGAGATGCTTTGGAAGTCGGGCCTCGCACTCGGCGCCTCACTCGAGAACACTGTCGCGATCGGCGAGGACCGGATCATGAATCCGGAAGGCCTGCGCTATCCACAGGAGTTCGTGCGTCACAAGATGCTGGATGCGGTCGGCGATCTGGCGCTTGCCGGTGCCCCGCTGCTGGCCTCCTACCGGTCCGTGCGTGGCGGTCATCGGCTGAATGCCACGGTTCTCAAGGCGCTGTTTGCTGATGCCGATGCCTGGACGGTGGTTCATGCCCCGATGGTGCGCGAGACGCCGCACGTCGCCGGCTACGACGCCTCGCTCGGCTTGGCTTCGGTGCAGTTCGCCGCCAATCGCAACTGAGACGAACGCGCTTCGGCGATCACGATATGTGCTGCCGCATCAGCGCCATATCGGTGGACTAGGCTTCGGCCATCACGGGCATGAGTGGCTCGCACGTAGCCCGCCGTGCTAGATGATTCGGTACGGCGCACGCCGCGCCGATTGAACGGGGTGAGTGGGGCGGGCTCAGTTCGCGTGTGTACATGCGGGCTGACACCGTGAGGACGACGGAATGCAGATGCCGCAGAATGCCGGAGCAAGGCACGCCCGCAGGGTTCGTGTGGCGATCTTGCTGATGGGACTAGCGCTTGCGGGTTGCTCGTCGTCGAATACGGACGCGCTCAAAGCACTCAATCCGGATCCGCCCGGCGTCATGTACGCCGAAGCCGATGGCATGCTGGCCGCCGGACGGCATGAGGCGGCAGCAAAGAAATTCGAGGAAATCGACCGCCATCACCCGTACGCGCAGGAAGCGCGGCGCGCGATGGTGCTTGCGGCTTATGCCTACTACAAAGCGAGCAAGTATCCCGAGGCCGTCGCGGCAGCGCAGCGCTATGTCGTCATGCATCCCGGTACGAAGGATGCCGCACTCGCTCATCACATCATCGCGTCGTCGCACTTCGACGAGATCAAGGATCCGCAGCGCGATCAGGCGGCGACCCGCAAGGCCATTTCCGAGCTCAAGATCCTGGTCACGCGCTACCCGGAGAGCCCGTACGCGCGGCAGGCCGAGAATCGCATCCGCATCGGCGAGGATGCACTCGCTGCAAGCGAGATGACGATCGGGCGCTACTATCTCCAGCGCTCCAACTACGTCGCGGCGATCAATCGCTTCAAGACCGTCGTTGCCGAGTATCAAACGACCGCTCAGGTCGAGGAAGCGCTCATGCGCCTCACCGAGACGTACTTGGCGCTCGGCATTCAGCGCGAGGCGCAGGCTTCCGCGGCTGTGCTCGGATACAACTTCCCGCGGTCATCCTGGTATCGGGATGCCCATGCTCTTCTTCAGAAGCACGGGTTGAAGCCTGAGGCTGGCGAGGGAACCTGGGTCAGCCAGCAGTGGAAGCAGGTGACCGTCAAACCCGTCGGCAAGCCTGCCCAGCCCGTCGATATCGACCCGCGCAACCCGCCGGCCGTGACGCCAGCGCCCGCGAAGAAGCCGCCGGCCAAGGATACGCCGATGGTTCGCCGGACGCCGCCGAACGAGGTGCCGACTGGCAGCATCCCGCGGCCCATGGGCGCCGGTCTTCAATAGCCTTCTCCGCAACTGAGTTGCGCCAGTTCTGAGGCTGGCGGGCAGGATGGGCTGCGGCTATTTTGGCGGCCATGAGCAAGAAGGCCGCCAAGTCGCCCTCGCCGGAGAAGCTGTCTCGCCGTCAGGCTGCGGCTGAGCACAAGAAGCTTGCGGCCGAGATCGCCCGTCACGACGCGCTCTACTACCAGCAGGATGCGCCGGCGATCTCCGACGCCGAGTATGACGCGTTGCGCGCTCGTCTCCTCGCGATCGAAGGGCAGTATCCCGATCTTGTCGGGGCCGACAGTCCCACTCAGCGCGTCGGCGCGGCGCCGGTCGAGGCCTTCGGCAAGGTGCGCCACGAGGTGCCGATGCTTTCGCTCGGCAATTCGTTCTCGAGCGAGGATGTCGCCGAGTTCGTGGAACGCGTCCGCCGATTCCTGGCGCTTCGGGCAAGCGATCCCCTCGTCTTCACCGCCGAGCCCAAGATCGACGGGCTTTCTATTTCCATCCGCTACGAAGACGGCCAGCTCGTCAGGGCGGCGACGCGTGGCGACGGCATCGAGGGCGAGGACGTCACCGCCAACATCCGTACTGTCCGCGAGATCCCCCATACGCTCAAAGGAGCGGGCGTACCGGAGCTGATCGAGGTGCGCGGCGAAATCTACCTCGGCACCGAGGACTTTCGGCGGCTCAACGAGGCCCAGGCCGCGGCAGGGGGGAAAGTCTTCGCCAATCCGCGCAATGCGGCTGCCGGCTCGCTGCGCCAGCTCGACGCCGGGATTACGGCCAAGCGGCCGCTCCGCTTCTTCGCCTACACCTGGGGCGCGGTCTCGGCGCTGCCGGCCAAGACGCAGTACGATGTCGTGCACGCTTTCGCGAAGTGGGGACTGCCGGTCAACGCGCGCATGGAACGCTGCGCGAGCGCGGAAGCGCTCATCGCCTTCTATAATGCCATCAGCGTCGATCGCCCGCGCCTCGGGTACGACATCGACGGCGTCGTCTACAAGGTCGACCGCCTCGACTACCAGGATCGACTCGGCTTCGTCTCACGCAGCCCGCGCTGGGCGACCGCGCACAAGTTCGCCGCCGAGCAGGCAACGACCATCCTGCATGACATCGAGATCCAGGTCGGGCGCACGGGCGCGCTGACGCCCGTTGCCAAGCTGCAGCCCGTCACGGTCGGCGGCGTCGTTGTTTCGAATGCGACGCTGCACAACGAGGACGAGATCAAGCGCAAGGACATCCGCATCGGCGATACCGTCGTCGTCCAGCGGGCGGGGGACGTCATCCCGCAAGTTGTGCGGGTCGTGCTCGAACAGCGCCCCGCGCATACGAAGCCCTATAAGTTTCCGCATACTTGCCCGGTCTGCGGCAGCCACGCCGCGCGCGATGAAGGCGAGGAGGGCGGAGATGCCGAAGCGGTTCGCCGCTGCACGGGCGGGCTCATCTGCCCGGCGCAGGCCAAGGAGCGCTTGAGGCACTTCGTCTCGCGCCTCGCTTTCGACATCGAGGGCCTCGGCCGCGAACGTATCGAGCTTTTCTACGACGAAGGCCTGATCCGCGCGCCTGCCGATATCTTCACGCTCGCCAAGCGTGACGCTAAGAGCCACAATCCGCTCGCCGAGCGCGAGGGCTTCGGCGAGAAGTCCATCCAAAACCTCTTCCGGGCTATCGAAGCGCGCCGCCGCATCGGCCTTGAGCGCTTCTTGTTTGCCCTCGGCATTCGCCATGTCGGCGAGACGACGGCGCGCGACCTCGCCCGCGCCTTCGGCACGTACGACGCGTTCCGTGCCCAGGTCGATCTCGCCTCCAAGGCCCGTCCGGGCCCCGCCTATCGCCGGCTAGTCACCGCCAGAGGCATCGGCCCCAAGACGGCCGAGACGCTCATGCAGGCCATTGCGGCGCGTAACCGCAAGGACCTCTTCGACGACGAGCCGGCCTCGTTTGAAGCGGTCGTTGCCGGCATCAAGGGCGTGCGCACGGGCGTTGCCGAGGCACTGGCACGCGCATTTACCGACGTCGCGACGTTCATCGAGACCGCGCGCGCGGCGGCCCGCGAAATGCCGGGGGACGACTACCGCGCGTTCGCGGGATTGAGCGGCATCGGCGAAGTGGTCGCGGATTCGCTGATCGACTTCTTCGGCGAGCCGCACAACCGGACGGTCGTCAAGGATCTGCTCGACGAGATCGAGATCCAGCCCTACGTGCGCCAGGCGACGGTCGCTTCCGCCGTCACCGACAAGACCGTCGTATTCACCGGCACGCTCGAGAAGATGTCGCGCAACGAGGCGAAGGCGCGCGCCGAGCGCGCCGGCGCCAAGGTCGCAGGCTCGGTCTCGAAGAAGACAGACTATGTGATCGCAGGCGCCGACGCGGGCTCGAAGCTCGACAAGGCGCGCGAGCTTGGCGTCACCGTCCTCGACGAGGACGAATGGCTGGCCCTGCTCGACGGCGGCGTGCCGTAGCATGACCGAGGAAAGCGCCAATCCCGCGTCGGAGAAGGCCGAGACGGCAGGAAAAAGCTACGTTCGTGCGCAGATCGAGGCCGCGCTGCTGACGCCTATCCGCGCCATGCGCTGGCACTACCTGCCGCTGCTGATGATCTACTTCGCCTATGGCGCACTCGGCATCGTGGCTGTCGCGCAGGATTTCTGGGTGAAGTCGGCGCTCACGCTCACGCCGGCCGATCTCGCGGCGCTTGCCGTCTGGCTTGGCCTGCCCTGGGCCGTGAAGATGGTCTTTGGCGAGCTCGTGGATGCCGTGCCCCTTCTTGGGTCGCAGCGCCGCATCTATGTGTTTATCGGCGCCGGTCTCATTGCCGCCGGTCTGCTGCTGCTGGCCGGCGCTGCCGCCGGAACTTTCCCCGGCGTGCATCCTGATACGATCTATGTCGCGTCCCAGCTCATCATCGTCAC
>Ga0182740_1002022_pt1 | contig 12866 bp, 12 predicted proteins | sample eDN5th37CKraftBY_FD_128872 | JGI IMG/M metagenome (GOLD analysis project Ga0182740, IMG submission 128872) | Enriched backyard soil microbial communities from Emeryville, California, USA - eDNA 5th pass 37_C Kraft BY (version 2) (version 2) | ecosystem: Environmental > Terrestrial > Soil >...
ACATGAGCGTGGCGCCCATGCTGGCGGACAGCTGGACCTTGTCCGAGGACAAACGCGCCTATACCTTCAAGCTCCGTCAGGGCGTCACGTTCCATGACGGCGCGCCCATGACCTCGGCCGACGTGAAATGGACCTACGACTATCTCAATAGCGCCCAGTCCGAGTATTCCTGCAAAAACCTCTACGACGGCAGCAAAGGGGCGAAGGTCGTGGCGGTGGAGACGCCTGATCCGTCCACGGTGGTGTTCAGGCTGGATCAGCCCTACGCCTTGTTCCTGGATCAGATGGCCAGCGTCCAGTGTCCGATGCCGGTGCTGAGCGCCAAGAGTGTCGACGCCGAGGGCAAATGGTCCAAGCCCATAGGCACCGGTCCCTATGTCCTGGCCGAATGGAAGAAGGAACAATATGTGCTGTTGACGCCCTACGCCGGCTACAAGCCGCGCGAGGAAGCGCCCAGCGGCATGGCGGGCAGGAAGGTCGCGCAGGCCAACGTGCGCTTCGTCGTGATTCCGGATGCCGCGGCGCAGAAGGCAGCCTTGATGGCGGGCCAGGTCGATGCCTACAACGCGGACGAAGACAATCTTCCGGTGAAGGACCCGCGCTGGAACATCGTTACCGAACAGGGGCTGGATACCGTCAACCTGCTGATGCAGACGCGCGCGCCCTTGTTGTCGGACGTGAACATGCGTCGCGCCATTGCGCTGGCGCTCGATTTCCCCGGTATCGCCCGCGCCCTGAACAACGGCCAGGCCACCTATAACCCGTCGCTGGTGCCCGCGGCCAGCGTCTATTACTCGGACGCGGATCGCGCGGGCTACGAAAAGAACCTGCAGGAGGTCAAGCGCCTGCTCGATGCCGCCGGCTATCGCGGCGAGCCCCTCAAGTTGCAAGCCAACAAGCGCTATCCGTACCTGTACCGGGTCGCGGTCGTGACGCAGCAATTGCTGGGCAAGGCCGGCATCAAGGCCGAACTCGACATGCTGGAGTGGGGCACTCAGGTGACCAACTTCCGCGAAGGCAAGTTCCAATTGATGGCATTCGCCTATTCGGCGCGCACCGAACCGGCACTGATGTTCCGGGACGTGATCGGCGACAAGTCCAAGACGCCCATGGCCCAATGGGAAAGCCCCGAGGCGGCGGCCATCCTGGAAAGCATCGAAGCCGAGTCCGATCCCGCCGTACGCAAGCAGGCGTTCGACAAATTGCACTCTCTGATGCTGCGCGACACGCCACTGCTGATGTACTACAACAAGCCTGGCTATGTCGTGGTCTCCAGCAAGCTGCAAGGCTACACGGGCTGGCCGCTGCGCAAGCCGCGTTTTTTCAACGTGACGAAGAACTGAGGCGCCGTGCTGGGCTATCTACTCAAGCGCATCGCGGCGTCGGTGCCCACCGTGATCGTCGTCACGGTGCTTGTGTTCGCGCTGATACGCGCGATCCCGGGGGATCCGGCTTCGCTGATGCTGGGCGACATCGACAATCCGGCGCTGCTGGCTGAAATGCGCCACGCGTTGGGACTCGACCGTCCCGTCGGCGAGCAGTTCCTGATCTGGGTTGGGAATGCAATGCAGGGCGACCTCGGCATGTCCATCGCGCGGCGCGAACCCGTGATGCACCTGGTGTTGACGCATTTCGCGGTGACGGCTCAGGTGGTGTTGACCGCCACGCTGCTGGCCTGCCTGGTGGCGGTGCCCGCTGGCATGGTGGCCGCCTGGCGCCAGAACCGCCGCGCCGACACCGCGATCGTGTCGACTTCGATTCTGTTCGTGTCCATGCCCAGCTTCTGGGTCGGCATTCTCTTGATCTGGTTGTTCGGGGTCAAGCTGAACTGGTTGCCGGTATACGGCTTTGAATCCATCGCGCAAGGCGGCCTGGGGGCGGCGCGCTACCTGGTTCTGCCAGTGTGCGCCATTGTGTTGACCGAGATCGCCGCCATTACGCGCATGATGCGCGCCAGCACCATCGAAACCTTGCGGCTGGAATACGTAGCGCATGCGCGCGCCAAGGGCCTGCCGGAAAAGCGCGTCATGTTGCGCCACGTGCTGCCGAACTCCTTCGGCCCCACCCTGACGGTGATCGGCCTGATGTTGGGCCATCTGTTGTCGGGTGCCGCGGTTATCGAGACGGTGTTCACGCTGCCGGGCATCGGCCGGCTGCTGGTGGAAAGCATCTATGCGCGGGACTATCCCGTGGTGCAGGGCTGCCTGCTGTTCATCGCGCTTTTGTACGTGGCGGTCAACCTGGTGGTGGACCTGCTGTATCCGCTGTTCGACCCGCGCGTGAAGCTTCAATAGGATCATCATGGGCTTGAAACATACCAATGCCGTGCTGGGCGGCGCGCTGGTCGGAGGCGTCGTGCTGCTGGCTCTGGTCGGGCTGGTGTATACGCCGCACGATCCGTTGGAAGGGGACCTGCTGGCGCGTTTTTCGCCACCGTCGGCGGAGTATTGGCTGGGCACGGATGAGTTCGGCCGCGACGTGCTATCGCGGCTGATGGCGGGCGCGGGCGTCAGCGTGGCGGTCAGTGTGTTCTCGGTGTTGCTGGCGCTGCTGCTGGGCACGACGATAGGCGTCACCGCGGGCTATGCGGGCGGCTGGGTCGACCGTGGCATCACGGTGCTGGTGGAATCGCTGATGGCTTTCCCGGGTCTGCTGCTCGCACTGGGCATCATGACGGTGCTGGGGCCGTCCAAATGGGGCGTGGTGCTGGCGTTGGGGCTGGCCTATTCCCCGTCAGTGTCGCGCATCGCGCGCGGGGCCGCGTTGTCCTTGCGCCAACGCGATTTCGTCATCGCTTCGCGCGCCACCGGCCATAGCGGCTTATGGACGGTATTCCGCCACGTATTGCCCAATTGCCTGCCGCCTTTGCTGATCTTCGCGACGTCCATTTTCGGTTCCGCTTTGTTGGCGGAAAGCGCGCTGAGCTTCCTGGGCCTGGGCGTGCCGCCGCCGTTAGCCACTTGGGGGGGCATGCTGTCCGAAAGCCGCAACGCCATGGACCAGGCGATCTGGCTGGCCGTGTTCCCCGGCGCCATGATTTCGTTGAGCCTGCTGGGTATCAATCTGCTGGGCGATGCCGTGCGCGATCTGCTGGATCCGCGCATGCGGGGGGTGATGGCATGAACTCGCAAAATCCCATCAAGTACGAACGCCAGAGCGCGGGACATGCGGGCAATCCGGGCGCTGCCGTGCAACCCCTGCTGTCCGTGCGAGACCTGGAGATCCGCTTTCCCGGCAAGCGGGATGCCGCGCCTGTCGTAAATCGTGTGTCGTTCGATCTGCACGCGGGTGAATCGCTATCCATCGTCGGCGAATCCGGCAGTGGCAAGACGTTGATCGGAAAGACCCTGTTGGGCCTCTTGCCGGACTCGGCCCGCATTACCGGCGGGCAGGCGCTGTTCGACGGCCAGGACCTGCTGCGGCAGTCGCCACGCGATTGGTTGGCAATGCGCGGCACGGGCATTGGCATGGTGTTCCAGGAGCCGATGGTGTCGCTCAACCCGGCGTTCCGCGTCGGTGAGCAACTGATCGAGGCGCTGGTGCTGCGCCGGGGGATGGCGCGCCGCGAGGCCTGGGACGAGGCCGTACGCATGTTGGAACGGGTGCGCGTGCGCGACGCGCAAGATTGCATGAAGCGCTATCCGCATGAGTTTTCGGGTGGTATGCGACAGCGCATTCTGTTGGCCGGCGTGATGCTGCTCAAGCCGCGCCTGCTGATCGCGGACGAGCCCACGACGGCGCTGGATTGCGTGGTGCAGAAGGAAGTGCTGGACCTGATGTGCGAACTGACCCGCGAGCAGGGCACGGCGCTCATCTTCATCAGTCATAACCTGGCACTGGTGGCCGCTTACACGCAGCGCGTGCTGGTCATGTGCCGCGGACGGGCGGTCGAGACCGGCCCGGTGGCCCGGGTGCTGTCACGCCCCGCGGACCCTTACACGCTCAGCCTGCTGGATGCGCTGCCCAAGCGTGGCCCGGCCCGGGCCGCCGTGCAAGGTCCGCCCATCCTGCAGGTCGACGGACTGGCGATCGACTACTCCGTGCGTGAGGGCTGGTTCCGCAAACGCGCCGTGCGCGCGGTGCATCGCGCGACGTTCGCCGTGGCGCCCGGGGAAACGCTGGCCATCGTGGGTGAATCCGGCAGCGGCAAGACCACGGTCATGATGTCCATTCTTGGCCTTGTCCCGCAGGCGCAGGGACGCATCGAGCTGGATGGCCGGGCCTTGTCCGCGGGTGGCACGGGACAGGCTTGGCAAGCGGCGCGCCGGCGCGTGCAAATGGTGTTCCAGGATCCATATTCGTCGCTGGACCCTCGCATGACCATCGGCGACCTGGTGGGCGAGGGCCTGAGGCTGGAAGCGGGCGTGACGGCCGACGCCCGGCGCAAGCGCGTGGCGGAGGCGTTGCGCGACGTGGGCCTGGGCGAGGACTACGCAGAGCGTTATGCCCACGAATTGTCCGGCGGGCAGCGTCAGCGTGTCGCCATCGCGCGGGCGCTGGTGCTGCGGCCCGAGGTCATCATCGCCGATGAGCCTGTGTCCGCGCTGGACGTCACGGTGCAGAAGCAGGTGCTGGAGACCTTGATGGCGCTGCAACGCTCGTATGGTTTCGCGTGCTTGTTGATTTCGCATGACCTGGGCGTTGTCGAACAGATCGCGGACCGCGTGGTGGTTATGCTGCGCGGCCATATCGTCGAAGAGGGCACGCGCGACGAAGTGTTCGACCGGCCCACGCATCCCTATACGCGCCGCCTGCTGCAGGCAGTGCCGGAATTGCGCGGCAACCGGGCCGAGGGTTTTCGCGTGGAAGTGCGCGATCTGCCGGCGGGTTCCGAGCGCGACGAGGCCGATTACTTCGACCCATCGACCGCGCAGGGCTCGCCCGCGATGACCGCGGTCCTGGCGTCCGGCGCCACCCATAGGGTGGCATTGGCCGCCGCGGCGGCCGGGGCTTGAGACGCGGCCCTAGCCGTGCCGGTCGCGGCTGTCGACGGGGGCCGCGTCGCGCTCGTTCATGCCGTAGTCGCGCAGCACCTGCGCCACGCGCAGGCGGTAGTTGGCGAAGACGCCGCCGCGCCCGGCTTCCTGGGCTCGGCGGTGCGACTCCAGCGTGCGCCAACGCTTGACCGCCTCCTCGTCCCGCCAGAACGACAGCGAAAGCAGCTTGCCCGGTGTGCTCAGGCTCTGGAAGCGTTCGACCGAGATGAAGCCGTCAATGGCTTTCAACTCGTCGATCAGGCCTGCGGCAATGTGCAGATAAGGGTTGGGGTCCCCGTGGGCGGGCTCGACTTCGAATATCACTGCGATCATGGTGTCTGTTCCTCGGGAAAATCAAATTGCGGCACGCGCGCGTTCGGCAGCGGCCGATAGCGGAATCGAGACGCCAGCACGCGGGTATCCAGGCCCGCGCGCAGCAGGTGGGTGAAGGCGCTCGCGGCGTGAGTGCGAGCGGTAGGCCGGCCGGGGCAGGCATGGCCGAACGCGCCGAACGTCCAGTGCGCTTCAGGCTGCACCGTGGCTGCCGCGGCCAGCACCAGCAGCACGGTCTGGCCGGCCTGGATGCGCTGGCCGCCGATGTCGATATCGGCGGCGAGAAATCGGCGCGTATTGTGTAGCGGCGGGTCCTTGCGTTCGACCTCATCCATCAGCGCCAGCGCGTCATCGTCCGTGACGTCCGCCGGCAGGCCGCGCCGCCCGGCCAGGACGATTGCATTGCCCAGCAGCCCCGCGCCCGCCTCGCAGGACTGGAACAGCAGGCCGGCCAGATTGGCGGCCAGCAGCTCGGGGGCTACGCCCTGGCGCGCGCCGTCGTCGCGCAGCTTGCGCAAGGCCGGCGCAGCATCTGGCTCGTGCAGGTGCGCCTCCATGCGGGCATGGAGGCGCAGCGCGGCCGCATGACCCGCCTCGATGCGATCACTTGTGGCCAGCGCGGACAGAAAGCCCGCAATGTCCGTTGCGCAATCGGCATACAGCTGCCTAGGCAAACCCAGAAAGGCGGCTTGCGCATGCACTGGCGCGGCGCTCAGGTAGTGGTCGACCGCGGCGGCATCCAAAGCTCCGGGTTCTGGCCAGACGGGCGGACAGGCCTGCGCGCCTTGCTCGCGGATATAGCTGACCAGCAGGGATTTCACTTGCGAGTGCGCCGGGCTGTCGTTCATGCGCACGAAGCGGCCGAACAATTCGCCCGCAGGGCCGCCGCACAGTGCCTTGGGCACGGGTTCCGTGACCGGGCGCACGCGCGCGGCGGGATGCTGCATGACGGCGGCTATCGTGTCCGGGTGGCTGGCGACCCAGAGGTCCAGCGCTGCCTCGCGGTATAGCGGTTGCTCCCGCGCCAGCGCGGCGTAGTAGGGGTAGGGGTCAGGATGAGTGACCGCCTGCAGGGGGTGGACGGGATACATGGCGATGGCGGGTGGTGGATCTGGCCGCCAGTATCGGCCAGTCGTGCCTGCCATGATTCGATGCGCGTCGAACTATGCCTGCGGCACGTCCGCGCTGCCGGATGCCGCGAGCAGCGCGGCATAACCCATCCGCGAGTCCGGCCATTGCAGGACGAAGCCGGTGGCGCGCAGTCGGGCGTTGCTGAGCTTCTTGCTGCCGACATTCGCAGGCGCCGGGGCTTCGGGAGGCGCGGGCGCGCCGATGAGGTTGGCCAGTTCGGCGTATAGCTCATGCAGGGGCAGAGGCGTGTCGTCGCAGCCAATGTAAACCGGCGCTACGTCCTCGAGCAGCGCGAGGTGGACGACGGCCGCGGCGGCGTCGTCGATGTGAATGCGGTTGGCCCAGTGCGCGGGGGAGGCCGGCGCGCCGGCCGCGCCACGACGCAGGCGGTCGATCAATTGCAGGCGTCCGGGGCCATACAGGCCCGCCAACCGCAAGGCGGTGGACGGCAGGCCGCGCGCGGCCAGCGCAGTTTCCGCCTCGAGCAGCAGCCGGCCATTGACGCCCAGCGGCGCGGGCGGCGTGTCCTCGTCGACCCAGCCGCCTTCGTGTTCTCCGTAGACCGCACTGGAGGAGACGAACACGACGCGTTTGAGGTGCGAGAGATCCAGCGCGTCCAGTACATGCTTCATGCCGTCGACGAACACCGCGCGGTAGGCGCCGGCCTCGCGCGCGCCGGGCGCGGGCAGATGGATCAGGCGGGTGACGCCCTGGGGCAGGGTGGGCAGGGTGTCGCTGCGGGAGATATCGCCTTGCAGCCAGAGAATGCCGTCCGCGCCGCCTGCCGGGGGATTGCGCCGTAGCGCAATGACTTCGTCGCCACGTGCCAGAAAGCGCCGGGCTACCCGCTGACCCAGGTCGCCGCAGCCGATGAGAAGTACGCGTTCGGTCATGGAATGGTCCTGCCTGTCGAAAAAAAGCGCCCCGCGGGGCGCCTTTGATGGCCGGGCGCTGGCGTCCGGTCGAATTACATGCCGCTGTAGACGGGGCCTTCGCCGCCTTGCGGGGCCACCCAGACGATGTTCTGGGTCGGGTCCTTGATGTCGCAGGTCTTGCAGTGCACGCAGTTCTGCGCGTTGATCTGCAGGCGGTCCTCGCCGTGGTCGTCCTTGACGAATTCGTACACGCCCGCCGGGCAGTAGCGCGATTCCGGACCGCCGTACTTCGCCAGGTTGACCTGCACGGGGATGGACGGATCCTTCAGTGTCAGGTGGATGGGCTCGTTTTCTTCATGGTTGGTGTTCGAGATGAACACCGAGCTGAGCTTGTCGAAGGTGAGCTTGCCGTCGGGCTTGGGGTAGTCGATGCGCGCGCACTGCGATGCCGGTTGCAGACAGGCATGGTCGGGCTTGTTGTGGCGCAGGGTCCAGGGCATCTTGCCCTTGAGCAGCAACTGTTCGACGCCGGTCATCACGGTGGCGATGGTGCGGCCCTTCTTGAACCACTGCTTGAAGTTGCGCGCCTTGTTCAGTTCGGCATGAAGCCAGGATGCCTCGAATGCAGCGGGGTAGGCGGCCAACTCGTCCTGGCGGCGATCCGCGAGCAGGGCATCGAAGGCTGCTTCGGCGGCCAGCTTGCCGGACTTGATGGCGGCGTGGCTGCCCTTGATGCGGGAGGCGTTGAGGAAGCCGGCCTCGCAGCCAACCAGCACGCCGCCCGGGAAGGTCAGCTTGGGCAGGGCCAGCAGCCCGCCCGCCGTAATGGCGCGCGCGCCGTAGGCGATGCGCTTGCCGCCTTCGAAGGTGCCGCGGATGGCGGGGTGCGTCTTGTAGCGCTGGAACTCGTCGAAGGGCGACAGCCAGGGATTGGCGTAATCCAGGCCCACGATCATGCCCACAGCCACCAGATTGTTGTCCAGGTGGTAGAGGAACGAGCCGCCGTAGGTGTCGGCATCCAGCGGCCAGCCGGCGGTATGGATGACCAGGCCCGGCTTGGACTGGGCCGGATCGACTTCCCACATTTCCTTGATGCCGATGCCGTAGGACTGCGGATTGCGGCCATCGTCCAGCTTGTAGCGTTCGATCAGTTGGCGGCCCAGCTGGCCGCGCGCGCCTTCGGCGAACACGGTGTAGCGGGCATGCAGTTCCATGCCGGGCTGATAGTGGTCGGTATGCGAGCCGTCGCGGGCCACGCCCATGTCGCCCGTGGCCACGCCGCGGACGGCGCCATTTTCGTCGTACAGCAGCTCCACGGCCGCAAAGCCGGGGAAAATGTCCACGCCCAGCGCCTCGGCCTGTTCGCCCATCCACTTCACCACGTCGCCCAGGCGGACGATGTAGTTGCCTTCGTTGTGGAAACAGGGAGGAAGCAGCCAGTTGGGCGTGGTGCGGGCGCCGGTCTCGGACAGGAACATGAACTTGTCATGCGTGACCGGCACGTTCAGCGGGGCGCCTTTTTCCTTCCAGTCGGGGATGAGCTCGGTCAGCGCCAGCGGGTCCATGACAGCGCCGGACAGGATGTGCGCACCCAGTTCCGCGCCTTTCTCAAGTACGCAGACGCCGATTTCCTGATTCTTTTCAGCGGCCAGCTGCTTAAGACGGATAGCAGTGGACAGGCCGGCGGGTCCACCGCCAACCACGACCACGTCATATTCCATCGACTCGCGTTCAGACATTTGCAAAGCTCCCCGTATGTATTCCATATTTGGCTGGAAGTATTATCGGCGATTGTATTGCAGGCGGAGGCCATGTATGCCTTCGTATTTCTTTTAGCCATCAGGAGTAATTGGTGAACCCGGACAAAACGTCTGCGCGGACTCTGGCCGTGGGAGATACCCATCAGGTTGAATTGCCTTTGCGGTGGGGCGACTCCGACGCCCTGAATCATCTGAATAACGCGATGTATTTCCGGCTCATGGAAGAGGCCCGGATACAGATCCTCTATGGCGCGGGCTTCGCGCTGCCCTCCGACCAGGGCCTCATCCTGGCGCATGCGTCATGCGATTTCCTGCGTCCCTTGACCTATCCCGCCACGGTGCGCGTGACGCACAAGCTCACGCGCCTGGGCCGCTCGAGCGCGGAATTCGAGTTGCTGCTGGAGAAAACGGGTGATGCGGGCGGTCCTTATGCCCGTGCGCGCAACGTGCTAGTCTGGATGGACTATGTGGCCAATGCGTCCGCCCCGTGGCCGCAAGAGGTGCTGTCCAAGCTGGGTGCCATGTTCAAGCCCGCGGCTTGAACAGGCGCGATGGACGGCCCGGCCAAAATAGCGCGTGCTTTGGCCGGGCATGCCGGTAAAATCTAGCGCAAAATCAAAAAAAGCAATAAGGGCGCGCCACCCACGGCGCCAGCCGTCACAGGGCCCCCCACGGAGCTTCTGGAACGGCGCCGGCAGCCGCGCCCTCTTCAGTTCGACCTTAACTAGGAGTTGGAGCGATGGACAAGGTTTTTGCAAGCGCCCAGGAGGCGCTGGCAGGCATCGTCAAGGACGGCCAGATGATCGCCGTGGGCGGTTTCGGCCTTTGCGGTATTCCGGAGGCCCTGATCGCCGCATTGCGCGATTCGGGCGTCAAGGACCTCACTTGCATCAGCAACAATGCGGGCGTCGACGGCTTCGGCCTCGGCCAGCTGCTCAACACGCGTCAGGTCCGCAAGATGATCGCGTCCTATGTGGGCGAGAACAAGGAATTCGAGCGCCAGTACCTGTCTGGCGAACTCGAGCTTGAGTTCACGCCCCAGGGCACGCTGGCCGAGAAGCTGCGCGCCGGCGGCGCCGGTATTCCGGCCTTCTTCACCCGCACCGGCGTGGGCACCATCGTGGCCGACGGCAAGGAAATCCGCGAGTTCGACGGCCAGCAGTACGTGATGGAGCGTTCGCTGGTGCCCGACGTTTCGCTGGTCAAGGCGCACATCGCCGACCGCAGCGGCAATCTGGTGTTCCGCAAGACCGCCCGCAACTTCAATCCGAACGTCGCCATGGCGGGCAAGTTCACGGTGGTCGAAGTCGAGGAAATCGTTGATACCGGCAGCCTGGATCCCGATCAGATCCATCTGCCCGGCATCTATGTGCATCGGATCGTGCTGAACGCCACGCCCGAAAAGCGCATCGAACAACGCACCACTCGCCCGGCCTAAGGAGAACAGACATGGCATGGTCCCGCGATGAAATGGCGGCGCGCGCCGCGCGCGAACTGCAAGACGGCTTTTATGTGAACCTGGGCATCGGCTTGCCGACCCTGGTGGCCAACCACGTGCCCAAGGGCATGGAAGTGTGGCTGCAATCCGAAAACGGCCTGTTGGGCATCGGCCCGTTCCCCACCGACGATGAAGTCGACGCCGACCTCATCAACGCCGGCAAGCAGACGGTCACGACGCTGCCTGGCTCCTCGATCTTCTCGTCGGCGGATTCGTTCGCGATGATCCGCGGCGGCAAGATCAACCTGGCCATCCTGGGCGCCATGCAGGTGTCCGAAAAAGGCGATCTGGCCAACTGGATGATCCCGGGCAAGATGGTCAAGGGCATGGGCGGCGCCATGGACCTGGTGGCGGGCGTGGGCCGCGTCGTGGTCCTGATGGAACACGTGGCCAAGAAGAAGGACGGCACCGAAGACATCAAGCTGCTGGCCGAATGCAACCTGCCGCTGACGGGCGTGGGCGTGGTCGATCTGATCATCACCGACCTGGGCGTGATGGAAGTCACCGAAAACGGCCTCAAGCTGCTGGAAACGGCGCCTGGCGTGACGGTGGACGAGATCAAGTCCAAGACGCAGGCCAAGCTGGACGTATCGGCGGTTCAGTAATCCGCCTGCCGCCCCAATCAAAAACGCCCCTTGCAGGGGCGTTTTTCATGCGCTTTCGTCAAGCCGCATCCCTATGTGCGGGATGCCGTCCTCGATGTATTCCTCGGTGACCTGTACGAATCCGTGTCCGCCGTAGTAATTGCGCAGGCGGGCCTGCGCGCCCAGGTACATGGCGCGGCCGGGCCAGCGCTGGCGCACTTCCTGCATCGCGCGGCGGATCAGCGCATGGCCCAGGCCCTGGCCGCGCGTCCAGGGCGCGGTGATGACGCGCCCGATCTCGATCTGGCCGTCCTTCAGCGACGGATCGAGGATGCGGCAATAGGCCGCGAGCTTGCCGTCCTGCCAAGCCATCAAGTGAGCGGTCTGGCCGATCAGGTCCTTGCCATCCATGTCCTGGAAGATGCAATTCTGTTCAATCACAAAGACTTCCGTTCGCAGCCGCAGGATGGCGTAGATCTCATTGATGGTCAGTTCCTGGTGCGGCTTGCAGATCCAATCGGGCATGGCGTCTTTCCGGTGTGGCGGGAGTAGAGCCCCGGGCGGGAGCCCGCTGGAGGGCCCTTCGGGGCGAGGCTTAGCGTAACGCAAACTGGCCCCGTTTTATTTGATGCACTGTTACATTTATTCAAGGGTATACCCTTGGTATGAAAATCTATTTTCTTCTCTAAAATTTGTTTGTAAACAGATTTACATAAACTCCCGCTACACCTCCCCACTCGATGACCAAGGCCGCACTTACGATTGCTGACCGGATCGCCCGGGCCCAGCCCGCGCTGAGCCGCACTCAGCACAAGATGGCCGAGTACGTGCTGGCGCACCAATTCCGGGCCGCCACCATGACCATCGATGAGTTCGCCGCAGCGGTCGGGGTGTCGGTGGCCTCCGCCAATCGCTTCGCGCGCGCCCTGGACCTGCCGGGTTATCCGCAGTTCCGCGCCGAGCTGGCGCGCGGCTTCGAGGCGGCGCTTGAGCCCGTGGAAAAGCTGCGTACCGAATTGGCGCACTCCGCCAGCGCCGTGCAGATCTTCGCCGCTACGCTGGAAGAAGACATCCGCAACGCGCAGCGCAATCTGCAGTCGCTGGACGCGGCGGCCTGCGAGCAGGCGGTGGATGCCATCTTGTCTGCGGACCGCGTTTTCATTATCGGTTTCGGCGCCAGTGGCTTTCTGGCGGGTCTGTTGCAGCGTGGCCTTTGCATGCATCTGCATTCCGTCGAATCGCTGGCAGGCCCAGGCGGCGTGTCGCACGCGGCACGCCAGATGGCCCGCATGACGGCCAAGGACCTGGTGATTGCGATCGGCTTTCCCCGGTACCTGGCGGACACCGTGACCCTGGCCGGCGCGGCCAAGCAGGCCGGCGTGCCCGTACTGGTGCTGACCGACAAGCCCACGTCTCCGTTGGCGCCCACGGCCTCCGTGGTGTTGTACGCGTACTCCGCGCGCCAGTTGAGTCCCAATTCCGAAACCGCCGCCCTGGGGCTGATCGAAGCCCTGTCGGCTGCGGTGGCCTATCGGGCCAAGAATTCCGTCGCGGCCGCCGCTGGGGTGACCCAGTCCGTCATGCCGTGGCTCATCCATGGAGTAGGTAAACGATGATTCAACCCGTGATCGCGATTCACGGTGGCGCCGGCGCGATGTCCCGCGCGGCCATGTCGCCCGAAAAAGAACAGGAGTACCTGAGCGCGCTGG
>Ga0182740_1002023_pt1 | contig 12864 bp, 12 predicted proteins | sample eDN5th37CKraftBY_FD_128872 | JGI IMG/M metagenome (GOLD analysis project Ga0182740, IMG submission 128872) | Enriched backyard soil microbial communities from Emeryville, California, USA - eDNA 5th pass 37_C Kraft BY (version 2) (version 2) | ecosystem: Environmental > Terrestrial > Soil >...
AGCCTCGGCGCGCCGGTCGGCAAGCCGGGCAGGGGTGTCGCCTTCGTCCGCCGCCGGAGCGGTTTCGGTTTCGGCTTCGTCCGTTATCCCGGACGCCACTTCATCCATGTCCGGACCGTGGGCGGTGTCGGCACGCTCGACCGGCACATCGGCTGCCTCGACCTCGCCGGCTTCCGTGCCGGTTGCCTCGGCCACGCGCCGCGTCAGCGTGGTGAACTCCATCGCCTTCAGGAAGGCGACGAGCTTCGGTCCGTTGGCGGGTTCGAGCGCAAAGTCGTCCGGCATCTCATTCACCGGAACGTCGCGCTTCAGCGTCACCAGTTCGCGCGACAGGCGGGCTTTCTCGGTGTTCTCGATGATGGACTCGCGGCGCTTCGGCTGCTTGATCTCGCCGGCACGGGCAAGCAAGGTGTCGAGGTCGCCATATTGTTCCAGAAGCTGTGCCGCGGTTTTGGGACCGATGCCGGGAATGCCGGGAATGTTGTCGACCGAGTCACCCGTCAGCGCCTGCAGGTCGATCATCTTTTCCGGCGGCACGCCCCATTTTTCGATGACTTCCGGGATGCCGATCTGATGATCCTTCATTGGATCATACATCGAGACGCTGGGGCTGACGAGCTGCATCAGGTCCTTGTCCGAGGAGATGATGGTGGCGTCGGCGCCCGCTTCCTCGGCCATGCGGCAGTAAGTGGCGATCAGATCGTCGGCCTCGAAACCCTCCATTTCCACGCAGGGCAGGTTGAAGGCGCGGGTTGCGTGGCGGATCAGCCCGAACTGCGGAACGAGGTCTTCCGGCGGCGCCGAGCGGTTGGCCTTGTATTCCGGGTACAGCTCGTTGCGGAAGGTTTTCGAGGAATAGTCGAAAATGACGGCGAAATGCGTCGGCGTTACCCCGACATCGGTGTCGCGCGCGTCGCGCATCAGCTTCCACACCATGTTGCAGAAGCCGAGCACGGCATTGGTCGGCAATCCGTCCGATTTACGGGTCAGTGGCGGCAGTGCGTGATAGGCGCGGAAAATGTAGCCCGAGCCGTCGACAAGAAAGAGATGATCGCCTTTTTTCATGCTGCATGGATAGCGTGGCGGGGCGTTGCGGTCCATCGCAAAGGCGGGTTATGCCCCGCCGAGCACGCCATTGCTGACAGAGGATGGCTACATCACAGGCATGTTACAAAGTTGTAATCTTTGTGCCCTTGAATCGCCATGTTCCGATCCACAAATAGCATGCATCGGCAGTTTTCGCCGAAGTCCGGAAACAAGGCCCGTCCCCCGCCTTACCGGACGAATGCGGCAGCCTATCCCCCTCTCCGGGCTGCCGCACCGTTTGAAGTAAAGCCGCCGTGGTTCCCCCTCCACCACGGCGGCTATTCTTTTTGCTTTCGGCCGCAGATGTCGCGCCGAGGCCCCCAACAACTGCCTTTCCGTTTCGATCCGACAGCTTTAGGCTGCGCGCAGAATCGAAAGGCCTGAAAACATGTCCAAACTTTCCCCCGTTCTTGCCCCGGTCCTTGAGCGACTCGACCAGTCTCTGGACGAGAGCCTCGATCGCCTGTTTGCGTTGCTGCGCATTCGCTCGATCTCGACCGACCCGGAATTCGCCGCCGACTGCCGCAAAGGTGCCGAATGGCTGGTCGAGGATCTCAAAAGCATCGGCTTTGACGCCTCGGTGCGCGACACGCCCGGCCATCCGATGGTCGTTGCCCATCATGAAGGTCCGGAAGGCAGCCCGCATGTGCTGTTCTATGGCCATTATGACGTGCAGCCGGTCGATCCGCTGGAGCTGTGGCATGACGACCCCTTCGCGCCGGCGCTGAAGGAGGTAGAGCCCGGCCGCAAGGTCATCACCGGACGCGGCTCGGCCGATGACAAGGGCCAGCTCATGACTTTCGTGGAAGCCTGCCGCGCCTGGAAGGCGGTGCATGGCGGTCTTCCCTGCCGCGTCACGCTTTTGTTCGAGGGAGAGGAAGAAAGCGGCTCGCCGTCGCTGAAGCCGTTCCTCGAAGCCAATGCTGCTGAACTGAAGGCCGATTTCGCGCTGGTGTGCGATACCGGCATGTGGGACCGCGACACGCCTGCCATCTCCACCGCGCTGCGCGGACTGGTGGGCGAGGAGGTGGTCGTCCATGCCGCCGATCGTGACCTGCATTCAGGCGAGTTCGGCGGGGCCGCGGCCAACCCGATCCGCATCCTGTCGCGGGTTCTTGCCGACATTCATGACGAGAACGGCCGCGTCACCATTCCCGGCTTCTACGATGGTGTCGAGGAAACGCCCTCGCAGGTGCTGAAGTCGTGGGAGACGCTGGGCGAAACCGCCGAAACGTTCCTCGGGCAGGTGGGATTGTCGATCCCGTCGGGCGAAAAGGGCCGCTCGGTTCTCGAACTGGTCTGGGCGCGGCCGACGGCGGAGTTCAACGGCATCACCGGCGGTTATACCGGCAAGGGCTTCAAGACGGTGATCGCGTCGCAGGCCTCGGCCAAGGTGTCGTTCCGCCTCGTGCACAAGCAGGACCCGGCAAAAATCCGTGCCGCCTTCCGCAAATTCGTCGAGGAGCGCATTCCCGCCGACTGTTCCGTGGAGTTCCACCAGCATGGCGGCTCGCCGGCAATCCAGCTTTCCTACGACTCGCCGTTCCTCGCCAAGGCCAAGGACGCGCTGTCCGACGAATGGCCGAAGCCCGCGGTGATGATCGCCATGGGTGGGTCGATCCCCATCGTTGGTGATTTCCAGACCTATCTCGGCATGGAATCCCTGCTTGTGGGCTTTGGTCTTTCCGACGACCGCATCCATTCGCCCAATGAGAAATACGAGCTGTCCTCCTTCCACAAGGGTCAGCGCTCCTGGGCGCGCATTCTCGCCGCGCTGACGACGAAGTGAGGGTGGCATGAGCACGATCCGTTTCCACAAGGGCGATCTGCCCGATCTCACCCACTATGATGTCGATGCGGTGGCCATCGACACCGAGACGCTCGGCCTCAATCCGCACCGCGACCGTTTGTGCGTGGTGCAGATTTCGCCCGGCGACGGCACGGCCGACGTGATCCAGATCGCGGCCGGCCAGAAGGAGGCGCCGAACCTCGTCAGTCTGCTTGCCAACCCGAAGGTGACGAAGCTGTTTCACTTCGGGCGCTTCGACATCGCGGTGCTGTACAACGCCTTCGGTGTCATGGCCGAGCCGGTGTTCTGCACCAAGATCGCCTCGCGGCTGACCCGCACCTACACCGATCGTCACGGGCTGAAGGATATCTGCAACGAATTGCTGGGGGTGAGCATCTCCAAGCAGCAGCAATCCTCCGACTGGGCGGCGGAGACGCTGTCGCCCGAGCAGCTTGAATATGCGGCTTCGGACGTTCTCTATCTCCACCGTCTGCGCCACGTTCTGGCCGGCCGGCTGAAGCGCGATGGCCGGGTGGAGGAAGCCGAAGCCTGCTTCCGCTTCCTGCCGACACGCTCGAAGCTCGATCTGATGGGCTGGGAAGAAACGGATATCTTCGCGCATAGCTGACAAAGAAGCTGAGAACCGGTTCGTACCGGAACTGTCCGGTGGCGCAGCGCGTTGCAGCTTTGCCACCGGACAGGCATTCAGGCAGAGAGGAAGATCACATGGCAGAGCGTGAACCCATCGCCAGCGCCCCGAAGGACGGATCGCGCGTAACCGTCTATTGGACCGACAGCGACGGCGTCATGAACGAATCCCTTGCCCGCTGGGATGCTGAGGACCAGGCATGGTGGGCCTATACGGATTCAAAGACGCAAAAGAAGGTCGAACCGGCGAGCTGGCGTCCGGAAAATTCGGATGATGAAAATTCTGATGAAGCCGGCGACGAAGAATAGCAGCGCCAAGGCTTGACGCCCGTCCGCCCCGCCCAATGTAACGGGGTGGCGGTGGTGTGCTTATTCTCATACCCTGCATTTGTTAAAACCCGGGTTGATTCGGGGCACAGCGCTCCGCCTCGGCCATTTCTAATGGAGGGAACGTCGTGGGTCCGGAAGGTCTTATTGTCTTTCTTATCGTAGGTGCGATCGCAGGCTGGCTCGCGGGACTGGTCGTCAAGGGGTACGGCTTCGGCCTGCTTGGCAACATCGTGGTCGGTATCGTCGGCGCGTTCATCGCCGGCTGGCTCTTGCCGAAGGTTGGCATCGTTATCGGTGGCGGTGTCATCGCCAACATCATCAATGCGCTGATCGGCGCAATCATCCTGCTGTTGCTGATCCGTATTGTGAAGTCGGCCTGAAACTGACCGGAAAGCGTGTCCATGAACAGAAGCAACCTCTACCTCCTCATCGGCGCGCTGGTCGTCGTCGTGATCGGTCTCGGCATCTATGTCTATCGGGAGGAAACGAAACCTGCCGGCGTCGAACTGAGGATCGATGAGGGCGGCGTTTCCATCGAGCAGAACTGATGAACATGCGCCGCCCCGCGATCGTGAAGATCACGGGGCGGCTTTTTTTCTGATCCTTCGGGCGGAAGGCTCCGCGTTGAGCGGCTCACGTTGTCGGGCGATGCAGCGTCGAACGCGTGGTCGCAACCATCGGCGTCGGGCCGCTGTCGACCAGCAATCCGGTGATGCGCGCGAAACCGGCGAATGATTTGCGGGCTTCTTCCGCGCTCATCTGGGCAGCCATTGCCGCTGCGCAACAATTAAGAGCGCAACGGTAGACAGGGCCACGCCGGCCTATCGGCCATTCACGCAGAAAAACGAGCGCATCGGTCACATTTTCGATGGTGTGAACGGGCTGGCCACGCCCCAATGAGATGCGGACAGGCGAAAAGAACTGCAGGCGATCCATCGGCAACCTCCCTCGACATCAAACACTGGTGGAGAATCGATGATTAACGCCGCAGATCGGCCGTGGTTCCCGCAAACGGATGCCTGTAACCGAAAGTGATCGGGATGGCGCAGCATCGCCTTGGGCGCGGCAGCTTGTCTGGCCGTTTGGCTCATGCCCGAAACTTGACCTGCATCAAGGCCGTGCGGTTCCGCATGATATGAACTGCCATCATTATCCGTTCGGTCTGTGCACTTGCGAGCCTTATGCGGCTCTGGTTTTCTGACAGGACACAACAAGAGGTTTAGCCATGTACACCCACATCCTCATCGCCACCGACGGATCGGAACTTGCCCAGAAGGGCATCGATCATGGATTGTCGCTGGCCAAGGCCTTGTCCGCCAAGGTCACCTTCGTGATGGTAACGGAGCCTTTCCCCGTCGCTGCCGGCGCGACAGCCTCGGGCTGGGTTGCCGGTCCGAATGATATTTCCCGTTACGAGGAAGGCCAGAAGGAGTTCGCCGGCGGCATTCTGGAAAAGGCGCGCGCGGCGGCGGAAAAGATGGGTATCAAGGCCGATGTCGAGCATCTGGCGGACCGCTGGCCCGCCGATGCAATCATCGAGATTGCCGAGGAAAAAGACGCCAATCTGATTGTCATGGCCTCGCACGGCCGCCGCGGCCTCGGCCGCCTGCTGCTGGGCAGCCAGACGGTGGAAGTGCTGACCCATTCCAAGGTGCCGGTCCTGGTCGTTCGCTGATTCACTTCGGGGGGCGGGAAGGCGCTTTCAGCCGTCCTTCATTTCCTCCGATATCGTTTCCGCTGGCGGGTAACCGCCGGCGGAAGGCGACGCCTCATCTGCCGACGGTCTTGTCGATCGGTCGCCGTTTTCGCTATAGGCGAAGCATGGAGGCCCGATCATGCATATACTGGTAGCCGTTATCGGCATATTCGCGGCTGCGGCATTCTGGTGGTATCGGCTCAAGTATATGAGTGACGCCGCCAATGAGGTGGCGGATGCCGTCGGCAAGGTGCGCGGCAACATGCGGCGCAACAAGCTGCGCAAGAAGGCCGCCATCGCACCGGTCGCAGTCATCGATCACCCTGTGACGGCTGCCGCCACCGTGGTCATGGCGATAGCGGCGGAAGACCGGCCGGTGACAGATATCATCGAGACACGCGTGCGCGAGCAGATCGCCCTGATAGCCGGAAGCGACAAGCAACTCGACGAAGCGATCGCCTATGCGAAATGGGCCAGCGATCAGGTTGCCGACGTGCCGACCGTCATCGACAAGACGGCCGAATTCCTGAAGCCTCTTCTCGACGAGACCGAGAAGGAGCAATTGCTCTCAATGGTTTTTGCCGCGGCGCGGGAAGCCGAGCGCCATGTCATGTTCAGAGAGCGGACCGGGCGTCTGCGCCGCAAGCTGGGGCTCGAAACCGTTCACTGACACTGCCTCTGCCTGTCAGTCGCAGAATTTTGTTCCGCCTCGTCAGCAGTAACCCGATGCTGCGGGCTGCTGTCGCGTCGAAGGTGGCTTTTTTTTGAAATCATCGACGGGCAAGGCAAACTCTCAGCCCGGAATTCTGCCGGTATCGTTGACTGGCCTGCCCCGCACGGCGAAGGCTTTGACCTTCGACACGATGTTCCGCTGGGTCAGCCATTTGTTTGACATTGATCAACCGGGCCGACGCCCTACCTTCTATGTTTGGGAAGCAAACCACAGGAGGCGACATGTCAAACACCCCGCATACCCTCGGCGAAGAATTCCCCGGCAAGCTCGATGCAATTCATGCTCTCAAGGCGCAGGATCCGGAGTTCGCCCGTGTCCTCGAAGAGTATGACGACGTCAACGATCAGATACACAGGTCCGAGACGCGTATTGACACGATCAGCGACGATACCGAAACGGAACTGCGCCGCCGCCGCCTTGCTCTCAAGGACAAAATTGCCTCCGCGCTGAGCTGATAGTAAATCAGCGCAAATTATGTTCGGTGTAGCGGTGACTTAAGCATAAACCTTACCTATGGTAAGCTTATATCCGATGCCACTCAGATATTTTTCTCCTCTGAGTGGCTTCATTTCATTTCGTCTATGTTTAATTTATTATTAACTATTCAAATATCTGTATTTTATGGAATTTTGATCTTCGTAACGAAATGTGTCTTTTATGTTACAGACATTTTATGACGACGATCGTAAGTTAATTTCACGATTTCAACTAAGAGGTTTTGTCATGAGAAAAGTTCTCTCTCTTGCTGCTGTTGCAGTCATTCTTGCTTCGGGTGGCGCTTATGCTGCTGATGCGATTGTTTACAGCGAGCCTGCCCCGGTGGCCCCGGCGTCCTTCTATAGCTGGACCGGCGGTTATGTCGGCTTCAACCTTGGCTATGGTGGTGGCAAGGCAAAGCATCCGTTCAGCGTCACCGACACCACGGGTACGCTGGCCAGCGGTTCGCTGAATATGAACTCCAGCGGTTTCCTTGGCGGCGTTCAGGCGGGCTGGAACTTCCAGGCCGATCAGATCGTCTATGGTGTCGAGGCTGATTTTCAGGGTGGAAACGTCAAGGGCGAAACCAATATCTCCGCCAATGTGCCTGGCGCTGGCGCTCTTGATGCTGCCATCGGCACGAAGCTGAACTGGTACGGCACGGTCCGCGCCCGTCTCGGCTATACGGCGACCGACCGCTTCCTCGTCTACGCCACGGGTGGTCTCGCCTATGGCGAAACCAAGAGCTATGCCAAGGGCGATCTGGGCGGTACCGCCTTCAACGAAAGCGTGAAGAAGACGAAGACCGGCTGGACTGTGGGTGCGGGTGCGGAATATGCCGTGACCGACAACTGGACCGTGAAGTCGGAATATCTCTACACTGATCTCGGCAAGGCGAATGTGTTCTCGGACACCGTCGGTGGTGCTGATGTCAACATTGACCGGAAGTTCAACTTCCATACGGTCCGGGTTGGCTTCAACTACAAGTTCTGATCTGGTTGCTCTCTGGAGCGTTTCCAGGAAAAGTGGAAACACTTTTCCTGTTCGGAAATGCGCCAAAACAAAGACTTAGAGCCGTTCAATGATTCCGTGAAACACTGAACGGCTCTGAAATCGAAGCCCCGGCAATCAGCCGGGGCTTTTTTTGTTCAGATGCCGGCACTGAAGAACCTGATATTGGCATTTTCGACTTAAAGATATAAACATTCCTTTATATCCTATTGACTTCGGACTGCAATTGCAGGAAGGTGCGCGTGCCTAGGTTCTCCGGTCGTTGCGTGCAACGCGCCGGGGCTAAGAGGGAAGCCGGTGCCTCGTCTTTTCGGGAAAGCCGGAGCTGCCCCCGCAACTGTAAGCGGCGAGCTGATGTCCAGCATGTCACTGGGGTGAAACCCTGGGAAGACGGACAGCAGCGCCGACCCGCGAGCCAGGAGACCTGCCTTGGCGAAATAACGTCCACGGGCGGGGTGTCCCGGTGTGCCGTAGCGGAGGCCGCGTCGCGGCCGATCCTGCTATGTGTCCGCTGACCCATGCCCCCAACTTATTGGGGTAAGTCATGTCTCAAACCGCAATTCCCAATGCTTCCCCGGGAGCGCCGCCTGTCGATCGCCGACCGGTCGCGAGGAATAACGATTTCACGTTTCGCCTTAAGAGCGTTCGTTTCGATGAGGATTATCGTCCCGCGGACAGCACGCGTATCACGACCAATTTCGCCAATCTGGCCCGGGGCGAGAACCGTCAGGAAAACCTGCGCAATGCCCTGAGGATGATTGACAACCGGTTCAACGCACTGGCGCATTGGGACAACCCCAAAGCCGATCGTTATTCTGTCGAGCTTGAGATCATTTCGGCTGAGATGACCATTGGCGATGAAGGCGACAGCGATGCCTTCCCGCTTATTGAAATATTGAAAACGATTATCGTTGATCACAAGACCAATGAGCGCATCGAGGGCATTGTAGGGAATAATTTTTCCTCTTACGTGCGCGACTATGACTTCAGCGTGCTGCTGCCGGCGCATAACAAGGATCGGGCTGAATTCAGCATTCCCGATGATTTCGGTGATCTTCATGGAAAATTGTTCAGGTGCTTCCTGAACTCAAACGCCTATAAGGAGCATTTCAACAAGCCTCCGGTCATTTGCCTGAGCGCGTCAAGCAGCAAGACATACCGCCGGACAGAAAACCGTCATCCTGTATTGGGCGTTGAGTATCAGCAGGGCGAGCTATCTTCGACCGATCTGTATTTCAAAAAGATGGGGTTGAAGGTTCGCTATTTCATGCCTCCGAACAGCGTTGCGCCGTTGGCCTTCTATTTTGTCGGCGACCTGCTCGGTGACTACACCAATCTGGAGCTGATCAGCACCATCAGCACGATGGAGACTTTCCAGAAGATTTACCGGCCCGAGATCTACAACGCCAATTCTGTCGCGGGGGCACACTATCAGCCAAGCCTGAAGCATCAGGACTATTCGCTGACCCGAATTGTCTACGATCGCGAAGAACGCAGCCGGCTGGCCATCGAGCAGGGAAAATTTGCCGAAGAGCACTTCATCAAACCATACAGGGCCATTCTTCAGCAGTGGTCCGCCAACTACGCTCTTTGATTGAACGGAAACAAAAGGTCATCTGTCTTGAAAACGCTCTTGCCTACATCAACAGCCGGCAGCCTGCCAAAACCCTCCTGGCTTGCGGAACCTGAGAAGCTCTGGTCGCCATGGAAGCTGCAGGACGAGGAACTGGCCGAGGGCAAACGGGACGCTCTGCGCTTGTCTCTGGACGATCAGCGACAGGCGGGCATCGACATCGTCAGCGACGGCGAGCAAACGCGCCAGCATTTTGTCACGACGTTTATCGAAAACCTCAACGGTGTCGATTTCGAGAAGCGTGAGACGGTCCGAATTCGCAATCGCTATGATGCGAGTGTGCCGACGGTCGTCGGCGATGTTTCCCGCCAGAAGCCGGTTTTTGTCGAAGATGCCAAATTCCTGCGTCGGCAGACCACGCAGCCCATCAAATGGGCTCTGCCCGGTCCGATGACCATGATCGATACGCTCTATGATGCCCACTATAAGAGTCGCGAGAAACTGGCCTGGGAGTTCGCCAAAGCCCTCAATGAGGAAGCCAGGGAACTGGAGGCTGCCGGCGTCGATATCATCCAGTTCGACGAGCCCGCATTCAACGTCTTTTTTGATGAGGTGAATGACTGGGGGGTGGCGACCCTCGAAAAGGCAATGGAAGGGCTCAGTTGCGAAACTGCGGTGCACATCTGTTATGGCTACGGCATCAAGGCCAATACAGACTGGAAAACGACGTTGGGATCGGAGTGGAGGCAGTACGAAGAATCTTTCCCCAAACTCCAGAAATCCAGCGTCGATCTGATCTCGCTCGAATGCCACAACTCGCATGTTCCAATCGACCTGATTGAACTCATTCGAGGTAAGAAGGTGATGGTGGGTGCCATTGACGTGGCGACGAATACCATCGAGACGCCGGAGGAGGTCGCCAACACTCTGCGAAAGGCTCTGCAGTTCGTTGATGCCGACAAACTCTATCCCTGCACGAATTGCGGCATGGCGCCGTTGTCTCGTCAGGTGGCGACAGGCAAGCTGAAAGCTTTGAGCGCAGGCGCGGAAATCGTCCGCAGAGAACTTTCGGCTTAGAGCATATCTGCTTTTCCCTGAACCGCAGAAATGCTCTATCTCTTTGTTTTGGAAGCATTTATGCGATGCCAGATGTTTCCATCTGGCTGCAAAAATGCTCTGGAGCCTTTCCCGGATCGGTCTGGCCGTTTTGTTTAAATGGTCATTCCGATCCTGCGCTTGAGGGTCCGGTGGGTGAGGGCTGCTCTTCCCGCACCGGATTTCTTCCTCCGGCCGGGATGCAATAAATTGCGTGACGCCGATCGAAAGAACCGTTTCGCTGACGGAACCGTTGTGAACAGAGCGGCAACGGATGAAAGCCAAGCATTTGAATATGCTGCACATTGGTTTTTCTGGAATTAACCCGCCCTTAAATTGCCTTAACTAACCTTCACCTCATCGCCATTGGCTGGGGGAAGGTACGGCATCGCGCATGGCGAACCGCAGGAACAGACGCATCGAACCAAGCTTCGGGGAACCGGCGCGCGACGCTTCCGTTGCGGGTTTCTCCCTGCGTGAAGAGGATCGGGTCGTGCCTGCCGGCCGAAAGCCGCGTTCACGCAAGGCGGACAGGGCGGAAAAGCCGCGGCGTTCCGCAAAGGCGCGCTCCGCGCGCGGCGGGCGGGGCAGGCGCCGCGGCCTGTTCGGCCTCTTCATGCGCATGGTGTACTGGTGCTTCGTGCTGGCGATCTGGGCCGGCATCGCCGCTGCCGGCATGGTCGTCTACTACGGTGCCAAGATGCCGGCCGCCACCACATGGTCGATCCCCGACAGGGCGCCCAACATCAAGATCGTGTCGGTCGACGGACGGCTGATCGCCAATCGCGGCATGAGCGGCGGCGAGGCGGTGCACCTTTCGGAAATGTCGGCCTATATCCCGAAAGCGGTCATCGCCATCGAGGACCGCCGTTTCTATTCGCATTTCGGCATTGATCCGCTGGGTCTCGGCCGTGCGATGGTCACCAACCTGATGCATGGGCGGCTCTCGCAGGGTGGCTCGACGCTGACCCAGCAGCTGGCCAAGAACCTGTTCCTCAAGCCCGACCGCACGCTGGAGCGCAAGGTGCAGGAGGTGCTGCTGGCGCTCTGGCTGGAACACAAGCACACCAAGGACGAGATCCTCGCCATGTATCTCAACCGGGTCTATTTCGGTTCGGGAGCCTATGGCGTCGAGGCCGCGTCGCGGCGCTATTTCGGCAAGAGCGCGCGCGACGTGACCCTGTCGGAAGCCGCTTTGCTGGCGGGGCTGCTCAAGGCGCCGTCACGGCTGTCGCCGGCGCGTGACCCGAAGGCTGCGGAAGCGCGCTCGCAACTCGTGCTGGCCGCGATGCAGGATGAAGGGCTGGTCAGTTCCCGGGAGATGACCGATGCCATGAGCGCGCCCGCTGCGCGCGTGCCTTCCTACTGGACGGGTTCGGAGAACTACGTTGCCGACACGATCATGGAGGAACTGCCCGACCTGATCGGCGAGGTGGAGGGCGACATTATCGTCGACACCACCATCGATCTCGATCTTCAGAAGCTTGCCGAGCGCTCCATCCGCCGGCTGATCGACGAGAACGGCAAGAAGCTCGACGTCAGCCAGGGCGCTCTCGTTTCCATCGACAATTCCGGCGCGGTGCGCGCCATGGTTGGCGGTTACGATTATTCGACCAGCCAGTTCGACCGTGCATCCGGCGCCAAACGCCAGCCCGGTTCGGCTTTCAAGCCGTTCGTCTATGCCGCTGCACTGGAAGCAGGGCGCACGCCAGATAGCGTGCGCAACGATGCGCCGATCCAGATCGGCAAGTGGAAGCCGGTCAATTACGGCGGCAAGTATTATGGCAAGGTCACGCTGTCGACCGCGCTCGCCAAATCGCTGAACTCGGTTGCCGCCCAGCTTGCCATGGAAGTAGGCCCGCAGGCGATCATTGAGATCGCCAATCGCATGGGCGTGCAGTCTGATCTTCAGAAAAACGTTTCCATCGCGCTCGGCACATCGGAAGTGACGCCGCTGGAGCTGACCGCCGCCTATGTGCCTTTCGCCAATGGCGGCTATCGCCCGCAGGTGCATTTCGTGCAGCGTGTGACCAATGCCAAAGGCAAGGTGCTGTATGAATTCACCGGAGGTTCCGCACCGCGCGTGCTGAAGCCTGAGATCGTCGGCATGATGAATTCGATGATGGCGGGCGCGGTGGAGGTCGGCACGGCGCGCAAGGCGGCCTTCGCATGGCCGGCGGCCGGCAAGACCGGAACCAGCCAGAACTCCCGCGACGCATGGTTCGTGGGCTACACGGCCAACCTCACCACCGGCGTGTGGTTCGGCAATGACGATGCGCGGCCTATGAAGAACGTCACCGGCGGCGCGCTTCCGGCGCAGGCATGGCACGAATTCATGGTGGCCGCGCATGAGGGGGTGCCGGTGGCGCGCCTGCCGGGCGGCTGGCAGCGCGCGCCCGTTGCCCCCGCCATTCCGGAGATTGCCA
>Ga0182740_1002026_pt1 | contig 12859 bp, 13 predicted proteins | sample eDN5th37CKraftBY_FD_128872 | JGI IMG/M metagenome (GOLD analysis project Ga0182740, IMG submission 128872) | Enriched backyard soil microbial communities from Emeryville, California, USA - eDNA 5th pass 37_C Kraft BY (version 2) (version 2) | ecosystem: Environmental > Terrestrial > Soil >...
CCCGTCCATCTCCGGCATCATGACGTCGAGAAGAACGACGTCGACCTTGGTCGTCTCGCAGATATCGAGCGCCTCAGCTCCGGAGCTGGCGGTGATGACCTCAAAGTACTCGGCCAGCAGACGCACCTCAAGAAGGCGCACATTTGCCGGAATGTCGTCAACGACGAGGATGCGCGCGGTCATGCATCCCCCAGATAGGATTTGATCGTTTCGATAAAGCGCGGAACGGAAATCGGCTTGGAAATATAGGCCTCGCATCCTCCCTTGCGGATGCGCTCCTCGTCGCCTTTCATGGCAAAAGCGGTGACGGCTATGACCGGGATGACGTGGAGTTCATCATCCGCCTTGAGCCATTTTGTCACCTCAAGCCCCGAGACTTCAGGCAGCTGAATATCCATCAGGATCAGATCGGGCCTGTGGGTGCGCGCCAGTTCGAGCGCTTCCAGACCATTGCGGGTGCGCACGGTTTCGTAACCGCTGGCCTCGATGAGGTCGCGAAAGAGCTTCATATTGAGCTCGTTATCTTCGACGATCATTACTTTCTTCGGCATAGACTATCCGTCCCGATGGCCATTCTCCAGAATGACATCGTCCCCCTACACTCAGTCAGGCCGCACCAACCCGAATGCACGCTAGCGCAAGATGATTGATGAAATGGAAATCAACCGTCAACAAAGCGCATCTTGCGTCGGGTATCCACAGACGGCTTCCAGAACTTGCCCTGTGTGGCAATTCACATACCTTGCCAGAACGATTCGAATAATTCTCGCTCAGGACTGAAGGGTAACAATGACAGATGCAGCGTCAATGCGCGAGCACGCCGAGGCTTTGTCCATCAGCGCCCTCGGTTTCGTAGCATCGGACCCCGAACTTTTGCCACGTTTCCTTGCAATCACCGGCATCGACGCCGGTTCGATCCGGCAGGCGGCGCGCGAACCCGGCTTTCTGGCGGGTGTTCTCCAGTTCATTCTGGCGCATGAACCCACCCTTCTGCGCTTTTGCGAGGCAACGGGAACACCGCCGGCTGCTATCGGTCAGGCCCTGCGCCATCTGCCGTCAGGCGATACAAGCTATGAAAGTTCGATATGAGTGCCGATCCCGAAACCCTGCGACAGATTGAAGAACTCTCCTCGGACAACAGGCCGCTCCTGATCCTCGACGTGGACGACGTCCTGCTTGAGTTCATCCGCCCGTTTCCCCGTTTTCTGGAACAGCGCGGACTTCAGTTGACGATGGCCTCGTTTCGCCTGACCGGCAACATCGCCGAAACGGGAACCGGCAGGCTGGTCGAGCAACCCGAAGTCACGGCCCTGCTGGACGATTTCTTCGCCGGGCAGGCCGACTGGCAAAGCATCACCGATGGCGCGCCCGAAGCGCTTGCAAGCTTCGAGGGCCGCGCGGAAATCGTTCTGCTGACGGCAATGCCGCACCGGCACCGCGAAACGCGCCGCGCGCATCTCGACGCGCTCGGCCTTCCCTATCCTCTGCTCACCACGGAAATGGCCAAGGGGCCTGCGGTGGCGCGCCTGCGCGGTCCGGGCAAACGGCCTGTCGCTTTCGTCGACGACCAGCCGCCGAACCTGATTTCGGCTCGCGAATCCGTCTCAGACGCCAATCTTTTCCACCTGATGGCGGATAACAGCCTGCGCGAATTCCTGCCGCCACTGCCACAGGACATCACGATCGTGCACGACTGGCACGACGCAAGGCCCAAGATAGCCGCCGCTCTGGGTTTCTGAAAAAGCGTATTCGCCGGCAAGCGCGGCGGGCGATGATGCAAAAATTCTACAGCGGATGCTCTGCGTAGAACCCGATCACCCGCTGCTTGAAGCTCTTGTCGCCGACCGCAAGCATGTGGTCGCGGCCCTCGATGGCGAATGGCACGGCGTTGGGCATCAGCGCAGCCAGTTCTTCCGGCGAACCGCCGATGTCGTCTTTGGTACCCACGGCGACGAGCGTCGGCTGGGTGATGCGAGACATGTCTTCCTCGGTCAGCACTTCGCGTGAGGTCGAGATGCAGGCCGCAAGCGCCCTGCGGTCACTGCGCGTCTGATCGGCGAAGGCGCGAAACGCCCGCCCGCGCGGATGCGTAGTCTTCGCCGGGTCTTCCGCAAGCAAGGCATCGGCGATCGGGTCCCAGTCGCCCACGCCGTCCACCATGCCGATCCCCAGACCGCCGAACACAAGTGTCGCGACTCTTTGCGGAGATTCCAGCGCGAGGAACGCGGAAACCCGCGCGCCCATCGAATAGCCCATGACATGCGCTCTCTCGATGCCGAGATGATCCAGCAGAGCCACTGCATCCGACGCCATCTTGGTCGGCGTATAATCGGCTTCATCATAGCTCTTGGTGGAGTTACCATGACCGCGATTGTCCAGCGCGATGGCCCTGTAACCCGCATCGTTGAGCGTCTTGAACCAGCCGGGCGACACCCAGTTCACATAATGGCTGGAAGCGAAACCATGAATGAGCAGCACCGGGTCGCCCTTCCCCCTTGCCGGCTCACGGTCGAGAAAAGCGAGATCGAAACCGTCATGGGTGAAGAATTGCATGTGAACTCACTGTCCTGAATTGCTTCGCTATCGCATGGACCATCGGGGGACCACCGGGCAAAACTGAAGGCACGCCACTTTCAAACCGCTGCCTGCCCGCAAAAGCCGAACCTTAGCCGCCGTTCCCGGGCGTCATCTGCGTGGCCCCGGTTTCGTTCAGCCTCGGATGCCGTACCATATCGCCTACAGATATGCCTTCCCTGCCGGTCGTTCCAGCCTTCAGTTCAAGCACATAGCGAACAGGTTTTTCCGGCGAGATGGGGGCGATGGAATAAGGCTCGCCCGGCAGAATAGCCTCGATGCGGCCCTGCTCCGCAATGAACACGAGGTCGAGCGCCATGGGCGTGTTCTTCATCCAGAAGCTCACCGGCCGGGTTTCCTCGAAAATAAACAGCATGCCGCGATCGTCCGGCATTGTCTGGCGATACATCAGGCCCGCCGAACGATTGGCGCCGTTATCAGCCACCTCGATGGCAAAAAAGCGCGGGCCGGCGGTTGTAGCGATTTCCAGCGGATCCGCGTCGACCGGCAGAAGCATCGGCTGGCCGGCCGCTGTTTCCGTTCCCTGCGAAAGAGACGGCGCAGAAACAGCTATCACCAGCGCGAGGCCGGCAAACACACCCGCCATCCAACTCCAGCGTTTCACGATCATTGCGCAACTCTTTCAGCCAGTTTCTGCCGGCACCTTATTGGCAAGGAGGTTTTCCGGGCAAGATCGAAGATGATTGAAAAAGAAACGCACTGCCTGACCGCCGTGGCGCGAGACGATCAGCCACAGAAATAGACGGGCAGCCACGGAAATGTGGCATCCGCGGTCAGTGCGAAACCGGCAGAGTTCCAACGTCGGGGTGAATTTCCGCAGCCATCAGGCCCTTCTCGCCCCGTCCGAAGCGGACCAGAACGACCTGCCCGGGCCGCAATTCGGTGACGCCGAAGCGGCGCAGCGTTTCCATGTGAACGAAAATGTCTTCGGTGCCCTCGCCGCGGGTCAGGAAACCAAAGCCCTTGGTGCGGTTGAACCACTTAACGAGAGCCCGCTCCAGCCCGCTTTCCGGCGTGACAACCACATGGGTGCGCTGCTCGGGAAGCTCCGTCGGATGCGTTGCCGTCGACATGTCGATGGACAGGACGCGGAATGCCTGCAAGCCGCGTTCCCCCTGCTTGACCAGGCAAACGATGCGCGCACCTTCCTGAACGGTCTGAAAACCGTCACGGCGCAGGCAGGTGACATGCAGGAGAATATCGCCGAGATGCGGCTCATCCGGCAGGATGAAACCATACCCCTTGGCGACGTCGAACCACTTGATCGCACCGGAAACTTCGGTGAGATCGGCGCTGTCAGCATGTTCCTGACGAGCGACTGTGTCGGTCCGGTCCGCTTCCCGCCCCGTAAAAGAGGCTTTTTCCCCCATCAGAACGCCCCCATCTGGCATCAACACACAACTGATTCTTCAACTGCAGGATAGCATTCCGGGTTCGCAATTGTGCAAGAGCAGAGATACATTTTGCACGTATCATTCAGTTGTATTGACGGAACCCCTCGGTTGCCGCCGCAGATCGCCGACCCTATGTTGCAGGCTCCGCTCAGGAGGTTTTCATGCGTTATCTACACACCATGGTTCGGGTCGCCGATGTCGACGCCGCGCTCGACTTCTACTGCAACAAGCTGGGCATGAGCGAAGTGCGCAGGCAGGAAAACGAACAGGGTCGCTTCACCCTGATATTCCTTGCCGCAGATCATGATGAAAAAAACGGACGCGAGGCGAGCGCGCCCCTGCTCGAACTCACCTACAACTGGGATCCCGAAACCTATTCCGGCGGCAGGAATTTCGGCCATCTCGCCTATGAGGTCGATGACATCTATGAAACCTGCCGGAAACTGATGGACAAGGGCGTCACCATCAACCGCCCGCCGCGCGATGGCTATATGGCGTTCATTAAATCTCCCGACGGCATCTCCATCGAGCTGCTGCAAAAGGGGAACGCCAGGGAAAAAGCCGAGCCCTGGGCTTCCATGCCGAATACGGGAAGCTGGTAAGAAAAAGCCGCCCCTGTAATTCACAAGGGGCGGCCTTGACCGGTCTCTTCGCGATCTCAGGCTTTTGCCATGCAGACCGATGTGTGGCCCGACTGGATAAATCCGAGCTGATTGGCAGCGGCCTTGGAAAGGTCGAGAACCCTTCCCTTCACGAAGGGTCCGCGATCGTTGATACGTACAACGATGCTCTTGCCGTTTTTCTTGTTGGTGACTTTCACGCGTGTGCCGAAAGGCAGTGTGCGATGTGCAGCGGTCATGGCGGAGGGATTCATCTTCTCGCCGGATGCTGTCTTGGAATGCAGCGCATACCAGGATGCACGTCCACACTGAATGGTTGCAGAAGCGTCGGTGGTAAAGGCACCCGTCATCACGCCTGCTGCAACGGCGGCCATGATCACGGCCCGCCCGTTCCTTTTCGTCATTAAATCTGCTCCGTTGGTCGTGCGGAGCCACTAGACAAGAAATGAGGCGGCAAATGAGGTGATCAACCGCCTGATTCGCTGCCAAGGAACACGTTTGAAAAACTGTGGAAACAGTTTGTCAGGGCAGGTCGCCCATATTCGGATACGAATGCAGCGGCGGATTCATAAATAATTAGGAAACAGCAATCTGAAAGCATCCCGGCGTTGCTTTGAACGGCCGGGATTCAATCATGGATTATCTCAGACGCCCAGAGACTTAAGCTTTCTGTGCAGAGCGGAACGCTCCATGCCGATGAATTCGGCTGTGCGTGAAATATTGCCGCCGAAGCGGTTGATCTGCGCGATGAGATAATCCTTCTCGAACTGCTCGCGCGCTTCGCGCAGCGGCAGCGCCATGATGTGCTGATCCGACTGGCCGGGTGTGCGGGGCATCACATCGCCGATTTCCCCCGGCAGCAGATCCGCCGTGATCGGCGCTTCAACGTCATCGCCGCGAACGAGGATCATCAGGCGCTCGATATTGTTGCGCAACTGGCGGATGTTCCCCGGCCAGTTGTGAGCCTGCAGCACGGCCATCGCATCATCGCCCACACGGCGGGGCTTCATGCCCACCTGCCGGGCCACCTGCTTCATGAAGTGGTCGACCAGATAGGGAATGTCCTCGCGACGCTCGGCAAGCCCCGGCACCATGACCGGCACCACCGCCAGACGGTGATACAGGTCCTCTCGAAAACGCCCGTCCGCGATCATCGCCTCAAGGTTCTGCGCAGTGGAGGAAATGATGCGGACGTCAACCTTCACTCGCTTGGTGCCGCCGACGCGCTCGAATTGCTGGTCGACCAGAACGCGCAAAATCTTGTTCTGCGTCTCACGCGGCATGTCGGCCACTTCATCGATGTAGAGAATGCCGCGATGCGCCTCTTCCAGCGCGCCGACCTTGCGCTCGGTGCCGTTGGATTCCGTGCCGAACAGCTCGATCTCCATGCGCTCCGGCGTGATCGTGGCAGCACTCAGCGTCACGAACGGCCCGCTCTTGCGCGACGACATGGCATGGATGGCGCGCGCCGTCAGTTCCTTGCCGGAACCAGAGGGACCGATGATCATGACGCGGCTGTTGGTGGGCGCCACGCGCTCGATCGTCTGGCGCAACTGGCTCATGGCAGACGACATGCCGATGAGGTCGAAGGTCTCCCCGCTGCGCTGCCTGAGATCGGAAACCTCGCGTTTCAGCTTGGAGGTTTCCAGCGCCCTTTCCGCGACGAGGATGAGCCGATCCGCCTTGAACGGCTTCTCGATGAAATCATAAGCACCGCGGCGGATTGCCGACACGGCCGTCTCGATATTGCCGTGGCCCGAGATCATCACCACCGGAAGGTTCGGATGCATGGTCTTGATCTCGTCCAGCAATGCCAGACCATCCAGCCGCGACCCCTGCAGCCAGATGTCGAGAAAGATCAGACGCGGCGCGCGCTCTGCGATCGCCGCCAGCGCGCTGTCGGCATCATGGGCCGTGCGCGTTTCATGACCTTCATCGCTCAAAATCCCCGCGACGAGTTCGCGAATGTCTTCTTCGTCATCGACGATAAGAATATCAGACGCCATTTTCGACCTTTACAGTTTCTTTTTCAGACGATGAGCCGGCGGAGGTGGGGGCAGAGCCTCCGGCAGCAGGAAGGATGATCGTGACCATGGCGCCTCTTCCGCCATGGAATTCTTGCGGTGCATCATGAAGCTCCAGGCGACCGCCATGGTCTTCCACGATCTTCTTGACGATAGCGAGGCCGAGGCCCGTGCCTTTGTCACGCGTCGTCATATAGGGCTCCAGAAGCCGCTGGCGATGTTCACGCGGCAGACCCTTGCCATTATCGATGACGTCGACGCGGATGGCGTCTCCCTCGCGGCCGGCGCGGATCATGATGACGCTCGACGAGCCATCCTCGCGCTCCACGCCCTCCATCGCTTCCGACGCATTCTTGATGACGTTGCCGAAAGCCTGCGACAAAAGCCTCGTATCGAATGTTCCGGGCAGCGGCTCATTGCCGAACTGGCGCTCGAAACGGATATCGGGGCGGCTGACCTCGACGAGGAACGAAGCCTCGCGCAAAGGTTCGCGCAGATCCAGCTGCTTCATGTCCGGCTTCGGCATGCGGGCGAAGGAGGAGAATTCGTCCACCATGCGGCCGATATCGCCCACCTGCCGGATGATGGTGTCCGTGCACTGGTCGAACACTTCACGATCCTCGGTGATCACCTTGCCGTAGCGCCGCTTGATCCGCTCCGCCGAAAGCTGGATCGGGGTCAGCGGGTTCTTGATCTCATGGGCAATGCGCCGGGCAACATCGGCCCAGGCGGACGAGCGCTGGGCGGTGACGAGATCGGTGATGTCGTCCACCGTCACCACATAGGATTTCGAGGCATCCTCGTTGTCCTCTTCCTCCATGGTGACCTGGATGTTGAACGTGCGCTCCGCACCCGAGCGATAGAACGTCACCTGCTCGCGATAGACCGGCTTTTCCGACTTGCGCCCGATCTCGAAAGCCCGGCCGACCAGAGGCAGCAGCACGGAGAGGTTCTGTCCGGTGGCTGTCTCCGCATCGATTGCCAGCATGATCTCGGCCGAGCGGTTGACGATGGTGACGATGCCTTCCGCGTCGACGCCGATAACCCCCGCCGTCACGCCTTCCAGAACCGCTTCGGAGAAGCGGCGGCGCTCGTCTATCTGGTCCTTTGCCGTCAGCAACTCGTTGCGCTGCGATTTCAGCTCCAGCAGCATGTTGTTGAAGGTCGCGCCCAGCGAGGCGACGTCGCCGTCGGATGGACGCACCGGCACCGACACGTCGAGATTGCCCGTCGCCACCTCGTCAGCCGCGCCGATCAGCTGGCGGATCGGCCGCACCAGCCGGTCAGCAACGGCAATGCCGGTCCAGACGGCGGAGAGAATGATGATCAGCGTCATCGACAGATAGGGCAGCGCGAAGGCGATCTGCGACGGGCGCCGGTTCGATTCCAGCCCGCGATATTCATCGACATTGGCGCGCACGATCTCGCGGGCCTTGATCACTTCCGGGTCGATCACCCGGATCGTGTAGAGAAACAGCCCCTCAAGCTCGCGCAGCTTGACGATCGCGCCCATGATGTTGCGCGTGCGCGGCTCGATCAGCAGCGGCGGGCCGCTTTCGGCCTCCTGGATGGCACCTTCCGGTGGCTCCGGCATGGCGAAATCAGCCGAGGTTTGCGCGCTCATCACGAATGAGCCGTCCGACCTCACCAGCGCGGCATGGGCAAGCCCTCTCCCCACCGCCTCCTTGTTCAGGAGATCGAGAAAACCGGTCCGATCGAGTCCATAGAGCGTACGCGCGCTGTCCAGATCATAAGCCATCGACAGGGTCGTGCCCTGAAGGTTACGGGCATTCTCCTGCACATAGGCGTCGGCAATCGAAAGAGACGAGTTGATGATCGTCTTGGTTCTGATCTCGAACCATCTGTCGAGCCCGACATTCAGCGTTATGGAGGCGACGATCGCCACCATGATTGCGGGGATGGCGGCCACCAGCGCGAACATGGTCACGATGCGCACATGCAAACGCGAAGCCGCCTTGCCGATGCGTCGCGCCAGCAGAATGCGATGAATCTCGCGGCCGATGAGCGCCATCAGCATCAGAATGAAAAGGGCGTTTGCCGCGATGAGAACGAGCGTGATGGTGCCGTCCGGCGCGATGGGCGTGGCGCCAACGAGAATCGCGAAGGATGCGCCTGCCGTAAAAAGGGCGCCCAGTATCGCCAGAATGCCCGGCAGGGCGAGCAGACGCCTGCCTTCCTGCGCGCGGCTTCTGGGCAGTCGCACCTGACCGGTGCTAAGAAGTTGAGTCGCCATTCCGCCCTGTGACACCATGAATTGCGTTACATGTATGCAACATTGTGGCGATTATGCAACAAAACGGGCGAGAATATGGCCTCTCCTAGCAAAGCCGGCTCAGGACCGAGGCATCAGCCCGCAGACTTGTAGATGTTGATGCCCAGCTCGCGGATTTTCTTGCGCAAAGTGTTGCGATTGAGACCCAGCATTTCCGCGGCCTTGATCTGGTTGCCGCGCGTCGCCGTCATGGCCGCAAGCACCAGCGGATGCTCGACTTCGGCAAGGATGCGCTGATAGAGCCCCGGCGGCGGCAGTCCCGGCCCATAGGACGCGAAATGACGCTGGAGATAATGCTCCATCGCCTGCCCTATCGAAAGGTTCTCCGGAATCAGCGTGCCGACGGCAACCGGATCCGGCCTTTCGCCCGAGTTCAGTTCTGCATCGATGATGTCGGCCGAGATTTCGTCCTGCGGATAAAGTGCGGCCAGCCGGCGCACGAGATTCTCAAGCTCCCGCACATTGCCCGGCCACGGGTAGCGTTTCATCAGGTCGACGCCGGCGGCGGCAATGCGCTTGGCCTGCAGACCCTCCTTTTCGCCCTGCTTGAAGAAATGGCGCACCAGATCGGGAATATCTTCCGAACGCTCGCGCAGCGCCGGCAGCCGCAACGGCACAACGTTCAGGCGATAAAAGAGATCTTCGCGGAACAGGCCCTGATGGATGAGGCCGCGCAGATCCTTGTTGGTGGCGGCGACGATGCGCACGTCGGTGCGGATCGGCGTACGCCCGCCGACGGTCGTGTACTCGCCCTGCTGAAGGACGCGCAGCAGCCGGGTCTGCGCCTCCATCGGCATGTCGCCGATCTCGTCAAGGAAGAGTGTGCCGCCCTCAGCCTGCTCGAAACGGCCGGTGGAGCGGTTTTGCGCCCCGGTAAAAGCGCCCTTTTCGTGGCCGAAAAGCTCGGATTCGATCAGATCTCGCGGAATAGCGGCCATATTGATAGCCACGAACGGGCCGTTGCGGCGGCGGCCATATTCATGCAGCGCCCGCGCCACCAGTTCCTTGCCGGTGCCGGATTCGCCGGTGATCATCACGGTGAGGTCAGTCTGCATCATCCGCGCCAGCATGCGGTAGATGTCCTGCATGGCGGCGGAGCGCCCCACCAGTGGCAGGGAATCGGACTGATCCTCCGGCCTGTGATCGGCCTTCGCCTTGCGCGGCTCGGCAAGCGCCCGCTGCACGATGCCAAGCAACTCCGTCAGGTCGAACGGCTTTGGCAGATATTCATAGGCACCGGCCTCCGAGGCGCGGATAGCGGTGATAAAAGTGTTCTGCGCACTCATCACCACCACAGGCAATTCGGGCCGCGCCTTGCGGATCCGCGGCAGCATGTCGAAGGCGTTCTCGTCGGGCATGACAACGTCGGTGATCACCAGATCGCCCTCGCCCGCCGCCACCCAGCGCCACAGCGTGCCGGCATTCGAGGTGACGCGCACCTCATGGCCGGCCCGCGACAGCGCCTGAGTTAGAACGGTGCGGATAGCCGCATCGTCATCCGCAACAAGTATCTGTCCATGCACGCTCATCGGGCATTTCCCTGATCTGGAATCGGTTCATCCGGCACTGTCTCCTTCCATGCCGGCATCAGCACGCGGAAGGTGGTTCCACGCGAATTGGAATCGCATTCGACAATGCCGCCATGCTCGCCCACGATCTTCGCGACCAGCGGCAGTCCCAGCCCCGACCCATTGGTCTTGGTCGTGATGAAGGGGTCGAACAGGATCGGCAACAGATCCTCGGCCACGCCGGGCCCGTTGTCGCGCACACAGAATTCCAGCGGCAGCGACACGCGCTCCTGTGTGCCCGGCACCGACATGCGGATGCCGGGACGAAAGGCGGTGGTCAGCACGATTTCCCCCAGCGGATCGCTGCCCACCGCCTCGGCGGCGTTCTTGATCAGGTTGAGGAACACCTGAATGAGCTGGTCGCGATTTCCGTAAACCGGCGGCAGCGAGGGATCGTAATCCTCGATGATGGTGATGCCGCGCGCGAACCCGTTTTTCGCAATCGCCTTCACACGATCGAGCACCACATGAATATTAACCGGATAACGGTCAATCGGCCGCTCGTCCGAAAACACCTCCATGCGATCCACCAGCGCCACGATGCGGTCTGTCTCTTCGGTGATCAGGCGTGTCAGGGCCCGGTCTTCGTCGGATGCCGACTGTTCGAGGAGTTGTGCGGCACCCCTTATGCCCGAAAGCGGGTTCTTGATCTCGTGCGCCAGCATGGCGGCAAGGCCCGTCACCGAGCGGGCCGCGCCGCGATGGGTCATCTGACGGTCGATCTTGTCCGCCATCGACCTTTCCTGAAACATGACCACCACGGAACCCGGAAACTCGGGAACGGGCGCGGCATAGAGATCCACCATCTTCTCGATGCCAAGGCGCGGCGAGGAAATGTCGACGCGATATTCGTTCACCGGCGCGCGGCGCTCGCGCACCTGATCGACAAGGGCCAGCAGCGGACTGCCGAAGGGAATGAGCTTCGACAAGGTGCTACGCCTCAGAACCGGGGCGCTGGAGCGGAAGAAATCCTCGGCATCGGCATTGGCGAAGGAGATGTAGCCTTCGGGATCGACCATGATGACGGGCCGCCTGATCGTGTTGAGAAGAATCTGCGCGGCATCGCCCGCATCCGCGGTCCTGATCGGTATCGAACTCATGCCGCGTCCCTCGCAGTGGCGGGTTGGCTGAAAATCTCGTTCACCAGCAAAATCACCTGACGAGGATCACCGCAGGTCAGCAACGCCTTGCGCTGGCCCGCGCCAACGGACGGCGCATGGCGGTCGAGATACCAGCCAAGATGCTTGCGCGCCTGTCGCAGACCGCTTTCCCTGCCGTAAAGCGACAGCATGTCCTCGTAGTGCGCGGTGACATAGGAGGCCAGTTCGCTTTCTGCGGATGGAATTTCCGGCGCGGGAACATCGCCGCCAGCAGAAGCAATCTCGCCGGCCGTCCAGGGCGCGCCATAATGCGCGCGACCAACCATGACTGCGTCGGCCCCTGACTCCCGCAGGATCGTTCCCGCATCCTCCGGCGAGCCGACATCGCCATTGGCGACAACCGGAACCTTGACGGCAGCCTTGACCCCGGCAATCGCCTTCCAGTCAGCCCTGCCCTTGTAGAACTGGCAGCGCGTACGCCCATGCACCGTCACCATCTTCACACCAGCCTGTTCCGCGCGCTGCGCCAGAACCGGCGCGTTCAGCACGTTTTCATCCCAGCCGAGCCGCATCTTGACGGTGACGGGAACGTCCACCGCGCCGACCACGGCCTCGATGAGTGTCAGCGCATGGTCGAGGTCCAGCATCAGGGCCGACCCGGCATAACCGCCCGTCACCTTCTTGGCAGGACAGCCCATATTGATGTCGATGATGTCGGCGCCCTCACCCACGGCGATGCGTGCGGCTTCGGCCATGTGCGAGGCCTCGCGCCCCGCAAGCTGAACCATGTGCACCGGCAGACCCGAGTGACGGATGCGCAGGTCGAAGCCCGCGCGTCCCTTCGCCAGTTCGCCGCTGGCCACCATTTCCGAAATGACGAGGCCCGCGCCATGGGCATAGGCCCGCCTGCGAAAGGGCTCATCGGTGACGCCCGACATCGGCGCCAGAAAAACGCGATTGCGAATTTCGACGCCGCCTACATCCAAAGGCTTGGACAGGATGGCCTGATCGGGCATGCACAAAAACCATGCAATTATTGTTTATGCACATTGTTTAAACAATCTCCGGAAATGATGCAATGCACAATCATGTCACATTCACGCTCTCCTGCTGAAAATGCTGGCCTTCCCGGTTCCGCGCGACTAAGCCTCCGCCATGGCTGAGCGAACCGACATTTCTGTTAGCGAGGGAACGTGCCGGATCGCGGCCGTGATCGTGGCCGCCGGGCGCGGCGAGCGCGCGGGCCAGGCTGACGGCCCCAAGCA
>Ga0182740_1002027_pt1 | contig 12857 bp, 13 predicted proteins | sample eDN5th37CKraftBY_FD_128872 | JGI IMG/M metagenome (GOLD analysis project Ga0182740, IMG submission 128872) | Enriched backyard soil microbial communities from Emeryville, California, USA - eDNA 5th pass 37_C Kraft BY (version 2) (version 2) | ecosystem: Environmental > Terrestrial > Soil >...
GAAGCGGCGTGGCTGACGACTTCGACCAGGACAACCCGAGCGATCGCGTCAAGAAGGCTATGGCCGGCAAGAAGTCCGTCCCGAACTTGACCGTCATCGAAGGCGGGGAGGGCAAGCCAGAGCCCAAGCGTCGACGCCGACGCGGGGGCGATCGCGAGGCGCCACCCGCCGACGGGCCGTTGGGCGATGATCCGCCGCCGCATGAAAGTGCGCCAGAGGGGATCGGCGATGACGACGAGTTCGGCATCGAGGGTTTCAGCATCGAGGATGCCGAAAAGACCGAGCGTTGCGCCCAATACGACCAGAACGACCGTGACAACGGCCGACGGCTGATCGTGTGGTTCGGCGATGATATCGCCTATGTCTCGGGTCTGGGGTGGCTGGTGTTCCTGGGCACGCATTGGGCGCGCGACGAGGGCGACCTGGCTGTCAGGCTCAAGGCACAGGACCTCGTGGACAAGATCAAGTTCGAGGCGTTCTTCATCCGCGCCACGGCCAAGCAGGCGCGCTTGATTGAAGCCGCCTCGGCGATCGTGGAGAAAAAGTCGCCGGCCGACTATACCGAGGCGGACAAGGCCCTGATCAAGAAAGCGGAGAACGCGGCCACTTCGGTCTCAAAGAAGAAATCGGCCCGGCTCACCTTCGCGGTATCGAGCGGCAATGCCGGCAAGACCAGCGCAATGATCCTCCAGGCGGCGAGCCTCAAATCGGTGGATCAGGCTTTGCTCGATTCCGACCGGCGTCAGTTCAATTGCGGGAACGGCACGCTGCACTTCGAGAGGATCGACGATCCCGACCAGGATCACCTCGAGGAGGATGCGGAGGGCAATCCCGTGCAGTCCCGCAAGGTTGCTCATGTCGAATTCCGGCCGCATCGCCGCGAAGACATGAACACCAAGCTTGCCTCGGTCGACTACGACCCGGAGGCGACCTGCCCGAAGTTCATGAAGTTCCTCGAGCAGGTGCAACCCGATCCGGTCATGCGCAAGTTCCTCCAGGTGTTCCACGCCTATGCCATGCTCAATGGCGGCAACCCGGAACAGCGGCTGATCTTCCATTTCGGATTTGGTGCGAACGGCAAATCCATCTTCATTGAGACGCTCGGCAACCTGGCCGGCACGTTTCGCACCACGGTCTCGCCCGATACGATCACGGGCGACAGCCAGCGTGCCGGCCAACAGGCCAGCCCCGACATCGCCCGCCTGCACAATACGCGGTTCGTCGTGGTGGAAGAGCTGCCGCGCGGCACACCCCTCAAGGAGAACCTGGTCAAGGCCGTCTCAGGCGGCGGCACGATGACGGCGCGGTTCCTCCAGAAGGAAATCTTCGAATTCAAGCCGATCTTCGTGGCCATCCTCTCGGGCAACGACATGCCGGAGATATCGGGTACCGATAACGGCATCTGGCGGCGCGTACTCATCATGCCCTGGGAGGTGCAGATCCCGGACGAACTCCAGATGGGGTTCGATGACATGCTCGATACCTTCGTGCCGGAGCGGCCGGGCATCCTCAACTGGCTGATCGAGGGGATGAAGCTCTACCTGCGGGACGGGCTTAAGCCCTACATCCCCGATCGGGTGCGTGAATTCACGCAGGCCTACCGGTCCGAGAGGGACCCGATCGGACGGTTCGTCGAGGCGTGCGTCATCCGCGAGGGCGAAGGCTACAAGGTCCAGGCGAAGGACATGTTCGACGCCTATGTGGCCTGGTGCGAGGCCAACGGCATCCTGCCCTGGAAGCAGACGGCGTTCGGCCGCCGCATGACCGCCCTCGGCTTCAAGAAGGAAGAGGGACGCCTGATCTACTATGTCGGCGTTCGCCTTGGCGACGTTCCTTCGCGCTTCGACTCCAAGTCGCCCCCGCCCCCCTCCGATCCCGGCGACCCGGGCTGGAAGCCCTCGCAGCTCTAGGCTGCGAGGGCTCGCCAACGCCCCTCGGTGGCGCGCTGCGACCAGCGATAGTTGCAGCGCTTCCAGGCGCAAACCCCGCACCCCTCCTGATCGAGAGAACGGAAGTCGCAACCCTCGTCCCGGCTGGCGCCGGGCGACACGAGGGTTGCGAGAGTTTTGCGAGGGTGCAATGCGACGGTCGCGATCTCAATTCAATAGATAAATCAACGTGTTGCGACCTTTTTGCGAGGGTTGCGACGGTTTGGCTCGCGTATACATGGAAGAGGGGGTGCGGGGTGGTTCTCATCCGCCCTCCGGCACCGATTTGGTTTCACATCACGTATGGAAACCATCGCAACCGTCGCAACCATCACAAGCGTCTGAACCATCACGTCTTTTCATCTACGAGGCTTTTAGAATGACCCTCGCTAACCCTCGCAAAGAGAATAGTGGAACGAAAATGATGGAGAAGCGGGCCAGCCGCTTCGATGCCAAGCCATTCCGTGGGGATGTGAGTGCCTTCTGCTGGATCGTGGTGCGGGTCGATAGCGGTAAGGAACGGGCGGCCCGGTACCTCCTGGGACGGGCGGGTTTCGCGGCTATCGTGCCGCTCAAGGGCGTTATGGTGCGCAAGAGCCGGATCGCCAAGGAAAAGGTGCTCGCGGCCTTTCCCCTGATCGGCGGCTACGTGTTCGTCGGGCTGCCGGCAGGGCGGCGGTGGGACGAAGTCGGACGCATCGGCCTGGTGCGATCGGTAGTCGGGTTCGATGTGGATGGTGAGCGGCGCCCTGGCCTGGTCCAGGTGCGGCCGTTCAAGAAGCTGCTGGCGGCCTATGGCGATGGTTCGGAGCCGTGGCTGCAGCGTGCGGGCGAACCGAAGCGGCCGGTAGAGGTGGGAAAGCGGGCGCGCGTCATCGACGGGCCCTTCGCAGGGCAGAGCGTGATGGTCGATACGATCTCGGGGGAAAGCGCCCGCGTGCTCATGCCGTTGTTCGGGGCGACCGACCTGCCCGCGACACTCACTCTTGACAAACTCGTCGCTTTGGACGAACCCTCTGCCTCGGATGCTCTCAGATCAGACGGCAGGTGATTTGCACCCGAGCCGCTTGGGACCCAGCCTATCGAGATAGGTCACCGCCAGCATTGCGCCCAAAATCACCCGCTCCGGCAACGGCAGCGGGTTTGTTGTATCTGAGGGTAGGAGTGGCGGCGTGGAAGCGAACACGCGAACGCGGGCGAGAGACGATCGTGAGAAACCGCTGCTAGCGAGCGGTCCGGCTGAGCGGCGATTGAGTTCGCTGCCAATACGTCAACGGGGCGACGATCATTAGCCGGGGTAGCGTCCGGCCCATTCCACCTTCCGCAAATTTGCAGAAAGTCTGGTGCGATGCGGTTGCCGACGATGCGACCAAGGGTGCCAACCGCAGACCTCCGGCGCGTGAAGCCGGCACCCAAGAGAGCTGATCCCTTCTACCTCTCGGTCGAATGGCGCGACCTGTGTGACCTGCTCAAGGCCACGCGTTGGCCGCTCCTGATCGCCAAGCAGGGGCATTGCTGCGAGGACGTTCACTGCCAGGCGCAGCACCGTCTTGGTCAGCGCATCTACTTCGACCACATCGTTGAGCTTCGCGATGGTGGCGCACCCCTCGATCCGGACAACGTCATGGGGCGGTGCGCATCGTCGCACGTCCGCAAGACGGCGGCGATGCGATCGCGTCGGCTCGGCGACAGCGCCTATGGGGAGGGGGGTGCGAAAGTCTAGAAGGCGTGGGGCCGCCAACCACATGGGGCCGCATTTGGAGATTTTTTTCGCGATGGCTGAAAATCTGGACCTCCTTGGATGGCCAATTCCAGAGCCGCGCGAACCTGGGCGGCCGGAACACGTGCCTACCAACGAAAATCGCAACAAAATCATGATGTTGCTTGTGTTCGGCAAGACAAATGCTGAGATCGCCAAGGCTATCGGGGTTTCCCAGCCTACTTTGCGCAAGCATTATTTGCAGGAGCTCGATCAGCGCAAAATCGCGCGCCTCCAGCTCGATGCAACGCGATATGCGGTGCTCTACGGCAAGATGCTCGACGGCGATGTGAGCGCAAGCCGCGAGCTCAACAAGATGCTCCACGAGCATGATCGTAAGGAACTGGCGGCTGCGTTCGGCAATGAGCGAACCCGTCGCACGGCCGTCCAGCCCAAGGTCGGGAAGAAGCAGCAGGCCGTGAGCGATGCTGAACAGGCGGCTCTAGACGGCGGAGATTGGGGTGACGACCTGATGCCAGGCGGACGGCCCAACTAATGCAGCTCGATGAGGCTGGCTTTTCCGGTTGGGACACATCGTGTCTCGACTGGGAGGATCGCATCCTTACAGGCACCTCACTGGTGCCGGCACTGCCGCTTTTCCAGGAGCAGGCTGCAAAGGCACTGCGCATTTTCAAGCGCTTGCGTATTCCAGACCTGCCTGGAACGCCGACGATGGCCGAGGCGTGCGGCGAGTGGGTGTTTCCGCTTGTCGCTGCGATGTTCGGGGCATTTGACCCCGAAACCAAACAACGGATGATCCAGGAGTTCTTCCTCCTGGTGCCGAAGGGCAACTCGAAGACCAGCTATGGCGGCGCCATCATGGTGGTCGCGCTGATCATGAACGAGCGGCCAGAGGCAGAATTCCACCTCATCGCTCCGACGATGAAGATCGCGGAATACGCCTTCAAGCAGGCGAAGGGAACCATCGCACTCGACCAAAGGCTGTCGGCGATCTTTCGGCCGCAGAACCACCTCAAGACGATCACGCACCTCAATACCGGCGCTACATTGCAGATCAAGGCGGCCGACACTGACGTGATCACTGGCGGTAAGCAGGTCGGCACGATGATCGACGAAACGCACGTCTTCGCCGAGAAAGCCAATGCGTCCGACATATTCCTCGAGATCAGGGGTGCTCTCGGCAAGCGACCAGATGGCTTCCTCCTGCAAACGACAACGCAGAGCAAGAGGCCGCCAACCGGGGTTTTCAAGAGTGAGCTTCATCGTGCTCGCGACGTGCGCGACGGCAAGCTGAAGCTGCCGCTGCTGCCAGTTCTATACGAGTTGCCCCGGAAACTCGTTGTTGATGGTGGCTGGAAGGATCGAAAGACCTGGCCCCTGATCAACCCGAATTTCGGTCGCTCGGTGCGAGAGAGCTTTCTAGCCGATCAGCTGATCAGTGCGGAGCGCGAGGGACCGGGCGCATTGACGCTGCTTGCCTCCCAGCACTTCAATGTCGAGATCGGCATTGGCATGCGTACCGATCAGTGGCCCGGCGTAGAGTTCTGGGAACAGGCGCGGGACGCAGAATGGGCCACGGTCAAGGGCATTGCCGCCTTACGGTGGATGCTCAAGCAGGTCGAGGTCGTCGTTGTCGGCCTCGATGGTGGCGGTCTGGACGATATCTACGGCGTGTCGGCTATCGGTCGCGTGAAGGGGACGCGGCGTTGGCTCGCTTGGTCGCACGGTTGGTGCCACGAGATCGCGTTGGAGCGACGGCCAGGAATCGCTGACGCGCTCCGTGGCTTTGAGGCCGAAGGCGAGCTCACCATCATCGAGAGCAATCACGTCCTGGAAGATGGCGAACTGCCCAAGGACATCCAGGAGATCGTCGATGTCATTGTTGAGATCGACGAGCTGGGCTTGCTGTACCAGGTCGCCGTCGATCCTGCCGGCCTGGGCGAGATGGTCGACGCCTTGGCGGCTGTAGACGTCACTGTTGAAAACGGCAAACTCTCAGGTGTTCCGCAAGGCTATGCCCTGATGAACGCGATCAAGACCAGCGAACGCAAGCTCGCCAACGGCACCATGAAGCACCATGGCAGTGGCTTGATGACCTGGTGCGTGAGCAACCTCAAGATCGAGCCGACAGCGACGGCCATTCGTGCCACCAAGCAGAATGCAGGCGATGCCAAGATCGACCCTGCGATGGCAATGTTTGACGCGGCCTATGTCATGAGCACGAACCCTGAAGCGCAGGGCGTTTCGGTCTACGAGGACCGTGGTCTTCTCGAAATCGAACTGGAAGAGCTATGAGCCTTTTCGGCGATATCCTGTCGGCCGTGCGCGGCCACCCCGAGCCGGAGACCTCTCGCGTCGAACCGGACCTAAGCGCAGTCGACTATCAGTCCGGCGGCTCGCTCAGCAGCCCGAGCGGCTGGCTGATGCGCGAGATCGCGCCGCGGACGAAAGCGGGCACCCATGTATCGGAATGGACGGCCCGCCACCTGCCCGTGATCTATGCGTGCGTCAACCGTATCGGAAATCCAATCTCGCGATTTCCGCTCAAGATGTATCGGCGCCTCGACGACGGCAGCCGGCGCATCGTATTGGGCGAGGAGCATCCGTTCGCCAATAGACTTGGCCAGCGCCCGAATGCGCAGATGAGCTCCCGTACGTTGCGTAAGACAGTCCAGGGACACGCTCTCCTCTGGGGCAATGGTTACCTGGAGATCGAGCGAAATGGGCGTGGTCAGGCCGTGGGTCTTTATCCCTTGCTGCCGAATGTCACGCGCCCGGTCAAGGAGAACGGAGAGTTCTTCTTCCGCACGACGATTGACGGCCGCAATTACCGCCTTCCCCATGATGAAGTCATCCACATCATGGACCAGAGCCAGGAGGGTTATGTCGGCATCTCACCGATTGCAATGGCGCGTCAGGCAATCGGCATGGGGCTTGCCATGGAGGAGTTTGGCGCGAAGTTCTTTGCCAATGATGCCAAGAGCGGCGGATTTCTGGTCCATCCTGGGCGGCTCTCTTCCAATGCCCGTCGGAATATCCGAGGTCAGGATGGGGAAACGCGTGCCGCGCCGGAAAGCCCGAAGGCGGCACTCGATAGCCAGTCGGGTCTGGAAAATGCCCATCGCGTGAAGCTGCTCGAAGAGGGTATGAAGTTCGTCCAGACGACGATCCCTCCCGAGGACGCGCAGTTCCTGGGAAGCCGTGAATTCCAGATCGCCGAGCTCGCCCGCATCTACGACGTACCCCTGATCCTGCTGCAGAGCCAGGAGAAGACGACGTCCTTCGGTGCCGGCATCGAGCAGTTGATGATCGCGTTCGTGCGTCAAACGATCGACCCCTGGGTCGACGCCTGGGAACAGGAGCTCAACTGGAAGCTCTTCACGGAAGAAGAGCGCGACAAGGGCTACTACGTCAGCTTCAACATGAAGGCGATCCTGCGCGGCGACATGAAAGCCAGATCGCAATTCTACAAGGACATGTTCGGCATAGGCGGCTTCTCGCCGAATATGATCCTTGCCTACGAAGACGAAGACGGCATTGGCGATGCCGGCGACTATCATTTCGTGCCAGCCAACATGGTGACAATCGAGCGAGCCACGGATCCTAGCTATTCGCCGCAAGGAGCTGCCACCGATCCCGCTCCCACCCCCGAACCGTCCCAGACCGACGAAGCAGAGGAGCAAGAGGAATGAAGTACGCTCACATCCTGATGGCCGTGCACGAAGAGCTTTGGGCAATGCGCGAGGATAAGCTGCAGGCGATCCTCGACTTCCTCGACGCCCAGGCCGACGGCACAAAGTTTTCGTCGTCGGAGATCGAGGCCCGCATCGGCCAAAAGACCGAGCGCCAGGTGGCGCAAGCTGACGGTGACGTTGCCGTTCTTCCCCTGCATGGCGTCATCGCCAACCGCATGAGCATGTTCGATGACATCTCGGGCGGGACCAGCAGCGAGGCGTTCGCGCGGAATTTCCAGATGGCGCTCCGCAGTGCGACCTGCAAGGCCATCATTATTGACGCAAACACCCCTGGCGGCGCCGTGAGCGGGTCGGCGGAGCTTTCTGAAATGGTATTCAAGGCTCGCGGGGCGAAACCCATCATTGCGCATGTCAACGCGACCTGCGCGAGCGCCGGCTACTGGATTTGCTCGGCCGCTGACGAGATCGTGGTCACTCCGACTGGCTCGGTTGGTTCGATAGGCGTGCTGGCGGTCCACACCGATGTTTCGGGCGCGCTTGAGCAGGCCGGGGTCAAGAAGAGCATTATGAAGGCCGGAACGCTCAAGGCCGAGGGTAATCCCTACGGGCCTCTAAGCGAGGATGCTCGCGGACGGATACAGGCGAGTGTCGATGCTGCCTACGAAATGTTCGTTTCGGATGTTGCCCGGAATCGTGCTGTCGCGGCCGACGCAGTTCGCAACGGCTTTGGTCGCGGTGGAATGGTCGACGCGGCCGACGCCGTCAAGCAGAGGATGGCCGATCGCGTCGGCACCCTGGAGGAAACGCTGCAGCGTTTCGGGGTAAGTCTCTACGGCGGCGTCGTGAGTAGCGGGTCATCCGCTCGCGGACGCTCAACCCGCCGCGCCCTGCTCGACCTTTAGAAATCCTCGCCTTTCTCGGCGAATGAGCCCCGTTCACGCGCCGGCGTGAGCGGCGCTTCGTTGTGACCCGGCACTTCAATGGAGATCAGCAATGCTGTCCAAACGTCCCGCCATGTTGTTTGGCGGCCTGTTCCTCTGCCTCGCTGTCGCGGCCATCGCGGCATTCGTCAATTTCCACCTTCCTGACAGTGGCCATGTCGTTGCCAGTCTCTTCGACCCGACTAACCCGCATGCCATGCTGGCGAATATCGCTCTGGCGGCATTGCGTGCCGAGCGGCTGGACGTGCACAACAAGATGAAAGCCATCGTCGCGGGCGCGGAGGGCGAAAATCGCGACCTCACGGCCGAAGAAACGACCGAGTTTGATGGTCTCAAGGCCAAGCGTGCTGCGCTCGATGTGCGTATCTCTCGAGCCGAAGAGCTCGAGGCTGCTGACGAGGCTCTCAATGCGACGGTTCCGGCGCGTTCGCGCCAGGCCGGCATTCCGCGTGCTGGCGGCCCGGAGGCTAACCGCGAGTTCGAGAGCCTGGGCCAGTTCCTGCACGCGGTTCGCTTCAATCAGAACGATCAGCGCCTGAGCACGCTGTTCAATGAAAACGTCGGCGCTATCGGCGAGGATGGCGAGCTGTCCGCCGAAATGCGGATGGATAACGACACCCAGGGCGGATTCATGGTGCCGCAGCAGTTCCAGTCCAACATCATGAGCGTTTCGCCGCAGGAAAGCCTGGTGCGGCCACGCGCCAACGTGATGCCGGCGGGCAGCCCGCCCGATGCCGGCATCACCATCCCTGCTCTCAACCAGGAGGGAACTGCTGACGGCCACGTGTTCGGCGGCATGACCTTCGACTGGATCGAGGAAGGTGGCGACAAGCCCGAAACCGACGCGGACCTTGCTGCCATCAGTCTCATGCCGCACGAAATTGCCGGCCACGTCACTGTCACTGACAAGCTTTTGCGCAACTGGCAGGCTTCCAGTGCATTCATCGAGCGGCTGATGCGTGGCGGCGTGGCGGCGGCGGAAGACTATGCGTTCCTGCGCGGCAACGGCGTCGCCAAACCCTTGGGCGTGCTGAATGCGCCCGCAACGAAGTACGTCAACCGCGCCCTGGCCAACAAGATCACTTATGCGGACACCGTGGAAATGGTGGCGCGGTTGCTCATGCGTGGCGGCAGCCCGGTATGGTCGATGCCGCAGTCTGCCCTGCAGCAGATTGCCGATCTCAAGGATGAGAGCGGCAGGTACATCTGGAAGCCGGATGCGCGCGACGGTTTTGCGGGCACTCTCCACGGGTATCCGGTCCGCTGGAACAACCGGCAGCCGGGACTGGGAAGCAAGGGCGACGTGCTTCTCGCCGACCTCAGCTACTACCTGATCAAGGATGGCTCCGGCCCGTTCGTGGCGGCTTCCGAGCACGTGAAGTTCCTCCAGAACAAGACCGTCATCAAGATCTTCTGGAACGTTGACGGAGCGCCCTGGCTGAAGGCGCCGTTTGCCGAAGAGAATGGGTACGAGGTTTCGCCCTTCGTCGGCCTCGACATCCCCGCCTGACCGACGCCAACGATGACCTTTTGGGGCGGCGCAGGGGCGCCGCTCTCCTTCAAACCTTGTGAAAGGAGCTCGCCATGCGCGACCTCGCAAACCACCTGTCGGTGAAGCGTGCGATCAGCCCGGCTGCGGCCGTTGCCGACAACACCCCCATCGTTTCGCAGATCGTGGATCTCTATGGCTACGAGCAAGCCATGTTCGCAATCGCGATCGGCGCCCTTGCCGACGCGGACGCAACCTTCGCGGTGCTGCTGGAGCATGGCGATGCCGCCAACCTCTCCGATGCCCAGGCTGTCCCCGATAGCCAGCTTACCGGCACTGAGGTTGATGCCGGGTTCGGCGCCGACGACGATAACGAGACGCGCAAGGTCGGCTATGTCGGCCCCAAGCGCTACCTCCGCCTGACGATCACCCCGGCTGGGAATGCCGGCAACGCCTTCGTCTCTGCGGTCGCAATTCTCGGCGCGCCTCGCTACTGGCCGGCGAACTAACGCGCGGCTTTGCAACAGGAGATCGTCATGTCTGTCAAGGAATTCACAGTGCTCGCCGCCTGCATCGATATTCGTTCAGGGCGCCGCTTTGCCATCGGTGAAGTCTTCGATCCCGCCCCGACCGAGGACCAGGCACGCAGGCTCGTCAAGGCCGGCTGCCTACCCGTTGCCGCAATCGACGCCGCGAGCGCTGAGGCGGAAGCCAAGGCTGAGGCTGAGGCGGAGGCCAAGGCGAAGGCTGAGGCGGAAGCCAAGGCGAAGGCTGAGGCGGAGGCCAAGGCGAAGGCCAGCCGCGCAGCGGCCTCGGGCGCCAGCGCATAAGGCGAGGGGGCGGAACATGGCCGACACATTGCGGGTAGTCATCCCGCCCCAGCCCATCCTTACTCCGGTAGATATTCCTGGCTCTCATGCTGCAAATGACCCTCGAATTATCGCCCTCATCGCCGCCGCGACGGCGGAGATTGACGGTCCTGATGGCTGGGTCGGGCGTGCATTCGGGCCGCAGACACTTGAACTGACAGGTTGGCTTGGCGGCTACAGACGCATCTTTCTTCCGTGCCGACCGATCATCAAAATCGTGAGTGTCGTGGTGGAGGATTGCGACGGTGCCGCCGAAACCGTGGAGCCATCGGCCTATCGCCTCGATGGCAAGGTTGACCTGGTGGCAACAAGAGGTGCGACTTGGCATCAGCGACCTGTTCAAAAAATCCGCTATGAGGCCGGATACGACGGCGTTGCGGTCGAGCAGGACGGGACGGGTGAGGTGCCAGCGCAGGCAAAGCAAGCGATCACTCTGGCCGTTTTGCACATGCTTTCTTTGGGCGCCGAGAACCTCTTCCTTCGATCCGAAGAGGTCGCTGGCATAGGTTCGCGTACCTATACGGTCTCCGACCAGGCAGCAGGTATCATCAGGAAGGCGACTGAGGGGCTCCTGTCAGGATTGAGGGTTTACCAATGACACCCGCGGAAGCGATAGCCACGCTCGATGATCAGATCACTCGTCACGGCCAGCCTGTTGCGCTCAGGCGTGGGAGTTCCGGCCCGCAACACGACGCGCTAGCTTTTGTTCGCGGTTACCGGCCGGAAGAGCTTGTCGGGCTGATACAGCAGGCTGACCGGGGGGTAACGCTCTCCCCCACATCCCTCGAGGGCTTCGGCCTCCCCAGGTCGGGCGATGCATTTTCTGCAGCCGGCCGTCCCGGGGTCGTTCAGGACGATGTTGAGCCCATCCATATCGGTGGCGTGCTGGTGCGCGTGAACCTGCGCGTAAGGTTCGCCTGATGGGTGGCTACACACAGGTCTTCCGCGTTGCGGCGCGGGAGACGGTCGAGGAGACGCGGGAGGCGCTTATCGCGACAGCGAAGCGCGAGCACGGCCGCATCATGAAGACGGAACCGAAGCCCTTGCGGTTCATCAGGACCGTGGACGGTGTGCGTGGGGCCCGCGAAGAGGTCGTGAAGGTCGACGGCCGTATCCAGTACGTCTATCCGCGCCTCGAAGAGGTGGTCCGCTTCGCGATCGAGACACTTTTCGACCTCTCTCCAGTGCTCAGTGGAGATTACCGCAACGGCCACCAGATATTCGTGGACGGTGTTGCCGTGCCGAACCTCAAGGCATGGGACGGCGAAGGCGATGTGGTCATCTGCAACTACCTGCCCTATGCGCGGAAAATCGAAGTTGGAAAAATGCGCATGCGCGTCCCCGGCTCCGATCATGTCTATGAGCAAGCGGAGGTGATTGTGGCCCAGCGCTACGGCAACACCGCCAGCATCTTCTTCACCTACCAGGGCGTCATGCAGGGCGCGCGCGTGGGGCGCGCCGGGGGCGGCAACCGCGCCGAGCTGCGCTACCCGTGCCTCAAGATTCGGAGCCGCTGAAATGGGTGACTATGCCGGCGCGAAGGCCGCCATCCGCCAACGGCTCGAAGACAATTGGGCGGCAACGCGTCTGAGCTTCGAGAATGAAACGCCGGCCGATCCGTGGCCGCCAACCGAAGAGGATCCGGATGCACCGGACCTTCCCAATCTGGTGCCGTGGGCCCACCTCGAAATTGCATCGACGGGGAGCCAGATGCGCGGCGCCGGAAAGCCGGGTTCACAGGTGTGGCAGACGCTTGGCTTCATCCTCGTGCACGTCTTTGTCCCGGCGGGAATTGGCGATGCGCTGGCCACGAGCTACGCGAGCGCCATCGGCGAAATCTTCCGGGGCAAGGTGTTCTACGACAATGGTGACGGTTGCTACGTGCGGACCTCGGCGCCGCGCGTCGACGAAGGCGGCCCCGCCACGACCACTGCCGATATCGCCTGGGCGAATACGGGCAACTGGTTTCGCGTGACGATGAGCTGCCCATTTGAATATTGGCACCGCGGCTGAGCCGGGCGCCGACCTTTTTCGATCCTTACGCCGCCCGCCACGAGCGGGCTTTTCCATGAAAGGAGCCTGCCATGGGTTACCAGTCCGGCCGCAATATCGGGGTTTCCTACAAGCCCGAGACCGTATTCGGCCAGTTGCCGGGAGCGAGCGATGCCAAGGCATTTCGCCCGAACAGCGGCACGCTCACGCTGGGCAAGGAGCC
>Ga0182740_1002031_pt1 | contig 12844 bp, 11 predicted proteins | sample eDN5th37CKraftBY_FD_128872 | JGI IMG/M metagenome (GOLD analysis project Ga0182740, IMG submission 128872) | Enriched backyard soil microbial communities from Emeryville, California, USA - eDNA 5th pass 37_C Kraft BY (version 2) (version 2) | ecosystem: Environmental > Terrestrial > Soil >...
CCGCCATGTCAGCCTGTTCGACTTCCTCGCGCGCGCCGCCTTCGCGCCGGCGCGCTGGCTGCCGACCGGCGCGGCGCGGCAGGCGATCTGGCGCGAGGCCAGCGAACACTGGCGCGCCCCTGCCGGCAGGCCGACACGATGAGCGACTGGATCCTGTTGCGCGGGCTGACGCGCGAGGCGCGCCATTGGGGCGAACTGCCGGCGACGCTGCGGCGCAGCGGCGCGGTCGGCGATGACGATCGCCTGACGATGCTCGATCTGCCGGGCAACGGCAGCCAGGCCGGCCGGCGCTCCCCCGCGACGGTAGCGGACATCGTGTCCCAGCTGCGCAGCGATGCGGCATTGGCCGGCCTGCACGCGCCGTACCGGCTGCTGGCCATGTCGCTGGGGGGCATGGTGGCGACCGCGTGGGCGCAGCAGCATGCCGACGACATCGAACGGCTGGTGCTGATCAACACCAGCATGCGGCCGTTCGGCGCGCCGCATCAGCGCATGCGTGTCGGCGCATGGCCCGCTGTGCTTGGGCTGATGCGATCGTGGCAGGACGGCCGACGCTGCGAGGCCATCATCCATCGGCTGACCTGCGCCCGCACCGACGCGCGCGAGGCCGACGTGGCCCGCTGGGCCGCGATCCGCGCCGAGGCGCCGGTCAGCCGCGCCAATGCGCTGCGCCAATTGCTGGCGGCGGCCCGCTTCCGCGCCGGCACGGCGCCGCCGCGCTGCGCCACGCTGCTGCTGTCGTCGGCGGCCGACCGGCTGGTGTCGCCGGCCTGCTCGGCGCGATTGGCGACGGCGTGGTCGGTCCCGCATCGCGTGCACCCCTGGGCGGGACACGACCTGCCGCACGACGATCCGGAGTGGGTGGCGTGGGAGGTGGCACGCTGGATGGCGTTGCCGGCAAGCTAGGCATCGCTCTCCAGGCGGGGATCCTGATGATCGCAAACCGCCGCGACGATCCCGTCGGCGTGCATGTCGTTGAGCAGCGCCATGCCGGCGGCGACGAACGACGGCAAGTCCGGCACGCCGCATTGACGCCCCAGTTCGTGCAGCAGGCTGTCGGCGGTCACCGAACCGGCCGCCTGCCCGATCTCGTGCAGCAGCTGCCAGGCGAGCGGGCTCAGTTCCGAGAATCGCACCTCGTCGTCGGCGGTCCTGCGCACCAGCAGAAAGGTTGCCAGGGCCGGGGGCTGCGACGGCCGATACGTCGGTCCGAGCCGATGCACCGGCCAGCGATAGGCCAGGGGCCAGGCCAGCGGGCACAGTTGCAGCGGGCGGTCCAGGGCCGGAGCGCGGGTTGGGGCTTGCGTTGGGCCCCGCGTTGCGGCCCGCGTTGTGGCCCGCGTTGCGGCCCGCGTTGTGGCCCGCGTTGTGGCCCAGGTTGTGGCCCGCGTTGTGGCCCGGGCTGGCACCCGGGTCGAGGCCCCGGCAGGGCCGGACAGGTCCGCTCTGAGCGCTTGCGCATCGCTCTGCAGCAGCGCCATTTCGACCCACTCGTAATGCGCCAGCTCGGCGAGGAACGGCCGCCGCATCGGCGCCGGCAAGGACTCGAGATCTAGCGCGTCGACGAAGGCGACGAACTCCTCCGCAACCTCGCCGAAGCGCGGCGTATGCGAGCGGTGGTCGCGCAGGAAGCGCTCGACCAGCAAGCGCCAATGTTCGGCTCCCAGCAACGACACCAGCACGGGAAAAGTCCCGCCCAGCAGCGACACCAGGTTGCCGGTCACCAGTTCGCGATAGATCCGCACGCGGGCCGGGTCCATGTCCGGCGGCGAGGCATGGCGCGCCGGATCGCGCAGGTGGCGGGTCAGCGCCAGCTGCTGCTGCAATGAAGTGCGCGCGATCTCAGCCATGGGCGATTCTCCTCGCGGTTCCACCCGCACGGGCCTGCAGCTCGCGGATATGGCGCAGCTCCCTGGCGAGTTCCGCATAGTCGGGAAAGTTGAAGTCGCGTTCGAGCACGGTGGGATGGACGCCGAAGCGGCCATAGGCGTATTCCAGCAGCGCCCATACCTCGGCCTTGACCGCGGCGCCGTGCGTGTCGATCTTCAGGTCGTCGGCTTCGTCGTAGTGGCCGGCCACGTGATAGGCGGCCACCCTGCCCGGCTCGAGCGCATCGAGGAAGGCATAGGGATCGAAACCGTGGTTGATCGCGTTGACGTAGACATTATTGACGTCCAGCAGCAAGGCGCAGTCGGCCTCGCGCAGCACGGCATTGGTGAAGGCGGCCTCGTCCATGTCCTGCCGCGGGGCGGCGTAGTACGACACGTTCTCGATCGCCATCGTCCTGCCGAGGATCTGCTGTGCCCGGCGAATGCGGGCGACGACATGTTCGATGGTCTCCTCCGTGAATGGCAGCGGCAGCAGATCGTACAGATGCGCGTCGTCGGTGCAGTAGCTCAGGTGCTCGCTGTAGAGCGGCACGCGATGGCCATCGAGGAAGCCGCGGATCTCGGACAGCAGGCCTTCATCGAGCGGCGCGATGCCGCCGAGCGACAGCGACAGTCCATGGCAGTAGAGCGGATACCGCTCGGCCAGACGGCCCAGCGCCTTGCCATGGGCGCCGCCGACGCGCAGCCAGTTCTCGGGCGCCAGCTCGAGAAAATCGAAATCGCCGGGCGGCGCCTGCTCCAGCTGCGGGATCAGGGCCCGGCGCAGCCCGAGGCCGACGCAGGCGGTGGGCGCGGAGCGCGGTGACAGGACGGACGAACGGATCGGCACCGGCACGGTGGATCTCCTTGGCGATCGTTTGGGGGGCATGGGCCACCGGGAGGCCCGATGCAGGGCTTGCGCAGCCGGGCCACACCGGTTCGATCCGGCGCGGCGCGGCCGCACGGGAGGGCTACTTCTTCAGCTTGGCGAACAGGTTCTTCGGTACCGGCTTGCCGTTGGCCTGGTAGGTGGCGCGCAGATACTCGTTGGCCTCGGCCTCGGAGATATTGCCGTCGTGGCTGGTGTCGATCTTGTCGAACTCCGCGGCGCGCGTGGGCGCCACCGCCAGGAACTCGGCGCGCGAGACGAGGCCGTTCTTGTCGGTATCGGTGCGCGCGAAGGAGGCGTCGCCGCACTTGCCTTCGCCACATTTCCCTTCACCGCACTTGCCCTCGCCGCACTTGCCTTCGGCCTGCGCGCCCTTGCTGGCGCCGCGCGACACGCGCGTCGTGTCGGCACCGCACTTGCCTTCGCCGCATTTGCCTTCGGCCTGCGCGCCCTTCTTCGCGCCGCGCGGTGCGCGCGTCGTTTCGGCACCGCACTTGCCTTCGCCGCATTTGCCTTCGGCGGCCTTGCCGTCGGCCGCGGCCACCAGATAGCCCTGCGCCAGCGGCTGCATGGCGAAGACCGGTCCGTTCAGCAGCACGCTGCCGGCCAGCGCGGCACCAAGCAGGCCGAGCGTCGTCTTGCGGGAGGAATGAGCTTGTGACATGGCGAATCTCCTGAGTCAATGCACGCGGACGTGCGGGTCTGTGCCACGGGGTGTGGCGAACGAAATCGTGTCGATTGGGGTGGTGCCGGGTATGGCGGGCTTGCGCAGGGAAGTGCCGCGTATCGATCGGCCGGATGGCCAGACCATCAGGCCCCCGCCCTGGCCCTGGCACTCGCCCGGCACAGCGCGGCCAACGCGATGCCGATGGCAATCAGCGCGCCGCCGGCCCACGGCAGCAACAGCGCCAGCGGCAGGCCAAGCAGGATCAGCACGGCGGACCAGACGGCATGGCCGGCATGGTTGGCGGCGGCGGGCAGCGCGTTGCCATGCGTCCGCCGGTGCATCAGCAGGCCGTCCAGGCTCAGCGGGCCGGCACCGCGCAGCAGCAACGGCAGCAGCATGAGCACATACAACAACGGCAGCTTGAAGTTGCCGTATCCCTTGTCGGTGACGGCGTAGCCCTGCCACAGCTCGGCGAGGCTCGCCCACTCCGTTGGCCAATGGACTGCGTAGGTCGCGACCACGGTCAGCACGATCAGCGCGTAGGCGACGAAGCGCGTACCCAGGCCCAGCAGCAGCGCGACGGCGCCCAGCAGTTCGAGCCAGGTCGCCAGCGTCCAGTTGAGGTTGGCGCTCAGCAGCGAGAACGGCAGCGGGAACTGCCCGGCGAGCTGGTCGAACCAGCTCTGTCCGAGCAGCTTCTCGCGGCCCGACTCGAAGAACTCCCAGGCGAGGATCGCGCGCAGTCCGAGCGGCGCCAGCCAGTGGCCGACGGTATCGAGGCGGGTTGTCAGCGGGATGGGGATGGGCCGGTCTTGCACAGTGCGCTCCTTGAAATGGCGTCGTGGATTCGATGTCGCCATTTCAGGGCGGGCGTGTATCGCGGATGTGTTTGCCGGCGCGCGGGATTGTCACGGAGTTGCATCGCGGGCGGTGGCAGATACAGTGCAATACAAAGCGCGGGCGTTCTCGGTGGTTCGCGGTCCGCGGTCGTTCTCCACGGTTCGCGGCAGTCGCACCGTTGCACCGTTGCACCGTTGCACCGATGCACCGATGCGCTTGCCGATGGCAAAAAAAATCCGGATTGGCCTGCCAACGCAACAGGCAAATCCGGATCGGGCACCACGGGGCACAGCCGAAGCCGCGGCTACGGCGCGAAGCGTGTGAACACGTAGTCGCGGTCCTTGACGCGGGCCGCATGGCAGGCGAAGCAGGTCTGATGCTGGGCCGCGTCCACCGCCACGCCGTTGACGAAGCGGCCGAAGCCCCAGCCTCCGGTCGACGCATACCGGCGCGAGTCCTTGACCATCACCTGCACCGTGGTCGGCTGCCCCGGTATCGTCGCGGGCTCGAAGTCGGGCGATGGCTTGCGCTTGTAGGCCAGCTTGACCAGCACGGCCCCGTCCGGGAAGCGCTTCGCGGATCGTTCGATGGCCGCCATCGCTTCCGGGTTGCCCAGCACCACACGCAGCTCATCGAGCGGGGCGGCCTCTTCGGCGGGTGCGATCAACTGCCATTTACGGTAGCCGTGGGGAATGGTGACGCCATAGATGGGGGAGGCCGATGGCTTGGCGGTCGGCTGTGTGGCGGTTGGCTGCGTGGCGGTCGGCTGCTGGACGCGCTGCTTGGTGGCGGGCTGCTGGGCGGTCTGATGCTCGGCAGGCTGCTTGCCGGTCTGTTGCTGCGCGGTGTCGCTGGCGGCATGGACCGCTGGCTGCGCGGTGTCGCGCGCGCCGTGGACCGATGGCTGCGCCAGGGTCGGCTGGCCGACGGCGGCGCAGGCGAGCAGCGTAAGCCCGGCGAGGGTCGTGGGTAGTCGGAGACGTTGCATGCGAGATCCCCTCCCGCTCAGAGCTGCACGACCTGCAACACCGCGTCGGCGAACGCGCGAGGCGCTTCCTGCGGCAGGTTGTGGCCGATGCCGCCGCCGATGTCCCGATGCTGGTACTTGCCGGTGAACATGCCGGCGTAGGCGGCGGGCTTCGGATGCGGGGCACCGTTCGCGTCGCCTTCCATCGTGATGGTCGGCACGGAGATCTTCGGCGCGGCCGCCAGGCGCTTCTCCAGCGCATCGTATTGCGGCTCGCCCTGGGCCAGCCCGAGACGCCAGCGATAGTTGTGAATGACGATGGCGACGTGATCGGGGTTGTCGAACGACTGCGCCGAACGGCGGTAGGTGGCGTCATCGAACTGCCACTGCGGCGAGGCCAGTTGCCAGATCAGCCGGTTGAAACCATCGAGGTTGGCCGCATAGCCAGCGGCCCCGCGCTCGGTGGCGAAGTAGAACTGGTACCACCATTGCAGCTCGGCCTGGGGCGGCAACGGCTTGCGGTTGGCCTCCTGGCTGCCGATCAGATAGCCGCTGACGGACACCAGGCCGAGACAGCGCTCGGGCCACAGCGCAGCGACGATATTGGCGGTGCGGGCGCCCCAGTCGAAGCCGGCGATGATGGCCTTGTCGATCTTCAGCGCATCCATCAGCGCGATGACGTCGAGCGCGAGCGCGGCCTGCTGGCCGTTGCGCGGCGTCTCGGCCGACAGGAAGCGGGTCGAGCCGTAACCGCGCAGGTACGGCATGATCACGCGATAGCCGGCCGCCGCCAGCAGCGGTGCGACCTCGACGAAGCTGTAGATGTCGTACGGCCAGCCGTGCAGCAGAATCGCGACCGGACCGTTGACCGGCCCGGCCTCCGCATAGCCGATGTTCAACGTGCCGGCGGCGATCTGGCGAATGGGGCCGAATGACGTGGCACCCGGTGCTTGCCCGGCACCGGTGGCGGCCGGCCGTGCCGACTGCGTCGACTGTGCGGACTGTGGCGACTGTGCCCGGGCCGCGCTGCCCAGGCGCAGTTCCAGCAGGCCGATGCCGGCCAGTGCCGTGGTAGAGCCGAGCAAGCGGCGACGTTGTGCGTTCACCGAATTTGACATGGTCGTTTCTCCGAAAGGTAGGTGGGAAACGCCAGTGGACTCCGGCGCGGTATCGGCGGCATGTCCGAATCCCGCCGCTCGCGCATCGCCGTGTATCGATCGACGGGGTCGATACACGGCGATACAAAACTCGCCGCCGGACGGCGTGATGGTTAGACGTGGCCGGTTCTAACGGAGGACGGCACCATCGGCGCGGACCGCGCCGGAGGGGCCGGCGCCCCGTGCCGCCGCGGCATCGACCCGTCCGATGCTCTGCCAGATCTGCTGGGCCTGCGCGCGCACGGTGGACTGCCGGGCCCGCACGCCGGCCATCCCCGCCATGGCATCGCGCAAGGCCTGCTTGCCGGCCTCGTACAGCGCCTCCCGGATGTCCAGCAGCTTGCGGCAGGTGCCCCAGGCTTTCAGATCCAGCCGCTGCAGCGCGTCGCCGAGACGATGCAATTGCGGCTCGCTCAGGCGGCCGCCGGCACGCGCGAGGAGATCTTCCAGGCGCCGCTCGATCTCCGTGAGCACCCTTTCGCCCGGGCGTTGCGGCGCCAGCGTACGCAGGTTGTGGACCAGCGAGTCGAGGGCGGCACCGATCCGGTCGGCATCGCTGCCGGGATCGAGCAGCAGGTCCGTCAATGTCTGCATGGCGGCCGGCGGTGGACCGCTGCAGGCGACCGCTTCCACGCGGCCAGGCTCGGCTGCGGCGGCTGCCGCGGCCTCGTCCGGCCTGGCGGCGCTGGACGAACCCGACGGCGGCGCTTCCGGCGCAATGCCGAGCTGTGCGCGAATCAGCGCCAACGCGGTATCTCGCTCGAGCACGCGCAGCGCATCGGCATGCCGGGTCATGTCGGTCACGGTCAGTTGGCGCGTTTCCAACTCCTCGCATAGCGCTTGCGCGGCCTTTGCCCATTTCGCGGCGAATGCCTGCGTGAGCGCCGCTTCGCCATCCGCCATCGCGAAGCGGCACAACGCCTCGACCGAGCGGCGGAACATGTCGAACGTGTCCGCGGCATGCTGGCCGCCGGCCACAAACTTGCGATCGCGCGGGCGCGGGCTGACCCAGTCATCGCGCAGACGCGCAAGATCCAGGACGCCCTCGCCGTCGCGTATCCTGGCAAGTTCTCGGAGCAGCTGGGTGGACACGTGACTGACACCGGCCGGAGGAACGATGCCGTCCGGCTCGAACCTGCGCAGGGCTTCCTTTGCCGTCGCCTCGATCATGGCCCTCGCCGCCGTTGTCGCGGCCGCATCGCCCCCAGCGGGGTCGTTGCCGGCGTCGGCTGCGGCATCGTTGCGGGGGTCCTGGCACCAGTCCACCATGGCCTGCAGGGTTTCCCTGCTGCATCGGCTACAGAATGCGGCGAGCGCAGCGGGCGGCATCGGCGCCAGCCTCTCGGCGATCGACTTCGCCGTATCCTGATCGGACAAGGGCGGTGGCGTGGGAACGTAGGTAATTCGCGGCACCGGCTGCTGGCGGCGGCGTTCCGTTCCCACGCGCGGGCCGCGCCAGAAGAACAACGTGCGCAGAAGCCGGGACCAGAGGCTGATCCGCGCGCCCGGCGCACCGCATGCAATGCGCGGAGATGGGGCGGCTTCGGGCCGCGTCTTGTACCGGATGCCCAGGCACGGGCCGAAGAATCTGAACACGACTTGCAACATCCCATCCCCCGCAAACAAACCAGTCAAAAACGGCACGCCACGCAGCCCATCGAGGCCGCGTCCCTACTGCTCATGTGTTTTGGTTCAGGCCCGGACCCAATCGAGCGGCAATTCGGCCGGGGTCGCCGGCGCGGGGTCGGTGGCGAACAGCTGCCGGAACAGGACGTTCGCCGCGGCGACCGCTGCCGCTTGGGCGGATGCCGATGACGCGCCGTCCGTTGGCTGCCCCGAAGCGGAATCGGCCGGGCCTGCATGGGCGACGCCCTGGTCCGCGGCGGGCGCCTTGCCGGCGGCGCTTGTCTTGGCGTCGCTGGCGCCCGGTGTGGGCGTTGCTCCAGCCTTCGTCTTCTTCTTTCCTGCTTCGCGCTTCGAAGCAGGCTCCTCTTGCAACGCCATGCGCATCGCGAGCAAGGCGGACAACTGGTCATAGGCCGCCATCCAGTCGCCCAGCAGCCGACGTTGGCCGGCGAGCGCGCTCGCAGCGCGCGACGTGCCCGTGTCCTGGCGCTCGCTGGCCCGCGCCGAGCGCTGCACCATGGTGCGCAGTGCGAGCATGGTTGGCGTCGTCATCCAGCGATGCAGATTGGCGATGTCGTTCGGCTTCAACGCCTGCAGCCGCGTCGCCAGCGCGTCCTGCAGCAGACTCTCCTGCGCGCCGCCGACAGTGGAACGATCGGAACCGGTGCCGGCCCGAACCGCATCGCCGATCGGTGGCCGTGCGCTATTGGCGAGCTTGCGGGCACTGGCCCCAAGCGCAGCGAGTTCCGCGAGAAGGACAGCATCGCCGGCGTGCCGGCTCGCGTCGGCCGCACAGTGGCCGGCATGCCGACAGAATCGGTCGAGCGTGTTCGTTGCCACGCTCGAGAACGTGCTGCCCGCTTGCAGCATCGGCTCCAGTTCCGGGCCGAGAACCGGGCACTGCCGCAGCGCCAGGCGCTGCGCGGGACTCAGTCCGTGGCCGCCCTCGAGCACCAGCCGGTGCAGCGCGGCGCGCAGTGCCGGCGGAAAGCGGTCGGCAGGCGGCGCTTGCCCGCCGCCTGCCAGCACCTCGACATGCGCGAGCAGCGTGTCGATCTGCCTGGCGGCCGCCTGGCGATCCGGCAGCCGGTCGCTGTTGATCATTGCGACAAGGTCCCATGGCGGACCACCGACGATCGCGCGAAGCGCGGCATCGGCCTGCTCCCGCAGCGCGGCATGCTCGCGGCCGTAGGGCATCGCCTCCAGCGCGCCGACCAGTTCGTCCACCGCGCGCTGCAGTGTGGCGGCGTCGGCGGACGCGTCGCTGTGCAAGCGGTCGCGCAGCGCAAGCGCCTGCGCGATCGCGTTGCGCCCGGGTTCCGAGGCCGCAAGCGGGCTCGACGAGGCGAGCGGACCGGGCGGCTTGCCATCGGCCAACAGCGCGTCGAGCAACGCGATGGCGGCAGAGCGATCGCTCGGCAGGCCCGTGGCCACACGCTCGCCGAGCGGCACGCCGGTGTGCCGGCGCAGCAAGCTCAGCGCCGCGTCGACATGGCTGGCGGGATCGGGCGCATCGAGCGGGACGTGCGATGGTGCGGGCTCTTGCGGAAGCGGTGGCTGGTGCAGGCCCAGTGCCAGGCAGGGATGGATTGAGTCCAGGGCCGGTTCGGCGCGCTGGCCAGCACCGCGGGATTGCCCCGGTTCGGAACGGACGAACGGCTCGCCGGGAGGACGGCCGAAGGAGGGAACGGAGAATGGAAACACGATGGCGGTCGCCTCGGCAGTCGAGCGGGATGGCGCAATGTAGCGCTTCCGTGCGAGCTTGCTGTCGAGGCTGATCCGGCTCTATAGAATCTCGTCGCCGCCCTTCGAGGCAATGTTTCGGAATCTATACAGACAGCCTCTGCGACGCCGAGTCGCGGCGCATGACGGCTGCTGTCCCCGACGCTTGCCGCTAGCGCTGCGCTGTCGCCAGCCGTACCGCCAGACCGGCGAAGACGGTGCCGGCGAACCAGTTCAGCGCCCGCCGCGGGCGCGCCGAGCGCAGCAGCAACGTGCCGAACAGCCCCGAGAACCACGCGATGGCGCCGAACACGAGCAGCGTGGCCAGCATGAAGACCGCGCCGAGCACCGCGATCTGCATGGCGATCGGTCCCTGCGCCGGCGAGACGAACTGCGGCAGGAAGGCCAGGAAGAAGATCGCGACTTTGGGATTGGTGACGTTCATCACCACACCGCGCCGATACATCTGCCAGCCGTTGCCCGCCCGCTCGCCGGCCTGCACCGGCGCGTCGACCGGCGCGCGAAACGCCTGCCACGCGAGCCACGCCAGGTACAGCGCGCCGCAGATCTTCAGCACGGTGAAGGCGGTGGCCGACGCCGCGAACAACGTCGCCAGTCCCAGCGCCACCGCGGCGGTGTGGAACAGCAGGCCGGTACACAGGCCCAGCACCACGGTCAAACCCGCCCGCGGCCCGCGCATGGCGGACTGCAGCAGCACGAAGACGTTGTCCGGCCCGGGCGCGAGGCCCAGCAGCACGGCAATGCCGAAGAAGGCGACCAGCGTATCGAGCGTGGGCATCTTGTCTCCTGGAAGTCTGGAAGTCTGGAAGGCTGGAAGGCTCGAGGTGCGGCGGCGCCGTCAGACCAGCGGGCGCGCGGAATCGGTTGGGGGCGCGACGGCCTGGCCGCCGGCCATCACCAGCCGGTTGCGGCCGCCGCGCTTGGCCGCATAGAGCGCGACGTCGGCGGCCGCCACCAGTTCCTCGACCAGCGGCGAGTCCGGAATGCGCGAGACCGCGCCGACGCTGATGCTCAGGAATGGATGCGAGGGGTCCGCGCCCACATGCGGCATCTGCAGCGAGCGCACTGCCTGCAGCATGCGCATGCCGATGGCACGGGTGCGATCCGCATCGGCCTGGTGCAGCACCACGGCGAATTCCTCGCCGCCGACGCGCGCGCAGAAACTGGCCGCCTCGTCGAGCGTCTGCGCCAGCGTCGCGCCGATCGCGCGCAGGCATTCGTCGCCGCGCAGATGGCCGTAGATGTCGTTGTATTGCTTGAAGAAGTCGATGTCGATCAGCATCAGGCCGAGCGGCGTGCCGCGCTCCTGCGCCGCGGCCAGCAGGACCCCGGCCTCGCGCTGGAAGAAGCGCCGGTTGAACAGGCCGGTCAGCGGGTCGCGATACAGATCGCCTTCGATGCGCAGCAACTTGTCGACGGTCTCGTTGAGCCGAACCGCGAGATTGGAGTTCTCCTCCACCAGCGCATGCTCGCGCGTGCGGAAGGCGCTGACATCGCGCACGAAGACGATGCGGCCGATGACCCGCTCCTCCAGATTGCGCACCGGCTCGACCGTCAGCTCGTAGTCCGGCACGCCGGCGACATACGGGCGGGTCGCCAGCCACGAGGCGGGCGCGGGATCGCCGCGCCGCAGTCCGGGCAGCATGCGCTGGGCGGTACGGTTCAGATCGGCGATCCGGTCGCGGTCGTCGACGATCACGCAGCCTTCGCGCAGCGCGTCGAACACGCGCAGCCGCGCATAGTGACCGACGTCGCCCAGATGCGGTCGCAGCGCGCACAGCCAGACCAGCAGCGCCATCACCGAGAACGTCGCGGGGGTCAGGTCGCCGCCGACCGGCGTGGTCCAGCCGCGCAGATAGGCGACGTTGGCCAGCACCGGCAGCAGCAGCCCGACGATCAGCAGCGCCCTGCCCCCGCGCGACAGCTTGCCGCGCGGGTGCGCCATCGCGAGGAAATACAGGCTCGCCAGCAGCAGCCCGTAACTGTAGGCGGCCACGACCCAATAGGCCGGACCGTGGGAGAAGACGGCACGCGTATGCATGCCTTCGCCCCCGAACCACTGGACCTGCGGCCAGACCAGCCCGTGGCGCTCGTTGGTCAGCACCAGCACCATGGTGGCAATGCTGACCGCCAGCGCCATCGTCAGCCAGCCGCGGCCGACCACATGGTCGGGACGCGTCAGCCGCACGACCGACAGCAGCCAGCCCACCGGCACCATCAAGATGCCCGGATATTGCAGCTTGGCCCAGACGAGGCGTTCGGAGACGTTGGGGGCCTGGATTTCCAGCATGCGCCCAGCACACCAGATGCCGGCGCCGACGGTGAGCAGCAGAAAGGCCCGCACGGTGGGATCGTCGCGCCGCGGCCAACTTGCGACAGCGATCGCGGCGCACACCAACAGTGCGCCGGCCATCAGCAGAATCAGCAGGGAGATCGCCATCGGGCAGGATTGCAGCACGGCTGGCCCGAGTGGGCAACCGCTGCGGCACAGGAGTGGGTATCGAGGTCTGTCGGGTGGCAGACCCGAGGTCGCACCGGACGGCCGGTCGCGAACGACCGGCGCCGGCACTGGAGGTCGGCGTTGGGCGCCGCCGCGCTCAACCTGCGGGGGCTTCGGCCGGCTGCTCGGCGGCCGCCGTTGCGCCGGCGGGCTTGCCGACCGCGGCCAGCAGCATCTGCGCCGCGGCTTCCCAGCGCTGGGGCGAACGGAACAGGCGCGCCGAGATCAGGCCGCTCTGCAGCGCGCCGAAGATCACCATCGCCAGCTCGGAAGCCGGGATCGGCTGGGCCGGTGCGCCTTCGGCACGTGCCTGCTCGATCATGCCGGTCAGCAGGCGCTCGTGCAGCAGGAAAAAATCCTTCAGCACTGCATGGACCGCTTCCGGCAGGCACTCGGTCTCGGTCGCCAGCATGCCGCACATGCAGATCTGGTCCGGATCGAGCTTGCGGCGCCAGCCATTCAGGTAGAGCTCCGCGCGTTCGAGCGGGCTCAGCGCCGGGTCGATATGGCTCAGTTCCTCGGCGATCCTGGCCGTGTATTGCTTGGTCGCTTCCAGCGCCAGGTCTTCCTTGCAAGGGAAGTAATAG
>Ga0182740_1002033_pt1 | contig 12835 bp, 16 predicted proteins | sample eDN5th37CKraftBY_FD_128872 | JGI IMG/M metagenome (GOLD analysis project Ga0182740, IMG submission 128872) | Enriched backyard soil microbial communities from Emeryville, California, USA - eDNA 5th pass 37_C Kraft BY (version 2) (version 2) | ecosystem: Environmental > Terrestrial > Soil >...
CGGCCTGCAGCGTGCGGGCGATATGCCCGACCTCCGAGCAGCGCGTCAGGTCGCGCGAGACAACGACCAGACGGCCGTCGCGGGTGGAATCCTTCAGTGTCGCAAGTTTCATGCCCTACTCCCGATCTTGTTTCCGGCCGCAAGATGGTGTCATCTGCCGGCCGCCTGTCTCCACCCTCATGCGAGGAAATCCCGCTTGAACCCAACGGTCCGAAATTCCCTGCTGGTCGTCGCCGGCTTTGTCGCCGTGACGGCCATCATCCTTTATACGATGGGTCAGCCGCCCATCTGCAAGTGCGGATATGTCAAACTCTGGCACGGCGTCGTCGTTTCCTCGGAAAATTCGCAGCATATCTCCGACTGGTACACGCCGAGCCACATCATCCACGGCATCCTGTTCTTCGGCCTCTTCTTCCTTCTCCTGCCGAAAGCGAGCGTCACGGTGCGTCTTGCGCTGGCGCTCGTCGTGGAATGCGGCTGGGAAATCCTCGAAAACACCGACATGGTCATCAACCGCTATCGCGAATCGACGATCTCGCTCGACTATTTCGGCGACAGCGTCATCAATTCCAGTGCGGATATCCTGGCGATGGTGATCGGCTTCTTCCTCGCCTCGCGCCTTCCCGTCTGGGCGAGCGTCGTGCTCATCGTCTTCTTCGAGGCGCTGACCACCTGGCTCATCCGCGACGGGTTGACGCTCAACATCCTGATGCTCGTCTGGCCCATGGAGGCGGTGAAGGCCTGGCAGGGCGGCTAGCTTCACTTGATGCCCGGCGTGCCGTCGAACTTGCGTTCCAGCCCGTCCCAGCATTCGAGATAGTTGTCCTGCAGCGTCTCCAGCTCGGCAGCGAATTTCGTGAGCTGCTGGGGAAAGCGCGTCTCGAACATGAAGGCCATGGTATGGTCGAGCTTCACGGGCTTCAAGTCGCCGTTGGAAGCCTTCTCGAAGCCCGGCGCATCCGGGCCGTGCGGCAGCATCATGTTGTGCAGGCTCATGCCGCCGGGCACGAAGCCCTCCTCCTTGGCGTCGTACTGGCCGTGGATGAGACCCATGAACTCGCTCATGATGTTGCGATGATACCAGGGCGGGCGGAACGTATGCTCTGCCACCAGCCAGCGCGGCGGAAAAATGACGAAGTCGACATTGGCGGTGCCCGCTTCTTCGGTCGGCGCCGTCAGCACCGTGAAGATCGACGGGTCGGGATGGTCGAAGAGGATCGCGCCGACCGGCGAATAGGTGCGAAGATCGTATTTGAACGGCGCGTAGTTGCCGTGCCAGGCGACGACGTCGAGCGGCGAATGGCCGATCTCCGTGACGTAGAACTTGCCACACCATTTGACGTGCACCCGGCAGGGCGTTTCCTTGTCCTCGTAGGCGGCGACGGGCGTCTTGAAATCGCGTGGATTGGCAAGGCAGTTCGCGCCGATAGGCCCGCGGTCCGGCAGGGTGAATTTCGCGCCGTAGTTCTCGCAGATGTAGCCGCGCCAGGTATCGCCCTCGCCGATGCGCGAGACCTTGAACATCATGCCGCGCGGGATGAGGCAGATTTCCAGCGGCTCCACGTCCATGATGCCCATTTCGGTGAAGACGCGTATGGCGCCGAGCTGCGGCACGACGAGCAGCTCGCCGTCGGCGTCGAAGAAATAGTCGTCCGCCATGTCGGCGTTGAACGTGTAGGCGTGCGCGGCCATGCCGACCTGGGTGAGCACGTCGCCCGCCGTCGTCATCGTGCGGATTCCTTCGAGGAAGTTGAGGCTTTCCGCCGGCGCAGGCAGCGGGTTCCAGCGGAGCTGCCCGAGCGGCAGGGAATGGTCGTCGAGGCAGGGCGCGGTCTTCCAGTGCGGATAGCTGGCGTTCGAGAAGCGCCGCGTGTGGCGTACGCTCGGGCGGATGCGGTAGAGCCAGGAACGCTCGTTGGTGCCGCGCGGGGCGGTGAAGGGCGAGCCGGAAAGCTGCTCGGCATAGAGGCCGTATTCGCATTTCTGCGGGCTGTTCTGGCCCTGCGGCAGGGCGCCGGGCAGGGATTCCGTCTCGAAGTCGTTGCCGAAGCCCGGCATGTATTTCAGGCTGTTGGCGCTCTCCGTCGCACGATCCGGCATGGCTTGCCCTCCTCTGCAAGGCTGTCTATCGTCAGATGGTTACAGGTGTAACTGTCGATTTTGTAACCATCAAGGCGACCATGGATTTCCGGCTTGAGACCTTCCTGCCCTATCGGCTCAACCAGGCGGCCGAACGGGTCAGCCAGCGCTTTGCCGCGCAATACCGCGCGCGCTACCGCATGACGCGGCCGGAATGGCGCACGCTCGCCGCGCTCGGCACCTACGGCCGCATGACGGCGACGGAGATCGGCGTCAATTCCAGCATGCACAAGACGAAGGTGTCGCGCGCGGTGCGGGCGCTGGAGGATAAGCGCTGGCTGAAGCGCAGCGAGAATGCGGACGACCGCCGCATCGAGCACCTGGTACTGACCGCGGCCGGCCGGCGCATCTACGACGAGATGATCGAACTTGCCCGGGCCTATGAGGCGGAACTGGCGCGCCTTCTGGGCGAGGACGACCTTGCCCGGCTTGAGGCGGGCCTTGCCGCCATCGAATCCGGATTGCCGTCGGCGGCCGCACGGCGCAGGCCCCGCGACTGAGAATGCATTACGCTTTCGGCTCCCTCCGCGTCTTTACCATCGCGTCAACCTCGACATAACGCGCTTCCACAAGCTCTGTCTTGAACCGATGCTTTCGGTGAGATCGCGGTTCTCCAACGCTGGGAGCGCGCCGGGCCAACGCCGATAGTGACAATAACTACGTTTACGCTTTGGACCTGTGATCACAATAGCGCAAGGCACCCTTAATGGGGCACGCCTCTTCGGGAAATCAGGGGAACACGGCGATAGCGGCCGTCCCACGCCTTGCCGGGATCGAGCATGTTGCGTTATGCGGGCCGCGATTTTCCCTGATTTGACCGTCAAGGCACTGCCTCTCGCCGCAGGGTAACGCCCAATTTTCCTTTCCTGATCTTCGTATTGACGCTGTGGATACAAAGACTCATATTCCGGTCATGGCAAAAACTCGTGTAGCTCATTCTGAGTCTGTTCGTTCCGCTGCTGTCACGGCACGCGCCTCTGTGGCCGACGCCAAGGGCAGCATCAATTTGCGGATCGAGACCGGCACCCGGCAACTCATCGACGATGCGGCAGCGGTGTTGGGCAAGACGCGCACCGAGTTCATGATTGAAAGCGCTCGACGCCAGGCGGTGGATGTGCTGCTCGACCAGCGGCTGTTCACGCTCGATCCCGAGCGCTACGACGCCTTCATGCATGCGCTCGACAATCCGCCCGCGCCGGGTCCTAAGCTCAAGGCCCTGCTTCGCCGGACGCCAGCATGGCAGAAATAGCCGAAGTGCCGGACGATCCCGCACGTCGGCTTTCTGCCCCTGTTCCCCTCACTTCCGCACACGATCTTTCGGGGTTTGATTGTGGCGAGCCGGTTCTGAATGACTGGCTGCGTCATCGGGCCTTGAAGAACGAAAGCCGCTTCTCGCGCGCCTATGTCGTTTGCGAGGACAATCGGGTGGTCGGCTTTTTCTGCGTTTCGGCTGGATCGGTCGAGCGTGGGGCTGCTCCCGGCAAGGTGCGGCGCAATGCGCCCGATGTGATTCCGGTGTCGGTGATCGGGCGGTTGGCGGTCAGCCTTGACCATGCGGGCAAGGGACTCGGTGCGGACCTGTTGTCAGACGCGCTGCGCCGGATCGCGCAGGCTTCGCAAAGCATCGGCATCGGGGCGGTTCTGGTCCAGGCGAAGGACGATGCAGCCAAGCGCTTCTATCTGCGCTGTGCGGAGGTCATTGAATATCCGGAAGACAGTCGGACGCTGTTCCTGCCTATCGAAACAGTGGTGGCGGGGTTCGGTTAGTCACAAACGAAAGGGCGAAGTGATGACTACACGGTTCGGTGCGGGCCCGGCTTGACCACGCGGCGGTGGCCAGAGTTCTTTTGCTCATCGAGAGGGGGCCGATGAAAGAAAGCCTTGCTTTCCGCGCGCAGAACCGATCGCACGATACTCGCTCTTGCCAAACATTTCTCGAAACAGGTGCTCGGACCGTGCAATGCCTTCGTCGGTTAATATGACCGATTTGGCATTGCCCACTGGATTGTCGATGTGACCCTTCGCGGGAAGGCGGTTCATCGAATCCCAATCGAAGCCTTTCCAGGCCCTGCCGTCCCTGTCGAGCGTCAGGAACAGCAGCGCGAAAATGGCATCGTCGATCTTTTCTTTGCCAAATTCCATGCCTTGATACCCGCAAGCTGCGCATGAGAAGCGCATCGATGATGTCGCTGCCCCCACGCGAGAAGCCAGCGGCATCATTGCTGCTTTTCGCGTCGGCTTCTTTTTATAGGGTCATGGAGGGCTATTGAGTAGGTACAGTTCTCATCGCTATCTCGCATGGCCCGCCATTGTGAACCTTGGGCTACAGGGTTTTTCCGTGATCTGCTGAGGTTGCCTAATCTTAGTTGCTGGTGTCGGAAGTGGCTAGGGCCACACTCGAGGCACGTCCTCTTACATTGAGAGCCCGGATCACATCGGCCCCCAACTGTTGGGTGTTCTTTGATCCGCCCTTCGAATTGAAAAGATCCACGCCGACCTCAGCCGCAATCGATCGTAGCAAGCCCTTAACGACTATCGGCTGCTCTTCGCCATGCCGGAAGATCCGAATGGCGCCGCTTTCATATCTAACAATTTCCAGGTCAGAGTAAGGAGCCTTGTCTATTACATCCAAAGATTGAACAGTTCGTGCTTCGCGAGTTCCCCGGCTTATGGGATAGACAAGCCTGCCGCCCTGCTCGCGCATCAGCTCCAGTGCGTCTGTTGCCGATGTATCCAAAAGTTCTTCGACCGATACGCCTTTATCATCGTCAACATTAACGCGAAGAATCATCACTCGGTCTACATGATGAAAAGTGCTTAAGTTGAACCCAACGTGCGTCGAAGACGTGATGGTCTTGACGGAGATCCGCTCATTTGAGGCGGAAACGACGTCATAACCACGCTGGTTCGTATCCAGTGCCATCTGCCCACGGGTAATCATCGCGGCGTATAGCTCACCTATCCTGCCAGTGAGGTGGTTCAGCTCGCCTGGGCTTACCCCCCAACTGAGTTCCTTTTCAAACCAGGACAGGGCTTCGGCTAGCGACTGGATGATCTGAACTTGCGTGAGCGTCGGACGGTCTAGTGTCACGGATTTCTCTCAATCAAGGCTAATGATTCTGGCTGGTGAGAAGGTTTCAAGTTTCTTCAGACCACTGATCATATTTTTACCGAACAGCGGCGTTCCGATCGCACCTTTCAGCCAGCACTCTCGTTTAGCCTTGATGTATGTGAACGCGATGCACAGTGCTTCGTCTACACAGGCCAATCGACAGGCGAGCGGCGTTTTTGCTGACTGATGCGGACGTCGTGAAAGATCGCCACCCGGCAAATCGACATTGTCGAACAGCGCAGTCTGAGGATCGATAACACCCATTGTGAAAGCTGATGGATCTGCCTCAGCTCCGCTCAGGAAGCGCCCTGAGAAAGCTACACTGTTTCCATCTGCTCGTCCGGCACTCGACTTCAAAAAGCAGTTCGGTCCCTTCCTGAGCCTTGGATTCGTATTGAAGGTGAACGCCTTGCACTGGCCGTCCATGACCAGGCAGCTCTTTGCGCATGACGCAGCATCGTCGACTCGGATGGAAGAGATGTCGTCACCGAATAGATCCAAGCCGGTGTAGATCGCTACACGGTTTGGCCTCTTGGTGAATTCTTCGATTGGTGAGAGTGCTGTATCTTGAGGTAGGCCGGCCTGAAGAGAGTCGGCTGTTGGCTGATCAGAAGTTCCCTTTTGATTGCCGGACGATCCACTTGCATCGGCAGGTTGGGTCGCCGTCAGGGTCTTCTGACGAGATGCGGCCAATTCGTCTGATTGTTGGCTTGCGGTTCGGTTCAATCCGTAGCGTTTAATCTCGTCCTGGCTGAATATATGCATGTCGTCAGGCGGCGTCTTGAACATGACCTGCATCACGTCCATCGGCGTATCGAAGCGATTCAGAACTTCGATGATGTCCGAGATCGCTAGCTGCGCGCCGACGAGATCAGGTGAATCCGAAGATATCTGATGAACGCCGAGCTCTCCGTCGACCTTCCGCTCGTTTCCTGCCAGGAAGGCGAAGGAGCATGCTGAATAGCATTTACTTTCTTTGGGAATATACGTTGCGAGCTTTCGCTGATGGATATCGTCGGCAATCAACAGCCCCATCTGCACGTTCCCACCGGGGCTATTAAGCGTGATCAGCTTGGCGTCCGGAGCAGCCTGGAGAGCGCGTCGGAAGTTCAGCGCTGATCCGGCATCAATCAAGCCGTTCAATGATATGAGGTCTGGTCTTGCGCTATCGACGGCGAAAGGGCCGAACGTCTGGACCTCTCCAAACGCTTTCTCAGTCGCGCTTGCGACAAGCGTTATAGCGAAAACGCTCGCGACGACGGAACGAATTATCTCACGCATACCTAGCCCCTCAGCTCTTCCATGAAACTATAATCTGCGCTTGCTGACAATGATGGTGAGCACCTCCTGTCGAGAGCAGTTAACGTCTTCGTGCCGGGATAATCCTTGGCTCCCCTCCAGGGGCATCCTACGCGTGATCGACAGCAACAAGCCGTTGGAGATCACGATGGCAACGATCCGCAAGCTCAGAGGACGCTGGCAAGCCCAGGTGCGTCGGCGCGGCATGAAGCCTCGGTGCAAGTCCTTCGACAGCAAGCTAGAAGCAGAGAAGTGGGCACGCGAGCTTGAGACCCAGGTCGATCGCTTCGGTGCCGCTCCAAACACGCGGATCCTCGAAACTACCACCCTCGGCAAACTACTGGAGCGCTATCAGCGCGAGGTTTCGCCAACGAAACGCGGTGCCATCCAGGAGATCCAGCGGATCGACGTGCTACGTCGTCGTGAGCTTGCCTATGCACGAATGTCCGCAGCCTCGTCTGCGTCGGCCGTATCGAAATCAATCAACGAAATGCCACCGGAAGCAATGAGCAGAGCAATCTTCTCCTCGTTGTCGTGTCGACGCTCGCTTGCTGCAGCACCATACATCAACTCGTGATAGGCAATGACCGACAGCCCCAGTGGAGTCTCTGCCTTGCGCGCCTCGTCAAAGCGCTCACGGAGCTGGCGCGGTCGCCCGTTCAGGAGCGCTATCGCGACGTTAGTATCGAGATGGATCATCAGTCGAACATGGCCCGATCAGCCGGCATGGAAGGCTGCTCGCGCCCCTCGGGCAATGAAAGGTGTGTCGCCCAGCTTGTCGATTGCTGCCCAAGGCATAGTGTCGTCGTCGAGTGGTTCGAGGATCACACGATTGCCGACGCGATAGATCAGTCGCACCGTGTCAGCGTGGAGCGGGTCGATTTCCAGCTTCTTCTTGGTCTTGGCTCCCCGCTGCTCGGCGGCGACGGTGCGATAGCCGATAGGAGGAAACGAGCCATTCCAGAAGCCTTGCCGGGCGCTCTCCTTCAAGGCCCGCATGACGTGCTTGGCGTTTTCCTTGGACTGGTATTCATCGAACAGCGCCATGATCTGCCGCATCATGACGTGCATGGGGTCATCCCCATCCCTTGTGTGATCGAAGCCAGCTTCACGCCGTTCTTTGCCAGCTTACGGACGTAGAACTCCAACTCGAAGTGATCGCGGAAGAAGCGGCTGAACGAATGGACCACCACCACGTCGAAGGGGGCGGGCTTTGATGTTCCCGCTTCGATCATGCGCTGGAACTCGGGGCGGCGGTCGTTGGTCGCCGATGCGCTGGGTTCGATATAGGTCTCGACCAGTTGCAGGTTGCGGGCCTCGCAATAGGCTTCGCCCTGCCGCTTCTGATTGGGGATGGAAACGTCATGCTCGGCTTGCCGCGCCGTCGAGACACGCAGGTAAAGGGCGGCGCGTAGCGGCACGGTGGAAGCGATCATGTCGGGTCTCCTTGTGCGGCGGCCTCGTCGGGTGATAACACGGCGATACCGAATGGCAGGAAATGCTTCGTGTTGCGGGTGACGATGACGAGTTCATGCGCTGCGGCGGTCCCGGCAATCACGGCGTCCGCCATGCCGGGGTCGTGACCGGCGGCAAGCGCCTTTGCTTCCAGCCGCCCGCCGATTGCGGCGGCCTGCGCATCGAAGCCAATGATCTTGTCATCGTATGCGGAGACAAGGCCGCTGAGCCATGCTTTCAGGCTCGCGGCTTTTACTGTTGCCCCTTTGTGGTCGAGGAGCGCGATTCCCTTCTCGATCTCATGAATGGATACGACCGACAGAAATAGCCGTCCATCGGCATCCATGCGGTCCAACCAGTTGAGGAAGTAAGCGGATGCTTCCGACTTCGACGGTGCCAGCATGGAGACGACATTGGTGTCGAGAAGGAAGCCGCTCAAAGCTCGACATCCCGCGATGGTTTGCGGTTGCGCGGGAACTCTCCGCCGGGGAACGTCCTGAGATAGCTGACAAGGCCCGCCCGTTTGCGATCAAGCGCTTTGCGCGCGATCTCAGCCGCCTCGACCGAAACCAGGGCCGCAACGGGCTTGCCATGACGGGTGATGGTCACGATCTCTCCCTTGACGGCTTCATCGACCAGGCCGGAAAATCCAGCCTTGGCGTCTCTGAGATTGATGGTCAGCATGTTGCGCCTCCATATGTAGCCATATGTGATCACATATAGTCCATTGAAGGACGAATCTCAACGCTGATTTTCAATGTCTGGATCATCCGGTGTCCGGGCCGAATAGTTGATCGAATAGGTCGCCGAACCATCGCTCGAACACCTCGATCTCGGCTTCCGCGACCGGAACGGGGTCGGGCCAGTCGTCGGTGACGGTCGATGTGCTGAGGTCGTGCTTTGGCGACCTGCAGGGGAACGGCCACGGATATCCGTGCGACACGCACGGGCCTCCACTGTGCCGCCTCAGGAGGCAGCACCCAGGCGCTCTCATGCGATTGCTATGTCCAGATAAGAGACCGATTTTGCTTATGCCATCCTTTATTCAAGCCGATGCTTGCGCTTACGCCCCTCGGCCCCGCCCCTGAGCAGCACGCCATGGGGAACGATGACGGCTAGCTGCTCGTCCAGAGCGGTAGCTGTATTTCGCTCGCCGCGCGATCGGAACACAACGTCGCCTGCGCGCACAAAGTAGGGCGAGCATGACGTTTCCAATCCCGACTAGAAGCGACAGGATGAGGCCTATTGCGCGTCGCGCGGCCTGCCACTGGCCGGGACCTTCATGGCGGGACCGACAGGAGGTCGTAACCTAACCTTCATCCGACGCTCGCGGAGGCCAAAAACGTCCTGGCGCGGCAGATCGCGCGGCACCGCCGACGCGGCTATGTCGAGGCATGAGGAAACCCGCCGTTTTCCCCAGTTGATTCGGAGATGCCGATAGGCCGGCCGGCGTCAATGGATTAATCTCTCCAAATTACTGATGGGCCAGCGCTTTCGCGCTCGGCGCGTAACCATTATTGCCTTGCTCCCCGGTCAGAATCAGTTTCTAAATGCGTTTTAAACCGCAAAATGGGTTTGAAATCGCACTTTGAGATTCTTGGCATGAATATGGCTACAACGTTCGGGCAGGCAATTTCCGAGGTCGATCAACTGATCATCGGCCAGGCGCACGAACTTTCCGACAAGCTGAAGCAGCATCGGCTGGAGATGTTTCCGCCGGTCGCACAGAAGAGCCTGCGCCAGTTCCAGCTCAGCGAGGCGGCGCGGTTCCTCGGTGTCACCAGCGGGTATCTGCGCAACCTGTCGCTGGAATCCAAGGGGCCCCTGCCGCAGGTGACGCCGTCCGGCCGCCGCTCCTATACGGCCGATCAGTTGCAGGAGATGCGCGCCTATCTCGAGCAGAACAGCCGCGGCCAGCGCTACGTGCCGCGCAGGCGCAATGGCGAGCATCTGCAGGTCATCGCGGTCGTCAACTTCAAGGGCGGTTCCGGCAAGACGACGACGACGGCGCATCTGGCGCAGCACCTGGCGCTCACCGGCCACCGGGTGCTCGCCGTCGACCTCGACCCGCAGGCAAGCCTTTCGGCGATCCACGGCTTCCAGCCGGAATTCGACGTCGACGAGAACGAGACGCTCTACGGCGCGATCCGCTACGACGACCAGCGCCGTCCGCTGAAGGAGATTATCCGCAAGACGAATTTCCCCGGCCTCGACATCGTGCCCGGCAATCTCGAACTGATGGAGTTCGAGCACGACACGCCGCGCATCCTGGCGCAGGGCAACAGCGGCGATTACGGCCGCATCTTCTTCGCGCGGCTTGACGAGGCCCTGTCCTCGGTCGCCGACGACTACGACGTCGTGGTGATCGACTGCCCGCCGCAGCTCGGCTTCCTGACGATGAGCGCCATCTGTGGCGCGACGGCGGCGCTGATCACCGTGCATCCGCAGATGCTCGACGTCATGTCCATGTGCCAGTTCCTGCAGATGCTCGGCGAGGTGCTGAACACGCTGAAAAGCGCGGGCGGCAACATGAACCTCGACTGGTTGCGCTATCTCGTTACCCGCTACGACCCGGCCGACGGGCCGCAGACGCAGATGGTCGCCTTCATGCGCTCGCTCTTCAAGCAGCATGTGCTGACCAACCCGATGGTCCGCAGCGTCGCCATCGCCGATGCAGCGCTCACCAACCAGACGCTTTACGAGGTCGAGCGCAGTCAGTTTACCCGCGCCACCTATGACCGGGCGCTGGAATCCATGGAGGCGGTCAATACGGAGATCGTCGAGCTCATTCACAAGGCATGGGGGCGTTGATCATGGCGCGCAAGAACGTTCTTTCAAACCTGATGGCACCGGCGGAGAAGTTGACGCCGGTAAACCCCGTCGAAGAGCACCGGCAGCATGTGACCTACAAGGGCATCGGCGCGCTCGGCGCGGTGACCCGCAGCATCGATGCGCTTGCCGCCAAGGCGGATGCAGCCAAGGAGATCGAGGCGAAGCTGACGGCCGGCGAGGTGGTCATCGAGCTGGAGGCCGACCAGATCGAGGATTCCTTCATCTCGGACCGCCTCGCCCATTCCGACCAGCAGTTCCAGGAGCTCGTCGAGGCGATGCGCGTGCGCGGGCAGGATTCGCCGATCCTCGTTCGCCCGCATCCCACCAGGCAGGGCGTCTACCAGATCGCCTTCGGCCATCGCCGCGCCAAGGCGGCGCGCCTGCTCGGCCGGCCCGTCCGAGCCGTGGTAAGGGCGCTTTCCGACCGTGACCACGTCATCGCGCAGGGCCAGGAGAACAGCGCCCGCGCCGATCTCTCCTTCCTTGAACGCGCGACCTTCGCCGGGGAACTGGAGGCGCGCGGCTTCGACCGCGAGACGATCATGGCGGCGCTGAGCGCCGACAAGACCACCGTTTCCAAGATGCTTTCCGTGGTGAACCGCATTCCGAAGGCGGTGCGCGCGGGCATCGGGCCGGCGCTCGCCATCGGCCGCGACCGCTGGCACGAGCTGGCGACACGCTTCGACGAACCGGCCAACGAGGACCGCGCCGTCGAATTCCTCGCCCGTGATCGCGTCAAGGCGCGTTCGCCGGAAGAGCGGTTCAACCTCGTCAGCAGTTTCCTCTCGAAGAGCGACGTGCCGATGGCCGTCCGCCGGCCTGTCGTGCCCGCCATATGGGAGCGCAGGAACGTGAAGGCCAGCATCAAGGCCAATGGCCGCCAGTACACGATTGCGCTGAAGGCGTCGGAAGCGGCCTCCTTCGGCGCCTACATCACCCGCAACCTTGACCGCCTCTACGAGGCGTACAGGGCGGAAAGCAAAGACAAATCAGGAGATTGATCCGCAAAAGAAAAAGGCCCCCTCAACGTTACCGTCGCGGAAGCCCTTCTCATCGTTTAGCAGCTTGAGAATCGCACTTCCCCGAATCGCAGTCAAGCCTTTTCGGCACCGGTTCCGGTGATGGGGTCTCTTTTGCCTGTTGAAAGGTGAAGAGACATGGAAACGGACGGCATAACGACGCCCTTCGGGCGGCGGTCGATGACGCTTGGCATGCTGGCAAGCCAGGCGCTGGCGAGGACGATCGCGCCGGAAGCGAGCATCGACAAGTGGAAGCTCTATCGCTGGCTCTGCGAGGCAAAGCCGAAGCTCGGCATCAGCGACCGGGCGCTCTCCGTGCTGAATGCGCTGTTGAGCTTTCATCCGAAGACCGAGCTTTCCGGCAAGGATGGCCTGGTGGTGTTTCCCTCGAACGCCCAGCTTTCCCTGCGCACGCATGGCATGGCGGAAACGACGCTGCGCCGGCATCTTGCCGCACTCGTCGCGGCGGGGCTCCTCACTCGGCGTGACAGCCCGAACGGCAAGCGCTACGTGCGGCGAGACGGCGAAGGTGCCGTCGGCGAGGCGTTCGGTTTCTCTCTCGCGCCCCTTCTCGCCCGGGCAGGGGAGATCGAGCAGACGGCGGCACAGGTGACGGCCGAGCGCCTCCTGCTGCGGCGCCTGCGCGAGCGCGTGACGCTTGTTCGCCGCGACATCGCCAAGCTGATCGAGACCGGCCTGGAGGATGGCCTTGCCGGTGACTGGATGGGGTATGAGGCGGCCTATCGCCGGCTCGTTCTTTCCCTGCCGCGGGTTGCGACGGTGGAAATCCTGACGCCGATCCTCGCCGAACTCGAAGCCCTCCGGAACGATATCCTCAACAGCCTGGAACGACAGGTTATTTTTCAAAATATGGCGGGCAATGCCGATCAAACTGAGCGGCACAAACAGAATTCAAAATCCGACTCCACCTTTGATCTTGAACCTCGCTTCGAACCGAAGCAGGGAGGCGATGCCGAAC
>Ga0182740_1002034_pt1 | contig 12832 bp, 11 predicted proteins | sample eDN5th37CKraftBY_FD_128872 | JGI IMG/M metagenome (GOLD analysis project Ga0182740, IMG submission 128872) | Enriched backyard soil microbial communities from Emeryville, California, USA - eDNA 5th pass 37_C Kraft BY (version 2) (version 2) | ecosystem: Environmental > Terrestrial > Soil >...
AGCATGTGAGTGTGCCGATGCCGGTCGGCGCGAATGACGAGGCGCGGGCATTCTACGGGGGGGTGCTCGGGTTGCCGGAGGTGATCCCGCCTTCGTCGCTGAACCGGGATCGCCTGGTCTGGTATGCGATGGGGGACAACGGCGACGAGTTGCACGTCTTCGCGGAGGAGGCGTTCGGGCCGAATTCGCCGCGCCAGCACTTCTGCATCGAAGTGGAGGACCTGGACGCCTTCCGCGCGGTGGCGGAAGGGGCCGGGCTGGAGATCCTGGCGGAGCCGCCGATCCACAACCGGCCACGGTTCAGCCTGCGCGACCCCTTCCAGAACCGGTTCGAGGTGACGCAGATCACCGGGCGGTACGACGAGCTCGACTGAGTGAGCGTCTGGCTCGGATGCCCGCCGGGAATTGGACACGTCCTGCATAATTCCATGCAGGACGTGTCTCGTTTGTTCGTCTATCTCACAAAGGACTGTGCATGGCCGCTGCTGCCCCCAAGATCACCTATACCGCAACGCCCGACCAGATCGCGGCGATGCACGACAGCATCGATGCCGAGCTGGATGCGGCGGAGCAGGCGTTCAACACGCGCTACCCGATGATCATCAACGGCGAAGACCGGACGAGCGAGAAGGTCTTCGAGGTGGTCGCGCCCGCCAACGTGAACCTCGTGCTCGGCTTCTTCCCGAAGGGGACGCAGGCCGATGTCGACGAGGCGGTCGCGGCGGCGAAGGCCCACTACCCGACGTGGGCGAAGAAGCCGTGGCAGGAGCGGGTCGCGATCATCCGCAAGGCGGCTGAGGTCGTGCGCGAGCGCAAGTTCCGCCTGACGGCGATCATGATCCGCGAGTGCGGCAAGTCCCGCACGGAGGCGATCGGCGAGGTCGAGGAGGTTGCGGACCTGTTCGACGAGTACGCGAACCAGCTGGAGGCGGCAGACGGGTACACGCTGAAGATGGACTCGCTCGACCCGCGCGAGCAGAACGTCTCCGTGCTCAAGCCATTCGGCGTGTGGGCGATCCTCTCGCCGTTCAACTTCCCGACCGCGCTGGCGGGCGGCCCGATCTCGGCGGCGCTGCTGGCCGGGAACACGGTGGTCTTCAAGCCGGCGAGCGCGACGGCGATCTCCGGCTATGAGCTGGTGCGCGCGATGCACGACGCCGGCGTCCCGGTCGAGGCGTTGCAGTTCGTCACCGGCGGTGGTGGCGAGGTCGGCGACTACCTGGTGCATCACAAGGATATCGGGGGCGTCGTCTTCACCGGATCGAAGGAAGTCGGCATGGAGGTCTACACGACCTTCGCCAAGGACTTCCCGAAGCCGGTGATCACCGAGATGGGCGGCAAGAACCCGGCGATCGTCACGAAGCACGCCGACCTGAAGAAGGCGATCGAGGGCGTGGCGCGGTCGGCGTTCGGGTTCTCCGGCCAGAAGTGTTCGGCCTGCTCCCGCGTCTACGTGGCGCGTGAGGTCTACGACGAGTTCATCGAGGGCCTGGTGAAGCGGGCGGACACGATGGTGATCGGCGACCCCACCGACAAGGAGGTCTTCGTCGGTCCGGTGATCGACGAGTCGGCGGTGGCGCGGTTCGAGGAAGCGGCGGCGCTGGCGGCGAAGGATGGGCACATCCGGTTCGGTGGCAACCGCATCGCGGATGGCGACCTCGCGAAGGGCACGTTCGTCGCCCCGACGATCGTGGACGGGCTGCCGCTCGATCACGAACTGTTCAAGCGGGAACTGTTCCTGCCGTTCGTGGTGGTCGGCGCGGTCGACTCGCTGGAGCAGGCGCTGCAGGAGGCGAACGATACGGAATACGGCCTCACCGCCGGCATCTTCACCGAGGACGAGGACGAGATCGAGCAGTTCTTCGACACGATCGAGGCGGGCGTGGTCTATGCGAATCGCGCCGGCGGCGCGACGACGGGGGCGTGGCCGAGCTGCCAGCCGTTCTGCGGCTGGAAGGGCAGTGGCTCCTCCGGAAAGGGCGCCCTCGGGCATCGCTACGTGCCGCTCTTCCTCCGCGAGCAGGGCCGCTGCGTGGTGGTCGACGCGTAGTCATCGGTCCGCACGAATCCGGACAGGCAGAGAAGGGAGGTCGCATCACGCGGCCTCCCTTTCGCTCGTTTGGGTCTTCGGCTGACGGTCGATGAGGGTCTCGCGACAGCGATACAGCAGCCATCGAGATGAACGCCTGACGGGGACGCCCGCCCATCGAGCGTACTGAGGCCCTCGGGCAGGCATCCCTATCGCATTGCACGGTAGTGGCCACCTTCGGTGGCATGAGAACGTCTTGCCAGGCGGAGACGGTGCATGCGACGTTGGGCGGCCACTGCTACAACGGCCGCATCGACGGGGCAGGTACCATCGTGGTGGCGGGCGGCTACCGGCGGCGGGCGGAACGACGCACCGGGAAGCGGCGTCGCCGGAGCGGCATGTCGAGCAGGGCGCTGGCCAGCATCGAGAGGAAGGCGATGACGGCGGCGGTGACGATTGCGCCTTCCAGCGAGTACCGCCCGGCGATCCAGGCGCCGATGAAGGGCGATAGGGAGAGCAGCGCGAGCAGGATGCCCGGGAGGCTGATCCCGGCCGGGCTGGCGGTCAGCCGGCCTTCGAGGTGGCCGAGGTAGCGCCGTTGCGCGTCGTCGCTGAACGCGACCGCGAGGCCGAGCGCCCCGAACGCGAGCGCCAGCGCCCAGGACGCCGCATCCGAATCCTTCACTTCGGTCTGGTACCAGGTACTGGACGCGGCGACCGAGATGCCGCCCGCCACGACGAGGAAGACGAAGCGGAGGAACGATCCCAACTGGAGCATCCGCGCGGGCGGCAAGGCCCTGGGGAGGCTGCTGGCGATCAACTGGCCGATTCCGCGCAGCAGGGCGTAGCTGGCCAGCGCGACACCGACGTAACGGAACGAGAGCGACATCTCGCTCAGGGCGAAGACGATCACGAAGGGATCGGCGAGGCGCGATAGGGCCCACAGGATCTGGAAGGCGAGGTAGCGGTATCCGGATGGCGACCGCAGGCGTGCGTCCAGGTCGCTCGCTGCCTCGGGCAGGTCATCGTCGGGCTGGGTAAACTCGCCGAGCACGAGGAACCAGCAGGCGGAGAGCGCCGCGATCGCGCCCAGCACGAAGAGGAGCCCGATCGAATGCGGGAAGCTGACCCGCGTGGGGTCCAGCGTGCGGGCGGCGGCGATGGCGGCGAGCGAAGAGACGATGGCGGTGACGAGCGTGACCCAGCCGAACGCGGAGATACGCCGTCCACTGCCATTCGCCCAGGGCGATCCCCAGGTCTCGTCGGTGAGCGCGACACCGAGCTGGAAGAAGGTGTAGCAGAGCAGGATTGCCACGACGGCGTCGCCGGGAGCGAGCCGCTGGAGGCGAAGGCCGATGGCGAGGATGAGGATGGCCGCGCCCGCGCGAAGCACGACGCCTGCGATGGCGAGGGGCATCACCGCGCCGACCAGGCGGGCGATCGCTGGCACGACGAACGGCCCGGTCGCCCACAGGAGCGCCGTGATGGCGGCCGGGGCGGCGATCTGGGCGGGGGACCCGCCGAGCATGAAGAGGGTCGCGGCGAGGATGATGACGGGATCGAGGAGGGTATCGGTGATCGCGCGCAGGAAGGAACTCACCGCGCGGTCCCAGCGGGTCAGTCGGCTCGTGCGACTCGTCGTTGGTTGCGCGTGACCCTGAATGGAAGACACCCATGCTCCCCGTGCGTACGCCGTCCAGTGCGTCGGGATCGTTCGAGCGATTATAGCGTCCCAGCAGACTCACAGGTTCTGCCGCGATCAGGCAAGGTAGGGCGGCTCCGCGATGCTCGGCGCGAGCTGCGCCATCGCGCGGTCCAGGATCGCGCGGTCGTCGTCGGTCAGGCTCGCCGAATCGACGGCAAGCGTCGTGAAACCCTCGGGCATCGCGTTCCGGTGAGGGTCGCCGCGCAGGACGATGGCGGTCTGCCGGGGTTCTTCCCGCGTGTTCGTGGCGCCCCCCCAGCCGGCGATCTCGATCTCGTCCACCCAGCCCCGGAAGGGGGTGATGGCTGCCCGCCAGACGGGTTGATCGGCTTCCGGCGTGACGAGCGGGAGGCGGCCATCCTGCGCGAGAACCTCGCGGTCATCATTGGCGAGCAGGACCACGCGTGCCGTGGCCGTTCCGTGAAGCTCCCGCTCGAGCTCGGCGCGGATCTTGGCGTAGCTGGCCGGGATCAGCTCCGGCATGGCGATGGTCGAGGCGAGGACGGGCATGAAGTTGGCGTCGCCGTTCCAGCGCGGGACGATGTGCTGGTGCAGGTGCTCGGCGATGCCCGCTCCGGCGGCCGATCCGACGTTGTAGCCGATATTGAACCCCTGGCAGGCGAAGACCCGGCGCAAGGCGCGCACGCAGACAGGCATCAGGCCGGCCATTTCCTGCACGGTCGCGGCATCCAGCGCGGTGGGATCGTCCACATGCGCGTTCGGGAGGATCATGATGTGGCCGGAGTTGTAGGGGAAGAGGTTCATGATGACGAAGGCGTGTTCGCCCCGGTGCAGGATCAGCGAGTCGACATCGTCCCGCCGGGCGAGGCGGTTGCAGAAGACGCAGCCGGACTCCCGTTCGCTGCTCGAGCTGCTGCTCGTGCCACTGGCGATATAGCGCATGCGCCAGGGAGTCCAGAGGCGTTCCCGCCCGGAGGGTCGGAGCGCCTGCGTCCTCATTGACTCGTCGGTCATGCCGAGGTTCCGTTCAGGCGTGCGAGGTACGGGCGGCTCTGCAACGACGCGAGATCGGCCCGGATCACGTCCAGCGGCACCACCCCGAGGCTCGCCATCGCGGCGGCGGCGAGCGCGAACGTCTCGTGCAGGCGGGCAGCCAGATCTCCCGGCCCGTCAGGCGTCGCAGCCTCCCATCGGTTCGCCTGTGCGCGCAGGACGGCACTCATCGACACCGGTGAGGGGATGTCGCCGTCGTCCGGGGCGTCGAGGGCGCGGTCCGGGCGTACCTGTTCCCACGTCAGGCCCGCGTGGATGCCCTTCACGGCGAGCCAGTAGCAGACCTGGCCGCCTTCCAGGGCGGCATCCTCGGCCTGCGCGGTGTGGACGTGGCTGCCATCGAGCACCCCGGCGAGCTCCCGGAGTTCGTCGGCGATGCGGGGCGCGATCGCGTCGTCCGGCGCGCGCAGCAGGCGCGAGGTGCCGGATTCCGCCGTCAGGTCGCGGTCGCGCAGGGTTTCAAAGGCCGACCACCAGGCGCGCGTGACGGTTTCGAGGCCATCCGGGCCGGCAGACCCGTTCGGATTGCCATAGACATCCGCCGGATCGAACCAGCGGTCGCGGACGACGGTCAGCGAGTTATCGGGTTCCAGGCGGCGGTAGTAGCAGGTGGGATAGCCGTCGTGGCAGACCGCGCCAACCTGCTCGACCTCCATCAGGAGGGTGTTCTGCTCGCAGTTGACATAGATCGCCTGCACCTTCTGGACGTGACCGCTGGTCTCGCCCTTCTGCCAGAGCGTGTTCCGGCTGCGGCTCCAGTAGTGGACGAGGCCTGTCTCGCGGGTGCGGTCGAAGGCGAGACGGTTCATGAACCCGACCATCAGGACCTGCCCGCTGGCGGCATCCTGTGTCACGACCGGAACGAGGGCCGCGCCGTCATCGCCAAAGGAGATCGGAAGCTCGCGGGACATCATGCGATCGACCGATCCACTTCCCGCTCGCTCCGCTCCGTGCGCACCGGCAGGCCGGCAGCGCGGAGGTGATCCTTCACCTCGCGAATGCGCATCGTGCCGAAGTGGAAGAGCGATGCCGCGAGGACGGCATCGGCGCGGCCGGGACGCAGGGCGTCGACGAAATGATCCAGCGTCCCCGCGCCACCGGAGGCAATCACCGGGACGTTCACCGCGCCCGCGACGGCCTCCAGGAGCTCGCAGTCGTAGCCGAGGCCGGTGCCGTCGCGGTCCATGCTGGTGAGCAGGATCTCGCCCGCGCCGAGATTCGCGGCCCGATGCGCCCATTCGACCGCGTCGAGGCCGGTGGGATTGCGGCCGCCGTGCGTGTAGACCTCCCAATGCCCGCTCTCCGGGCGGAAGCGGGCGTCGATCGCGATCACGATGCACTGCGACCCGAAGGCTTCCGCGCCCTCCGTCAGGACCTCCGGGCGGGCGATGGCGGCGGTGTTGATCGAGACCTTGTCGGCGCCAGCGTGGAGCATTCGCTTCATGTCAGTGACGGTGCGGATGCCGCCGCCCACGGTGAGCGGGATGAAGAGCTGGTCGGCGGTGCGGGCCACGACATCGACCATCGTCTCCCGGCTCTCATGGGATGCAGTGATGTCGAGGAACGTGAACTCGTCAGCGCCTTCAGCGTAGTAGACCTTCGCCATCTCGACCGGATCGCCGGCGTCGCGAAGGTTCGTCAGGAACTCAACTCCCTTCACGACACGGCCCTTCATCACGTCGATACACGGAATGACGCGGACTGTTAGGTTGTTGCCGGTAGCGACCGGCGCATCGGTGGCAGGTGGTACCGTCGTGGCTGCGTTCATCGGGCTTCTCCGGCGGAAGTCGGGAGGGCATTCGCAGCCGCCCCGACGGCGAGGGCATCGGTGAGGGCGATCCTGCCGTGGTAGAGCGCGCTGCCGATGATGACGCCGCCAGCGCCGGTGCTGGCGATCGCCTCGACATCGGCGAGCGAACCGACGCCGCCCGAGGCGATCACGTCGATCGGTACGGCGGCGATGAGGGCGCGGAGGGCATCGAGGTTCGGCCCCTGCAAGGTGCCGTCACGCTGGATGTCCGTGAAGATGACGTGCTTCAGGCCGGCCTCGGCGTAACGCCGGGCGACCTCGATGGCGTCGGCGTCGGTCTGTTCGAGCCAGCCCTGCGTGGCGACCTTGCCGTCGCGGGCATCGAGGCCGACCGCGATGGCGTCACCGTAGGTGGCGATGGCGCGCTCGGTGAAGGCGGGATCGGTGATGGCGATCGAGCCTAGGATGAAGCGGTCCACGCCGATGGCACTCAGCGCCTCCAGATCGGTGTCCGAGCGGATGCCGCCGCCGACCTCGATCCGGACATCGACAGAAACCGCCTGCCGGATGCGGGCAATGGCGTCGCGGTTGGCGCCGGTGCCATCGCGCGCGCCGTCGAGATCGACGATGTGAATCCACGCGGCGCCGGCATCCTGCCAGCGGCGGGCGGCATCGACGGGATCGGCGTCGAACTGCGTCTCGCGGGAGAAATCGCCTTCCACGAGGCGAACGGCGCGTCCTCCACGGATGTCGATGGCGGGGTAGATGATCACGGGTTGCGTCTCTCAGGTGAACTGCGGCCGCCGGCCCAAAGCGGCCACAAGGGCCGCATCTACGAATCGACGGTTACGGTTGCCAGGCGGCCCAGGTGCGGATCAGGTCGAGCCCGTCCTCGCCGCTCTTCTCCGGGTGGAACTGCGTTCCCCAGACGTTGTCGCGCATCACGACGCTGGTGAAGCGTGTGCCGTAGTCGGTCTCCCCGGCGATGTCGTCCGCCTGCGCGGCCTGGGGAGCGAAGGAGTGGACGAAGTAGAAGTACGCACCGTCGAGATGGGCAAGCGGTGAATCGGGCCGGAAGCTGACCGTGTTCCAGCCGATCTGCGGCACCTTCACGGTCTCCGGCAACTTGCGGACGGCGCCCTGGAGCAGGCCGAGGCCGGTGGTCGGCCCCTCCTCCATTTCCTCGAACAGGAGCTGCATCCCGACGCAGACGCCGAGGAAGGGCTTGCCCGCCTGCACGCTCGTGTGGATCGCGTCGACGAGGCCGCGCGCGTGGAGGGTCTCCATCGCGGTCTTCGCATGGCCGTCACCGGGGAAGACCACGCGATCCGCCGCGACAACGGTTTCCGGATCGGAGGTGATCTGCACCTCGGCGCCGGTTTCGAGCAGGGCGCGCTGGATCGAGCGGAGGTTGCCCGCGTCGTAGTCGATGATGGCGATCATGCGAGCATTCCCTTCGTGGACGGGACGCTGCCGGCGACCCCGCTCTGGCGGGCAGCGGTGCGGAAGGCGACGGCTGCCGCCTTGAAGATGGCCTCGGCGGCGTGATGGCTGTTGCGGGCACGGATGAGGTCGATATGGACGGTCAGGCCGGCGTTCATCGCCACGGCGCGCCAGAACTCCTCGACCAGGCTGCTCGCGAAATCCGTGCCGATCACCGCCTCCGGGAAGTCGCCCTCGAAGTGCAGGAACGGGCGGCCCGAGATGTCGATCACCACGCGGGCCAGCGCCTCGTCCAGCGGGGCGTAGGCAGAGCCATAGCGCTCGATACCGGCGCGGTCGCCGAAGGCGGTCTTCATGGCCTGCCCGAGCGCGATCCCGACATCCTCCACGGTGTGATGGGGGTCCATCGCGGCGTCGCCGGTCGCGTTCACCGTCAGGTCGAGACGCCCATGCCGCCCGAAGGCGTGCAGCATGTGATCGAGGAAGGGCACACCGGTGTCGGCGTGAACCTCCCCGGTGCCGTCGAGGTCGAGCGAGAGGGTGATATCCGTCTCGCCGGTGCGGCGGGCGATGGAGGTGGTGCGGGCTGAGGGGATGGTGTCTGGCGATGCCATGCGAGGGGTCTCCGGTGGTCGTCCGGATCGGGACAGCGAAGGGACGGCGAGGTCAGGCTGCGTCCGTGCGATGGGCGGGGAGGAGCTCGGTGATCGCATCGAGGACGAGGCGATTGTCCTCCGGCGAGCCGATGCTGATGCGCAGGCAATGGCCGAGGCCGTGCTCCGGATGGCCGAAGCGGCGGACGAAGATGCGGCGGGCGGCAAGGTCCTTCAGCAGGCCCTCACTGGACTCCACCGGCAGGTCGACGAGGATGAAGTTCGTCGCCGAGGGGTAGACGTGAACGCCGGGGATCTCCTCGAGGTTGGCGGCGAGCTGGTCGCGCTCGGCGAGGAGCTGGGCGAGGCGGTCATTCAGGATATCGAGATCGGCCAGCGACGCGACCGCGACCGCCGACGAGACGGCCGAGATATTGAAGAAGGGCGGCGCGACCCGGTTGAGGTAGGGGACGGCCCATTCGGGGAAGATCCCGTAGCCGACGCGATACCCGGCCAGGCCCGCGAACTTGCTGAGCGTGCGCAGGACGATCACGTTGTCGTAGGTATCGGCCAGATCGAGGTGGCTGGTGCCGCTGAACTCGGCGTAGGCCTCGTCGATGGCAACCAGGCAGGGCACCGAGGTGATGATGCGCTCGACCTCCGCGCGGGGGAAGAGATGCCCGGTCGGGTTGTTCGGCTGGCAGATGATGACGAGTTTCGTGCGTTCGGTGACGGCGGCGAGAATGCCATCGACATCCAGCGCGAAGTCCGGAGCCGGGCCGAGCGGGACGTTGACGATGCTGGCGCCGTTCAGCGAGAAGAGGCTGCGGTACACGCCGAAGGTCGGGTCGTGGATGATGACCTCGTCGCCCGGATTGATGACGAGCATGGCGAGCGTCTGGAAGACATCGTCGAGGCCCGCGCCGGGGATGATGCGGTCGACGGCGACCCCGGTGTAGGCGGAGAGCGCATCCCGCAGCGGCGCCTGCATGTAGTCGGGATACCGGTTGCCGGAATCGTAGGACTCCAGCGCGGCCTGGGCCTTCGGGGAGAGCCCGAATGGCGACTCGTTCCAGTCGAGGCGGGCGGTGCGCTCGGTCGAGAGATCGGAGGCGCCGGGACGGTAGCCGGTGACGGGCTCGATGCCGGTGCGGATCATCGACTCGGGCGCGGTGAAGGCCGTGGAGGGGGTCGCGGTCATGGACGGGGGAACCTCGTGGGAAGGCGGCGGGGAGGGCATCGACGGTGATGCATGCTGATGCCCCGATTCTAGCCGAGATTTCCCGTATGTGCCGCAGGCAAACGAATCGAGGGGACCGGCGCTAGCCAGTCCCCTCGTACGATGTTCGTGGCAAGGCTAGACGAGGAACTTGTCGATGGCCGAGACGATGATGGCGCTGGCGCCGGCCTCGCGCAGGAGCTCGATCTTCTCCCAGAAGACCTCCTCCTCGATCACCGAATGCACGGCCACCCACCCCGGATCGGCGAGCGGCACCACGGTGGGGGCCTTCTGGCCCGGCAGGATGGCGCGGATGGCCTCCAGCGCCTCTTCCGGGGCGTTCATCATCACGTACTTGTACTGGGTCGCCAGCTGGACCGCCCGGATGCGCATCATCAGGCGGTCGATCAGCGGGCGCTTGATGGGATCGTCCAGCGCCTCGTTGTTGGCGACGAGGACGGCCTCCGATTCGAGGATCGTGTAGATCGGCTTGAGGTCGTTCAGCTGGAGCGACGAGCCGGTGGCGGTCAACTCCACGATGGCATCCGCGACGCCGAGGGCCGGGGCGACCTCCACCGAGCCGCTGATCTCGATGATCTCCGGGTCGCCGCCGATGGACGCGAAATACTTCCGCGCCGATTCGGGATAGGACGTGGCGATGCGGGCGTGCTTCAACTGCTCCGGATCGGTGAACTCGGAGTCGTTCGGGACCGCGACGACTAGGGAGCAGTAGCCGTACCCGAGGGGCAGGAGCTCGACCACGTCCGCGTTCTTCTCGTGGACGAGGTTGCGGCCGACGACGCCCAGATCGACGGTGCCGAGGCCGACGTAGTCGGGGATGTCGTCGTCCCGCGCGTAGAGGATGGCGAGCGGGAAGTTGCGGGCCTTCGAGAAGAGGCGCTGGCCGTAGGTCTCGAAGCTGAGGCCGATGTGGCGCAACATCTCGAGCGAGCTTTCCGTCAGGCGACCGGACCGCTGGACGGCCAGGCGAAGCTGGTCGTTCCCGTTGATGAGGAGGCGTGACGTGGGCATGGAGTCGGCAATCTCGCTTGGTGGGGCGGGCGTGATGACGGCAGACATGATGGAGGCGTTTCCCGGATTCGCGCGATCCCGGCGCAGGGCAGCCGGCGCGATCCATCGATGGAGGCATCGCGCGCCGACCGGACAATCTGATTCTTGTACCATGATCGCTCCCGACGCCACAACCCGCGTTAATGGATTCTTGCCTGCGGCCGGCGTCCGCGCGGTGATGGGAACATGCGTTCGCAATGACACGTATTCGTGGTACAGTGCGGTTGGATTTCGATATGCACCAGGGCGCGGAACCGTGGAGCGGACTGGCGGAGGGAACGGTGCTCGCGAAGGTCTTCAGTTGCGCGGTGGTTGGACTGGACGGGGTGCTCGTCGAGGTGGAGGTGGACACGAGTCCCGGGCAGCCGGGGCTGTTCATCGTCGGCCTCCCCGATACGGCCGTGCAGGAGAGCAAGGAGCGCGTTCGCGCGGCCATTCGCAATGCGGATGGCCGATTTCCGTTCGGGAAGGTGACGGTCAACCTCGCGCCGGCGTCCCTGCGAAAGGCCGGGCCAGCGTACGACCTCCCGATCGCGCTCGGCATCCTGCTCAGTTCCGGGCAGGTGCAGGCGGACATGAGCGATGCCCTGGTGGTCGGGGAACTGTCGCTCGATGGCGCGGTGCGGCATACGCCGGGCATCCTCTCGATGATCTCGCTGGCGGCGGAGAAGGGGTTGCGACGGGCGTTCGTCCCGGCGGTCGATGCCCGGGAGGCCGCGCTGATCGAGGGGGTGGATGTCTACGGGGTCGAGACGCTGACGGCCCTCTGGCATCACCTGACCGGGATCGCGCCGTTGCCCGTGGTGGAACCCGACCTTGGCGACCCGACCAGCGATGCCTGGGCGCAGGCGACGGACTTCGCCGATGTGCGGGGCCAAGAGCATGTGAAGCGGGGGCTGGAGGTAGCCGCTGCCGGGGCGCACAACCTGATCATGAGCGGCCCTCCAGGGTCCGGGAAGACGCTGCTCGCGCGGGCGGTGCCATCGATCCTGCCGGCGATGAGCCTGGATGAGGCGCTGGAGGTGACGCGGATCTACAGCGTGCGCGGCCTCCTGCCGCCGGAGACGCCGCTGGTCCGGACGCGCCCGTTCCGATCGCCGCACCACACGACGAGCCACGCTGGCCTCGTCGGTGGTGGGACCTGGCCGCGTCCGGGCGAGATCAGCCTGGCGCATCGCGGCGTCCTGTTCCTGGACGAGCTTCCGGAGTTCAGCACGCAGACGCTGGAGGTGCTGCGGCAACCGCTGGAGGATCGCCGCGTGACGATCGCGCGGGCATCCGGCACGATCGCATTTCCGGCGAACGTGACGCTGGTGGCGGCGATGAACCCGTGTCCCTGCGGGTTCTTCGGCGATCCGGTGCGCGAGTGCCGGTGCGCGCCCTCGGCGGTGACGCGGTACCAGAAGCGGATCAGCGGGCCGTTGCTCGACCGGATCGACATTCACCTGAACGTGCCGCGCATCGACTACGAGCAACTGGCGGACCGGCGACCGGGGGAGACCTCCGCGACGGTGCGGGCGCGGGTGGAACGGGCGCGGGCGATCCAGCGGGCACGGTTCACCGAGGGCGAGGTGCTGACCAATGCCGACATGCGCCCGAAGGATATCCAGCGGTTCGTCCGGCTGGACGCGGCGGGGGAAAACCTGATGAAGGCCGCGGTGCGGCAGTTGAGCCTCTCGGCGAGGGCCTATCACCGGGTGCTGAAGCTGGCGAGGACGATCGCGGACCTTGCGGAATCGGAGGCGGTGCAGACGGCGCACGTCGCGGAGGCGTTGCAGTACCGGCCGAAGCAGGTGGACGCGTAACGATCGTCAGCGTCTTACTCGTTGCGGGCGGCGAGGGTCTGGCGGGCGAGTTCGGCGGCGATGCGCGCGCGGGACTCGGTGTCGGCGATGGCGCCTGTGAGATCCGCGACGAGCGTTTCATCCTTGAGCCAGGGAAGGTTCGCACGGACGTTCACGAGCGCGGCGCAGACGGCGGCCTCGCCCAGGATGATCGCGACTTCCGC
>Ga0182740_1002036_pt1 | contig 12827 bp, 7 predicted proteins | sample eDN5th37CKraftBY_FD_128872 | JGI IMG/M metagenome (GOLD analysis project Ga0182740, IMG submission 128872) | Enriched backyard soil microbial communities from Emeryville, California, USA - eDNA 5th pass 37_C Kraft BY (version 2) (version 2) | ecosystem: Environmental > Terrestrial > Soil >...
CGCTGGCCGTCTCCGCGAGCGTCAGCGGCGTCGGCGCCATCAGGGGACCGTTCGGCGCCGCCAGCACCTGGTGGACGCCGTGCCCGAGTTCATGCGCGAGCGTCATCACATCGCGGGGTTTGCCCTGATAGTTCAGCAACACATACGGATGCGCGGACGGCACCGTCGGATGCGCGAAGGCGCCTGGCGCCTTGCCCGGCCGCACCGGCGCATCGATCCAGCGATCGTCGAAGAAACGCTCCGCGATCTTCGCCATCATCGGCGAGAAAGCGCCATAGGCTTCGAGAACGGTTGCACGCGCCTCGGGCCAGGCGATCGTGCGCATCTTCACTTCCGGCAGGGGCGCGTTGCGATCCCAATGCGGCAGCCGATCCTTGCCGAACCACTTCGCCTTCAGCGCGTAATAGCGGTGAGACAGTTTCGGATAGGCAGCCTGCACCGACGACACCAGCGCGTCGACGACTTCGCGCTCGACGCGGTTCGACAAGTGCCGCGCATCAGCCACGTCGGCGAAACCGCGCCAGCGATCCGAGATATCCTTGTCCTTGGCGAGCGTATTGGTGATGCGCGAAAAAATGCGGATATTCGCCGCGAAGGTCGTTGCGAGGGCTTCCGCCGCGGCCTTGCGCTTCTTCTCGTCGGTATCCTGCAGCAAGGTCAGCGTTGGCTCGATCGCGAGCTCCTGCCCATTGACCTTGAATCGGAGACCGGCGATCGTCTCGTCAAACAAGCGGTTCCACGCCGAAGAACCGGAGACCGATTTTTCCTGGAAGAGCTGCTCGATGCGGTCTTCGAGTTGATATGGCTTCTCCTTGCGCAAATCCTCAATCCACGGCCGGTAATGGCCGAGCGCCGGATCCGTCATGGCCTGTTCGATTTGCGCGTCATCAATGCGGTTGAGCTCGAGCGTGAAGAACAACAGATGCAGGTAGATCGCCGTGATGCGCTCCTGCACGTCGCCATAGAATTTCGCGATGGTGGGATCGGTGGTGTTACCGTAATAGGTCAGACCGGCAAAAGAGCCGAGCCGTCCAAGCAGATCCTCGATCGCCTCGTAGCGCCGCACGGGCTCCGCGAGGGACTGACCCGCGTGTGGGCCGGTGGCGAGTTCCGCGAGCCGGCCCTTGTAGGCCTTCTCGAAGGCGACGCATTCAGCTTCCGCGCGGTCGAGATCGCGCTTGAATTCGGGTGCGTCGATCGAGCGATAAAGATCGGCGAGATTCCATTCCGGGAGGGCGCCGAGGTCCGACGCTTCGGCGCCTTCCTTCGGCGGCTTCGTGGACTTGGCGGCGGCTGGTTCGGTGGCCATGAATGTCTGAAATCACCCTGTTTCCTCAACCGACATCATATCGCGACTCGGTGCGTCTTCCGCAACCACGCCCGCAGCGCCGCTGGGCAGGACCAGAACGCTTCAAATAGCCGCCGCGGTCGCGTAGTTTCCGCCCGCCATGCGGCTGGGGCATACCGCCATTTCGGCCCGAGCCTTCAGAAGGACGTTGTCAATGAATCGTAAGGAACGGCGCGCAGCGCAGAAGCGGGGCGGCCCGGCCATGACCCCGATGGCTGCGACCCTCGCGCAGGCCTTCCGCGCCCATCAGACGGGATACCGGTCCGAAGCCGAGCGCCTCTACCGGGACGTGCTTGCGGTCGAGCCGCGCAACGCGGCCGCGCTGCATCTCCTCGGTGCCCTTATGCATCAGTCCGGCCGAACGGACGAGGCGGTCTCTCTCATGCGGCAGGCGATCGCGATCGAGCCGCGTAACCCGGATTACCATTACAACCTCGGCTCGGCGCTCGTCGCCGCCGGTCGCATGACGGACGCGATCGAACCCTTGTCGAAGGCGATTGCGTTGAAGCCGCAATATGCCGAGGCGCATTTCGAGATCGGCAACGCCTACGCCCGGTCGGGCCAACTCGACAGCGCCGAGAAGAGCCTGCGTCGTGCTCTCGACCTCCAGCCGGCCAACGCCGCGATCATGAACAATCTCGGCCGTGTGCTGCGGGCGATGGATCGCGCCGAAGATGCCGCCGCAATCTGGCAGCGGGCGGTAACCCTGCAACCCGGCCTCGCGATCGCGCATCTCAATATCGGCATGGTACGCCACGAGCAGAGCAGGCTGGATGACGCGGAGCAGAGCCTGCGCCGTGCGCTGGAAATCCAGCCCGACTTCCCGGAAGCGACGCAGCAGCTTGCCGCGGTGATGATCAGCCGCGGCCGCGCGCACGACGCCCTGCCTCTGGTCGCCCAGGCGCTGGCGCGCTCCGAAAGCCCCGATCTCAAGGCGACATTTGCCCAATCCCGGCTCGCTGCGCAGGAGTTTCGTCCCGACCATCAAACGCGCACACTTTTCCAGCGTGCAATCGCGGAAGCCTGGATCAGGCCGGCGATGCTCGCACCCCTTGGAGCGCTCATTCTCAAGGCCCACCCGACGATCGGCCAGTCGATCCGGCGCGTTGCGGGTCAATGGGGCAATGTGCCGGCCAGCCAGCTCCTGCCGATCGATGCGGAGATCGAGGCGGCGGCCCAGGAACCGCTTTTCAGTGTTGTGCTGAATGCTGCTGCGAACATCGATGTCGAGATCGAGCGCTTCCTCACCGTGTTGCGCGCGTCACTTCTCCAGCGCGCCCAGAGCAGTGCACCTGCGAGCGACAAGGCTATCGATCTTTATGCATCGCTCGCCCGGCAATGCTTCATGAACGAGTATGTCTTCGCGGAAACCGAAGACGAGCGCACACGCGTCCACGCCCTGCAGACGGCGATATGCAACGCAATCCGCAACAACGACGCGATCGCTCCGCTGCAACTCGCCGCACTCGCGGCCTACCGTCCCCTGTATCGCCTTGACGGTGCAGAAGCGCTCTCGAAGAGAAATTGGCCGGAATCGATCCGCGCGCTCCTGACCCAGCAAATCGACGCACCGCTGGAAGAGGCTGGGCTGCGCGCAAGTATTCCGGCGCTGACCCAGGTTGCGGATCATGGAAGCGAAGAGCCGCAGGACGGCCCATCGCCACGCTGGGGTAAGGCGGCCACGACATTGCGGCCGCTCCCGCTGGATTATGTCCTTCGGACCAGCCTGCCGAATCTCGGACCGCTGTCGATCGGCGTCACCGCGCCGGACGTCCTGATTGCGGGCTGCGGCAGCGGCGAGCGCGCCGTGGAAGCCGCGCTATCCTACCAGAATTCGCGCGTGCTCGCGGTCGATGAGTCCGTGGACGACCTCGCCTATGGACGCCGTCAGGCGCAGGCTTGTGGCCTGCAAGGCATTACGTTCGCGCGCGCCGAACTATCGAGCCTCGCCTCCATCGGCCGGAGCTTCGATGTGATCGAATGGAGCAGCCTCCTGCGCTCAGCCGATCCCCGGGCAACATGGGATACACTGGCATCGCTGCTGCGGCCTGGCGGCGTGATGCGTGTCGGACTGTTGAGCGAGCCCCTTCACGCGATGATTGCAGCGGTGCAAGACTTCGCAAAGCAGGGCAATTATCTGCCCAATATCGAAGGCGTCCGTCAGTTGCGGCAAAACCTGCTGCGGCTTCCTGCCGACAATGGTGCGGCAAAAGCGGCGCTGAGTTCGGACTTTTTCGCCACCGGCACTTGTCGCGCGCTGGCCTTCGGTCTGCATCACCAGCGGCTGACACTCCCGGAGATCGCCGCCATGCTGGAAGGAAATTATCTCGAGCTGCTCGGCGTCGAGGTACCCAGCGACATCCGGCAAGCTTTTGCCAAACGCTTCCCCGATCCGGCGGCACGTACCGATCTCGCCGCGTGGCACGCCTTCGAACGCGCACAAGCAAATGCGTTCGGCCTGTCGTTCCAGCTTTGGCTTCGCAAGCGACGCGCGTGATGTGTCCTGGTGATGAGTGGTTAGGCAGCCCTTAATACGGTATTAATCGAAAGTCCCGAGACTGCCCCGAAACGGCACAGCCGAGGGGATTAGTATGCCTGAGCGTATTCTTGTCGTGGACGACGACCCGGTTCAGCGAAGGCTGGTCGAGGGCATGGTCCGCAAGTTCGGCTACGAGGCGATCGTGGCCGAAGGCGGCGAACAGGCGGCACGGATTCTGTCGAGCGACGAAGGCGGGCGCATTGATTGCGTCATCCTCGATCTCGTGATGCCGGATCTCGACGGTCTTGGTCTGCTCGCACGTATGCGCAGCGAAGACATCGCGATCCCGGTCATCGTTCAGACCGCCCATGGCGGCATCGACAATGTCATTTCGGCAATGCGGGCTGGCGCATCCGACTTCGTGGTCAAGCCCGCGAGCCCCGAACGCCTTCAGGTGTCGTTGAAGAACGCGCTGACCCAGAGCGCACTCGCTGGCGAATTGCAACGCATGAAGCGGAGCCGCTCCGGCACGCTGACTTTCCGCGATATCATAACCCGCAGCACCGCTATGGGTAGCGTGTTGCGGCAGGCGGAAAAGGCCGCGGCATCCAATATCCCGGTCCTGATCGAAGGCGAGTCTGGGGTCGGCAAGGAAATGATCGCGCGCGCCATCCACGGCAGCGGCGAGCGTCGTGCAAAGCCGTTCGTCGCGGTCAATTGCGGCGCCATCCCCGACAATCTCGTGGAGTCGATCCTGTTCGGGCACGAGCGCGGCGCGTTCACCGGCGCTTCGGATCGACATATCGGCAAGTTTGCGGAAGCCGATGGCGGCACGCTGCTCCTCGACGAGGTCGGCGAACTTCCCCTGCCCGCGCAGGTCAAGTTGCTGCGGGCGCTGCAGGAGGGCGAGATCGAACCGGTCGGTGCGCGCAAGAGCGTCCAGGTCAACGTGCGGGTGATCTCCGCCACCAATCGCAACCTGATCTCGGACGTGAAGTCCGGCCGCTTTCGGGAAGACCTGTTCTACCGCCTGCACGTCTTCCCGATTTCCGTACCGCCGCTGCGATCCCGGCCGGAAGACATCCCGGACCTTGTCCGTCATTTCCTCGTCCGCTTCTGCGCGGAGGAAGGAAAGACGGTGAAATCGGTTTCGGCCGACGCCATGGCGCTGCTGAAGAACGCGCGCTGGCCCGGAAATGTGCGGCAGCTCGAAAATGCCGTGTTCCGGGCGGTCGTACTGGCCGAGAGCGACGAGATCGGGCCGCTTGAGTTTCCACAGATCGCGGCACGGGATACCACGCCGGAGCATGTTACTCCGGCACCGCTCGTCCCTGACGACAGCGGAAGCCGGATCGGCGAGCAAGCCCTCCTGATCGAGGGCGGCCCCGCCTTTGCTCCTGACAGGCTCGCATTGTTGGACGGCGCCTCGCAGGTGCGTCCGCTCGACGAACTGGAGGTGGAGATCATCCGCTTCGCCATCGCCCATTACCGCGGCCAGATGTCCGAGGTGGCCCGCCGGCTGCGAATCGGCCGCTCAACACTGTACCGTAAGCTGGAAGCGCTGCAGCTTCCCGAGGAAGGCGGCGACGCGAGCAACGACTCCGTGGCGGCGGGGTAACATCCTGCCCAATAACGCGTTTTGGTAACGGGTGAGTGCGCTACGCGATTGCGTCGCGCGAAAAATTCGCGTCTTTTGCGGACCTTGCCGCTATGATGCCTGTTAATGACGATATTCCCGACCAATCCGGGACGTGGCTGAGGAGAATATGATGCGCGGCCAACGCTTCGACCGCATTCTGGCGAGCTCTGCGCTTGCTCTGGTTTTTGCACTGTCAGCGCCTGCATATTCGCAGTCGGTCAGTCCGGAAGAGACAGCACGCGTCGAGGGCCGGGTGCCGGTTCCTGACACGACGCTGCCGCCGCCGCCCACAGCCGCCGACATCGCGAAACCCGTTTCGGTCAGCGCGACCGCCGCAGCAGAGCCCGTGTCGACGCAGTCCGTCGCTCCCGCCAGCACCGAGCCCGCAACTTCCGCAGCGACGGCCCCCGCTGCGACTACCGAGCCCGCTCCTACGGCGGCTCAGCCGACTCCTGCGGCAGCAGAGCCGGCTCCTGCAGCGGCACAGCCGGCCTCCGCTCCTGCTGCTCAACCTGCCCCGGCAGCCGCGCAGCCGGCCACCACACCGGCCGCACAACCGGCGGTCACAGTCGCCGATCAGGACCTCTCGGACAAACTGCGCGAGTTGATCACCGGGCGAAATGCCGACCGCTTCTTCACCCGGCGCAACGAGCGCGCGGCGGCCGAAGCCTTTTACAAGGAGCGCAACTACGAGCCGCTCTTCGTCGCAGCCCGCAAGCAGTCGCCGCGCGGTGCAGCGGTTGTTGCCTTCCTTCAGGGCGTCGACGCCGACGGTCTCGAGCCATCGGACTATCCAGCCCCGACCTTCAAGGCTGACGATGTCGATGCGCTGGCCGAGGCGGAGCTCCGGCTGATCGGCGAAGTTCTCGAATATGCGCGCCACGCCTCAAGCGGCCGCGTGCACTACTCGCGCATCAGCAACGATATCGGCTACGAACACGATACGCCTGAACCGGCCGAGATCCTCAAGGATGTCGCCACAGCGAGCGACGTCAAGCAGGCCCTGGATTCCTATCAGCCACAGCATCCGCAATACAAAAAGCTGAAGGCCGAACTCGCCAAGGCGCGCGGCCGCAGCGAGAAGCCGGCTGAAGAGGTCGTTCAGATTCCATCCGGCGGCAAGTTTGCGGCCAATGCCGACGATCAGCGCGTGCCGCTGCTGCGCAAGCGGCTCAAGATCGCCGGAGATGAAAACTCCACGCTCTACGATGCGGATGTCGTCGCCGCGGTGAAGAAATTCCAACAGGGCGCCGGCCTTTCGCCCGATGGCGTGGCGGGTCCCGCTACCTTACGCGCACTCAACGGCACGGGCGTGCAAAAGCGCGAGCGCACCGCCGACATCATCATTGCGAACATGGATCGCTGGCGCTGGATGCCGCGCGATCTCGGCAAGAACTACGTGATGATGAACATTCCGGAATATCGGCTGCGCCTGTACAAGGACCGCAACCTGTACTGGGAAACCAAGGTCGTCGTCGGCAAGCCGACACAGGCCACGCCGATCATGACCGGCGCCATGAAGTTCATCACGGTCAATCCGACCTGGAACGTACCGCCGTCGATCATCGCGAAGGAATATCTGCCGGCCCTGCGTCAGGATCCGGGTGTTCTTGAACGCATGGGTCTGCGCATGGAGCAGAACCGCGACGGCACCGTGCGCATCTATCAGCCGCCGGGTGACCGTAACGCGCTTGGCCGGATCCGCTTCAACTTCCCGAACAAGTTCCTCGTCTATCAGCACGACACGCCGGACAAGCATCTGTTCGCGCATGAGAAGCGTGCCTACAGCCACGGCTGCATGCGCGTCGAGAATCCGCTGATGTATGGCGAGAAGCTGCTTTCGGTCGTGATGCCGACCGAACGCTACACGGCCGAAAAGCTCCGTTCGATGTACGGGTCCTCTGAAATCAACATCAACTTCCCGACCACGCTGCCGGTGCACCTGACCTACCAGACCGCATTCGTGGACGATGCCGGCAACCTGCAGATCCGCGACGACATCTACGGCCGTGACGCGCGCCATATCGCCGTGCTCCGCAGCGATGAGCGCCGGGTCGCGGACGTCGCGCAGGCGACGCGCCCGACCGGAACCGGCATCCCGGCCGACCAGCTCCGTTTCCAGCAGCGTGAAGCGAGCCCGTTCGCGGACTGGTTCTCGTCGCGGCAACCGCAGCCGGGCGACCGTCGTGGCAGCCGTGTCGTTCAGGGCCGGAATGAACCGTTCCAGGGCTTCTTCGGGCGCCTGTTCCAGTAGCCCCGCTTCCAGACTCCCAGGCCTTCGAGCCGCCCGTTAACCAATCCGGTTGCGGGCGGCTTTGCTTTTGTGGAGAGGCCACTTTTCGCCACAGTCAACTCTTATCACAATCACGACAGTTCGTCGGGGGACGATAATCTCGAATTAACCCAACCTCGTAACAGTGCGTTAGCCACGCTCCGGCCGCACGCGGTCGCCTGCCTTTGTGTCAATAACCAACGGAACCTTTCGTGCCATTCGGTCAAGCGCGCCCGGCCAGAAACAGGACCACAACGCGCCTAACGCAGCGCCTCGCGCTCGCCGCCGCAATTACGATGGCCGGTTCCCTAGGGACGCATACCGCCCTCGCCCAGGGTGAAATTCGCTCTATCTCGCTGTACCACACCCACCGCGGCGACGAAATTACCGTCACCTTCAAGCGCAACGGCCGCTACGACGAGGACGGCCTCAAGAAGCTCAACCACTTCCTGCGTGACTGGCGCACCGACGACGTCACGACCATGGATCCCCAGCTCTTCGATGCGGTCTGGGAGGTTCAGCGCGAATTCGGGATCGACAAAAAGATCCACATCGTCTCCTCCTACCGTTCGCCGCGCACCAACGAGATGCTGCGCAAGCGCTCGAGCGGTGTCGCCCGCCACTCCCTGCACATGCAGGGGAAAGCGATGGACTTCTTTATCCCTGGGGTGCCGCTCGAAAAGGTGCGCGAGGCGGGCCTGAGGCTCCAACGCGGGGGCGTTGGGTTCTATCCAACCTCAGGCTCTCCCTTCGTGCACATGGACGTCGGCAACGTGCGGCACTGGCCGCGCATGACCCGCGAGCAACTCGCGCGGGTCTTCCCGGACGGCCGCACAGTCCACTTGCCGCTCGACGGCAAACCGCTGGCGGGCTTTGCCATTGCGCAGGCCGATCTCGCGAAGCGAGGGTCGTCGTCCACCTTTGAAACGGCCCGCGTCGCGGCCGCCAATCCGCTGGCGCGCCTGTTCGGCCTGAAGCAGAAGCCTGCGGCGGACGAAGACGAGGCGGAAATCGCCAAGCCGGCTGCAACTCCGACGCAGGTCGCCTCTGCCGGATTCCCCGCGCCGGTTGCACCGCGTAGCCGCGAAAACCTGTTCTCCGGCATGCAGTCCCAAACCCCGGCCGAAGCGGCGCCACTTCCGAGGTCCCGCCCCGGCTCCGCACCTGCGGCTCCGGCCCAGACGGCCGCTGCGGAAAGCTCTGCGCCACGCCCGCCGGCGCCGATCGCGGGCAGCTTCGCGCTTGCCGCTGTCACGCCTAACGACATCATCCTGTCGCGCGGCTACTGGTCCGGGCGCCCGGATCCGTCCGAGCAATCGACCGGCAGCATCGGGCCGTTCGTAGCGCCTCCCGGTTATGGCGAAGGCAAGCCCGGCGATGCGTTGCTGTCCTATGCCAGGGACATCGAGCCGGAAGCGGCGCCCCAGCGCGCCCGCCCGGCAACGCAGGCGGCCCGATCGGCAGCCCTCGCCCCCAACACCACGATCGCGTCCAAAGGCCAGCCCGACATTCCCACCGTCGTGAGCTCCGCCCCGGCGCTGAGCGGAAGGCTCGCGGCCACCGAGCGCCGCTTCGAAGGTCCGTGGATGCGGGCGCTCATCATGACGCCGAGCGTCGAGCGCTTCATGAACACCACGCTCTACGGCGCGACCGATTTCCGCAGTCTGCAGCCGATGCTGCGAAAACCGACGACCATGGTCGTGATGACCTTCGCCCTCGAGCCGCAGCCGTCGCTGACCTACGGACGCTTCGAGGGCCGCGCGATCGAGTTCCTCGCAACCGCGACGTTCATGCCGCGCACCGCTCAGCTTCGCTGACGCAGCGCTCCGGGCCGTTGCACGCGCCCGGAACGACGTGGGGGATCAAGCCTTCAGCATCCCCAGCGCGTGCATATAGGTCTCCAGGATCGCGTCCTGTTCCTCACGCTCGGTGGGCTCGATCTTGCGCAGCCTGATGATCTGCCGCAGCGCCTTCACATCGAAGCCGTTGCCTTTGGCCTCTCCGTAGACATCGCGGATGTCGTCTGAAATTGCCTTCTTTTCTTCCTCAAGCTTTTCGATCCGCTCGACGATCGCCTTGAGCTGATCCCTCGCGAAGCGGGTGGCGGCCTGTTCGCTGTTTTCGGCGGCGGCGGACGCGGGCATTGCGACGTTTCTCCTTGTGTCTGGGCACTTGTTTTCGGGAGCGGGCGGCAGGGGGTCAAGCGCACATTGCCGCTGCGCCCATCATCCACAGGCGCGCGGAACAGAGGTTGAATTTTGCAGGATGTTGCGGGTTCAGCGCAGCAGCGCCTGCGCCTCGCTGGCGAGCTTCTGCATCAGGCCGCGCGCGGACATCTCCACCCCAAGCGCGGCGGCCTGCCCCGACCAGAGCGGCGTGAAATCGCTGGATCCGGCAGCTTCCGCCTTCGCACGCAGCGGCGCGAGGGCTCCTGCCGCAAGCGGAAAGGCGGGCGCCTCCGAGATCGGGCCAAAGTCGCGCATCACCCGGTTCATCAATCCGCGGGCCGGGCGTCCGGTCATCAGATTTGTCAGCGCCGTGCCGTCGTCGCGGGCGGATTTGAGCGCGGTGCGATAGAGCCCCGAAATCTTCGATTCCGGGCAGAACAGGAACGCCGTGCCGACCTGAACCGCACTGGCGCCCAAGATAAAGGCCGCCGCAATGCCGCGCGCATCGGTCACGCCACCGGCCGCGATCACCGGAGCATTCACCGCATCGGCGACCTGCGGGACAAGCGCGAACGTGCCGGGCTGCGTGGTGATATCGTCGCCGAGAAAGATACCGCGATGGCCGCCCGCCTCATTGCCCTGCGCAATGATCGCATCGACGCCGCGCTCATCGAGCCAGCGCGCTTCGTCAACAGTCGTCGCGGAACTGAGCGTGACGATACCGGCGCGTTTCACGCGCTCAAACAGCGCCGGCTCCGGCAATCCGAAATGAAAGCTCGCGACTTCAGGTTTCAGTTCGAGAACAAGATCGCAAACGGCCCGATCGAACGGACGACGATTGCTGGTCGGCACCGGTGCCGCAGGATCGATATTGAGTTCACGATAATAGGGCGCGAGCCGCTCGCGCCACGCCGCCTCACGCGCATTGTTGAGTTCGGGCGTCGTATGGCAGAAGAAGTTCAGATTGAGCGGCCGCTTTGTACGCGCGCGAAATCGCGCGACCTGATCGCGTATTTGCTCAAGGTCCAGCATCGCGCAGGGGATCGATCCAAGTCCGCCCGCCTCCGCCACCTCGACAGCGAGTTCGAAATCTATCGCACCAGCCATGGGAGCGAGCACGATCGGATGCTCGATGTTGACAAGGTCGGTGAAACGGCGGTCGGGCCAGGGCATCGGGCACCATCGTCTGGATGAAACGTTGCGCGATTGTAGCGCGACGCCTTGGCCGACATCCACCAAACCTTCATGCTGGTGAGGTGTGATTTTGTGATGCAAGCGCCCGTCACAGCAGGTGTGTTCACGGTGCGCGAGCGGTCTCAGGCATCAGCGCCAGCAGTAATCCTGCCGTGCGGTCACTCGGCTCGGCCCCTTATTCCAGGTTTCTTTTTTAATTTTCCCGCGCGTCGCATGCCCGGAACGTTGCTATCATTACCTGCCGGCTCGAACCGGCCGCGCCAACGATGCGCAATAACGGGAGGAAGCAAATGAGGGTCTTGCTGGCCGCCGCTTTTGCGGCGTCATTTTGCTTTGCGAGCGGTGCAGCCGCGCAAACCTATCCTGACCGCCCCATCACCGTGATCGTTCCCTATGCTCCGGGGGGCAATACCGACGTGATCGCGCGGATCATGCTTGAAGGCATGACGCCACATATGGGGCAACGCTTCATCATCGAGAATGTGTCCGGCGCCGGCGGGACCACCGGCTCTACGCGTGCGGCCAAGTCGCCGGCGGATGGCTACACGTTGCTCGTCGGGCAGATGGGCACGCATGCCGCCGCGGTCGGGCTGTACGGCGACAAGCTCGGCTATGACCCTGTCAACGATTTCGAGCACGTCACCCAGTTCACGGATACGCCGATCGGCATTTTCGTGAAGAAGGATTCGCCCGCGAAGACGCTGCAGGAGCTGATTGCCCAGATCAAGGCGGGCAAGCTGACCAACGGTCACGGCGGCGTCGGCTCAACCTCGCATGTCAGTTGCCTGCTGTTCACCTCGCTGATCGGCGGAAAGACGACGTTGATCGGCTATCGTGGGTCCGGGCCTGCATTGAACGACCTGATCAGCGGGCAATATGATTTCATGTGCGACCAGATTCCGCACACCATCGGCCATGTCCAGGCCGGCAGCATCAAGCTGCTTTCACTCGCACAGACCGAGCGTTCGCCCATTGTGCCGAACGTCCCGACTACAGCCGAGGCCGGTTTGCCGCAAATGCAGGCTTCGGGCTGGAACGCGATGTTTGCCCCGAAGGGAACGCCGAGAGCCTTCGTCGACAAGCTTTCAGCCGCGGCTGCAAAGGCTTTCGAGGACCCGACAACACGCAAACGCCTGACTGACATCGGTGCGGTGATCCCGCCCCCTGAGCGGCGCGGACCCGACGCCCTGCGCGCGTTCGTTTCCGCCGAGGTCGCGAAATGGACGCCGGTGATCAAGCAGGCATCGAACTAGCCGCCGGATCGAGGTCCAGCGACACCGTGAACAGATTGCTGTCCTCGCGGTCCTCGTCGACGGCGAAGCCGAGTTCGCGGCACATAGTCAGCATGGTGACATTGTCGCGCAGCACCTGCCCGGTGATGCGGCGAAGGCCCTCCTTGCGCGCATAGTCGATGATCAGTTCCATCAGCGCCCAGCCGAGTCCGATCCCCTTGCGATCGGAGCGCAGCAGGACGGCATACTCACCGTTGCGAAAATCCGGATCGGCATGCAGACGGACCACCCCCATCAGCGCGCCGGTTTTCTCGTCGAGCGCGAGCAGCGCGATCGCGCGCCCATAATCGATCTGCGTCAGCCGCGCGATGAAGGCATGGCCGATATCCTTGACCAGACCGAAGAAGCGGAGCCGCATGTCGTCGGCGCTGACATGGCGGAAGAATTCTTCGTACAGCTTTTCATCTTCAGGACGCACCGGACGCACCGCGACCC
>Ga0182740_1002037_pt1 | contig 12823 bp, 10 predicted proteins | sample eDN5th37CKraftBY_FD_128872 | JGI IMG/M metagenome (GOLD analysis project Ga0182740, IMG submission 128872) | Enriched backyard soil microbial communities from Emeryville, California, USA - eDNA 5th pass 37_C Kraft BY (version 2) (version 2) | ecosystem: Environmental > Terrestrial > Soil >...
GCATCACCCAGGCCTCGGCGGTGCTGCTCGTCGCGCTCTTCTGGTTCAAGATCCCCTTCGCCGGGTCGTTCTTCACGCTCTATGCGGGCCTTGCCCTGTTCCTCGCCGCGGCCATCGGCTTCGGCCTGTTCCTCTCCTCGCTCGCCGGCAACATGCAGCAGGCGATGATCCTCGCCTTCGTCTTCCTGATGCCCTTCATGCTGCTGTCCGGCCTGATGTCGCCCACCGAGAACATGCCGGCCGTCCTGCAATACCTGACGATGATCAACCCGCTGACCTATGCGATCCGCATCACGCGCGTCGTCTATCTGGAAGGCGGCCGCTTCGCCGAGCTCCTGCCCGACATGCTGGCCCTCGTCGCGATTGCCGCCGTGACGATGCCGTTTGCCGCCTGGATGTTCCGCCACAGGCTGAATTAGGGCGGCCCGCGGGAGGAACCTTCGCCGATGCCGGCCGGTTAGTATCCCGAAAGGAGAACCGACATGGCTATCGCAAAACCGAAGGACGGCGCTGCCGGCACCACCGACCAATCCCCGCGCTGGGAAGGGCCTGAGGAGAGCCGGCCCCGCGGCTATCTGCCGGCGAAGGACGACCCGGACAGGAATCCGGACGCCGTGGGCGAGACCAACCGCAACCCCGAACGCAACCGCCCCTCGGACGCCCTGAAGACACGGAAATGACGGAAGCGCGTCACCCGATCTCGATATCCGCGCAGAGCGGGAGATGATCGGACGCGCGGCGGGCGAGCGGGCTGTCGTGGACGAAGGTCCTGTGCACGCCGAGCCCGTCGCCGAGCAGGATATGATCGATCCGCAGCAGCGGCAGGCGTGAGGGAAAGGTCGCCCTGAGCTTCCCGCCGGCCTCGACCTGGGCATCCCTGAGACGCCGCGCCAAAAGCCGGTAGGAGGCCGAGCGCGGGATGGCGTTGAGATCGCCGGCAAAGACGATGCGTGCATCCTCCGGCATGTCCGCCCCGAGCCAGCCCGGCCCGAGCAGCACCTCCGCCTGCCTGACGCGCTCGGCGCCGAAAAGACCGAGATGCGTGACGAAGACCTGTAGCCTTGCTTCTTCGAGCGGGACCTCCACCCAGAGCGCCCCCCGCGGCTCGCCGCGCGACGGCAGGGCGCCGGCCTTGACGAGGCGCGTCGGCAGCGCCGTCAGGAGGGCATCGCCATAGCGCTCTTCTTCAAGATGCAGCGCCGGATGGAAATGCGAGACCATCTGCAAATGGCCGGCGATCGCCTGCGCCTGGTCGATGCCGCCGCTGCGGGCGCGCGCGACGTCGACCTCCTGCAGGGCGACGATATCCGCCTCGCATTCGGCGATCACATCCGCGATGCGGCCTGGGTCGAGCTTCCGGTCCGTGCCGAAACAACTGTGCACATTATAGGTCACGATCCTGAGCCGCCTGCCCATACCTTCCTCTCGTTCCACCTGTGCCACGGGAACACGAAAAGCCTCCATTTCGTTCCCTTGCGACAGTCCCAAGGAGACGGCATGAACCGAACCCATATCCTTCACGCGCTCCTCGCCGGCGCGACCCTCCTCGGCGGTTGGCTGATCTACCGCACGCTCGGCCAGTATTCCTGGGAAGACATCCGCAGTTCCGTCCTTGCCATTCCCAGGCTGAACCTTTCCCTCGCGCTCGCCTTTGCGGCCGGCTCCTATCTCTGCCTGACATTCTTCGATTTCCTCGCCCTCCATTATGTCGGCAAGCCGCTCTCCTATCCCCGCGCCGCCATCGCCTCCTTTTCAAGCCTTTCCCTCGGCCACAATATCGGCGTGGCGGGCCTCAGCAGCGGCGCGGTGCGCTACCGCTTCTATTCCCGCTGGGGCCTCGATGCGGGGGAGGTCGCCAAGCTGGTCGTCTTCTGCGGCGTGACGGTGGGGCTGGGGCTGGTAACGCTTGCCGGGCTGTGCCTGCTCGTCCTGCCCGGCACCGCCGGCAAGGTGGCCGGGCTCGGGACGGCGGCCTCGGTCGCGCTCGGCATCGCCTGCCTTGCGGCGAGCACGGCTTATGTGGCGCTCGCCGCCTTCCTGCGCGGCGAGATCAAGGTGTGGAAATGGCGCTTCGGCCTGCCGGCGCCGGGCATCGCCGCCTTGCAGATCCTCGCCGGAACGGTGAACTTCGCGCTCGTCGCCGCCTGCCTTCACCAGCTTCTGAACGGCGATGTCGGCTACCTGGAAACGACGGCCGCCTATGTCGTCGGCAACCTGACGGCGCTCGTCAGCCATGTGCCGGGCGGGCTCGGCGTGCTGGAGGCGACCATCGGCTTCCTGCTCGGCAGCGCGACGTCGATCGGCGCGCTGATCGCCTTCCGCGTCGTCTACTTCTTCATTCCGCTGCCGCTGGGGCTCGCCTGCCTGCTGGCCGGCGAGGTGCTGGCCGCAAACGGGGAGACAGCACGCCTGCGCGACAACCCGAACTGATGGCGCAGGCGCCCCGCCCAGGCGGACAGCGGCCACCAGGGCGCGGCGGGATCGACGATGCCCGTGCCGGGGACGGGGACGATCGCGCCCCTTCCCTTCGCATCGCGGAACGGCTGCAGGCCGCGCTCGCCTGTGTTGAACGCATCGATGGCCCTGCCGAGATGGCCGCCCGCGCGCACGGCGGCACCGAAGGCTTCGGCGTCCGCGTCGAGATGTTCCGCCAGCAGCCGGTCGCGCAGCATGACGATGCTGCGGCGCTCGGCATCCGTGCGCGCCTCGACGGCGATGTCGAGCTCCGTGTCCAGCCCTTCGCTGCGCTGGTTGATGTTGGAGGAACCGATGCGCAGGAAGAGATCGTCGACGATGACGAGCTTGGAATGCACGACGATTTCCTGCTTCGTGCCGTCGGGCTTCGGCACCACGGGATAGAAGGCGCGCATCCGGCCGTGCCGGTCGCATCGGCTGAGGCGGCGGATGAGGCGGTCGCGGTTGATGCCGAGGACGAGACGCTCGATGAGCCCGTGGGAACTCAGCGTCGAAACGATGACGACCTCCGGCCCGTCCGGCTCGGCAAGCCGCTCGCACAGCACGTCGCAGACCTTGGGCGAAGCGAAATACTGGCTTTCGATGTAGATATGGCGGCGGGCGGCCCTGAGGGCGGCAAGGGTGAGGTCCGCCGCCTCGCGCACCGCCGGTCGCCCGCGGATGGCGGGCTCCGTGCGCGCGAAGGCGACGTCCACCTTCGTCATGTCCGGGACCTGCCCGTCGAAGCGGATGTCCGTGGGCGCATCGGGCGCCGGCACCGCCTCGTCCGTGGCGAAGAGCCAGCGGCGGCGGGCGATGTCGCCGGCAAGCCGCGCGGCCTGCCCGTCGAGGGCCACCTGCATGTCGTGCACCGGATCGTAACGCTTGCCGCCCGGCATGGTGCGGCGGGGATCGCCCACCCGATGGTCGGGGGTGTCCCAGCGCTTGGCGGTAAGATCGATGCCGCCGACGAAGGCGACGCGGTCGTCCACCACCACGAGCTTCTGGTGATGCGAGCCCCGGAGCGGATGGCGGCTGTCGAAGGCCAGCACGATGCGCGGATGGGAGGACCAGCGGCGCTTGCGGAACATCTTCAGCGACTTGCCCGAATAGATCGGCCCCATCGCCCAGACGAGCACGCGCACGACGATTTCCGGCCGCTCCTCCACCAGCTTCAGGAGGAAGGCGCCGAGGGTCGGGGACTGCGGCTCATCGGGCCGCATGCGGATATCCGGGTTGAAGTCCCAGCCGACGATCCACACTTCGCGCCTCGCCTGCGCCAGCGCCGTCTCCAGCGCCTCGAAATAAGCCTGGCCGTCGATGAGCACGCGAAGCCGGTCGGCCGAAGCGACGCGCCAGACATTCCGCCCGGGCTGGACGATGGAATTTGTACCGCTCAACGAAAACCCTCCGGTTGCACTCTCGGCGCCGGGTCCCGAAAGACTGATCGCCCTGCGCGGGAATTCGCGGAATGCGGTTTTGGTTCCGCCGTGGATCAGGCGGAACCGGCGCGGATCATGGAAAAGTAATCGTCGCCCCCGACCTGGCCGCCCTTGAGGGCGATTTCCAGCCCGTCGGCAGCCCCGCCATGGGCGATGCAGAGCGGCGAGCCGGGGGTCTGGGGCAGCGGCATCTTCAGGGTGAGCGCGGAGATATCCATTTCGCCGAGCGCATGGCTGGACGTATCCCCGCCGGCGACGACGGCGCGGGAAAGGCCGGCGCGCGCGACGAGTTCCGCCTGGATGCGCCCGAGCGCCCGGCCGAGCCGGTGGCGCGCGCCGGAAGCCGCATCCAGTTCGCCGCCCCGGTCGGCCGCGGGGCCGAGCGCGGTGTAGAGCACGACGCTGCGCCCGCTTTCGAGGACGCGCAGCCCCGCCGCGACGGCCTTGGCGATGGCCCCCTCCGCCCTCTCGCCGGTGAGGGCGAGCGGATCGACCGGAATGCCGTCGAAGCCGTTGGCAAGGGCGTGGCGGATCTGGCGCTCGGTGGTGGGCGAGACGCTCCCGGAGACGACGGCGATGCGGTCGACAGGCCCGGCAGCCGGAAAGGCCGGCTTCCCGCCGATCAGCCCCGCCTGCCGCCATGCGGAGATGAGGGCATATTCCACGCCGGAGGAGCCGCAGACGAACCGGCCTTCCGCACGAAGCGTCTCCCATACCAGCCTGCCGGCCGCCGCCTGCGTCGCCGCGTCGAGCACGTCGAGAAGCAGGATGTCGGCCGCTTCCGGCTCCGCCTTGCCGGAGAGCGCGACGACGTCCATCAGTGCCGAGGTCAGCGAGGTCTGGCGCGCAAGATGCAGCAGCAGGTTGGCCTCGTCCATCGGCGTGACCGGATGGCGCGACATGACCGGATGCCGGTCGATGCGGTAGTTGCGGCCCTGATAGGCGGCGAAGAGCTCGCCGAAGGCGGTATAACGGCGGATCTGCGGCGCGCCGACGATGAGCGGCACGGTCGCCGCGCCGAAGACGGCGCGGCCGATCTCGATGGCCCGGCCGATATTGCCGACATGGGGCGCCGAATCGAAGGTCGAGCAGACCTTGTAGTGGCAGAGCTCCGCATCCAGCGTCTTCAGCCAGCCGAAGGCCTCGCGAAGATGGACGTCCATCCAGCCCGGCGTCTCGCTGCGGCTGGTGCCGGCAAGGCCGAAGGCGCGCGCGCCGGAAAAGCGCGACAGCAGGTCCGCATCCGGCACCTTCAGGAAGAGCACCGTTTCCACGCCGTTGGAGGCGAGCGCCTCCATCACGTCGGTCGAGCCGGTGAAATCGTCGCCGTAATAGCTGATCAGCGGCCGCGCCATGGCTCAGGCTCCCTTGCCGTCGGCGAATTTTGCGAGCGACTGCGCCAGTTCCGGATGGTCCTTGGTATAGGTTTCGAGCGGCACGCCGGCCGAGGCCGCCTCCCAGGCCTGCCTCACCGCCTTCACCCCCGCCCCCGGCCCGCCCGGATGGCTGACGATGCCGCCGCCGCACAGGTAGAGAAGGTCCATCGATCCGCCGGTTGCGGCAATCGTATCGGGCGCCTGCCCGCCCCACTGGCCGGAGCAGACGACCGGCAGCGCCACGTCCCCGCCCGAAAACAGCGGCGTCGTGACGGCCTTGTAGGAGCGCACGAAGCTCTCGTCCGGCTCCCAGTATTTCACGCGGATGCCGTTGATCTGGAACTGGTCGACGCCGAGCAGCCGCCAGAACTGCTGCCACACGGAGAACTCGAAGCCGAGCCCGGCATGGCGCGTGAGGAGGTCCCAGCCGTTGCGGTGCGCGTGCAGCACGAGGCCGGAGCGCTTGCGCAGGAAGGCGAGGCCGCCGAAGCCGACGGAGGCGATGTTGACGACGGCGCAATTGCCGCCCGCCTCCAGCACCGTGTCGTGGTTGCGCATCATCTCGTCCGGATCGGCATGGCTGATGCCGAAGGCATACATCACCTTCTTGCCGGTCTTCTGCTCGTGGTCGCGGATCTTCGGCATGATCGCCGCCACCCGGTCCTTGAGCGGCGAATAGGCCGGGCTCATCAGCTTCTCGTCGTCCTTGATGAAATCGACGCCGGCATCGATCAACTCGCCGACCATCTCCGCCGTCTCGTGTGGGCAAAGGCCGAGCGCCGGCTTGACGATGCTGCCGATGATAGGCCGGCCCTTCACGCCCGTCAGCGCGAAGCTGCCCGCAACGCCGAACTGCGGGCCGGGATGGGCGGCGGAGAATTCCTGCGGCAGCTTCATGTCGACGATGCGGATGCCCGTCAGCCCCTTGATGGAGAAGACGCCGCCGATGGCGATGGTCATCAGCGCGGAAAGGTCGGTGCCGACGGCATCCATCGGGAAATCGATATCGACATCCGCGCGGTTGAACCGCGTGGCCCCGCCCGCCTCATCCGGAAAGGATGCATGGTTCCCCGGCGGCAACGGGCGGATGGCGGCGACACGCGCGGCGACGCGGGCCTTCAGCTCTTCCGTCTCACCCGGCAGCGCGACGAAGGTGCCGGTCGACTGGTCGCTGGCGATCTTCTTCGCCATGGCCTCCACCGAACCGGGCGTCTCTATCCGATAGGTCAGACGGATCACGTTTTCTCCTCCCGCAGCCGGGTCTTGCCGCTTGTTAAAACAGGACAACTGGTATAATGAGTATTTATGTTATTGCAAGCCGATTGCGGTGAAAGTTGTTGCGGCGAGGCCTATTGCTGCATATTCAAATCCGACGAAATCAGGTGAACCATGAACGTCGCTTCCGAACCGATCGTCCGCAAGAAACTCTCCGACGAAGTCTTCGCCCGGCTGAAGCACATGATCGAGACCGGCGAGTTGAAGGCCGGCGACGACATGCCCTCCGAGCGCGAGCTGATGGAGCGCTACGGCGTCGGCCGCCCGGCGATCCGCGAGGCGATGCAGGCGCTTGCCGGCAAGGGGCTCGTCGAGATCTCGCAGGGCGAGCGCGCCAAGGTGCTGCGCATCACCGCCGAGACGATCATCCGGCAGGTCGACCTGCCGGCCAAGCTGATGCTCTCCGGCTCCTCCGACACGCTGGAACACCTGAAGAGCGCGCGCATCTTCTTCGAGCGCGGCATGATCCGCGAGGCAGCGGGCAAGGCGACGCCCGAGGATATCGCGAACCTCAAGGCCCTCCTCGACAAGCAGAGGCAGAGCCTCGGCGATGCGGATGCCTTCATCGACGCCGACATGGAGTTCCACCAGTCCATCGCCGCCATTTCCGGCAATCCGATCTTCGCGGCCGTCAGCGGCGCGATGCTCGGCTGGCTGAAATCCTACCACACCGAAATGCTCATCTGGACGGGCCGCGAGAACGTCACCCTCGCCGAGCACGAGGAGATCATCCGCGCCCTTGAAAAGGGCAATGCGGACCTTGCCGAAAAGGCGATGATCAAGCACCTCGAACGCTCCCGCGCGCTCTATGCCCTCAAGGGGCAGAATTAAGTTTTAGAGCGCGATTTCGACCCAGCCATAGGGCGGCAGGGTAACCTCTTTGCCCGCCGGCAGGGCCACGGCCTGCGACTCCGGCGTGATGTTCGCCAGCAGCAGGCGCTCCGGCGAGGCAAGGCCCAGCACCGCATCCGGCCGCGACGTCTCCACCGAGAGCACCGGTTCGCCCACCAGTGCGCCGAGGCACGCAAGCACATGCCCAAGCGGCCGCATATTGCCCTCCGCCGTCGCTTCGCCCCCGCCGGCAACCAGCCCGAACGGGCCGGCGAGCGTCGAGAGCGTCAGCACCTCCAGCCCGGCGGAAGCGACCGTCGCGGCATAGGCCAGCGTCCAGGCCGCGCCGAACTGGCCGTTATGCCGCGGATCGACATTGGCCATGGGAATGCGTGCGCCGGACGGATTGTCCTTCGTCGCGCTGCCATAGGGGTTCTGCCGCATGGCGATGGTCGAAGGGCCGATGCGGTAGGGCTTCTCGCCGTAGATGGCGCGGGCCGAACTCACGACGAAGCGCAGCGCCTCGAAGGTCTGCATGACGGAAAGATCGTCGGCCGCATGCACGATGGGGTTCGTGCAATGGCTGACATAGTCGACCAGTTCTCCCGGCACGCGCTTGCGGTTGAGCTCGGTGAAATAGCTCATCATGCCGCCGCCGAGCCGCACGCCCGGAAAGGCGGCGCGCGCCGCGGCATAGACATCTTCCAGCGGCGGGCAATCCGGCCACGCGCTGCCCGGCGGCGTCGACTGGCGGTCGACGGACGGGCAGACGAACAGCGTATCGAGGTGAAGGCCGGCCGCGCGCACCAGCGCGGCGAACCCGGCCATCTCCTCGTCCAGCGGTCGCTTGCAGGGCACCGCCAGCTCCAGCGTCACCCTGAGGCCGGATTTTTCCGCGACCTGCGCATAGCCCTGCAAGGCTGAAAGGCCATGGCCCGCATCGGGATCGAAATGGGCGATCAGGTGCCGGGCACCGATGGTTTCCAGCATGTCGAGCGCGGACAATTCCTGCGCAAGGCATTCCGGCCTGAGGCCGACGCCGATCTCGGGAAAGTGACGGTTCGTCGGCTTGAGTTGCACCGTGACGGCGCCGGACGCGCCGGCAGCGGGCGCGGCATCGCCTTCCGCCGCAATCGTGACGGTGACGGACTGGCGGAAGGGCTCGCCCTTCGCCACGCGATAGGGCCAGGGCAGCGCCAGCGGCCGCACATAGGTCTTGTAGGACCCGTCGGTCCAGTTGCGCTGGTCTTCCATCTCGAAGATGTCGCCGCCGAATTCCGTCATCGCCGAAATGCCGGGCGCGACGTTGTGCGTGATGGCGGAAATGTCCTTGAACGGCTGCCACGGCTCGATTTGATCCGGCCAGCGCGACCGCTCGACGCTGCCGTCGCTGTGCCGGACCTCGACGGGCTCGCCCGCCACGCCGACGATGGGGTGCAGCACGGCAAAGCCCGCGCGGGCCGTCTCGAAATCGGCGTCGCTGACGCAATCGGCAGCGAAGGTCACGGCCTTGGCCGTGCCGGAGATCGCCACAGTGCAATCGAGGTTGGCGCCGGAAGGCGCGGTGAAGCGCGCCTTGTAATTCACGGAGAAACCGTGACCTGCCTCCTCCACGGAGAGATCGGTGATCGTCGCCGCGCAGGTGCCCCAATCCTTGTCCCGCACGAGGAAAGCGACGGCGCGCAGCACCTCGTGGCCGCGAAACCGCAGGGTGCGAAGGTTGCCGTCCTGCAAGGCCACGTTCAGGTCGCCGGCAACGAGCGTGCGGCTTTCCGGCTCGCGCTCGCTCGTCCCGTAGAGCCTGATGCGGTCCGCGCTCATGCCAGGAGGTCCGCAAGGGCGACGGTCTCGCCGCGTTCGGCGCTGAGATAGGCCGCCTCGACGAGGGCGAAGGTCTTGAGGTTGTCGCGGCCGGACGTGTCCGGCTCGCGGCCCGCCGCAAGACGCTCGATCCAGTGCTTCTGGATGAGCGCCACGCTCTCCTGGATATTGTGCCAGGGCCGCGAGGCCCACGGCAGGAGGTTCGGCGCGACGACGCTTTCCACCGTGCCCTCGGGGCCGCGGACGGTGAGCCTGTAATCCTTGCCGAGGCGCAGCGTGCCCTTCGTCCCGTCGATCTCGACAAAAGTTTCCGGGAAGGGTTCCTCCGGCAGCTTCGTCGCATAGCTGACATCGACGATGGAGGTGATGCCGCCCTCGTGGTCGAGCAGCATGGTCGCCACATCCTCGCCGGCGATATCCGGGTTGATGCGGCGCGTGCGCGCGGTCATGCTTGTGGCATCGCCGAAGAGGAAGCGGGCGATATCCAGCGAATGGATGCCGAGGTCCTCGATGATGAAGCGCTTGCCCTTGGCGAGATAAGGCTGGCCGGAGAAGACGTCGAAGCCGGAGCGGAAGGAGACGCGGCCCCAGAAGGGCGTGCCGATGGCGCCGCTGTCCAGCACTTGCCTCACCGCGAGGATCGGCGTCTGCCAGCGGAAATTCTCATGGATCATCAGCGGGATGCCGGCCGCCTCGGCCGCGGCGACCATGGCCTTGGCATCGGCCAGCGTCGGCGCGAACGGCTTCTGGCAGATCGTCGGAACCCTGTGCTTCGCGGCAAGCTCGACGAGCGCCCGGTGGCTGCCCACGGTCGTCGCGATGTCGACGAAATCGAAGCCGCCGTCGGCGAACATTTCCTCGGCCGACGAATAGCGCCGCGCGACGGAGAACTGGTCGCCGACGATGGCAAGCCGCTCCGCATCGCGGTCGCAGATCGCGACGATCTCCACACCGGCAAGGTCCTGCCAGCCATGCATCTGGTTGACGGCGAAGAAACCGCAGCCGATCAGCGCGCCCTTGAACCTCGCCATCTCAGCCAGCCTTTGCCATCTGCATCAGGGTCACGCGCTGCTGGAGGCGGCGTTGCGCCTGGTCGACCACGACCGCCACGATGATCACGAGGCCCTTGATCACCATCTGCCAGAAGGAACTGACGCCCATCATCACCAACCCGTCGGAAAGAATGCCGATCACGAAGGCGCCGATGATCGTGCCGCCGATCGTGCCGCGCCCGCCCGACATGGATGTACCACCGAGAACGGCCGCCGCAATGGCGTTGAGTTCGAGGTTCGTGCCGGTCGCCGGATGCGAGGCCATCAGCTCGGAGGAGATGACGAGGCCGACGATGGCCGCGCAGAAGCCGGAGAACATGTAGACGAACATCTTCACCCGGTTGACGCGGATGCCGGACATGCGGGACGCGCGCTCATTGCCGCCGACGGCGAAGATGTGCCGGCCGAGCGGGACGAAGCGGGCGAAATAGGCCGCGCCCAGCGCGACGACGATGAGGATCCACACCGAGACGGGAAGCCCGAGGATCGTGCCGGAGCCGAGATAGGAAAAGCCCTGGTTTCCGAGGTCTTCGCGCCCGGTGAGGTGCGGCAGGGTCTGGCCGTCGGAATAGAGCAGCGCCATGCCGCGCGCCACATAGAGCGTGCCGAGGGTGGCGATGAAGGGCGCGACGTTGAGCCGGGTGATGAGGAGACCGTTGACCGCGCCGATGACGATGCCCGCCGCCATGACGATGACCGCCACCTCGAAAACGTTGAAATAGACCGTGTAGCCGAACGGCAGGGCGACGCCGTACATGATGAGGCCGCCGGCGATCATGCCGCAAAGGCCGACGATGGAGCCGACCGAAAGGTCGATGCCGCCGGTGATGATAACGAAGGTCATGCCGATGGCGAGGAAGGCGTTCTGCGTTGCGTGCTTCGACATCAGGATCATGTTCGCGGTCGACAGGAAGTTCGGCGCGAAGATCGAGAAGAAGATGATCACCGCGAAGAGCGCGATGAAGGTCCTCAGCTTCATGAGCGTGAGCAGGGCCGCCCCGGTGGACAGGCTGTTGCCGGCGGCAGTTTGCGTTGCTGTCGTCATCACGCATGCATCCTTTTGGTTTTGTGCCCTGCCGCGGAGGCCGAGACGATCATCTCCTCGGTGGCGTCCTTGCGGTCCACCACCGTCACCAGCTTCCCGTTGCTCATCACGGCGATGCGGTCGGAAAGCGCCATGACCTCTTCGAGGTCGGAGGTGGAGAAGAGGATGGCAAGCCCCTCGCCCGCCAGTTGCCGCATGGTGCGGAAGACGTCCGCCTTCGCGCCGACGTCGATGCCGCGGCTCGGCTCGTCCATCAAAAGCACCTTCGGCCCGGTCATCAGCGCCTTGCCGATGACGACCTTCTGCTGGTTGCCGCCCGACATGGAGGTGACGTCCAGCTCCGGGTTCTTCGCCTTGATCGAGAGGTTGCGGATCGTCTCGAGGATCGCCTCCTTCTCGCGCTTCAGGTCGATATGGAAGCCGGCCCTGAGGAACTGGCCGAGGCTCGCCATGGAAAGGTTGTCGGCAATCGACATGGACTGCACGAGGCCTTCGCGCTGCCGGTCCTCCGGGATCAGCGCCAGCCCCTCGCGGATGCGCTTCGTCGTGTCGCGGCCCTTCAGCGCCTCGCCGTCGACGAAGACCTTGCCGGTCGAATGCTCGTGCCGGCCCATGATGCATTCGAAAAGCTCGGAGCGCCCCGCGCCCATCAGGCCGTAGATGCCGAGAATCTCGCCCTTGCGCACGCCGAGCGAGACATGGTCGACCGCATAGCCGCCCTGCGCGCGCGGCAGGCAGATGTCCTGCGTGCGGAACACTTCCGCGCCCATCTCGTGGTCGATCTCCTTGGCGAAATCCTTGGCGTCGGAGCCGATCATCGAGCGCACGATCCAGCGCGTGTCGATGTCCTTGACCATGGCATGGCCGGTGATCTGCCCGTCCTTCAGGACGGTGATGTAGTCGCCGATGCGCATCAGCTCTTCCAGCCGGTGCGAGATGTAGACGATGGCGACGCCCCGCGCCTTGAGGTCGGCGATGACGCGGAAGAGCACGTCGACTTCCGCCGCACTCAATGCAGATGTCGGCTCGTCCATGATGAGAATGCGCGTGTCGAGCGAGACGGCGCGCGCGATCTCGACGAGCTGCTGCTGGCCGATCGGCAGGTCTTCGGCGAGCGTATCGGCGGCAATGCCCGCTTCGAGGCGGTTCAAAAACTCGTTGGCCTTCTCGACCTGCGCCTTGTGGTCGATGCCGCGGATGCCGCGGGTGATCTCGCGCGTCGCGAAGATGTTCTCGGCGACGGAGAGATTGCCGAAGAGGTTCAGCTCCTGGAAGACGATGCCGATGCCGTGGCGCACCGCGTCGGCGGGGCTGTCGAGGTGGATACGCGCGCCGTCCATCCAGATCTCGCCGAGCGTCGGCCGCTCGACGCCGGCAATGATGCGCATCATCGTCGACTTGCCGGCGCCGTTCTCCCCGACGAGTACGTTCACCGCACCGCGCCTCAGTTTCAGGTTCGCCTTCTTCAAGGCCACGATGCCGGAATAGGCCTTCGTGATGGCCTTCAGTTCGAGAATGACGTCGCCA
>Ga0182740_1002038_pt1 | contig 12812 bp, 11 predicted proteins | sample eDN5th37CKraftBY_FD_128872 | JGI IMG/M metagenome (GOLD analysis project Ga0182740, IMG submission 128872) | Enriched backyard soil microbial communities from Emeryville, California, USA - eDNA 5th pass 37_C Kraft BY (version 2) (version 2) | ecosystem: Environmental > Terrestrial > Soil >...
GGAAGAGCCTCTGGGAGCGGGCGGTCATCGAGCCGATCAGTCAGACGCTCGACCTCCCGGCCGGGGTCAGGTACCGGCTGGCGCATCCACCCAAGGCGCTGAAGCCCAGTCTGGGCGCTCTGGGCGGCTTGGTCGGACTCACTGCGGGCAGCGCCGCTCTGTCATCGGCCCGCCGGCGAAACGAAGCGAGGAAGCAATCGTGAAGCTCGGAACTCTCGTGATGTTCGGGGTGGGCTATGTCCTCGGATCCAAGGCGGGGCGTGACCGTTATGAGCAGATCTGTCGGATGGCCCAGACGGCATCGGAGCGGCTCGAGGCGTACAGCCTCGATCAGGAACGTCCGGCGTCAGGGCCCGACGGCGAGCGCTCTGGTCGAGCCGAGCGCCACGCGGCAGCTCGCTGACGGCGTCGTCGTCGACGCGTCGATCGTGGGGCGGGTGTTCGGCATCCGCCTCCTTCGGCTGGACGCGAACGTCGTGATCGCGCCGGCCGAGATCGTCGCGCCGCCCCGCGGACTGACCGGAACGTCCGTTTCCCCATCAGCGCCGGCTCGGCCCCGCTCTGCGGTGGCGCCATCCGGGGCCCGGAGCGCTCGCCACGGCGACGGGCTCGCCGACGCGATGCGCCTGATCCAGGAAAGCGGGGCCAGTCTGGACGCGGCACGCGAGGTCTGGCGCGAGCGCTAGGCGATCCGGCTCGGCGAGGGGTGGTGAAGCTCCCCAACGCCGCGCACACCGGGCTGGGTACGGTCGCCGTCATGCCCGATCGACGGACGTGGCCTGTGCCCGTCCAGCTCGCGCCGAGCAACCAGACGTCCTGCGCCTACAAGCACGGTGGCTACATCGCCAGCAACCGGCTCGGATCGGTCGTGCCGGGCACGGGCCGCATCACCCGCATCCGCGTGAAGTCCGGGCCCAACCCGGCGGTGCTGCGGCTGACCGTCATGACCGGGTCGGCGCGGGTCGACCTGACGACCGGCGCCGACATCCCGGAGACGTACACCTGCTGCGCGACGCGCTTCGTCGGCCCGCCGTTCCGCCCGCGCCCCAACGCCATCACCGTCCGCCGGGTGAACGTGCCGGTCTTCGACACGCGGTCGACGCGGTTGGACAACCGCACGCACGCCGTGGACGTCGTCGCGATCAGCGCGTTCGGTCCGGGGACGCTGCCGCTCGCCGTCCGCGACGACGTCGGCACGCCGGCGACCGGCAGCCCGATCGCCACCGGCTTCTGGTCGGCCGCCACGACGAACGACCCACGCGTCGACGGCTACACGATGACCGGCATCGACGTGCTGTTCGGCTGGGACTGGCAGCGGGCCCGCCGCTAGTCGATCGGGCGGCGCCGGTCGGCCAGGACCTCGGGGTCCACCACCGTGCCGCCGCAGCAGACGCGGCGCACCGACTCGAAGAAGCCGTCGAGGTCGGCGATGCGCTGCTTGAGCAGGTAGCCGACGCCGGCCGGATCGTCGCCGAGCAGCTCCAGCGCGTAGCGCTCGTGGACGGACTGCGACAGCACGAGCACGGCCGTGCCGGGCAACTGCTCGCGGATGGTCAGCGCGGCCCGCAGCCCGTCGTCGGTGTTCGTCGGCGGCATGCGGACGTCGGTGATCACCAGATCCGGTCGATGCGCCAGCGCCTCGCGCACGATCGCGGGGCCGTCGGCCGCGACGCCCACGACCTCCAGGCCTTCGTCCTCGAGCAGGCGCACGAGACCCTCGCGCAGCAGCAGCTCATCCTCGCCAACGACGACGCGCATCCGGTCGCACCCTAATCGCGACCACCGCGCCTCGCGGTAGACGTACGTCCACCCTGCTCGGGGTGCTCATCCCCGCGCGACCTCGATGCCGCCCTGAGGGTCCGGCGCCGGCCGGGCGTTGCGCCCTGCCGCCATGCGCGGCCGGACCGGCGCCGACGCGAAGATGTCGATCGCGAGCGCGCCCACGACGGACTGCAGCCACGAGCGGTCGTCGGGGTCGGCGGTCGGGGCGCGGCGGCGCGCGTAGGCGGTGACGTCGTCGCGCGATCCGGCGATCAGCAGCGGCCCGGTGATCGCGTAGCGGCCGTCCTCGAGGGCGACCAGGGCGCCGGTCCGGTCGCGGCGGACGCGCAGCCGGGCCACGACGGCCTGGTCCAGCACGCGCTCGGGGTCGTCGAGCGCGCCGGTCACGACGTGGTCGTCGCAGGGGCGGACCGTGAAGATCGGCGAGCGCCCGCGCAGGCGGCGGCGCGGACGCGGAGGGATCCCCAGCGGCCCGTCCGCCCAGCGCTTCTGCAGGGCGTCCACCTCGCCCGCGATCTCACGGCGGACCAGGACGTGGAGGCGGTCGCCCACGTGGATGCGCGTCGAGCCGCGCGGCGCGATCGCCTCGCTGCCGCGCACGATGACGGTGACGAGCGCATCGCGTGGGAGGCCGAGGTCGTGGACGCGCGCGCCGACGACCGCGTGCTCGGGCCGCACCGAGAACTCGACCGTCTCGGCGCCCAGGCGGCGCAGCGCCCCCACCTCGATGAGCGGCTCGGGGTGCGGGTCGTCACCGGTCGCCGGCACCGTCGGCTGCGGGGCGAACAGTCGCGCCGGCAGCAGCGCCGCCAGCCAGTGCGACCGCGCCGACAGCAGCGGCGACAGGATCGAGAGCACGAGCACGTAGAAGGCGGCGAACGGCGCGACCCGCCCGTCGAGGCCGGCGGCGACCGCCAGCGACGCGAGGATCAGCTCGAACTCGCCCCGGCTGACGAGCATCAGCGCGGTGTTGGCCGCCTCCGTGCGTCCGTAACCGTAGATGCGCGACGCGACGACCCCGGCGATGACGTTGAACGCGAACGTCACGACGACGGCGGCGACCACCGCCGGCGCGATCTCGCCCATGGCGCTCGGCGCGATCGTCAGCCCGAACCAGAAGAAGAAGATCGCCGCGAACGTGTCGCGCAACGGCACGAGCAGCTTCTCGACCCGGTGCCCGAGGCCGGTGCCGGCGATCACCATGCCGGCCAGCAGCGCGCCGACCGCGTCCGATGCGCCGGCCAGGTGCGCGATCCCCGCCACGAAGACGCCGAAGCCCACGACGAGGACCACGGTCAGCTCGGTGTCGGCGCGCGCGATGAACGGGCGCAGCAGGCCGCCGCCCCACCGGGCCAGCGCGAACAGCCCCATCAGGAACGCGAAGGCGGTCACGATCGACAGCGCGATCTCGCCCGCGCCCTCCTTGTCGCCGATGATCGGCTGCAGGAACGCCAGGTAGAACGCCAGGAAGACGTCCTCGGCGACGATGATGCCCAGGACCATCCCGGTCTCGGGGTTCTTGATCCGGCGCAGGTCGAGAATCAGCTTCGTGACGATCGCCGTCGACGACGTGCCGATCATCCCGGCGATCACGAAGATCTCGCGGGTCCCCCAGTCAAACGCGAAGCCCAGCGCGATGCCGGCGCCGAAGTTCAGCGCGACATAGGAGCCGCCCGCCAGCAGCAGGCGCCGCCCGCCGTTGGTGAGGTCGTCGAGGGAGAACTCGACGCCGAGGTGGAACAGGAGCAGGACGAGCCCGAGCGTCGCCAGCAGGTAGAGCTCGTGGGGATCCTCCAGCACCGCCGGTCCGGGCGTGTTGGGGCCGAAGACGATCCCGGCGGCGATGAAGAACGGGATCGTCGGCAGACCGATCCGCCGTCCGACCCGTGCGAACAATCCCGCCAGCAGCAGTGCGGCACCGACGACGACGAGCTCGTTATCCAGCGGTCACTCACCCGCCCCGTTTCCCGGCGGATCGCGAGCGTCCGCGATCGGGGTTTGCGCCAGCGACCAGCGAGTCGTGCTCCGATCGTGCACGGGCGTCACGGTGACGGCCGCGGCCGCCGAGCGCCATACACGAAAACCCCCATGTCGCGTCCTGGCGCACCGCCTGCACGCCTCACGTCCTGAGCGCTCATCATGGCGCGCACCAATCCGGCCGTGTATAACGCTGGTGAGGCAGCACGGCGGATCGGAGGCAGGATGAGCGGTCTTATCGCGGTCGCAGCTGGTGAGCACGCCCCGGAGGCCGTCTGCGCCCGGGCTGACTGAGCGCATCACACCGTGGAGGCCCCAGGCCGCCCCGTTCGAGCGCCGTCCCTCGCGGACGCGCTGATCCCCCTCGTCGCGCTGGCGGTCCTGATCGGCGGGTCGCTGGCGCTGTTCGGGCTGGACGCGCTCGACGGGCCGATCCAGGTCGCGCTCCTCATGTGCGCGCTGGTCGCCGCGCTGATCGCGCTGAAGAACGGCCACACGTGGGAGGACGTCCAGCGAGCGGGCCAGAGCGCGCTGACGTCGATCACGAGCGCGATCTTCATCCTGCTGGCCGTCGGGGCGCTGATCGGCGTCTGGAACCTGTCGGGCACGATCCCGACGCTCGTCTACTACGGCATCCAGATCCTGTCGCCCAGCTGGTACTACGCCGCGACGGCCGTGATCTGCGGCGTGGTGGCGATGTCCATCGGCAGCTCCTGGACGACCGCCGGGACGATCGGCGTCGGGCTCGTCGGCGTGGCCGAGATGCTCGGCGTCTCCGCGGCGATCACGGCCGGCGCGGTCATCTCTGGCGCGTACCTCGGCGACAAGCTCTCGCCCCTGTCGGAGACGACCGTGCTGACCGCGCAGATGGTCGAGGTCGACGTGCACGAGCACATCAAGCGCCAGGCCTGGACCTCCGTGCCCGCCTTCGTGATCGCCGCCTGCGTCTTCGTGATCATCGGGCTCGTCAAGGGCCCCGACGTGGTCAACCCCGTCGGCGAGGCGATCGAGCTGGCCAAGCTCGACCAGATCTACAACATCACGCCGCTCACGCTGCTGCCGCTGCTCGTGCTCGGCTACCTGTCGATCCGCCGCGTCCCGGCGACGCTCGCGCTCATCTGCTCGACCCTGTTCGCGGGCGTGCTCGGCGCCTTCCTGGAGCCCGACGTGATGAAGGGGTTCGTCGGCGGGTCGGACTACCACCCGGTGATCGGCTCGGTCACGGGGGTGTGGTCGGCCATGGCCAACGGCTTCTCGATCGAGTCCGGCATCGGGGAGATCGACAGCCTGCTCTCGCGCGGGGGCATGGACAGCATGCTGCCGACGGTCTGGCTGATCATCGGCGCGGTCACGTTCGGCGCGCTGCTGGAGGAGTTCGGGCTGATCGCCCGGCTCGTCGACCCGCTGCTGCGCGCTGCCAAGAGCACCGGCCGGCTGTTCGTGACCGTGTTCAGCTGCGCCTTCGGCCTCAACGTCGTCGCGGGCGACCAGTACATCGCGCTCGTGCTCCCCTCGCGCATCTTCCGCGCCGAGTTCGCGCGGCGCGGGCTGGCGCCGACGAACCTCTCGCGCCTGGCGGCCGACAGCGGCACCGTGACCTCGGCGCTCGTGCCGTGGAACTCGTGCGGCGCGTTCATGGGGGCCGTGCTGGGCGTGCCGACCCTGTCCTACCTGCCGTACGCCGTCTTCAACTACGCCAGCCCCGGGCTGAGCGTCCTGTACGGGATCACCGGGTTCCGCATCGAGCGCACCGACCCGGTCATCGATGAGGCCCCGACGACCGCGGAGGGTGTGACGTGACCGAGACAGCGGCCACCGAGCCGGAGAACACGGCCGGCGCCTCCCACGCGGCCAAGCTGACGCTGACGACGATGACCATGATGGTCGTCGGGTCCATGGTCGGCGCCGGCGTCTTCTCGCTGCCGGCGCGCTTCGGGCAGGAGACCGGGGTCGCGGGCGCGCTGATCGCGTGGACGATCGCCGGCGGCGGCATGCTGATGCTGGCGTTCGTCTTCCAGGCGCTGGCGATCCGCAAGCCGCACCTGGACTCCGGCGTCTACGCGTACGCCAAGGCGGGCTTCGGCGAGTACCCGGGCTTCTTCTCGGCGTTCGGCTACTGGGCCAGCGCGTGCGTCGGCAACGTCACCTACTGGGTGCTGATCATGTCGACGGTCGGCGCGATCTGGCCCGCGCTGGGCGACGGCGACACCGTGCTCGCGATCGTGCTGTCGTCGGCCGGCCTGTGGCTGTTCTTCTTCCTGATCCGCCGCGGGATCAAGGAGGCGGCCGCGATCAACCGGATCGTGACGGTGGCGAAGGTGATGCCGATCATCGTCTTCGTCATCCTCGCGCTGTTCTACCTCGACCCCGGCGTGCTGGCCGACAACTTCACCGGCAAGGGCGACACCGATTCCCTGTTCGAGCAGGTGCGCGGGACGATGCTCGTGACGGTGTTCGTCTTCCTGGGCGTCGAGGGCGCGAGCGTGTACTCGCGTCACGCCAAGCGCCGCGAGGACGTCGGGCGCGCCACGATCCTCGGCTTCCTGAGCGTCTTCGCCGTCTTCGCCTCGGTCACGATCGTCTCCTACGGGATCCTGCCGGCCGGCGAGCTGGGCGACCTGCGCCAGCCGTCCATGGCCGGCGTGCTCGAGCACGCGGTCGGCGGCTGGGGCAAGACGTTCGTCAGCGTCGGGCTGATCGTGTCGGTCCTCGGCGCCTACCTGGCCTGGACCCTGATGGCCGCCGAGGTGCTGTTCGTCGCCGCCAAGGACGAGGACATGCCGCGGTTCCTGCGCCGCTCGACCGCCCAGGACGTGCCGCTCCCGGCGCTCGTGATGACGACGATCCTCGTGCAGCTCGTCCTCATCGTCACCTACTTCTCCGAGGACGCCTTCAACTTCGCGCTCGACCTGACCAGCGCGCTCACGCTCATCCCGTTCCTGCTCGCGGCCGGCTATGCGCTCAAGCTGGCGCTCACGCGCGAGGGCTACGCGACCGGTGAGCGGGCGCTGCGCCGCGAGCTGATCATCGCGTCGCTCGCGACGATCTACACGGCGTTCCTGCTGTTCGCCGCGGGCCTGAAGTTCGTCTTGGTCTCGTTCATCATCTACGCGCCCGCGACGGTGCTGTTCGTCATGAGCCGCCGCGAGCAGCAGCGCCGGCTGTTCTCACCGGCCGAGCTCGTGCTGCTGGTGGTCTCGATCGCGGGCGCGATCGTCGGCGTCGTCGCGCTCGTCGCCGGCTGGATCAGCATCTAGGAAACGGGGAATTCGATGGCCACCCAGCCCACCGCCACCGACCAGGCGCAGCCGTCCGCGGCCTACGGCGTGCACTCCGAGGTCGGCCGCCTGCGCAAGGTCCTGGTCTGCTCGCCGGGCCTCGCGCACCGGCGCCTGACGCCCACCAACGCCGACGACCTGCTGTTCGACGACGTCATGTGGGTCGAGAACGCCCAGCGCGACCACCAGGACTTCGTCAACAAGCTGCGCAACCGCGGCGTCGACGTCGTCGAGCTGCATGACCTGCTCGCCCAGACGATGGCGATCCCGCAGGCGCGCGACTGGCTGCTGGACCGCAAGATCGTCGCCAACGAGGTGGGCCTGGGCCTGATCGAGGGGACGCGCGCCTTCCTGGAGTCACTGGAGCCGCGTCAGCTGGCGGAGTTCCTCATCGGTGGCCTGGCCACGAACGACCTCCCCGACGACTTCCGGTCCGGGTACGTCGCCCTGGCGCGCGAGTCGCTGGGCGGGCGCGAGTACCTGATGCCGCCGCTGCCGAACACGCTGTACACGCGCGACACGACGTGCTGGCTGTACGGGGGTCTGACGCTGAACCCGCTCTACTGGCCCGCGCGCCACGACGAGACGCTGCTCATGAAGGCGATCTACGAGTTCCACCCCGACTTCGTGGGCTCGCGCGTGTGGTGGGGCGACCCCGAGCAGAGCTGGGGCACCGCGACGTTCGAGGGCGGCGACATCCTGCCCGTCGGCAACGGCGTCGTGCTGATGGGCATGAGCGAGCGCACCTCGCGCCAGGCGATCACGCAGGTCGCGGCCGCGCTGTTCGAGCACGAAGCGGCCGACCACGTCCTCGTCGCGGGGATGCCGAAGCTGCGCGCCGCGATGCACCTCGACACGGTCCTGACGTTCGCCGACCGCGACATCGTCACCGTCTTTCCAACCATCGTGGACACGATCCACGCGTTCTCGCTGCGGCCGAGCGACCAGGCGCCCGGCGTCGAGGTCATCGACCACGGCACGCGCGCGTTCGTCGACGTCGTCGCCGAGGCGCTCGGCCTGCCGCAGCTGCGCGTGGTCGAGACCGGCGGAGACGTCTACGCGTCCGAGCGCCAGCAGTGGGACAGCGGCAACAACGCGGTCGCGCTGGAGCCGGGCGTCGTGTTCACCTACGACCGCAACACGCAGACGAACGCGCTGCTGCGCAAGGCCGGCGTCGAGGTGATCACGATCACCGGCGCCGAGCTCGGCCGCGGACGCGGCGGCGGGCACTGCATGACCTGCCCGATCACCCGCGATCCGGTGTCGTTCTGAGCTCCGGCGGCGCGCCCGCCCGCACGCGGGCGGCCTGGCGGATCAGGTGCTCGCGCTCGGCCACGTTCGTCGCCCGCTGCGCCGCCGCCGCGTACGCCGCGCCGGCGGCGAGCGGGTCGCCGTCGAGCTCGTGCAGGTGCGCGCGGACCGCGTGCCAGCGGTGGCGGTCGCCCAGCACACCGGCCACGCGCTCGGTCTCGCGTAGCCCGGCGGCGGCCCCGTGCACGTGGCCGACCGCGACCGCCCGGCCGAGCACCGCGGCCGGGTCCTGACGCGGCGGGTCGTCGCTGAGCGCGACGAGGTCGTCGTACCAGGCGAGGATCTGCGGCCAGTCCGTCTCGTCGGCGCTGGCCGCGTCGTCGTGCAGGGCGGCGATCGCGGCCTCGATCTGGTAGCGGCCGGGACGCTGCAACGCGAGCGCGGACTGCAGGACGCGCACGCCCTCGGCGATCTCGCGCGTGTCCCACAGCGTGCGGTCCTGGCGGTCGAGCGTGACGATGCGCCCGTCGCGGTCCAGCCGCGCCGGCAGGCGGGCGTGGTTGAGGAGCATCAGCGCGAGCAGCCCGCGCGCCTCGGGCTCGTCCGTGGCCAGGGTGAGCTGGCGGGCCAGGCGGATCGCCTCGGCGGCGAGATCGACGCGGCCCGCGTGGCCGGTCGTGTAGACGAGGTAGAGCACGCGCAGGACGACCGCGAGGTCGCCGGGGAGGTCGAGCCGGCTGCCGCGCACCGTGCGCTTGGCCCGGCTGATGCGCTGCGCCATCGTCGCCTCCGGCACGTAGAAGGCGTCGGCGATCTCGCGCGTGGTCAGACCGCCCACGGCCCGCAGCGTCAGCGCGACCTGCGAGGCGGGTGCCAGGTCGGGATGGCAGCAGCAGAACAGGAGAAACAGCGTGTCGTCGCCGACCTCGGTCGAGTCGGGGACCGGCGGCTCGGCTTCGACCAGCTCCTCGCGGCGGGCGCGGGCGGCGTCGCTGCGGCGCGCGTCGACCAGCCGCCGGGTCGCGACCGCGGCCAGCCAGGCGGCCGGGTCGCGCGGCGGGTGCTCGGGCCACACCCGCAGCGCCTCCAGCAACGCCTCCTGCAGCGCGTCCTCGGCGGCGTCGAAGTCCTCGCCCCGGCGCACCAGCCGCGCGAGGACCCGCGGGACGAGCGCGCGCAGGGCGGGCTCGTCCCGTCGTCGCGGGTCGTCGATCACGCCGGATCGGTCCCCGGCTCGCGCTCCCACATGATCTCGCGCACGTCGATCCACTCGTACAGGGGCTCCCCGCCGGGGCCGGGCTCGGAGGAGACGTAGGCGGCAAGCTCGACCGCGCGCTCGTAGGAGTCGACGTCGATCATCCACCAGCCGGCCACGAGGTCGCTGGTCTCGGGATGCGGCCCGTCGGTGGTGACCGGCGCGGCGTCCGGGCCGCCATAGCGCACCCACGTGCGCGCGGGCGCGAGCGCGCGCGCGTCGACGTACTCGCCGTTGCGTTCGAGCAGCTCGCTGACGTGATGCTGGAACGCGATGTGCGCCTCGACGTCCTCGGGCGCCCACTGGTCCATCGGCGGCACGGAGCGGTGCGCCTCCGGGCCACCGCGGTAGTGCTTGAGCAGCAGGTACTTCGGCATCGTGGTCTCCTGGTGTCGTGGGCCGCTGTTGTCGCGGCCCTTCACCTCGTGAGCGGAGCCGATGACGGCTTCTCGACATGCAACCACGGATCGTCACGGACACCGATCCAGCCGCGCGAACGGCGGATCGGTGTCGTGGGTGTGGCGGGCGTCGGCGTTGGGCGCGCACTGCGCGGTCCGCCCCCGCCCGCCGGTCCGAAGCGCGTAGGCGGCGGGCAGCAGCGGCGCCGGGTCGGTCGGCGTGCCGTACTGGCGCACCTCGAAGTGCAGGTGCGGACCGGTCGCCCGGCCGGTCGAGCCGACCGCGCCGATGACGGTCCCCGCGACGACCTGCGCGCCGGCGCCCAGCGCGATCGTCGACAGGTGCGCGTACCACGTCTCCATGCCGTTGCCGTGGGTGACGACCACGAGATTGCCGTAGCCGCCGTCGTTGGCCCCGGCGTAGCTGACCGTCCCCGCGCCCGCGGCGTGCACGGGCGTCCCGGTCGACTCGGGGAAGTCGAGGCCGGTGTGGCGGCGGCCGCCGACCCAGCCGAAGCCGTCGGTCCACGCGCCGGCGACCGGCCGCGCGAAGCTGACGCCGGCCGCGGGCGCCACCTGCTCGCCCTCCAGGGCCCGCAGCGTCAAGGGACCGGCCACCCCGTCGGCGCCCAGGCCGGCGGACGTCTGGAACCCGACGACCGCGTTGGACGTCGCCGGCCCGAACCCGCCGTCGATGGCGCCCGGGCCGAAGCCGCGGCTCTGCAGCAGAAACTGCAGGGCGGCGACGTCCCACCCGGACGCGCCGGGCGTCATCGCCCGCGAGCCGAGCGACGGCCGCCCCCGGCGGCCGAGCGCCGCGCGCGTGCGCGGCCCGGCCACGCCGTCGGCGGCGAGGTGGTGACGGCGCTGGAAGCGCACCACGGCGGTGCGCGTCTGGGGCCCGGTGATGCCGTCGATCGGTCCCGCCGCGATGCCCGTGGCGTTCAGCGCGGTCTGCAGCGCGGCGACGTCCGCGCTCGCTGCCTGAGCGGGCGGTGGGGCGCTGAGTGCGACCAGCGCGACGACCGCCCAGGCCCCTGCCCGGCGGTGATCCCGCATCGGTCGACGATCCCGCGCGGGGCCGCCCGCGGCAAGGCCTGGGCGCTCGGTTGCAGCCCGGTCGCGGCCGGCGGCCGGCGCGGGCGGCCCGTCAGCCGGGGATCAGCGCGGCGTAGCGCTCCAGGTACGTCGGCCAGCCGTTGAGGACGCCTTGCCACACGCCCTCCCAGCCCTCGCCATGGCGCTCCAGATGGCGATGCTCGAGCGAGACGCGCGTGCGTCCCTCCCCCTCGGCGGCGAAGCGCACCTCGACCTCGCTGCAGCGCGCTGGGTCGCGCTCGACCTGCCAGGTCGGCCCGATGTCCCAGCTGAACACGACGCGGTCAGGCGGCTCGTAGGCGAGCACGCGCGCCCAGCGGCACTCGCTGCCGCCCGCCGCGGTCGTAGATGTGGCCCCCCACCCGCGGCTCGAACACCGTCTCGGCGATGTCGACGGCCAGCAGGTTGTGCTCGCGCGGCTTGATCGCGTCGAACTGCTCGACGAACACGGCGAACGCGCGCTCCGCCGGCGCCTGCACGACGATCTCCTTGCGAACGACTGCTTCCTCGGCCCGGACGTTCATGCACCCCATCCCCTTCGGTTAGCCCTGACGCACGGTAAGCTAGCACTTACCCAACAGGAATGCGACAGGCCGGTCCCGAACACCAGCGCAGCCGGTCCAAGCGGTGGGCGAGGTGGCGCTCCAGCGTGCGGTCGGCCGGGCGCCCGGACAGGTTGTGCAGCTCGTAGGGATCGCGGCGCAGGTCGTAGAGCTCGGCCTCGCCGTCGCGGTAGCGCACGTAGACGTGCTCCTTGGTGCGCACGCCGGTGAACTCCAGCGACCCGTGCCGGTCGCCATGCGGCGGGCCCTCCAGCAGGATCGCGCGATCGGAGTCTCGATGGCCGCCACGGGCGATCGGCAGCAGCGACTCGCCGTCCATCGCCCAGGCGGGCCGCGCGCCGGTGGCGGCGGCGATCGTCGGCGCCAGGTCGCCGTTGAAGGCGAGCTGGCGGCGCGAGACGTCCTGCGGGATGCCCGGCCCGCGCATCAGCAACGGCACGCGGATCGACGGCTCGTAGGGCAGCACCTTGCCGTCGAGCACGCGGTGCTCGCCGACGAGGTAGCCGTTGTCGGAGGTGAAGATGACGAGCGTGTTGCGCAGGGTGTGCGTGGCGCGCAGCGTGCGAAACAGCCGCACGACGTCCTCGTCGACGGACTGCAGCGCCTCCTGCCGGCGCGCCCACACGTCCTCCAGCTGGGCCATCCGGACCCGCCCGATCCGCGGGCGGCGCTGGATCGCGCGCGGCTTGTCGCGGACGTCGGCCTCGTTGAACGCCGGCGTGCGCGGCATCTCGATGCCCAAAAACGGGTTGGCGAAGATCGACAGCGGCACGGTCTCGTGCAGCCGCGGCGGCGAGAACAGGTCGCCCCGCGGCGTGCCGACGTGCGGCGCCACGAACGTCGCCCACAAGAAGAACGGCTTGCGCTCGCTCGCGGAGGTGCGGATGAAGCGCTGGTCGAGCCCCTCGAGCACGGCCGTCTGGTAGGAGCCGGGATAGCTGCGCACGTGGCCGTTGTCGTTGATCTGGAAGCCCTCGTAGTGATAGACCGAGCCGCCCTCGAGGCCGTGCCAGTCGCTCCAGCCGGGCGGGATGTACGTCGGGTCGGGCTTGCCGTACTTGTTGAAGTACTTGCCGACCAGCCCCGTGCGGTAGCCAGCCTTCTGCAGCCAGACGGCCAGCGACTGGCGGTCGTGGAAGGCCGGGAAGCCGCCGAACGGCGGCTGGGTGGTCAGCACGCCGTGGTTGTGGGCGTACTGGCCGGTGAGGAA
>Ga0182740_1002039_pt1 | contig 12810 bp, 10 predicted proteins | sample eDN5th37CKraftBY_FD_128872 | JGI IMG/M metagenome (GOLD analysis project Ga0182740, IMG submission 128872) | Enriched backyard soil microbial communities from Emeryville, California, USA - eDNA 5th pass 37_C Kraft BY (version 2) (version 2) | ecosystem: Environmental > Terrestrial > Soil >...
AAAATGCGGCTCGATCCGAGCCATCTGGCGCTCGCTCAGCAGAAACAAATCACTCATCACGGTCTCCTTCTAGAAACCGTGAATCACATCTCAACTCAAATTAATAGGTCCTGAGCCTAGCTCCTGTTTCCGTGCTTGCGTTGCATCAATCATCACCCGATAATCGAACTGGAATTGGTGAAGACGATGTCGGCTGCTTCGAGTGCCTGCGCACTCCATTGGCCGTTCTCTCAAACGCGGGCTTGCCATTGACGGACCCATGCGCTTGAGTACGGTCAAGGAGATGGTGGCCCGTGTCCACACACAACGCTATGCGCGCTACAACAACGGCTATATTCGTCGAGTTGCGCTACCGTGGTGACCTATATTTGACGTCCGCCGTCGCGGTGAGCTGAGGGCGTGGCTGCTTCGTATCCTGCAGCACACCTCGTTGATGCCCGCGCGCCGCGCCATCAAAGCGTGGTGTAGCGGTGAACACAGAATTGATGCGGGTCACAATGTTGCCGATATCAATCATTGTTGCGTTTGTCCTTACCGGCTGTACATCCGCGGTCAGGACAAACGCCCTAAATCTCAGTGGGCATGCGGCCCCCCGGCAGTCGCTCCGCATCGTGCATTTCGCTCTATCGACATCTACCGCGCTCTGGATGCGAAGGCCGTCGAACAGCACTGCGAAGGCGTTCGAGGCCGACAACTTGGGCCAACGCTATACCGCCATAGGTCAGAGCTGTCAGCGTGACTGTGAAGAGGTCATCGGTTCTTTGCGTACCCTAACGAGGTGTGTCGGATCGTCTACACAACAAATTTTAATAGAAGCGTTGAACTCGAAACTTCGACTGGCTGCAAGGTCAAAGGCCTCTTCTCGGCGACGAGGCGGCAACCAAGCTGCTCTAACTGTTCTTGAGCCGGTTGGAGGAAGAGTGGAAAAGTGGTCCACGATCAAGGCCCAGTTCGCCCTCACCTCCGGTGAACGCTTCATCAAGGCCATGGCCATGGCGGCATTATGTTTAATTGCCCGCCTGAACCACACGGGATTCCCAGCAGTCCCGTTGTATCGAGGCTTTCACAGTAAAGGAGCCCTGGGATGTCCGAAAAGAAACAAGCAGCTCGAGGTAGTCTCTCTCAGGACGAGCTTCGAAGCATCGACGCTTACTGGCGCGCGTCCAACTATCTTACGGTCGGCCAGATCTACCTACGCGACAACCCGCTCCTGCGTGAGCCGCTCAAGCTTGAGCATGTGAAGCCGCGGCTGCTCGGGCATTGGGGAACATCGCCTGGGCTGAATTTCATCTATGCCCACCTCAATAGGGTTATCAGATGCTACGACGCGAACGTGATCTATATCTGCGGGCCGGGCCACGGGGGCCCGGCTATGGTCGCCAACACATATCTCGAAGGCACCTACAGCGAACTCTACCCTGATGTCCCTCTGAACGAGGCAGGCCTGCGGAAGCTATTCCGTCAGTTCTCGTTCCCAGGCGGAATTCCAAGTCACGCGGCGCCTGAAGTGCCAGGTTCCATCAATGAGGGCGGAGAGCTTGGTTATGCACTCTCCCATGCCTACGGTGCCGCCTTTGACAATCCGGACCTGATCGTTGCCTGCGTGATCGGCGACGGCGAAGCCGAGACAGGGCCGCTCGCAGCCGCCTGGCACTCGAACAAGTTCCTGAACCCCGCGCATGACGGCGCCGTTCTTCCTATCCTTCACCTCAACGGGTACAAGATCGCCAGTCCGACCGTATTGGCCCGTATCCCGCCGGAGGAACTGCGCTCGCTCCTCGTCGGCTACGGCCACGAACCGCTTTTCGTAGAAGGAGATAATCCGTTTGAGATGCACGAACGGATGGCTTCGGTGATGAACGAGGCGCTCAGCAAAATCCGCGCGATCCAGGAAGATGCCCGCGCGGGGGCGGGCATCAAACAACGCTCCCGCTGGCCGCTGATTGTCTTGCGTAGCCCGAAAGGCTGGACCGGACCGAAGGAGGTCGACGGCCTGAAGACGGAGGGATTCTGGCGTTCCCATCAAGTTCCGCTTTCCGGACTCGCTGGGAACGCAGAGCATCTCAGGATGCTCGAAGATTGGCTACAGAGCTATCGTCCGGAGGAGTTGTTCGGAGAGGACGGCAGCCCGGCCCCAGAGGTCCTCGCCGCCACGCCGGCGGGATCCCGACGCATGAGCGCCAACCCACATGCGAACGGCGGAATGCTCCGCAAGAGCCTAGAGATGCCGGAACTGGTGCCCCATGCCGTCGAAGTCAGCCGTCCCGGCGATGGGAAGGCGGAGGCAACGAGGGTGATGGGCGGCTTCCTGCGTGAAGTGATGCGGGAGAATGAAGCTAACCGCAACTTCCGCCTTGTCGGCCCCGACGAGACGGCTTCCAACAGACTCCAGGACGTCTTCGACGTAACGCCGCGCGCTTGGATGGAGCACGTCTTGCCGGAAGACACCGATCTCGGCTCCGAAGGCCGGGTTCTGGAAATCCTTTCGGAACATACCTGCCAGGGATGGCTGGAAGGCTACCTGCTGACCGGGCGACACGGGCTGTTTTCCTGCTACGAGGCCTTTATCCACATCGTGGACTCCATGTTCAACCAGCATGCAAAATGGCTGGACGCGAGCCGGGACATTCCGTGGCGGCGCCCGATCTCCTCGCTGAACTACCTGCTGACGAGCCATGTCTGGCAGCAGGACCACAACGGCTTTAGCCATCAGGATCCCGGATTTGTCGATGTCGCGCTGAACAAGAAGGCGGACGTGGTTCGTGTCTACCTCCCCCCAGACGCGAACACGCTGCTCTGTGTCACCGACCATGTGTTGAAGACTTGGGACCGCATCAATATCATCGTGGCCGGGAAAGCGCCCTCTTGGCAGTGGCTGTCCCTTGATCAAGCGAGGGCACATTGCGACGCAGGCATTGGCATCTGGGACTGGGCGTCGGGCAAGGGCCCCGGCGACCCTGACGTGGTGATGGCTTGCGCCGGGGATGTGCCAACGGTGGAGACGCTCGCCGCCGTCCAGATACTGAGGGAGCAAATGCCCGGCCTGAACGTCCGGGTCGTCAACGTGGTCGACCTGATGACCTTGCAGCCGCGCGAGGTTCATCCGCATGGCCTGACCGACCGAGAATTCGATGCGCTGTTCACGACGGACAAGCCGGTGATCTTTGCTTATCATGGGTATCCCTGGACGATACACAGGCTGACGTACCGCAGAAACAACCACGGCAACTTCCACGTTCGAGGCTTCAACGAGGAAGGCACGACGACCACCCCCTTCGACATGACAGTGCTTAACGGACTGGACCGCTATCACCTGGTGCAGAGCGTCGTCGAAAGGACGACGGCTATCCGCTCGAGCGGCGAAAGCTTGCGTCAGATGATGCACGAGAAGCTCCTCCAGCATCACAAGTATATCAGGGCTCACGGCCAGGACATGCCTGAGGTCCGCGATTGGCAGTGGTCGGGCAACTAGGTCCAGGGGAGGGCGCGAGTCTTGGCTTCGATGATCTTGGCATTGAACGCGGGCTCGTCGAGCCTGAAGTTTGCGCTCTATGAGAAGCGCGAGAGCCTACCGCTTTTGCTGAAGGGCAGCATTGCGTCCCTTAATGCAAATCCTCGGCTCAGGCTTTCCGGCCGCGAGGAGCCTGTACGACAACGCGACCTTGGCGTGGGACCGCTGGACACCGGAACGGCAGTCGAGATCGCCGCCGACGAAATCCGCTCCGTGATCGGTATCTCCCGGCTGGAGACCGTAGGCCATCGGATCGTCCACGGAGGGCGGACGTTCACGTCTCCCGTATTCCTCGATGATGACGTTGTCGAGGAGCTCCGTCGGCTGATTCCGCTGGCTCCGATCCACCAGCCGCAAAACCTGGAAATCGTGGAGCGGGCAAAGAAGCTGTTTCCCGGCGCAGCGCAGGTCGGGTGCTTCGATACCGCGTTCCATGCCGGCCGGCCGGCCGTCGCCAGAACCTATGGTCTTCCGCGCGAGCTGTCGGAGTCAGGCATCCAATCATACGGCTTCCACGGCGTATCCTACGCATATATTTCTTCTGAACTCCGGAAGTTGTACGGTCCTGCCTCGGGAGGCAAGGTAATCGTCGCTCATCTTGGAAGCGGCGCCAGTCTCTGCGCTATGCTCGACGGAAAGAGCGTGGCCACGACCATGGGCTTCTCGCCCCTGGACGGTTTGGTGATGAGCACGCGATGTGGTGCGCTCGATCCCGGCGTAATCCTGTACCTCCTGCTGGAACGAGGCATGCGAGCGGAGGAAGTCGCGAGCTTGCTCTACCATCGGTCAGGCCTTCTTGGCATCTCCGGGATCACGGGCGACATGCAGTGGCTGCTCGAATCTAACAGCCCAGAGGCGCGTGGGGCCGTTGATGCCTTCGTCTACCGCGCCGGACGCGAGATCGGGTCGCTCGCGGCCGCGCTCGGCGGACTGGATACTTTCGTGTTCACGGCAGGAATTGGGGAGAACTCTTCTGAAATTCGCGAAAAAATCGTCCAATCGGCCAGCTGGCTCGGCATCAAAATTGATCCGGAACGCAACGCTCGCCATGAGCGCTGGATCCAAGCGCGCGGTTCGGCCGTCGACGTCCTCGTTTTGCCAACGGATGAGGAAGGCTCTATCGTGGAGGAGATAGTACGATCTTTCTGAGTTGATTCCGCAACTCCTGAAGCGTGGAGTCTGAAAACCGCAGCGGAACGACAGTGTCGGCCCCGGCAGATTTTCGATTGGCGACTGATCAGTCGGAGCATTGAAGGTACAGACAGATGCCGGATTAGGTAAGATAGCTCGTTTCTCTTGCAGGGACTGCCGGTACGTAGCCTAGCCGCCGTCGCTGAAAGTATTACACTCGGCCATGCTCTCTATAGATCCTTTCTTGCTGTCCGTTTGACCGGAAAAACAAACAATTAATCCTTCGGGGGAGCTGTGCGGCCCTGGCCGACTATAACCATCATGGGAGCCAGGCAGTCGCTATCGATCTACAAAACTTCGGTTCCTTGTCGGAATGATCGTCTGGAGGAAGAAGACTCCGCGAAAATGGCGGCGGTTCACATTCGCCCGCGCGGCGTATTCGAGAAGGCGATGACATTCTTCTGGCTAGCAGCGATGCCACGCTATCATGGACTTCATGTTCACAACGAAGATGTCCCACTTCCAGCTCTGGCCAATTTCTCGCTGGACGTTTGCCTCGCCCGCTCTTGCTGAGTTCTAGATCATTTCAACGGTTACTTGAGGCGCATGGTTGCCCCCGGGATTAGTTAGAATCTCTGGGGCGGTTTACACAGATATAGATCCGTATCCTTTGGTCTGGTGTTTTTTCATTACGTCACGGCTCCGTCCTACTTCACAGCTTCGATGCCAGACCGTATCATCTAGTGGTCTCAACGATTGCAACCGACCGAGACAACGTTCAAGTTTAGGAGCTGTTAAATGCTGCGTGAACGTCTTTTGCCGCCGCCGGGTAGCTTTCCAGAAGATCCTTGGGTGCTTGAGAATGTCCAACTGGATGGAGGTGCGGAAGAATTTGTTGGCCAGGCGGAAACCATGTTCGCGCTGTCCAATGGCTATCTTGGGCTGCGCGGAACCTTCTATGAAGGAGCGCCGGTAGCACAGGCGGGCGTATTCCTGAACGGGTTCTACGAGTACCGGCCGATCAGCTATGGTGAGCACGCCTATGGCTTCCCGCGACGCGGCCAGAGCATGCTTAACTGCCCTGATGGGACGATCATTAGACTTTTTGTGGATGACGAACCCTTCATATCAACCGAAGCGGAAGTACTGTCTTTTCGGCGTGCCCTCCACCTGAGGGAGGGCGTAGAGACGCGCGAGATAACTTGGCGTACGCAAGCTGGCCCTCGGCTGGAGCTCAAGACCGCACGTTTCGTATCGCTCTCTCATCGCCATCTTGCCGCCATACGATATGAGCTTCGAGCCTTGGACTCAGATACAAACGTTTCTATTTCTTCCGAAATCTTACACCAGCAGCCCTTGCCGGCTGATACATCCGACCCGCGATTAGCGGTTGGAAGTGTTGGGCGCGTCTTGGAGCCGGCGGGTTCCTACTGCGACAGGAATCGAGCGGTGCTGAGCTATGTTACCCTTAGTTCAGATCTTGCGCTGGCCTGCGGGATGGAACACGTTTTGGAGAGCTCGTTTCCAATCGCGTCGACGGCAACTTGCGAGGATAATGCGGCTTCAGTGGTCTTTACGGCACGGCTTCCGCCCCACCAGCCCCTCCGCCTCACCAAATATCTCGGCTATCATTACGCTAAACGGGAGGCAGCCGATCAAATTCGCTCTCAGGTCGGGTGGACTTTGGATCGCGCCGAACAAAATGGCTTTGAGAAATTGTTGGCTCGCCAGCGTGATGATATGAGCGACTTCTGGTCACGCGCGGACGTGGAGATCACCTCCACCGACCCGCGAATGCAGCAAGTCATCCGTTGGAACCTTTTCCAACTTCTACAGGCCAGCTCACGGTCCGAGGGACATGGCATCGGCGCGCGGGGGCTCACCGGCCAAACGTATGAAGGTCATTATTTCTGGGACACCGAAATCTACGTCCTGCCATTCCTGACTTATCAGGAGCCGCAGATTGCCAGAAATCTCCTCAAGTTCCGTTACGACGGGCTTGAGCAGGCCAGGGCCCGAGCGCGTGAACTCGGGCATCGCGGCGCGACCTTTCCCTGGCGTACCATCAACGGCGAAGAAGCTTCCGCCTACTATGCGGCGGGCACGGCGCAATATCACATCAATGCCGACATTGCGTATGCAATCCGGAAATATGTCGAAGCTACAGGAGACTTCGGTTTTCTTCAGGAGTACGGCGCCGAAATTCTCATTGAAACTGCGCGCTTCTGGTGGGACATTGGCTTCTTCTCTGCTCGCCGGCAGGGGCAGTTCTGCATTAATGGCGTGACCGGACCCGACGAGTACACCGCGATTGTCAACAATAACTATTTCACCAATCTGATGGCGCGCGAGAATCTGCGATATGCAGCGGAGACGGTGCGCTGGCTCCGTCTGGAGCATGCCGATCTACTGGCCGACCTGTCCTGTCGCACTGATCTGAAGGGTGACGAGGTTTCGTGCTGGGAGGAAGCGGCAGACCGCATGTATCTCCCTTACGACGAGCAAGTAGGCGTCCATCCCCAGGATGACAGCTTCCTGGACAAAGAAGTGTGGGATTTCGCGGGCACGCCCGAGGATAAGTACCCTCTACTGCTGCATTATCATCCTCTCAACCTGTACCGGGCTCAGGTCATCAAGCAGGCTGACATCCTGCTGGCCATGTTCCTTCTTGGAGATCAATTCACTCTCAAGGAGAAAAAGCGCAACTTCGACTATTATGATCCCCTTACGACTCACGACTCTTCGTTGTCTGTCTGCATACAGAGCATCATCGCCAACGAGATCGGATATCGTGAAAAAGCCTGGGATTATTTCCGTTTCGCAGCCGTTATGGACTTGTCCGATGTAGGTGGCAACATGAAGCATGGCGCCCACATCGCTTCCATAGGCGGCACCTGGCTGGCCCTCATTTACGGATTTGCTGGAATGCGCGACCAGCGCGGGCGGATTTCGTTCACGCCACAGCTTCCAACGCAGTGGGACGCAATGCGTTTCTCATTGATGATCAGAGGATCACATCTACAGGTTGGAATTACCCATGAAGAAACCACCTATCTGCTGAAGGGCGGCTCCTCCATTGAGTTCCACCACTTGGACGAGGAGGTTCGCCTAACCAGCGATTCGCCCAGTGTTCGCCTGAAGACTCCACGGCCGGTGGCTGTCGAACCGGTTCCAGAACACTGCGTCGCGGACCCGAAAATTAAGCGCTAACGGGAAATCATTCTGGTGGGCAAGGTCAAGCCCGCACCGTCACCTGCGTCAGATCGCGGATAACGGCGTGGGCGCCTTTCTGCCGCAGCGCGATTTCCTGATTTCCCCGATCTACACCCACTACGATAGCAAAGCCCCCGCGCAGGCCGGCTTCCACGCCGGGCAGCGCGTCCTCAAACAAGGCCGCCCGCCGGGGGTCCGCCCCAAGTCTGTGAGCAGCCTCCAAAAAAAGCGCGGGATCGGGTTTGCCCGGCAGACCTAGTTCTGCGGCGACGACCCCGTCGACGCGGACATCGACAAATCGAGCGAGGCCGATTACCTCGAGCACAAGCTCGCAATTCGCGCTAGAGGAGGCAACCCCGATCTTAATGCCTGTGCTCCTTAAATCGCGCAGAGTACTCTCTGCGCCAGGTAGAGCCTTTGATGTTGTCTGAAGGGACACTTGGACCAGTGCATCCTTTCGCGCGGCCAACGTCTTTACTGAATCAACCATGGCATCTTCGCTCCGTTCAGGAATAACGATGCGGCGGGAGGCCAGAAACTGGCGCACTCCATCTTCGCGCGAGCGCCCGTCGACATAGGCTAGATAGTCAGAGCGGGCATCAAATGGTCGGTGTGTCTGATCGGCCGTGCTGGTTCGCGCAAGCAAATCATCAAAGACCACCTTCCAAGCCGCCGAATGAGCCTGTGTCGTGTCTGCCAAGACACCGTCGAGATCGAAAATAGCCACATCTATGTAGCTCGATGAAAGGCTAACTGCGTTGTATCGGGGCATTGTAAATCTCGCGCCTCCATGCTGCTGCTCCGAGCAGCTCGATAAGCTTTTAAACACGATTGGTCCCCCGCTGGCTCGGAAATCTGTGTGTCGTCTAAATGTCTAGCTTTTCAACCGGCCGACGTCGGGGAGCAAAAATCGCACTTAGATGCTCAGAGGTAATGAACCGCTCCGATCCCGAACAGAAATAGTTTATCCAAGGCAGGGTGGACAAAGGGTCTTCAATCGCGAAGATGGTAAGCTATCAGCTCAGCGGCCAAAGGTCATCGGATGACTAGAACAGGTACCGAGCTGTTCGACACCACTTTGCTGGTCTGGCTACCAAGGAGCATCTTAGCTACTCCGCTGCGTCCATGGGACGACATTACAATGAGGCTACACTCCAATTCGCTCGCGGCTTCCAATATTGCGTTAGCAGCCGGCGCGTCAGCGATGTGAAGTGTATCTACAGCAACACCAACCTTGTCAGCGATAGCTTTAACCTTGCTAAAGATCTCAGCAGCGGCATTCTTGTTTTCTTCTTCAAAGCGCGATGATAATTCGGGCGTGGGTTGCCACGTTCTTCCGTATATGATCGGAAACGGATCGGTCACTGTGATAACGGTGACTTTGCTGCCGAGCGCCTTCGCTAATGACAAACCATGCTCTATGCCCTTTTGAGCAAGCTCTGATCCGTCTGTCGATATAAGAATATGGCTGTACATTTTCGTTCTCCTACCGTGGTTAGGTGAAAAATCATACATCCTGCAGACTGACAAACCAAGACACGCATCAAAGCAGTACAGGCTCGTGGCTCGAATAACGTCGCAGAACCTCGGTGCGCTACGTGTCGGCTCTTCCAGCCAACAAAAGAAGGGCCGTTATTTCGAAAGATAGAGGGATGTCAATTTCGATAATCCCTGATGGAGTCCTATCGAAACCTGGGGCTTGCGACCCGCACAATACTGGGATGCGCGATCGTGTTCTTCGGTATCGTCGTCGTTGCTTGCCTTAGCTCGACATCAAGATGGGCTATAACAGCGCGATAGGACAAACTTCATTGTCTTGGCAGCCGCGGGCCTTGATGTTAGCGATGTCTCGATAACAAAGGTGTTAAAAACCGAATTCAGCCTTTGGGTTACAATGTCGGCGCAGCTTCTGCTCGGAGCAATCCCGCTAGCCATTATGACTTGGCGGTGGAACAGCCATTTTAGCTACACCTTCGTCGGCTTTCGTGTTCTCTTTGATCGTTCTGACGCTTCCCGGAACAGCCTTGGTGTACTGACGTGGTTTGATGCTAGATTGCGTTCCGCTCAGCTAGGCGAGCATTCACCTCCTGACGCCGGTCTTCTCCTGCTGGCCGACATCGGTTTTTAGGCGAGCGGTTTGGACTGCGCTCGCATTCGGTCCGGTCTTGACGGCAATCGGCCTTGTCATCGTGGAGCGCTATGGCAAATCCTGATGGTTGTAAGGTGCGTCAGGTTGATCGTCATTCAAACCAAGACATCGCTGTTTGCGCATCAATCCCGGCTACCTCGATCAATCGATCAGGATCGAGTATTCGGAGTCGCCGATAATGAAAATGCACGATTTTGTCTTTGCGCAACGTGCTGAGAACACGGTTCACGTGAACAAAGGTCAGGCCTGTAGCATCCCCGATCTGTTCCTGTGTAAGAGGGATTTCCATCTCCCCAATATGGTTGCCGGGCCATTGGGCCCGATGCCGCGTGAACAGTTCAAGAAGAAGGCACGCGACGCGCTCTCGCGCCGTGCGACGCCCGATACTTGTCATGTGGTCGTAGGCTACACTGATGTCACGGGCCAGCGTGCTCGCGAGCCGCATGCTGACCTCGGGATCGTTCTTCAAAACAGTTGTTAGCACCGTGCTCGGGATGACAGAAACAACCACTTCCGTCAGGGCCTGAGCCCCATAGCTGTTTTTAGCCCCGTTTGAAGTCGGCATTCCTATGACCGCTCCTGGAAGCGCAAAATGAACAATCTGCCGCCTGCCATCTTCAAGCAGTGTGTAGATCGCTACCCAGCCCGACAGAAGATTGAAGATCGACTTGCTTGTCTCGCCGGAGCGGAACAGGTCCCGGCCCACTGGCATCCTCCGATCTCCCTTTCGAAAACGCGGCAGAAGTCGGTAGGCATCCGTCGACGGCGGTAATCCAATCACCGGAGCCCAAGCCTCGCTTTTGGCTCCGTGTATCGGGCACTTTGGCCTGCTTAAATCATCAAGTGGACCGCCCGAAACGCGTGCCGCCACCTGAGTCGTACGTTCTTGAAACAATGGTCTACTCCGTCCCGGTTGGAACTATCCCATCGGTCGCGGTAGAACGACGACGACCCGGCTAGGCCAGCTATTATTTCAGTAGCCGGGCGTAATGCCGTCTTGATGGCTTTTTCCGCAACCAGTTAATCTGATGAAGTCCTCGCTTCGTCACAACGACGCAACCGTCCGCTTTTCCGCCCGCAGTTTCTGCGGACAGCATACGGAACAAGCGCCGCGCCATAGTCAGAACACGAGGAAACTAGAAGCGATGGGATCGGGGGACCGGAGGATCTTGGCCAAACGTGATCGACCGGAGACAATCGTCGCCGAGAGCAGGAATGATCGGAGATTCATCCAATTTCCAGGTGAACTCGGTTCCTTGCCCGGCTAGGAGCACTTGGCATGGCGAACATACTACCATACAGCATGTCCGTTGGGATGCGCAGTCATCCGCTGGCAATGGCGCGGCAAATTCGAGACTTAGGGACATCTGCCGCTGAAAGATCGACTGAGCCGGCGTGAAACTTCCCTCATGTGCCAAGGCCAGTTCCCCCTGCATGAAGAAGGAAACCGTGCAAACAACCAGCAGTGCCAGTAGCTTAAGCATGTTCACCTACGGACCACCTTGCGACTGTTTCACCCAACTCTCATATTTGCACGGCAGTATTCCATCGCGTCGTATATCATGCAACGCTGCACCATAGCACATACAAATTATAACACTTTGACGGGGGGTCACAGAGAGCGCGGGCCGTTAGGGCTGAGAAATTATCCCTGATCGCGAAGCAATGGCCTCAATCGGCTGCAACGGTGGATAGTGACGGCGCGCGCCGGCTCGCGATTGATGATGTGGCGGCTCACTCCGTCGCGTTGACAGTCTGATTGGCACTGTCATCGTCGGCATCCTCTGTGGTCCCGGACAACGCGGCAAGGTCCGCCTCGTCGAGGGTTTCCTTCTCCGGTGCCGCGCGCGCGGCCGAGTGCATCCAACTCGTCGATGAAGATGATCGCAGGAGCCTTGGCGCGGGCCTGCTCGGGAGATCGCGGACACGCGCGGCCCCGGCCCTTGCGATCAAGTCTTGCCAGTGCCAGGGGGGGCCGACTAGCAGCACGCCCTTCGGCATGCGTCCGCCGAACCGGCCGTAGCGGTCTCAGGCCAATCGCAAACCGCGCCGAGTGCCGACGAGTTGCGGCGGACGGTTTCGTTCGCCAGGGCGCAAGCCCAAACAAAACTATAACAGAGATCAAGGTTTTTGCTTTCCAGTGCGCACATTGTTGTCTCCGCAATCAATGCAGGCCCCGCTGCTACGGGCTTAACCCAACCGCTGCGTCGCCTGCGTCGAGACGAAATCTTTGTGCAGAAAGGCGAACGACCATGCCACCCAAGATTGGACAGCCCAGCAACGACGGCCAACCTCCGCGGCGCATCTCCGCCATGAATATCGCACTATGGGGGTTCCTGGCCATCGGCGCCTTTTACCTGATTGCCGAGCATCGGGCCCATCTGCTCGGGTGGCTGCCGTGGCTGGTAATTCTGGCTTGTCCGCTCCTCCACTTCTTCATGCACGGACGCCACGGCGGACACGACCATCGAGGCGGAAGCTCAACTTCGCCGAGTCCGAAGCGACCTCCCCATCAACATTGAGAGTTTCAGGAGTAAAATCATGCATGTGGACATTCCTGCATATGGGCTTTAGTCCCTGGTGATTCTCAACTCCGCCGTTTTCATCTTCTTCGCGTTCAGCTTCTTCAAGCCGGCGACCGCTCGTGTTTGGCGCTCATTTGGGGCATACAGCGCCTTCATAATTGCGCTTTTCACGGAAATGTACGGGTTCCCGCTCACAATCTATCTTCTGTCAGGCTGGTTGCAGACGCGCTATCCTCAGATCGACTGGCTTTCCGACGATGCCGGACACCTGCTGGAGACGG